>ERZ507548.46-NODE-46-length-48318-cov-8.80441_pt1 | contig 48318 bp, 45 predicted proteins | sample MGYA00248665_ERZ507548 | MGnify/ENA primary metagenome ERZ507548 (study PRJEB26165, sample SAMN02676178) | human gut metagenome | isolation source: stool | host: Homo sapiens | place: USA | study: EMG produced TPA metagenomics assembly of the C.diff FMT (human gut... | reverse complement strand
AAAGTGCTGTGGTAAATTGATGTGTAAGACGTAAGTATCTTTTTTTGGATATTTACGCTGTATTTTACCCACGGAAGAGTGTGTTAGTAGAGCCGAAAGACTTGAACACTCACAAGCCCCATGTCTTTAGACTGGGGTGAGTTGACTAGTGAATAGAATAGGTGAATTATTTGGAAAAATTATTGAGTATTGTAGTTCCGTGTTACAATTCGCAAGATTATATAGATCGGTGTGTGGAGTCGTTACTTCCCGGAAATGATAGAGTTGAAATTTTATTAATAGACGATGGTTCGACAGATAGGACAGCTGAGATTATAGATAAATATGAACGTACATATCCCAAGCAAGTAAAGGCTGTTCATCAAGAAAATGGAGGACATGGACAAGCAATAAACACTGGAATGTATTTAGCAAAGGGAAAGTATGTAAAAGTTGTTGATAGTGATGATTGGCTAGATTTAAATTCATATCAAAAAGTTCTGAATTTCCTAGAGAGTTTGGAAGAATCAAATGAAGAAATTGATATGTTAATTTGTAATTATATTTACGATAAAGTGGAGTTAGGACATAAAAAGGTAATTAAGTATCGATGGTTACCAAAAAATAAAAGTTTCACGTGGAACAAAGTACATTTACTGTATGGAGAATATTTTTTGATGCATGCGGTTATATATAGAACTAGTCTAGTAACCAAAGAAGCTAAATTAAAATTACCAAAGCATAAATTCTATGTAGATAACCTTTATGTATTTGAGCCATTGCCTTATGTTAAAAAGATGTACTATTTAGATGTTGATTTGTATCACTATTTTATTGGAAGAGAAGATCAATCAGTTAATGAAAAAGTGATGCTCAAACGAATAGACCAACAATTGTATGTTAATAAAAGAATGATAAAATTCTATGCTGAGAATATAGATGTTAATTCTGACGTAGGAAAATACATGAAGAGATATTTAGAAATTATTACGACTATTTCGTCGATACTTTTGATTCGTGGAAATACAAAAGAATACTTGGATTTAAAAGATGATTTATGGAATTATTTAAAAGAATATGACGATGTATACAGGATTTTACGAAGAAGACTATTTGGGATAGGTGTTAATCTTCCGGGAAAATTTGGTAGGAAATTAGCTACAGATGTTTATAAAGTAGCTCAAAGACTATATGGCTTTAATTGATTATATAAATGATTGAACAGATTATAAGTTCAATCATTTTTTAATACTTTGTAAACCAAGTGTAAAATAACTAAGTGAAATATTTCAGTTGATTAACGATTAATTGAAAAAGCTACATATTATTGGCATATTTAGTACAATGAATACTGGATAGTTTTTAAAGTAAGAACATATATAGAAATAAACAGAGGGGACAAATAATTTTGAGAATAACACAAAGACTAGTTATGGCAAGTGCAGTGTTAGCTTCAATTAGTGTTACTGGAATGATGCAAAATAAGCACATTTCTAAGACTGCGATGACAGAACATAAGAATGTTCAGAAAGCTACTGTGAAACACTCTACATTTTTTTCAAAAGTAAGTGCAGATACAATTAATCAAACGGCAATTAAAGGAATAAGCAATAGTAGTTCACCATTTCCAAATGTTAGTGTAAATGATTTACAAATTTCTTCAGGAATGGGCTGGCGTAGTATAGGTGGTGTTCAATATCACCAAGGTTGGGATTTGCCGGCAGTACAAGGTACTCCAGTTTTAGCTACTAATAGCGGTGTTGTTAGTTATACAGGCTTTCTTCCAGATCAAGGTAATGTAGTTATCGTATATTTCCAAGAATCTAATACAGCTGTATATTTCCAACATCTAGCATCTATTACAGTATCTAAAGGGCAACAAGTAACAAGCGGACAACAAGTAGGTACTGTTGGAGGAACCGGTGCTTCTCCAGATTATAATAGTTATGCTCCTCATTTACATATTGGAGCTTTTAAGAATGCTTCAAACTACATTAATAATGCATATCCAATGCCATCATTACCAACTAATTCTGAAACTGCAGCAACAACTGATTTTATTTCACCAGCTGATATGTTTGGTGTTGATGCTAATCAAAATAATTGGATTGATGAACAAACTAATATGTATGGTTCTAATAGTGAACAACCTGCATCGATTTCAGATGGCAACAACTTTGTAACAGTTGGACAAGCGTTACAACAAATACAGTAAGAAGATTCAAATATCTCTTAGTTATTAGATAAATTACTAATAACCAAGGGATATTTTTAATATTCTAAAGAAAAAAATAAGATATTTTCCTAGTGAGTTCCTTTCTTGTATAATTACTGGGATAAGTGCTATAATTCAATTATTACTGTGTACGTACATGTATGCGTATGTAATATTAATATGAAATAAGTTACTAGAATTATTCTAGGACAAATTATAGAAGGTAAGGGGAACAAATATGTGTGGATTTGTCGGTTATGTTAACCAAACAGATGTCCAAGATGATGTAATTGAAAAGATGGCTAATCGAATTCGTCATCGTGGACCTGATGATGAAGCTTTCTTTAGAGATAATAATATTTCCATGGGATTTCGTCGTTTATCAATTATTGACTTAGCTCATGGTAAACAACCTATGTATAACCAAGACCAAACCAAAGTATTAACCTTTAATGGTGAAATTTATAACTACAAAGAAATTAGAAAAGAACTTAAAGAATTAGGATATAATTTTAGAACAGAAGTTGACTCAGAAGTTTTGATTCATGGCTATGATGCTTGGGGTCCAGAATTACTTCAAAAGACTCGAGGTATGTATGCTTTCGCAATCTATAACCAAAAAGAAAACGAAGTATTTTTAGCTCGTGATCATTTTGGAATTAAACCATTATACTACTATGATGATGGTGAAACATTCTTATGGGCTTCTGAAATCAAAGCCTTCTTAGATCATCCAAACTTCAAGAAGGAATTCAACAAGGAACTATTACCTATTCATTTGAGTTTCGAATTTATTCCTTCCAAGGAAACAATGTTTAAACATGTTTATAAAGTTATGCCAGGTCAATATGTAATTCATAAGAATGGCAAGACTGAGGTACATCAATATTATAAATTTAATTATGATAAGATTGATAACTCACAAACAGTAGAAAGCGATGCTAGTCAAATTCGTAAATTAGTACGTGAATCTGTTGATGCACATATGATTGCGGACGTTGAAGTAGGTAGTTTCTTATCTAGTGGTGTTGACTCAAGTTATGTATTTAATGAAGCAACAAAAATTAAGAAGCAACACATTCAATCGTTTACATTAGGATATGATCGTTCTAAATATAGTGAAATTGACTGGGCGCATGATTTTGCTGAAGGAATTGGTCAAAAGAATACACCAATCAAGATTGACGCAGATGATTATTTTGGTATTTTACCAACAATCATGTATTACATGGATGAACCATTATCTAATCCATCTGCTATGCAATTATATTTCTTATCAAAAGGTACACGTGAACACGTTAAGGTTGCTTTATCTGGTGAAGGTGCAGATGAATTCTTTGGTGGATATAATACATACCTTGAAGCTGGTCCATTCGAACGTTATCAAAAATGGGTACCAGGCTTTGTACGTAAAGGTTTAGCTAAAGCAGTTGAAAACCTACCTCGTTTCCATGGTCAACGTTTCTTAGTTCGTGGTGCACAACCATTGAGTGAACGTTACTACCGTGTAAACTATGTTTATAACTACCATGAACGTGAAAAAATCTTAAAAGATAAGAGTTTAAATGTTGATACAGGTGCATATACAAAGCACATCTTTGATGAAGTAAAAGATAAAGATGAAATGACACAAATGCAATACTTTGATATCAACACTTGGTTACCATTTGATATCTTACAAAAAGCTGATCGCATGAGTATGGCAAACTCACTTGAAGTTCGTACACCATTGGTTGACCGTGAAGTTGCAAAATTTGCAGCTACAATGCCAATTAAGACTCGTATTCAAGGAGATACAACTAAGATTTCCTTACGTAAAGCAGCACAAGCAGAATTACCTGAAAAGGTTGCTAATAAGGAAAAATTAGGTTTCCCATCTCCAGTTGCTCAATGGATGAAAGAACCTAAATATAAGAAAATGATCGAAGATGCTTTCACATCTGATGTTGCCAAGAAATTCTTTGATACTGATGCATTACTTGAAATCTTCAAAGAACATTTGAATGGTAAATCAAGTATGCAAAAGATTTTTACAATCTATACATTTATTTTGTGGTATCAAGTATACTTCCCTGAAGACTGTGAACATGACATTAGGGATCAAATTCGTTTTAACAATGTTAAAGCACATGCGAATGAACAAAATTTTGCAGAAGCTTAAAATATAAGATATTGTAGTCGTGAGAGAGTTCTCACGGCTATTTTTGTTGACTGATTAAAAAAGCCCTTGTTAAGATAGCAGAGAAAGAAAGTGAGTATTTTGCCTAAAAATCGTATGGAGGCATTTAGTGATGGAGTTTTAGCAATTATAATTACAATTATGGTATTAGAGTTGCATGTGCCTGAGGTGCGACCTTTGATGCTATTAGGGCAGTTATCCCAACTTTTATCGCATATGTACTTAGTTATATTTACGTAGGAGTTTACTGGAATAACCACCATCATTTAGTATCTACGTTATCAAGAGTATCAGGAAAAATACTATGGTTCAATTTACATTAGTTATTCTGGATGTCATTACTACCTGTAGCGACAAAATGGTTAGGGACATATCCTTTTAAAACAGCACCAACCTTTGTTTATGGATTTATATTATTCATGTGTTCGATCTCTTACTACCTATTACAAATTGAAGTTTTGAGACAACATAAGAAAAATTCAAAGTTGAAACAGTTATTTGGTAGGGACTTTAAAGGTAAAGTTTCAGTAGCGTTATATTTAACTATTACAATTTGTGTCTTATTTTTACCAATCTTAAGTTATGTTCTATTGTTTATAACAACTTTATTTTGGATTATTCCAGATAGAAGAATTGAGAAATTTTATAATCCATAAAAAATAATTTATTTTTGTATAAATAAGAATGTAATGATATGAATGAATAGATTGATAAAAAAGGAAAATTAATGCTATTTTTTTAATATAAATAATAATTAAAGATTTAATAATTGTGAACAATATGTTATAATACTGGCTTATAACCACATATTATTATTAGGAGGATTATTTTATGTTAAAAGAATTTAAAGAATTCATATCTCGTGGTAATGTAATGGACTTAGCAGTTGGGGTAATCATCGGTGGTGCTTTTACAGCTATTGTTAATTCTTTAGTTAAGTATATTATTAATCCTTTCTTAGGTTTATTTGTCGGAGCAATTGATTTTTCTGATTTAGTATTTAAAATTGGCAATGCGACATTTAGAGTTGGTAGTTTCTTAAATGCAGTAATTAACTTCTTGATTATTGCTTTCGTTGTATTCTTAATGGTAAAAGGTATCAACAAAGTGTTACGTCAAGACAAGAAGGAAGAAGCTCCAGCACCTAAAGATCCTCAATTGGAAGTATTAGAAGAAATTAGAGATTCTTTAAAGAAACTTGATAAATAATAAGTTTAAATAAAAGAAATCCTATGGAATTGGAATTAACCCAATTTCATAGGATTTTTTTAGTACTCGGAAGCTCCAGAAACTGCATCTGGGATGATTTGATCTTGTTCTTTTTTCTTTTGGTCATAATTTTCCGGTAAGGTTGATGGTGTTGTAATTACATCAAAAACATTTTGCATCGCGGAGTTAAAATCATCGCGAGATTCCCCTAGTTCACGCTTTAGGAAATAACTAAATGGACGTAAAGTAGTTGCTTGATATTTTTCGATAAAACTAGCTACTTTCTGTGGATCTTGGTAACTAGGATCCAAATACATATGCTCAGTAGTAAATGGCATCTCTCGAGTAAATTTAACGTCAATTACAATTGGCTTGGAACTTTCTTTACCAGCAGCAATTGCTTCTTTAAAGTCGTCTAAAGTGTAGACTGTATACCCAATTGCACCCATTCCTTTGGCGATTGTTGCCCAATCAGTATCAGGAAGATCGACTCCAAAAACAGGTTGTTGAGTGTCATCAATTTGCTCAGCCTCGATATAGCCAAGGGTCTTATTGTTAAAAATAATGTTGATAATATTCAAATTGTACTTTACCTGTGTAATGATTTCCTCCATTAGCATAGCAAAACCACCATCGCCATTAAGACTATATACGTCACGATCTGGATAAAGTATTTTAGCTGCGATGGCCGCAGGAACACCATACCCCATAGTTGCGAATTGGCCTGAGGTAGTCCATTTTTGTTGATCATGTAAGTTCATAAGTCTAGCAAAGTTAATATTTACATTACCAACATCAAGAGTGAAGATTGCTTGATCACTAGCTTCTTGATTCAAAACTTCGAAAACTGGTTCAGGTCTAAGTGGGATATCTTCACTGTGTTTAAAGCTATTTAACCATGCTAGCCAATTTTCTTTGTTAGCTAAAGCAGCTTTGTAGAATGGTGTTTCAGGTAATTCTTCACCTTGTTTAAGTAAGGCTTGCAATGTTTTTTTAGAATCAGCAAGAATTGGAACAGTAACTTGATGTCGTTTACCTAATTTTTCACTATCAATATCAATTTGAATGACTTTAGCCTTAGGATTAAAAAGGAAGATACTGAAAGGCACATCGTTACCAATCCAGAGAATTAAATCAGTATTAAATCCTAATTCTACTCCGGTTTTTGGAGCAACACGGCCAGTTGATCCCATATAAGTAGGATAGGTATCTTCAATAATTCCCTTAGCAAGAACAGAAGATACTAGAGGAAGTTTAAATTTAGTAGAAATTTCTTTCAATTCCTTAGCAGCATGTTTAGCCCCAATACCGAAGTAAACCATAGGTGCTTTAGCTGCTTTTATCAGTTCTAAAGCGTCGGTAATGGATTGAGGATTGGGTTCAGGGTAAATTGGTTCAACGTGGTTAGCAGCATTGGAAACAAAAGTATCAGGAATCATTTTCCATCCTAGGTCTTTAGGTAAAATTAGGGTGGCGACTCCACGATGCTTATAAGCTTGACGGATACCTTCATCAACAAGTTTAGGAATACTTTCAGCAGTCATAGCTGTTCTATTCCAACAAGCAACATTATCAAACCAAGGACCTTCATTGTAAGCTTGGAAGAAATCAATATTCATCTTAGTAGTAGGTACTTGAGCGATGATTGCGAATATTGGAACATGATCGGCTTTGGCATCGTGCAGTCCGTTAAGAAGATGAATGGCACCTGGACCAGCAGAGCCTAATACTACTCCAACTTTACCTGAGAGCTTAGCACTGGCAGAAGCAGCCAAGGCTCCAGCTTCTTCATGGCGAACCTGAATAAATTTAATTTTGTCTTGTTGATTGTGTAAAGCATTCATAGTAGAGTCAAGTGAGCCACCAGGATGACCATAAATATGAGTAACTCCCCATTCATGCAAAACTTTTAACATGGCATCAGCGCCACTGATTTTATTAGGCATAAAAATTTACCTCTCTAAAAATGATTTTACTTAAAGTTTAGGGAAAAAATAAGGTAAAGTCTAATAAAAAGCATATTAATTTTAGTAACAGAATAATATAAAAAAACGGATAAAAATATCTAAATTAAGGTCCTTTTTACGGGAAAATAGACAAAATTTTACTATAAGTGTAATTTTTTATGTTAGAAATCTTTATTTTCTACTTTTTCTCTGGTAAATTATACTATGGAAGTCATAGTTATTAGCTATCCTTGGTAAAACTTTCACTCAAACACTCAAACTACTATCAACCGATGTTAATAACTCCCCTATGTCTTTCATGAATGAACGCTTTTACTTATATTCAAACTATCACTTAGACAAAAAGTAAGAACATTCATCCTATGCTCCAGAAATCCACTCAATTTCTGGGGCTTTTTTGTATGCAATTTAGTTAATTTATTCACTAAATTGAAATCGGTTACTTATTTGATATAATTATATTGATAAGGTTAAATTAATTTTGATTTGGGGGGTTATTAATTATGGAATTTAAAGTTAGTGAAGAAGCAGGACGTAAATTAATCGAAGAAATGCGTCTTGAAAAGGGCGATAGAATAAAGATATTTACTAAAATATACGGTGGAATTCCAACAGTTTTTCCAAGTTATTATCTAGGGATTATGTTAGATAATGATGAAACTGCAGGAGTTGAAGAAGTGATAGATGGTGTATCTTTCTATTTAATGCCAACAGATATGTGGTTAATCGATGATTATGATTTACATGTAGTTCTAGTTGATGGCGAAGTAGAATATAAATTCACTAAACCAGGTGAAGTTGATGCTGTTAGTGGAGCTTCTAAAAAATAAAAGGATTAGTTTGAGAGATCAAGCTAATCTTTTTTAATATTATATATTGTATAAAAATCTCAACCAAATATTTCTTTTTTAACAAAAACGTGAAATAATAGATATTTGAGACAAGTTTAAAAAGTTAGAAGGTGTAGGAGCTGATGGCATTAGAAATAACCCCAGCTTTATCTTTATTGGATGAACACCACCTCTTAAAAGAAGTGGTTAACGAACAAAAATTGACTTTTGAAAATGTAACTTATGATTCAAGAAAAGTGTCAGATAATACTTTGTTTTTCTGTAAAGGTAATTTTAAACCTAGTTACTTAACTTCAGCTTTGGAAAAAGGTGCAACAGCCTATGTTTCTGAAAAGAAGTATGTTGAAGGAATGGATGTAACAGGTATTATTGTTACTGACGTACAAAAAGCGATGGCACTATTAGGTGCAGCATTCTATGGTTTTCCTCAAAATGAGTTATTTATTATTGCTTATACAGGAACAAAAGGAAAGACTACTTCAGCTTATTTTGCGGAGCATATTCTAGCAAAAGCAACATATAAAAAAGTAGCTCTTTTCTCAACAATTGATAGAGTATTGGGAAATGAACCAGATCAAAGATTTAAATCAGATTTAACTACTCCAGAATCACTTGATTTATTCCATGATATGAGAGCAGCGATTAATAATGGTATGACACATTTAGTGATGGAAGTTTCATCGCAAGCATATAAAAAAAATCGTGTATATGGACTTAAATTTGATGTAGGAGTGTTCTTGAATATTTCACCAGATCATATTGGTAGAAATGAACATCCAACATTTGATGATTATCTTCATTGTAAGGAACAACTCTTAGTAAATTCTAAGCGTTGTGTGATTAATGGAGAAACAGCTTATTTGAGAGATGTTTACTATACTGCAAAAGCAACAACAGAACCAGAAGATATATATGTTTTTGCACGCAAGGGTGCTCAAATTTCTGACAATATTCCAGTAGATATTGAATATCAAAATGATTTTGAAGATTTGCATAAAAGTGTAATTGAGGTTAAGGGACTTAGTGATAAAGCTCAAACCTTACATGTTGATGGAAAGTATGAATTAAGTGTGCCAGGCGATTATAACGAAGGAAATGCTACTAGTGCGATTATCGCTACTTTACTTGCAGGTGCTAAAGGTGAAGATGCACGCAAGACACTTGATAGAGTACATATTCCTGGTAGAATGGAAATTATTAAAACAAAAAATAATGGTACAATCTATGTTGATTATGCTCATAATTATGCTAGTTTAAAAGCTTTATTTGCCTTTTTAAAACAACAAACTCATGCCGGTCGAGTAATTGCTGTTTTGGGTTCTCCTGGAGATAAGGGTATTTCTCGTCGTCCAGGTTTCGGAAAAGCAATTAGTGAAGAAGTGGATCATGTGATTTTGACAACGGATGATCCAGGCTTTGAAGATCCAATGAAGATTGCTCAAGAAATTGATAGTTATATCAACCATGATAATGTAAAAGTAGAGTTTGAACTAGACAGAGAAATGGCAATTGAGAAAGCTATTAAAATGAGTACTAATAACGATATAGTAGTATTAGCGGGTAAAGGAGAAGATCCTTATCAAAAGATAAAGGGTGTCGATGTACCTTATCCATCAGATGTTAATGTAGCAAAGAAAATTGTGGAGGAATTATAATGAGTGCACCAGCATTTACACCAATTTTATTAGGTAGCGATTTTAATGTTTACGGAATGGCACGTTCTTTTTATGAACTATACCATAAACCAGTTAAGGCATTTGCAGAAATAGAATTGGCACCAACAAGATTTACAAAAATTGTTGACTTAGAATTAATAGATGGTTTTTCTGAAGATCCAGTTTGGATTAATGAAATGCGTAAGATAAAGAAACGTTACGCTGATCATGAAGAACCAGTAATCTTAATTGGTTGTGGTGATGGCTATGCAGAATTGATTGCTAAGCATAAGGATGAATTGTCAGATGTATTTATTTGTCCTTACGTTGACTATGATTTATTGAAGCATTTGAATAATAAGGAACGTTTCTATGAAATGTGTGACAAGTATGACTTACCATATCCAAAAACAAAAATCATCACTAAAGCTGATCATGACAGTGGAGACAAGATTGAACAACCATTCCAATATCCGGTAGCATTGAAACCAGCTAATAGTGTTGAATGGCTTGATGTTCATTTTGAAGGTCGTAAAAAAGCCTTTAGAATTAAGGATCGAGAAGAATTTGATTATGTTTTGAAACAAGCATATACAAATGGCTATAAGTCTGACTTCATTTTACAAGACTTTATTCCTGGCGATGATAGTCATATGCGCGTATTAAATGCCTATGTAGATAAAGATCATAAAGTTAAGATGATGTGTATGGGACATCCTTTACTAGAAGATCCAGCACCATCAGCAATCGGAAACTATGTTGCAATATTGCCAGACTTTAATCAAGATATCTATAATCGTATCAAGAATTTCTTAGAGGCTATTAACTATACTGGTTATGCTAACTTTGATATGAAGTACGACACAAGAGATAACACATATAAGTTATTTGAAATTAATCTTCGTCAAGGAAGAAGTAGTTTCTTTGTAACTTTAGATGGTTACAATTTAGCTGATTGGGTTGTTAAAGACTACGTTAAAGATAGCTTAAAGGGTCAAGAAACGGTCTATGGAAATAAAGATGAAGAACAACACGCTCTATGGTTAGGTGTACCTGCGAAAGTATTTAAGAAATATGCCAAGGATAATGAAGATAAGCAAAAAGCTTTGGAATTAATTGAAGCTGGTCGTTACGGAACAACTTTCGAATATTCTAAAGATATGAATATTAGACGTTGGCTATTAATTAAGTGGATGAATCATAACTATGTGAAGAACTTCAATCGTTATTTCAAAGAAAATAAAGGGTGATCTAAACTTATGAAAAACTTCTTTACAATTATTGGTGGTATGGGCACGATGGCAACTGAAAGCTATATTCACCAGTTGAATTTGCGGACACCGGCTAATAATGATCAAGAATATTTAAACTATATTTTGGTTAACCATGCAACAGTTCCGGACAGAACAGCCTATATTTTAGATAATAGTAAACCAAATCCTAAAATTCCATTATTAGAAGATTTTAAACAACAAGCAAGTTTAAAACCAGATTTCTTTACATTACCATGTAATACAGCACATTATTTTTATGATGAGTTACAAGCTGCAGTTGATGTACCTGTGTTGCATATGCCACGTTTAGCGGTTGAACAAATTAAGCAAGATTATCCTAATACTAAAAGAGTAGGGATTGTCGCAACTAACGGTACTTTACATGACGGTGTATACGATAAAGAAATCTTAGATGCTGGTTATGAGTTAGTAAAACCAACAGCTGAAATTCAAGCTAAGACAATGGAATTAATTTATGATGACATTAAAGAAAAAGATTATGTTGATGGTAAATTATTCTATGAATTAGTTGAAGATATGGTAAAAGATGAAAAGTGTGATGCGGTTATTTTAGGTTGTACAGAGTTATCATTAGCTCAAGAGAGAGAACCTATTACTGATTTACCAATTATCGATAGTCAATCAGTATTGGTCGATAAGACGTTGGAATTAGCACTAAAAACACAAAAGAATAAATAGTAAAAAACCAGTGGGAAACGACCACTGGTTTTTATTATCTATTAAATTTCAAACGCAAGCTTGGCTCAGTAAACCATAAAATTAAAAAATTAAGTAGTAGTAGAGTAGCTGTAGAAATGAAAACGACATTGTAATCAAATAGTCCAGCTAAAGAACCACCTAAAAGTGAGCCAAACATATTACCTAAAGCTTGGAAAGATTGATTCCAAGAAAAGACGGCAGATGTAGCTGATGCAGGAGAATTCTTTGTTAGTAGAGTTTGGATGGTAGGAAATAGTGCACCATCAGAAATACCAATAAAGAAACGTAAAATTCCTAGTAACCAAATACTTGAAACAAATCCTTGTGGGAAGTACATGATAACAGCAAAAAGATAACCTGCCATTAGAACTTTATTTGATCCATGAGCATCACCATAAGCTCCTAAACGTGGAGCTGAAATAATATTGGAAATACCTGGTAAAGCAGCAATAATACCAGCCACTAAGGCAATTGGGCCCTGATTATGCATAAGTTCTTTGATGTATAAACTGATAATAGGGGCAATTGAAATATTCCCCAATTGAACCATCATAGTAGAAATAAGCAGAACAATGATTAGCCGAGGGTTTTGAAATTGTGATAATAAACCGCGATGTTCTTCAGAATTTTTTTCTCGTTTAACAGGTACGAAGTATTCTTTAACTAAAGTGGCAGATAAAATTCCTGCTAGGGCTAGTAAGGAAGCGGTGATAAAAAAAGTGTCTCTAATAGAAAAGAATTGGGCTAATACACCACCGATGATAGGTCCCATTAACATTCCAGAAGTTGAGCCAGTGACTAGAGTTCCTAGAGCTTTCCCACTATGCTTTCTAGGTGTTTGCGATGCTATTAAAGCTTGAGCATTTGAAATGAAACCTGAAAATAAACCTTGAAGGGCACGTAAGGCAATTAATTCCCAGACGTTAGTGACAAGTCCCATTAAAAACATGGCAAAAGCCATACCAAAGGAAGCGCGAATTAACATGATTTTGCGTCCTTTAATATCAGCTAGCATTCCCCATAATGGAGAAACGATGGCAGTGACTAGAAAAGTAGCAGCATAGACCAAACCGCTATAAAAGGAAACTTGTGCCTTAGAAAAATGTCCTAGTTGACTGACATATAAAGACATAAATGGCATAAGCTCACTAAAAGCAATGCCAGCGATAAAAGTACAAACCCATAGAATGTATAAATTACGTTTCCATGGGCTTTTTTCTCGTTGTGCTTCGTCCATAAAATAGTCCTTTCCTTTGTATAATATCGAAATATAGCTTATAGTAGTAAAGAAAGTAAAATAATTACTATATTAATTTACAAAGTGTAATGATAGACCTAATAATAAATAAATGCAAGTGAGAGAATAAAAAATGATACAAAAAAGAAATTTATCAACCGAAAAAATAATAGAAGCAGCTAAAGAGATTATAAATAAAGAAGGGGCTGAGAAATTAAGTTTCAGTAAGGTTGCTGGTGTATTAGGGGTACATTCTCAGGCGATGTATCCATATTTTGCCGATAAAGAAGAACTAAAAATTGCAGTAATTAATGATTTTTTAGATAGTTTAACTGAACAAATTAAAGAAGAATTGCAAGGAATTTCTGGAAAAGAAGCTCTACGTATATATGGTCGTAAACTACATGAATTATTATTGATCCAGCCACGATTAACACGTTTGGCTTTTGGTGGAATTAATTATAGTCAAAAAGAAGAAGCAAGAAATCATTTTAAAGATTTAGTAGAGTTGTTAGAAAGTTTGATTGAACCATTTGCTAAAAATGATGTTGATGTTATAAACAGAGCACGATTATATCGAGCTGTGATATTTGGGTATGCTCAAAATGAACTGTGGGGCTTATTCAAATTAGCACTAGTTCCAGCACAAACGAGCTTTGAATTTACTTTAGAAGAAGCAATAGCGACAATTACTGCGTAGAATTAAAATTCAATTAAAAGTAAGCCTTACCATTGATTTTCAACTAACTTTATAGGATAATATTAAAATAGTCTGTTTTTTCAGATAGAGAGAGAAAAAGTTTTTTGAGGTGAACAAAATTGAATATCATTATTGCATTGATACCTGCTGTTTGTTGGGGTATTTTTCCATTAATCGCTAGCAAAACTGGCGGTGGTCCTGCTAATCAAATTCTTGGAACCGGTTTAGGTGCTACTTTGGTTGGTTTAATCGTATTTGCTATCATGCACCCAACAATTACAGCTTCCGCTTTCATTTGGGCTTTCATGGCAGGTGCTTGCTGGACAATCGGTCAAATTGGACAATTTATTTCTATGAAACCTGAACGTATGGGTGTAACAACAACTATGCCTATCTCAGCTGGTTTCCAATTAGTTGGTAACTCTTTAATTGGAATGTTATTCCTAGGTAACTGGAGTGGAACAACAGCTAAGATTATTGGTCTTGTTGCTTTGGCAATCGTTGTTGTTGGTGTTGTTTTAACAGCGGTAACTGATGATAACAAGAGTGAAGCAGCTTCTGTAAAGGATGTATTATTCTTATTAGTTACAACAGTTGGTTACTGGATTTATAGTTCATTCCCTAACTTACCAGCTGTAAGACACGTTTCTCCAACTGCATTATACTTACCTGAAATGTTAGGTATTTTGTGTGGTGCTTTAATCTTTGTTTTCGCTACTAGAGAAACATCTGCATTAACAGCACGTGAAAGTTGGGCTGGTATGATCGGTGGAGCAATTTGGGGTATTGCAGCATTTGCATATATCTTCTCTGCTCAAGAAAATGGAACTTCAAGTGCATTTATTTACACACAATTGAGTGTAGTTATTTCCACTTTAGGTGGAATGTTGTTCTTACATGAACGTAAAACTTCTCGTGAACTAGGTTTCACATTAGCTGGTTTAGTACTACTAGTTGTTGGTAGTGTAATCACAGGATTTATCTAAAATATAAAATTAATAATTAAAAATAAGGGTGTCCCATAGTTATTGGCTAATTTAGTTGATGACTATGGGATGTTTTTTTGTTAAATTCCGTATTATGTTTTAAACTTCGTATTATATTTTAAATTCTTTTAAACTTTTTTAAACTTTCAAACAAGAAAAATGCTAATTGAAGATTAAAATTAAATTCTTTGACTGACATAATTTTCTGTAAGATATATAATTGAGTTTGTTACAACAATTGGTGTTTGGAGTTGATTAAAATGAGTGGTGAAGAAGCCAATAGTATGTTGCAATCTGTGATGAAGCATCATCATATGCAAATGCCATGGCACAATTTTACGCCAGATAATAGCAATACTCCTGCTAAGAGGGCAACTTTAAAAGAAAAAGCTACCTTGGTAGGAAGAGTAGGGATTATGCTTCTGTCGTATGGAACTGGTGCTTGGCGAGTGCGAGATTCTATGAATACTATTGCCAGAGAGTTAAATATTTCATGTTCAGCTGATGTAGGATTGGTATCAATTGAATATACTTGTGTTGATGAAGAAGGGCATGGATATACCCAAGCCTTATCTTTGGCAAGTACAGGTGTAAATACTGATAAATTGTCAGAAATGGAACAGTTTGTCATGGACTTCAATAAAGGTGGGTCTGACCTGAGTTCTGAACAGATCCATGAAATACTAGATGAAATTGAGCGTAAGCCAGGACATTATACAGCTATTATGGCTGGTTTAGCGGCAGCTTCTGCATGTTGCGCCTTCGTATTTTTACTAGGCGGAGGTCTAGTAGAAATGTTGTGTTCTTTTGTAGGAGCTGGTTTTGGAAATTATATTCGTAGAAAAATGATTGAGCGACGCATCACTTTATTAGCGTGTGTGTCTGTTAGTGTGGCAGTTGCTTGTATATTCTATTTGATAGCCTTTAAATCTTTGGTAGCAATAATGCATGTTTCATTGCAACATGAAGCTGGATATATTGGAGCGATGCTATTCGTAATTCCTGGTTTTCCATTTATTACTAGTGGACTTGATATTGCTAAACTTGATATGAGATCAGGTTTAGAAAGAATGATGTATGCGATTATGATTATCACAGTTGCTACTTTAGTAGGCTGGGTGGTAGCGATGGCAGTTCATTTAAAACCAGTGAACTTCATTCCATTAGATCTAGGAGTAATACCAATGATGCTTTTGCGGATACCTGCTAGTTTTGTCGGAGTATTTGGATTCTCAATTATGTTTAATAGTACAATTGAGATGGCAACCTGGGCTGGAATAATAGGGGCTATTGCTAATACACTTAGACTAGAATTGGTAGACTTAACTAATATTCCGGCAGGAGCGGCGGCATTTACTGCTGCGTTGGTTGCTGGACTACTAGCATCACTGATTAAAGGATACCCACGTATTTCATTAACGGTTCCTTCAATTGTGATTATGGTTCCTGGACTGTACATGTATCGTGCTGTATATAACATAGGAGTAGCTTCGATTAATGTGGGGGCAACTTGGTTAACTGAGGCAGCTTTAATCGTAATGTTTTTACCACTAGGATTAATTACTGCACGTATATTGACTGATAAGAAATGGCGTTATAAAGATTAGAAAGGAAAGATAATTTGGTATTAAAAGTAGAAAAGATTTCAACTAAGTCACAAGATTTTAAGCAAATAAAGAGAGTTTATGAGGAAGTTTTTCCAAAAGTTGAACGAATTCCTTTGTGGTTATTGAAAATGAGAGCAAATGAAGGAAAAGCAGAATTTTGTAGTCTTTATGATGAAAATGAATGGGTTGGTTTCTTCTATACAATTTTGACAAAGAAATTAGCATATATCTTCTTTCTAGCAGTAGATCCTGATAGACAAGGCGATGGTTATGGTAGCCAAGCTCTTGAAGTAATCAAAGAACGTTATCAAGATTATACAATGGGATTAAGTTCTGAGAGACCTAGTCCAGAAGCTCCAAACAATGAGCAAAGAATTCGCCGTCAAAGCTTTTACAAACGTAATGGTTTTACAAAGGCTGGATTCTATAGTATAGAAAAAGGTGGGGTAAGATACGACTTCCTTAGTCCACAAGGCAAGGTTAAACCTAACTTATATGTTGATTTAATGGCTGAATTTTTCAAGCAAAGACAGGCTTATTATTTGCCATTAAGAGTTGAAAAAGATGATGAATAATTAAAAAGCTGGTAGAAAATTTCTGCCAGTTTTTTACTCCCCAAAATACATAAAAGATAACATCAAATGTCACTTTATGACGACATTTAATTATCCGTTAAAAACTTATAAAATAAATGACAATTAGTTGTTTACAAGACAACGTGAGAGTGTTATTCTGGTCTCTAAATTGTAAAAATAAAAGAGGTGATTTAAGTTATGTCAATGAAAACGAAGGGCATATTATTAGCTGCTGGTGGAGCATCATTATGGGGAGGTTCAGGAGCAGCAGCCCAGCAATTATTCATGACACATGCAGTGACAACAGAGTGGTTAGTAGCTGTTAGATTATTAGGTGCAGGACTACTATTATTAATTTGGGGATTAATTAAGTCTTCAAAACAAATCAACGAAATTATTCATGATCGAAAAAATATGGCAATGGTTTTGGCATTCGCAATTTTCGGAGTTATGAATTCGCAATTATCTTATTTTTTTGCTATTAAATATAGCAATGCACCGACAGCGACAGTCTTACAATATTTACAGCCAGTATTGATCGTTTTGTGGATGGCTTTTGGTCAGAAAATTAGACCAAGAAGAGTAGATGGAATTTCAATTGTCGTAGCGTTAATGGGAACATTTTTGCTAGTAACTGGCGGTCGTTTAGATACACTAACTCTAACTCCAATTGCGTTAGCTTGGGGATTATGGAGTGCAGTTGCTGCTACATTATATACATTACTTCCAAGTGGATTGTTGAAAAAATATGATGCGATGGTAGTATGTGGGCTAGCGATGTTTGTTAGTGGGATTATTATGTTGCCATGGTTCTTAACAATGGAACAACCACATTTATCACTATTCAATATAGTATTAGTAATCTATATTGTGGTATTTGGAACGATGTTTGCCTATACCTTATTTTTACAAAGTATTCGTTATATAGCACCATCCGTTACCGGAATTTTAAGTGCTTTTGAACCATTGATTGCGACAATTTTAGCTGTTACTTTATTAGGAACTAAATTATCAACAGCCGCAATTATTGGATCATTATTGATTGTTTTAACAACAGTTATTCAAGCTGTACCATTTAATGTAATATGGCGAAGATTTAGAAGGGTTAAATAAAATAACGGAAAAGTAAAAATGTTGAATTTGAACATAGGACCAATTTTTGAATTTCTGCAAAAATAAGCTAAAGTTTGCAGAAATTAGAAAATTGGTCCTATCTTAAAATCGTAAAAAACAAAAATAAAGTCTTGAATCTATCCTCGTTGATAAATTCAAGACTTATTTTTATTGATTTAATTCTTCAGTTAATGCAATAACTTTATCGACTGTGTCGTTTAAGAACTTGATAGTATTATGCAAAGGTTCTGCAGTAGTAACATCAACTCCAGCAACTTTAGCTGCATCTATTGGGGCCTTTTGATCACCTAGAGAGATATATTTTAACCAACGATCAACAGCAGGTTGACCTTCTTCTAAAACTTTAAGATAAGCTTGAGTAGCAATTGTTAAGCCAGCAGAATAAGTGTAAGAATATAATCCCATGTAGTAGTGGGATTGACGCATCCAAGTTAGACCAGCATTTTCGTCAATATCTACAGCATCGCCCCAGAAACGTTTTTGAACATCCATTTTAATTTGAGTAAGTTTATCACCATCAAAAGTTTGACCATTTTCAACTAAAGTATAAACTTCACGTTGAAAAGCTGCTTCCAATAAGTGGGTGATAAAGTTATGGAAGTAAGTATTTGTTAGCATCGTAGTATATGCGAAACGTTTCATGCGAGGATCATCACTCTTTTGTTCCAATGAATGAGTTAATAATAATTCATTAAAAGTAGAAGGAGACTCGATTAAGTATAATGATGGTTCACTTGTTAAGATTGAATTATTTTCGTTAATCTTAATAAAGTTACCAGCGTGTCCTAATTCATGAATTAAAGTATAGACATCAGGTAAAACACCAGTCCAAGACATCAAGATGTAAGGATGAAGACCGTATGGAGTTGTTTCAAAGCCACCAGATTCTTTACCGGCATTGGCAGGGAAATCTACCCAGCGTTCAGGGAAAGCTTTTAAAATTGCATTTTTATAATCTTCACCAAGTACGGAAACAGCCTCGCTAATATAGCCAGTAGCAGATTCTAAATCAGCTTTAGGTGCGAATTCAGGATCTAAGTCGATTTGTAAATCTGAGTAAAGCATCTTGTCTAAGCCACGTTCTTTTTGTAGAAGTTTAACGTATTTTTGCATAACAGGACCAAGTTCATCGATAATAACATCAATTTGACGGTCGAATGTTTCACGTGAAACTTCTTGATCTGATAATAAGTAATCAAAAACAGAATCATAGCCACGTAAATCAGCAAGTTTCTTTTCTTTGCTTACTTGAGTGTAATAGTTAGCGGCAACCGTATTTTTGTGTTTGCGCAAAGTATCAGAGAAAATTTGGTGTGCCTTATGACGTACTTCAGGATTTGGATGATATTGATAAGTATTTTCATAAAGTACAAATGACATAGGATAAGTCTTGCCATCAACTTCAAAATCTTCCATATCCCAATCAGCAGCACGAGCTGTAGTATAGATGCGCTCAGACGAGTTAAGTGTAGGACTTAATGTCGCTAAAGTTTTCTCTACTTCTGGTGATAATTGATGTGGTTTTTCAACTTTCCAATGACGAATAACAGGAGCAAATTGAGGTTCAATTTCTGCAACTTGATCAAGTAAAGACACTGGATTGGTTAGAACTTCAGTTTTGAAAAATGACAAATCAGCTGTAATTGCAGCTTGTAAATTATCATTTTCAACTAGCATCTGATTGTATTCAGGATTTGTCATATCTGTAGTTTGAGGTAGAAAAGCATAGTGTTCAATCCAACTAAGCTTTTGATAGATAGTTTCTAAATCATGTAAAGCAGCAATAATAATTTTAGCCTCAGTTAATTTAGAACGATAGTTATTTTGAAATTGTGTAACTAATTCTCTAACTGCTACCATATCTGCTTTCCAAGCTTTTTTGTCTGGATAAATAGCGGTTAAATCCCATGTTTCATTAACTGGAACTTCACTTCTTTTTGGTAAAGCCATAACATCACCTCTAATAATTAATTAATGACAGTATAGCCGAGATTTTTTAAGTAAGCAATTTAAAACCATTGACGAAATAAAAATTAAGTGCTAGAATTGCTTACAATTAGTTAATAGACTTACATAAATGATAGGAGGAACACCAAAATGCGTAAATTTAATTCAGTTGAATTAAATACATGTTGTTGTGAAGCGTGTCAATTGCGCTTCACGTTTTGGTGTGCCGATAATCTGTTTTAACAAGTAATTAGATTATAACCATAACTTATACGTAGAATCGTAATTGACACTAATCCAGTAAATTTGGGTTGGTGTCTTTTTTATTAACTAAAATTAATTTGGAAGTGATGACAATGATTGTAAAGAGTGTCTATGAGTTGATAGGACAGACTCCTTTAATAGAGTTAGATATACCAGTAGCTAAAGGAAGTAGGATTTTAGCTAAGTTAGAGTCTTTTAATCCTGGCGGCAGTGTTAAAGATAGATTGGGAGTATCTTTGATTGAAGCAGCATTGAAGAGAGACGATATCGATAAAGATACGACCATTATAGAGCCCACAGCTGGTAATACTGGAATTGGTTTGGCTTTGGCCACTCAAAAGTATCATTTAAAGACGATTTTGGTAGTACCGGAGCATTTCTCGGCTGAAAAACAAACTTTAATGAGAGCGCTGGGTGCTGAAATTATTAATACACCTAGAGCTGAAGGAATGCAGGGAGCTTTGAGAAAAAGTCGAGAACTAGCAAAGCAGATTACTAATAGTTATATATCTAATCAATTTGAAAATAGTGATAATCCCGATGCTTATACTAAAGGCTTGGGACAAGAAATTATAAATGACTTACAAGCAAATAATTTGAAATTAGATGCTTTTGTGGCAGGTGCAGGAACTGGTGGAACATTTGCAGGTACGGCTAAAATATTACAAGCAGAATATCCAGAGATAACTTCAGTAGTAGTTCAACCAGAGGGATCGATTTTGGATAATCAACCTGAGCATTCTCATCGTACAGAAGGTATAGGTGTTGAAATAATTCCTCCTTTTTTTAAAGAAGTGAAGATTGATGAAGTTCAAACAATTAGTGATGATGAGGCATTTAATTATGTTAAACAAATGGCACAAGATCAAGGCTTGTTTATTGGTTCTTCATCTGGTGCAGCATTAGCAGCAAGCATGCATATGGCAGAAAAATTACCAGCAAATTCAACTATTGTGACAATTTTTCCAGATTCTAGTGAAAGATATTTAAGTGAAAATATATACGATTAATCGGAGGTAAAGATAATGAAATTTGAAACAAAATTAATTCATGGCGGACAAAGTGAAGATCAAGCAACAGGAGCAGTATCAATCCCTGTATATCGTTCATCAACATTCCATCAATATGAGTTGGGTGGTAATCCTAAGTGGGAATACAGTCGTACAGGAAACCCTACACGTGCAGCCTTAGAAGCGTTGATTGCTGATTTGGAAGGTGGGGTAGCTGGATTTGCCTTTGCTTCAGGTTCAGCTGCAATTCATGCTGTATTCTCAATGTACTCATCTCATGATCATTTTATTGTAGGGAGTGATGTTTATGGTGGAACTTTCCGCTTGATAAACAAGGTATTGAAACGATTTGGTTTAGAATTTACAGTTGTTGATATGCAAGATTTAGCAGCAGTTGAAAATGCAATTCAAGATAATACAGTGGCAATCTACTTTGAAACTCCAACAAATCCATTGTTACAAATTGCAGATATTGCAGCTATTACAAAGATTGCTAAGAAACATAATTTAAAGACAATCGTTGATAATACTTTCGCAACTCCATACAACCAAAGACCACTTGAATTAGGTGCTGATATTGTGGTCCATTCGGCTACTAAATATTTGGGTGGACATAGCGATGTAGTAGCAGGTCTAGCAGTTACTAGCGATGCAGGAATTGCAGAAAAACTAGCATTTTTACAAAATTCAATTGGTAGTACTTTGGGACCTGATGATAGTTGGTTAATTCAAAGAGGGATTAAGACATTGGGAGCTAGAATGAGAGTTCACCATGCTAATACTAAGGCTATAATTGAATTCTTAGAAAATGATACTCGAGTTGCAAGAATTCTTTACCCTGGTTTACCTGATTTTCCTGGATATGAAGTTGCTAAGAGACAAATGGATCATTTTGGAGCGATGATTTCTTTTGAATTACAAGAAGGATTAGATACTAAAAAGTTTGTTGAAAGTTTGAAAGTAATTTCTCTTGCTGAAAGCTTGGGTGGGATTGAAAGTTTAATTGAAGTTCCATCAGTAATGACACATGGTTCAATTCCTAGAGAAATTCGTTTAAAAAATGGAATTAAAGATGAATTGATTCGTTTGTCAGTAGGAATTGAAGATGAAGAAGATTTGATTAATGATTTGAAACAAGCTTTGGATAAAATTGGATAATTATCAATTGAAATAGTAATGACAGAAGACATCTAAGTGTTGAAAGTATCACTTAGGTGTCTTTTTTATTGACCTGAGATATTGAAAAATGGTAATTTAATCATAGATAACGCTTACAAAGGAAAGAGGTTTTACTATGACAACAAATTATATGAGTAACTATAGTTATGGTCCAGATTGTTTTAAAGAGATTCCAGAAGTTTTAGATAAATATAAAGTACATAAAGTTGTTTTCATTGGTGGGGAAAAAGCATTAAAGAGTTCTCAAGAAGATGTGAAAGATGTTCTGGAAAATAATGGATTCTATGTAACTGGAAGTTTTGTTTACGGAAAAAATGCAACTCAGTCTAATATAGATAAATTAGTAGAAAAATCTGAGGTTCAAGATGCAGATATAATTTTTGGTTTTGGTGGTGGTAGAGCATTAGATACTGTAAAGATGGTAGCAAAGGATTTAGATAAGACTATTTTTACATTCCCAACAATCTGTTCAAATTGTTCAGCTGGGACTAGTATTTCTGTTTTATATAAGGAAGATGGATCATTTGATAGATATGGATATCCAGATGTACCAGTACATGTTTTCATCAATACAAGCGTGATTGCTAAAGCACCAAAAGAATATTTTTGGGCTGGGATAGGAGATGGAATTAGTAAAGCACCTGAAGTAGAACATGCAGTAGCTGCAGCAGTTGAACATGGTGTGGAATTGCCTCATACAGCAGTGTTAGGTACAGCAATTGCGGCTTCTTCTAAAGATTCTTTCTATAAGTATGGGGAACAAGGAATTAAAGATGTAGAGAATGGAACTGTAAGTAAGGCTATTGAAGAAGTAGCTCTGGATATTGTAGTTTCAACAGGTTATGCTTCGAACTTGGTAAATCAAGACGATTTTTACTATAATTCATGCCATGCTCATGCTTTCTACAACGCAACGACAGCGATTAAAAAGGAAAAAGAACCATTGCATGGACAAGTTGTTTCCTTTGGGGTAATGGTGCTACATGCTTATTTCAATGAGCTAGAGGAATTAAAGAAAGTAGCTACTTTCAATAAAAAATTGGGATTGCCAGTAACATTGGAAGAAATAGGATTAAAGGTTAGCGATGCAGAAAAAATAACAGAACTTGCGATGCAAACTAATGAATATAAGCAGACCCCATTTGATAAGGAAAAATACATAGAAGCAATTAAATTGGCAGATAAGATGGGTAGTGAAAACGCCTAACATTTTTTCAAAGTGTAAAAATAGTCTATGAAAACACAAGCAAATTATTTTGTGTCCAATACATTTTGGATTATGATGAATTTAAAATGTGAGGTGTTCAAAATGAAAGAAACAAAAGAAGAATTGAGACAAAGAATTGGCGAAGAAGCTTACCAAGTTACGCAAAATGCGGCAACTGAACGTGCTTTTACAGGCAAGTATGATGAATTTTTTGAAGATGGAATTTATGTAGATATTGTTAGTGGAGAACCGTTATTTTCCTCTAAAGACAAGTATAATTCAGGCTGTGGCTGGCCTGCTTTTACTCAACCAATTAATAATCGCATGGTAACAAATCATGAAGATAATTCATTCGGGATGCATCGCGTAGAAGTTAGAAGTCGTCAGGCACAATCTCATCTTGGACATGTTTTTAATGATGGTCCACAAGATCGAGGTGGCTTACGATACTGCATAAATTCAGCCGCTTTACAATTTATTCCAGTTGCTGAATTAGATGAAAAGGGATACGGAGAGTATAAGAAATTATTTGAATAGTTTCGAGGTGTAAAAATAGTCTGAAAAAATAAAGAAATCTATTCTATTAATATTGTAATTTACTTTCGTTTGTATATTATTTGTGCTATATGTAATATACAAATGAGGTGATGATATGGCAAAAACAGTTACAACTACTATTAGATTAGATGAAGAACTTAAAAAAGAATTAACACATGACTTAGATATTATGGGATTGAACATAAATGCTTATTTTACAATGGCAGTCAAGCAATTGGTATTAAAGAAAAAAATACCTTTTGAAATTTCAACATCTAGTAATGATATTCCTAATGAGACAACAAGAAAAGCAATGATTTTAGCGGAAGCTTTAAAGAACTTTCGATGTATGGAATAGTTAATGAGATAAGTAAGCCACACACATTGAATAATAGAGGTGGCAATTATAATGGAAATCAAGAATACCATTTATCTAATGGAAAAGTAGATGTGTTAGTTATCTATAATCCACATAAAACCAATCCTACTATAAGAATGATAAGGATTGGCACTCATAAAGACTTATTTCAGGGTGAATTGAAGTGATTCTCTTATGCGAAGAGGATATTTCAATAAAAAATCTCTCCAATACAACCCAAAAAAGACATTCAGAATTTTTCTGAATGTCTTTTTACTTTAGCTATAAATAACAACAGGTTCATATTGTTCAACATTATCGTAAATTTGATTGATTTGCGAAGGTCGAACATTAACACAACCATGTGATCCATCATTTAGATAAGCAGTACTACTCCAATTTTTACGCCAGTCAGCATCATGGAAACCACATCCATCTAAAGTAAATGGAGCCCAACGACTAACGGGGCTTGCATAAGCACTGTTGTCGGCATTTTTGCCTCGAAGTGTAGTATTAGTCTGTTTGTACATGATGTAGTACAAGCCAGTAGGAGTGTTGTAATTTCCATCGTTAGTACCAGTAACGACACTAAGTGAAGCTACTTGAGTACCATTCTTATATACCCATACGTGTTGTTGGGAGATAGAAACTTCAACGTAAGAATTACCAATACCACTGTTGGATGTAGTGTTATATCCTAGACCATTTTCGGTATAACCTTCACCATAGATATCACTTTTGGCATTAAGGTTAGAATCACCTTTTTCAAAAGCAGTGGTGATAGATCTTGTAGCCTTAATAGGACTAAGAGCCCATCCATAGGTACCCTTATCTAAGGTAATTTCAGAACCACCTGTTGTTTTGAATTTGAGATTCTTATCGAGTGTACTTTGACTGTCGTTAATATCATCAATTTTCTTCTTTAAATTAGCAGCATCATATTCATATTTTCCATCTACAATTTTAGCGGAATTAATGACATCTTTAGCAGCTAAAGTATAAGTCTTATTTTGAACAGTGTAATTAACTTTTTGATCAGCTAATTTTTCTAATTTAGCTTTATCAGCTTGAACTTGCTTGCTATCAGCACTAATTGGTTGAGTGTAGGCAGTAGTAAGTTTTATTTGATTATCGCTAAATTGCTTATCATATTCTTGCATAATTTTATTAACATCGTATTGATTACCTTTTTTAGCGTTAATAACATGGACAGAACCATTCTTTAACTCTGCATAGGCATCTTTAGGAGCTGTTCGACTAACGTTTAAACGTTCGAGTTCGCTTTTAACAGCTGCACGCAATTCGTTTTTACGATAAGAATAATCACTATCGCCTTTAGCCTGATAGTCGTAACTGCGACCAGATGGGAAAAGGCTGAATTGCTTGTCAAAAATTTCTTGAACCTTTTCTTGAGAAACAGCATTAGTTGAATTGGTAGGATCGCTACCTTTAACAAGTAATTTTTCCCCTAGATATACATTGTTATTTAATTTAGTTGTTTTGAGTTTTTGCGTAGCTCCAGCGACTGACATTCCTCCAACTTTAACACCATTAATTTCAATATTACGATTGAAATGTTGCTTTTGATAGAAGAATGAGCCACCACAGATAAGGACTACAGCGCCTAAACCTGCAGCTAGCCATTTAGTTCCCTTATTTATAAAAATCACCCCATAAAAAACTATCTGTAAAACATAAAGTACACAATCTAATCTCTCTAATTAATATTATATACATTAAATTAACAATTTGTTAGTACAAAGTATTAAAATTCTGCGAAAAGCAGATTTTTTGACAATAATCTCTATAGGGACTATAATTCTTTTATTTTAAAAAAGTCTACACAAGGACTAATTTTAGTTTGAGGTGAGTATTACGAAAGATGAAGTCCAAACACTAACATCAAGATTAGATTTATTGATCGCTAAAGGAGCTAGAGAATACAAGGATTGGAATCAAAAACATGGGTTAACTGATTATCGTAGTGTGATTTTATATGAATTACTTTTACATACGAGATTAACTCAAAAACAAATTGTAGAGAGAACTAATCTTCCTAAACAATCAATTAATAAAGGAATCTTACAACTAAGAGATGAAGGTTATCTTACTTTAGAACAAGATGAAAAGGATAACCGAGTAAAATATTGTTTTTTAACAGAGGAGGGTGAGAAGTATGCGAAGTTAAAAATTCAACCATTACTAGATATTGAAGAAAAAATTATTATGAAAATGGGAAAAAAGAAAATAGAACAGTTAAATGAATTACTAGAAGAATGGAATTTAAATTTCAAAAAATATAAAGATGAAGAATGAGAGGTAAGAAGATGCAGATTTTGATGGCACATTTTAAGAACTATAAAAAAGAAGTTCTTAGTGCAATTATTTCAATTTTTATTGTCGCATTTGTCGCGGTTTGGCAACCGAGATTACTGCAATATGTGCTGACTGCAATAGTGCAAGACAATCAAGCAGAAGTTAGAAACTACGGAATTCAATTAATAATTTTAGCTCTTGTGGGAATTATTGCTGGGATTGTTAATGTCTACTCGGCTGCTAGAGTGGCACAGGGTGTAACCAGTGATTTGCGTGAAGAAGTGTATACGAAGATTCAAAATTTTTCTTTTGGAAATATTGAGAAATTCTCCACTGGTAGCTTAGTGGTACGTCTAATTAATGATATGAACCAGGTCACTAATATGATTATGACCATATTTATGCAAGTTTTCCGCGTACCATTGATTTTAATTGGAGCTTTTATTTTAGGAATAATAACCGTTCCACGTTTATGGTGGTTAGAAGTTTTAATGGTTGTTTTAATTATGGGAATAACGGGAATTATTTTCAAAAAAATGGGATCTTTATTCGATAGAGTTCAAGATTTAATGGATAAGATCAATACGCAAGCTAAAGAAAATTTACAAGGTGTTCGTGTGGTTAAATCTTTCAATCAAGAAGGACAAGAGATTGATAAATTTAATCAAACATCTGACAATTTAAATAATGTTAACTTGAAAATAGGATATCTTTTTTCGACAGTTATTCCATCTTTTGAATTAATTGCATATGTTATTATTGCAGCTGCGATTTACTTGATTGGTGGCTCAATTCTCGATCATCCAAGTGATATTGCGGTAATTAGTTCTTATGTAACATATATTATGCAACTATTGTATGCCATTATGATTGGTAGCTTTGTAATGTCTATTTTCGCTCGTGGGGGCGTTTCTTTAAAACGTATTAAAGAAGTTCTTGAGACTCAACCTGATGTTGTCTTTAAAGATGATGCACCTGCAGAAGAACTGGATGGGGATGTTGAATTTGACAATGTTACCTTTGCTTATCCAGATGCAGACAAATCAATCTTAAAGAATATCTCTTTTAAAGTTAAATCAGGCGAAATGGTGGGAATTGTTGGTGCGACTGGTTCAGGAAAATCTAGCTTAGCTCAATTATTGCCACGTTTATACGATCCGACTGAAGGAACAGTTAGGATTGGTGGACATGATTTACGTGATGTGAATGAAAAATCATTACGTGATACTGTATCGTATGTTTTACAAAGAGCAATTCTATTTTCAGGTACAATTGCTAGCAATTTACGTCAAGGAAAAGCAGATGCAACTAACTATGAATTGGAACGTGCATCGCAAATCGCACAAGCACAGGAATTTATCAGTCGTTACAAAGATACATTTGATCACGAAGTGGAAGAACGTTCATCTAACTATTCAGGAGGACAAAAGCAACGGCTATCAATAGCTAGAGGTGTAGTTGGAAAGCCTAAGATTTTAATTCTAGATGATTCAACTTCAGCACTGGATGCTAAATCTGAAAAGTTGGTTCAAGAAGCATTAGAAAAAGAGTTAAAAAATACAACGACATTTATTATTGCTGAAAAAATTGTATCAGTAATGAATGCAGATAAGATTATTGTTTTGGATAATGGTAGATTGGTGGCTCAAGGAACTCATCAAGAATTACTAAAAAATTCACCAATTTACCAAGAAATTTATGCAACTCAAAAAGCACGGGAAAAGGCAGGTGATATCATTGAGTGATACTAGAAAATCGTTAAGATACTTTATTAAGTATTTAAGACCTTACTGGAAAGGAATTACGCTGGTAGTGCTATTTACAATCATTTTTACGTGGGCGCAAGTTGAAGCCCCACATTACTTAGGTTTGGCACTTACAGCATTAACAAAATATGTAGAACAGTATTTCAATCCAGCTACTAGGGCAACAGCATCAATGGATGATTTCTACCAAGCTTTGAAATTAATGCTGATTTTCTTTATTTTAAATGCGATTATCATGCTATTTACATGGGTTATTACCTCAAGATTTAATGCTCATTCAACTAATAATATGCGTGAGAATTTGTTTGGTAAGTTACAGAAGATGACGATTAAGTATTTTGATACGCATCAAGATGGAAAGATATTGTCATTGTTTAACTCTGATTTGGATAATATTTTTAATGCGATGAATAATGCGGTATTTGAAGTTATTTCGCAAACAGCACTGTTTATTGGAACGATATGGATGATGTTCAGAATAGATGTTAGATTAGCTTTAGTAACAGTGGCCTCAACTCCATTTGTTGTAGTTTTGAGTTGGATAATTATGAGAAAGGCACGCAAGTATTTAGATGCTCAGCAAGATGAAATTAGTAATCTAAATGGCTACATTAACGAACAAATTAATGGTCAGAAAGTAATTATCACAAATGGATTACAAGAAGAATCAGTTGAAGGATTTAAAGTTCACAATAAAAAAGTTCGCGATGCGATGTTTAAAGGACAATTTTATTCCGGAATTCTTTTCCCAATGATGCAAGGTCTATCAGTATTGAACCTATCTATTGTGATTGCGATGGGTTCATTATGGGTGGTTGACGGAACTTATAGTAGAGCAGTTGGTTTAGGGTTAATTGTGACTTTCGTACAGTATTCACAGACTTATTTCCAACCTTTAACTCAGTTAACTTCTATTTATTCCATGATCCAATTAGCACTGACAGGTGGTAGACGTCTAGCAACAATTGAAGAACAAGCTGAAGAAAATCAAGTTCCAACAGGACAAGAACTAAGGTCACTTGAAAAAGGAGTTAAGTTAGAAGATGTTCACTTTGGATACAATGAAAACAAGGAAATTTTGCATGGAATTAATATTTCTGTGAATAAAGGTGAGTCAGTGGCATTAGTTGGTCCAACTGGTTCTGGGAAAACCACCGTAATGAACTTGTTGAACCGTTTCTATGATGTTACAGGTGGAAAAGTAACTTTTGATGATGTAGATGTCAGAGATTTAACTTTGGAATCACTTCGTAATAATGTAGGAATTGTTTTACAGGATTCAATTCTCTTTTCAGGAACTGTGGCAGATAATATTAAGTATGGCAAACCAAATACTAGCCAAAAAGAAATAGAAGAAGCGGCTAAACAAGCTAATATTCATGACTTTATTATGACTCTACCACAGGGATATAATACTGAAATTAACGATGAAAATTCAGTATTTTCGACTGGACAAAAACAGTTAATTTCAATTGCAAGAACAATATTGACCAACCCGCCATTCCTAATTTTGGATGAGGCAACCTCAAATGTTGATACTGTAACTGAGGAAAAGATTCAAAAGGCGATGGACGCAGTGATTGCAGGTAGGACAAGTTTTGTGATTGCACATAGATTAAAGACTATTATTAATTCTGATAAGATTGTGGTATTGAAGGATGGTAAAGTCTTAGAAGAAGGTAATCATGAAGAATTATTGAAAGAAAAAGGTTTCTACTATAATTTATACACAAACCAGATGGCATTTGAATAGAACGAAAAGATAGGTATGGACGAGTTTCCGTGCCTATTTTTTAGTTATAAATTTTATTGTTAAAAAGGTTATTTTAGTATAGACTAAATGTTATAAATAAATAGATAGGGGTATAAAAATGAAGAAAACACTATTTAAAACGTTATTACTGTTAAGTATCGTAACATTCTCGGGGAGTTTATTGAGTGCATGCGGTAAAGCTGATTCTCAAAATACAAGTGTAAAAAGAACCAAAAAGATAACTACTACAACTTCTTCAGAAGATAAATCAAAAGAAAAAGTAGTAAGTAGTAGTGAAGAAAGCACAAGTAGTATTGAAAGTAGTTCTAGTGAGGACGAGAATAATGGTTCATCTGATGTAGAAAATACAGACTATGGAAAAGTTACTACAATAAAAGAGAAAGAAACTAATAAACAAATTAAGCAAGGAGATTTATCTATAACTATAAAAAATGTGAAAATATTAAAATATGAGCCTAAAAATAAAGCTCAATTATCTTTGGCAAATTTTGAAAATGTAAAGAACCCATACTATGTTGTTCAATTCAATTATGATGTAACAAATAATAGTAATAAGAAATTAGATTTATCGGGAGTTTCAGCAGTAGATTTAGATTCGAAAGAATTAGGTCAAGTAATAATGTTACAAGATAACGGAGACACCTATGATGCTGATGCACCAGTAAGAGTAAATCCAGGAGTTACAAAAACTGTTACATGTCAAGGATTATTGAAAGAGGATATGCTTGGTTCACTAAACAAATTATCCGTAACATTTGGTGAAGTAGAAGATAAAGATTATAATACTGTTACTGAAGAAGCAGATCCAACTTTTGTAGATATTAACTAAGAGAGATGAGGCTTAGATGAATTTTTGTATTTTTTGTGGAAATAAGTTGATTGGGAATGAAGTGTTTTGCCCCAAATGTGGTAAAAGACTAGATAATATTCATATTGAAGTTCCTGTAAAAAAATTAATTCAAGACGAACTAAAGGATATTAAGAAATCTTCACTTAATGAAGAAAAAGAATTCGTAAATGAAAAAAATACTCTAAAAGATAAAACTAAGAATCATACAGTAAAAGAAATACAGAATATAACAAGAGATAGCTCAATAGAAGATAAAGAGATGTCTGTATTAACAGATGAACGAGAAATAGTAGAGAATCCGCAAAATATAGCGATAAAAAGAGATAATTTTGGAACTAAAAATTACATAGTAGAAGAAAAACAAAGTATTGCAAAAGATAATTCAGTAAAAAACAATGATATATCTGTATCGCCAGATAAGCAAGAAAAGGTAGAAAAACTACAAAATACAACTATTAAAGAAAATAAAGATGAAGTTAAAGATTATGTAGTAAAAAAAGGTCAAAATACAGTAGAGAGTACTTCGAATAGAAAGGGAAGTATACAAACTTCAAGAGATGATAAAATTTCTACTTTTAGTAATATAAAAAATGATAAGCCAAAAAATATAGACAAAGTAGATAATTTGATGGTGAACTCTTCCATAAAGAAAAGTTCAGATACAGGAAGATTATCTGCTAATACTCGAATATATCTAGGTAAAAGACTCACAGGAAACAAGAAAATATATTGGGAGTATGGTAATCCACAACTATCTAATAAGCATATGCTTGTTACAGGAAAATCTGGACAAGGAAAAACATATTTTTTGCAGACTATTATGTGGGAATTAAGTAAAAATAAAGTTAGTTCTTTAGTAATAGATTACACGGATAGTTATTTAAATAATGAGTTAGATGATAACTTTAAAAAGAAAATGGGTAAAAAATTAAAGGAAGTTATTGTATATCAAGAAAAACTACCTATTAATCCTTTTAAAATACAAAAGAGATTTTTGCCAGGATTAGTATTGACAGAAACTCCTGAAGATATGGTAGATAGAATTATTGAAGTCCTTGATTTTATTTTTCATTTAGGAATTCAACAAAAGTCATTAGCTAGAAGGATTATGTTGAAAGGATATAAAAATAATCCTACTGATTATACATTGACCCAGTTTAAAGAACAGTTATTAGAAACAACTTCTGGTGAAAATGTCTACAGTAGAATGTCTGTCTTACTAGATAGAGATCCTTTTACATATCAAAGTTCATTTGATTGGTCTAAGGTATTTAATTACGAAGGTACTGTTACAATATTACAGATGGTTCAATACCAAAGACAAATACAAAATACAATGATAGAATTTTTATTATGGGATTTATTTTATCATTCTCAAACTAGAAAAGATGGAACAATCTATCCTATATTTTTAGATGAGATACAAAATCTTAATTTTTCATCATCATCCCCGACAGTAAAAATTTTAAGAGAAGGTAGAAAGTTTGGATGGTCTGGAATTTTTGCTACACAAGCAATGAGTAGTATAAAAGGTGAAGTAGATGCTTTATACAATGCAGCAGAACAAATACATTTTTTACCACCAGAAGATCAAGTGTCATCTTTAGCTGGTTATATAGCACCTAATGCTAAAGAAAAGAATATATTTGAAGCAAGATTAACAAGATTAAAGAAAGGTCAGTGTATAATGAGTGGGCCAATTTTAGACACTGACTTAGACACAAAAAATCTAATTAATACTAACAAGATGATAAGTATTGATTCATTTGAAAATAGATAAGAATTAAGTAATATGCTATTTGAAATAGATTGAAGAAGTATAATCAAAAATCGTCAAAGATTTCGTTATTCAAAACGTATCTTTGACGATTTTTTAATCTTGAAAATTATTTTACTTTTTCTAAAATAATTTTTTGATAAGTATTTTTATTAAATATGGAACTATTAGCAACTCCTGGAATATAACCAAGTATTTTAACTTTTGCTGTGTAAGTTCCATCATTGTACTGTAAATCTTTTAGAAATATAGTAAGGGTATGGTTACCGATAACTTCACTAATATATAAATAGTCATCAGTTACAGTATATTTAGAATTTAATCCTTCATAAAATACACCTTTTTCAGCAGATGATTTAGCATCAACTAATGAAACTGTTTTAGTTTTATCATCTATGCTAAAGTATAGGTTTTTAACTTTGCTTTCAGAATTAATAGCAGATACTTTAAAAGTAGGTTCGTCTTGTAAAAATTGATTAAAGGATGGAGAACTATTTAAAGAGAAAAATATAAAAATAAGAATCAAAATGACAATAGTCCAAATAAATTTGCCTTTCTTGCTTTTAATACTGAATGTAGGTAAAAATTTTTTTAATGGATTGAAAAGTACATGTGGAGATAAGCAATATTTTTTACTCTTAGAGCTGGTGTTGACTGTTTTCTTGATTTCTGAACCACAATAAGCACAGAATTCAGCATTTTTAGGTAATTTAGTACCACATTTATCACAAGTAATCATAATCATGCTCCCCCTTAGATATAGTATAATTATACAAATAAGGTAAAGGAGTAGCAATAAATTTTTTAGATTCTAGGTTTAGCTATGATATAGTAGAAATGTAAAACGGTAACAAAGGAATGGAAATTAATATGGATATTAAATTAATTGCGATTGATATTGATGGAACTTTAGTAAATTCAAAAAAAGAATTAACTGCTGGCGTAAAAGCAGCAATTGAAAAAGCGAAAGCACAAGGAATTAAAGTAGTTATTTGTACAGGAAGACCGCTACCAGGAGCGTTGAAACTATTAGCAGAATTAGGTTTGGATAATGATGATAACCAATATGTAGTTAGTTTTGGTGGTGCAGTAGTCCAAAGTACGAGTGGAAAAGTAATTTATCATCAAGGACTTACATATGAAGATTTCGTTGATTTAGAAGCCATTGCACGTAAAATGAATCTTCATTTCCAAGTGATCAGTCCTGATAGAATTTATACATGTAATAAAGATATTGGTTACTACACTTTATATGAAGCAAATCTTGTATCAATGGGTATTTCCTACCGTACACCTGATGAATTAAGAGATGTACCTTTGATCAAGGGAATGTTTATTGATGAACCTGAAATTTTGGATCCAGCCATTGCAGATCGTACTTATTTCGGACAATTGGAAGATAGACTAGAATTCACCAAAACAGCAGCTTTTTACTATGAAGCATATACAAAAGGTGTAAGTAAAGGAAATGCATTAGCCAAGTTATGCGAAGAATTAGGTTTAACAGCTGAAAATGTAATGGCAATTGGTGATGAGGAAAATGATATTTCAATGATTAAGTTTGCAGGAATCGGAGTAGCTATGGAAAATGCAGTTCCAGCAGTTAAAGAAGTAGCCAATGAAATAACAGTTGATAATGATCACGATGGAGTAGCGAAAGTTATCGAAAAATTTGCGTTGGAATAAAATATAGGAGTTTTTTTAGTAGATGAATTATTATACTATATTAACTTAAATAACTACATGGAAGTTAAAATTGATGGAGATCCTCGACGACATGAAACAAAGAATTATCCAGAAGCAGCTATTCGTGAGGCAGTTGTAAATGCTTTTGCACATAGAGATTATATGTTGCATTCTACGATTAAAATTGAGATATTTGATGATCGGATGGAAATTCTTTCTCTGGGTGGAATTCCAGATGGACTTACATTGGAAGAAGTTAAGGATGGGATGACAGCTGTGCGAAATCCTCAATTAGTTCATATTCTCGATAAGTTAAAATATATTGAAAATTATGGAACTGGTATTCGTCGTATGTATGAGGCATATAATGGGACGAATAAATTACCAGAATTTAAAGTTAGACCAAATTCATTTAAGGTATTATTGCCTAATGTAAATTGGAGAAAGAATCAAGTTGATAAATCAGATAAAAAGGATAATATTAATGAAGAAACGGTTCTCTTTATGTTAGAAAAGAATGGAAAATAAACACGAAAAGAACTACAACAAGTGTTGGGAACAACACCTTATCATGTAAGAAAGTTATTAAACGAACTTATTGAACAAGGAAAGGTTAAGAAAACTGGAAAATCTGTTAATACTCGATATGAAAAGCGTTAAAAAGCGTTAAATTTGACGCTTTTTAAAAGTCTACGTCTAGCAAAAAAGTCGTCAAAGATTGCATTTTAATTTGCAATTCTTTGACGACTTTTTGATTTTTAGCCTTTTTTCATATTAGAAAGGCTTTATTCTCTAACCTTTTAGATATTTTGATTTTACTAGAAAAAAGTATTAAGAACTTATTTTTTATGATAAGTTTCTGGTAAAAAGATAATTGCAACTAAGTAAATACAAGAAGCAACTATATAAAAGACATTAGATGCTACTAAACCGTTAGAACCAAGAACTAAACTCCAGATGATATTTAAAATAGTATACATTCCATAAGTTAAAGCCCAAATAATCCCAAACATCAAGGTAGATTTTTGAGGAGTCATATTTGGCAATTCATGTGGAATGTTTAAGTAAATAGGATACTGAGCAAATAAAGCAATTCCACCAATGAATAAAAGAACATATGAAACGATAGGTGCGATTCCAGCAAAGAATACTGCGATAGAGATTGATGCAATCGCAATAGTTCCTAAGGCTAATAGGACAGGTTTACGCTTACGCTCAAGTTTAACTTTAAGCATTAGTAAAGTACCTACCATACCACCACCAGAAACAGCACAAATCATCGCTTCAGACTTAAAACCTGAAAAGAACCCAGTTAGAGTAGGAGGAAGACTGGTTAGAGTCATAACATATAGGAATAAAAATGCACTAAATCCAATCGAAAATTTCCATACAAATAAATCCTTAATGGCTGTACCATATGAATAATCATTTTCAACTTTTTCATTGCTAGATGTCGCAAAGTCTTCAGATTTGAATAACCAAATAGTAAAGAAGATAATACTTAGAATAGCAATACAACTTAAAGTAATACGCCAGTTATAACGCATAGCATTAGCAAATAAAACAAATGCAATAGCCATGATAAAGGCCCCAATATTATAGGAAGCTGTGATAAAAGACGAATAAAAGATTTTTTGTTCACGTGATACGAATTTCACTACTATGGGATTCATATATACCATAATCATTGAACCACCTAGAGCCATAAGCATACGAGCCCCAACGTACATCCAATAATTAGGCATCCATGCAGCAACTAAGGAAAAAGATAATAGCAGCAGGGCGAATTGAGCGGCACGTTTAATACCTAATTTCATTAAAACAAGAGCGGCTAGAAAATTAGCAATCACACGTGCGATTGTAATAGTGTAATTAACAACTTGACTTATAACTGGTGACACATTACCGTCAAAATAAGTATGAATGATTTGTGGACCTAAGTTTGATCCGCCAACCCAGCTAGCCGCAAAAGTAACGTAAGCTGCAAAAAGGGTAAAGAACATTAAAATTCCAGTTTTATGACTTACTTCTTTCATGATAAAATCACCTACCAGTCTTTAAATTATGGAAACTGAAAATTAAGAAAATTCTTTAATGGTATTAAATACTATATTTATTATCAAAAATCATCTGTATTAAATAAAATCATTGTTACGTAAAGTAGTATTTCTAATATCTTCGATTGTTTGTGTACCTGCAAGTTGCATAACAATTTCTAATTCATGTTTTAGATGTTCAAAGACTTCACGTGTACCAGTACTACCACCTAGAGATAAACCATAAATTGCTGGACGTCCAATCGCAACTAAATCAGCACCAGAAGCTAAAGCCTTGAAGATGTGTTGACCTCTGCGTACACCACTATCAAAAACGATTGGAACACGTCCGTCAACAGCTTCAGCAACATATTGTAGTGAATCAAATGCAGCTGGACCACCATCTAATTGACGACCACCGTGATTAGATACCCAGATACCTTTAGCTCCGGCATCTAAGGAACGATTTACGTCTTCACGTGCTTGAACACCTTTTACATAAACAGGTAATTTAGAATGTGAAGCAATAAATTCAACATCTTTAGGACTTAATTTTTGTTTAGCTGAGTTGTAAACTGTATCCATGGTTTGACCAACACCTGATTGATATTCTTTTACGATTGGTAAAGGAACAGGGAAAGTGAAACCTGTACGGCGATCAGTTTCACGATTTCCGCCTACTGTGGCATCAGCTGTAAGAATAATAGCTTTAGCCCCATTTCTTTCAGCAATATCAATAATATTCAAGTTAATTCCATCATCCTTACTCATATAGAATTGGAACCACAAAGGAGAAGAAGGACCGGCAGCTGCACGAATATCTTCTAGGGAACGTGAAGCAAATGAACTTGCTGTATAAATAGTACCGAAGTCAGAAACACCTTTAGCGGAAGCTTCTTCTGCATTTTCATGTGCTAAAGCATGAGCCGCAACAGGAGCCATGATGATAGGAGCTGTTAATTCATCATTATCAAATGTAAAAGAAGTATCTGGTTTTTCAACATCCATTAAGACATGTGGAACAATTAGCTTATGGTTAAATGAAGTTACATTTTGGTCATAAGTATATAAATCTTCTGCACCACTGTGGATATAACCAAATGATGGACCCGGAATAACTTTAGAAGCACCTTCTACTAAATCTTGGTAGTTGATAAAATCAACATGTCCTTCAAACGATCCTGTAATATATGACTTACTCATAAAAAATCATCTCCTTAAAATATAAATGATAACGTTTTCATTGATATTATACATATTTTTTTAGTTGTGTACAATCTTTTTGAATATATTTTTTTGAGAATTGGCAAATGAACTGTTTAAATGACTGATTAAAACTAATCGAATTCAGGTAATTTTTGTTTGATTACATAATTTAGGTTATAATTGAAAATGGTACAGAATGAGAAATTTTATTCTGTTTAAAAGTGTCTGCTAAAAATAGTAGACAGGAGGTATTAAACTATGAAAAAGATACTTGTAGTAGATGATGAAAAACCCATCTCAGATATAGTGAAGTTTAATTTAACCAAAGAAGGTTATGATGTTTATACAGCCTATGATGGTGAAGAAGCTTTACAACAAGTTAAGGAAGTGGAACCAGACTTAATTTTACTTGACTTGATGTTGCCAAAAATTGATGGCTTAGAAGTAGCTCGTGAAGTTCGTAAAACACATGACATGCCAATCATTATGGTAACAGCCAAGGATTCTGAAATTGATAAGGTTCTAGGTTTGGAATTAGGTGCAGATGACTATGTAACTAAACCTTTCTCTAACCGTGAATTAGTAGCTCGTGTTAAGGCTAATTTACGCCGTCAATCAGCAGTAGCCGCAAAGTCTTCCGCTGAAGATGACAAGAATTCTGAAATTACTGTTGGTGATTTGACAATTCATCCAGAAGCATACACTGTATCTAAGAATGGTCAAAGAATTGAACTGACTCACCGTGAATTTGAACTATTACATTACTTGGCTCAACATTTAGGTCAAGTTATGACGCGTGAACATTTGTTACAAACAGTTTGGGGATATGACTACTTTGGTGACGTGCGTACTGTAGACGTAACAGTTCGTCGTTTAAGAGAAAAGATTGAAGATAATCCTAGTCGTCCAACTTGGTTAGTAACACGTCGTGGTGTAGGTTATTATTTACGCAATCCAGAAGTTGAATAGGTGGTAAGGAATGATAGAGGCAGAAAATATGAATAAAAAAGTTCGCTTCTTCCATTCAATCCATTTTAAAATAGCCCTTGTATTTGCATTGTTATTATTAATAACTTTTCAAATTGTTGGGGCTATATTTGTTAGACAACTAAAAAATGATAATTTAAAATCTTTCAAACAACGAGTAGAATTGTCTACTTATGTTGAAAATTCATTAATAGTTGCTTTGAGTAGGACGGATACAGAAGGGGCTAACACTAAAATTAAGAACATCTTGGATGATATTAATAACGCTAATATTCAAGAAGTTCAAGTAATAGATGCGAAAGGCACTATCAGGGGAGATAGTGATGTAAATAGTCGTTCTTTAATCGGGCAAAAGACAACAAATAGTGCAGTTAAGGGCGTGCTTTATACAGGTCGTACATATACAGAGACGACTTATAATCGAAATGATAATAAGCAATATTACATTTCAATCACACCTTTGCTGAATGTATCAAGCAATAATAACGCAGTTGTTGGGGCAATCTATACGCGGGCAGATATGGCAAGTGTATATGACTCGGTAAATAACGTTGTAGTGATTTTTGCTTCTGCTTCGTTAATTGCGATTGTTATCGGTATGGTTTTAGCGATCATTGTTTCAAGTTCGATCACTAAGCCAATCGAAGAAATGAAGCAGCAAACAGCTAGGATTGCACGTGGAGATTACTCAGGACACGTACATCAATATGGAAATGATGAATTAGGTCAATTAGCACAAGCTGTAAATAATTTATCAATTCGTGTTGAAGAAACTCAGGAGCTTTCTGAATCAGAAAGAAGAAGATTGGACAGTGTGCTATCGCATATGTCTGACGGTGTGATTGCGACTGATAGACGTGGTGGGATAACGATTGTTAATGATATGGCGATGAATTATCTCGATATTTCTGAAGGCGAAGTATTAGGTAAGTCAATCTTAGATATTTTGGATATTCGTAACCAATATACGTTAAGAGATTTGCTAGAAAAACAAGATGAAGTTGTTCTTGATATGTTAGGTGAAAAAGACTTAATCTTGAATGCTTATTTCTCAGTTATTCAAAGGGAATCTGGCTTTATTTCAGGGATTGTCTGCGTGCTACACGATGTTACGGAACAACAAAAGATTGATAGAGAACGTAAGCAATTTGTTTCTAATGTTTCCCACGAATTGCGTACACCTTTGACAAGTATGCGCAGTTACATTGAAGCGTTGAATGATGGCGCTTGGAGAGATGAAAAAGTTGCTCCAGAATTTTTAAAGGTTACACAAGATGAAACTGACAGAATGATACGTATGATTAATGATTTGCTAAGCTTATCGAGAATGGATTCTGGAACTGTAAAATTAGATCTAGAATTAGTTAATATTAATGGGCTAGTAAATTATATTCTGGATCGTTTCGACATGATGTTGAAGAAAGATAAGATTGATACGCGAGATATTAAAACTAAGAATTACACGATTAAACGTGACTTTACTAAACGTGATTTATGGGTAGAGTTAGATACCGATAAATTCATTCAAGTGGTCGACAATATTATGAATAATGCGATTAAGTACTCTCCAGATGGTGGGGTAATCACTTGTCGCTTATTGGAAACACATAATAATGTAATTCTAAGTATCAGTGACCAAGGTTTAGGAATTCCAAAGAAAGATCTAGATCATGTCTTTGATCGTTTCTTCCGGGTTGATAAGGCACGTTCAAGAGCTCAAGGAGGAACTGGGTTAGGATTAGCGATTTCTAAAGAAGTAATTGAACTTCATCATGGTCGCATTTGGGTAGATAGTGTAGAAGGTAAAGGTTCAACATTCTATATTTCTTTACCATATGAAGAATATAGTGAGGAGGATTTGTGGGATGAAAATTAGGACATGGATGTTACATCTGGGTTTAATTTTGACTGTTGTTATCAGTATTGCTTTTACCTGGTTAATCTGGTTTAATCCTACTACCTTCTTTCAAAACGTTGGACGTACACCAGTTGATACAAGCAATGGTGTAACGAATGCTTCAAATAAAAGGCTAGATGATGTATATACTCCAACGAGCTTGATGTATAACGAAACTACTACTAAGAAATATCAGTATTTCAATTATCATTCAGATATTACTAATCAAGCTAAAAAGATTATGAATAGAGTTGAAATAACATCATTAAAGACCGTAGCGAAGCAAAATGTTCCTAAATATTTGGCCACAGTTAATCAAAGTCATAGTTTGATTTTGAATTACCCAGATGTATTGCCAATAAAGTATGTGTGCATCTTGTTTGATAAGGCACCTAAAAAGATTGCTGAAGATAAAGATAATGTCGACCAAATTATTATTCCGACTGACAATTCAGGAAATACAATTTATTTTTTAAATAGTAAGAAGCAAAATATTTATAGAGTAAGTGTGGAAAATCTGAATGTTAAATCTTTAATGGCATTGACTAAAGACAAGCATACTCAGTCAGTAGCGACTGCTTTGGAAAATATAGGTGATGGCTATCGTTGGACATATCCGCAAGGGGTAAAATTAAACGAATATAGCTATCTAATTAATAAAGAATCTGCTGGTAATATGGTGGCTAAGTTGATGGGGGCTAACACTTCAGCGACAATCACAACTAAGCAACAAGATGGTAAGACGGTTTATTCTGATGACGCCAATCAGAGGATGACAGTTGATAATAAACATGGTGAAGTCGAATATATCAACTATGATAGTAATGATAAAAATAAGTCAAAAGTCAGCTTTAGTAAGACTTTAGAGATTAATCTAGCCAAGCTTAATTCTCTAGGAGTTACATTAGATGATGTTAGATATTCTAATTATGAGAGTAAGACTGGCGAAGTAATTTATCGTAACTATATTGCAGGATTTCCAATTGTTTCAGAGTATAATTATGGGACTTATAGCTTACAAAATGTTACTTCAAATGGACAAAGATTTATGTTCTCTTTGTATGGTTTACAAGTACCATTGCCAAATACTAATAAGCAAAAGACACTACCATCAACGAGTGATATTTTAAATCGCTTATCAAGCATAGGTTATAGTTCTAATCGTGTAAGAGCTATAAAAATCGCATACTCTTGGCAACGTAATGATAGTTCAAGTCAAGTCGTGGATCTGGTACCAACTTACCTAATAAAAGTTGATGGCAGATGGATTGATTATGAACAACTATTTCAAAATTTTGGAAAGTAGGTGAATGAAGTATGAATTTTAGACGAATTGAGTGGATATTCTTTCTAGCTTTCATAGTTCTCGATATCTTTTTGATATTTACCTACTTTCAACAAAATTGGTCTGTAGTATCAATAAAGAATTCTAACCAGGGTGCTAATGAAACAATTATGAAGAGTATTCGGAATGATCAGATTGAAATAAATCCGATATTGTCGAATCGAGCTAGTGAAGGTTATTATCTTGCAAGTCCTAATAGCGATGATTTGAAGAATAAAGCTGATACTGATTTGCGCTACGTTACCTGGACATATAATGATCATAAATTGACGGGTGATTTTACCACGTTAATTAAAATAAATGATAGCGACAATCCACAAAAAACTTTAAATTCAGTAGTTGATGATGCGAGCTTGATAATTCATGGGAAAGACTATGCATACTCTAAAGAATTATCAAGTAAAAATACCATTGTTTATACGCAAATGGTGCATGGAAAGCCAATCTATACACCTGAGGGTCAATTGAGATTTACGGTTAAAGGTGGTTATGTTGTAGGTTATACTCAACGTCATTTGGCAAAAATACAACAATTAAGAGAAGTGAAGAAGACGATTAGCCAGAGACGAGCAGTTATTTTGTTGTATCAATATAACAAGATTCCAGCTAATTCAACGGTTAAATGGGTAAAATTAGGTTATACGAAGTTATTGACAGCAAATAATAATACAATATTAATTCCAACATGGAATGTGAAGATTAAGAGTGATTCATCTGGAATTGTGCAATATCGACGCTTAAATGCGTTCACTGGTGCAATTATGGACGATTAGTGAGAAAATAGAACTAGGAAAATTTCTTAGTTCTATTTTTTTGCACGATTTGGCTGAGGGAGGTAGAGTTAGTGGAACGTAAAGAATTATTTGCATATGTCGCTGAACATCATCAAGTAAATCCAGAATATTTATGGAAGAAAAACCCTAATTATGCAGTTCTTAGGCACCACTACAATCGTAAATGGTATGCGATTATTATGGATGTTGAAGCAGAAAAATTAGGATTAAAAGGTACTCAGTTAGAAGAAATTATAGATTTAAAATTAGAGCCAGAATTAATTGAGATTTTGCAGCAATCAGAAGGATATTTACCTGCATATCACATGAATAAGCAACATTGGATTAGCGTACAATTGAAAAAAGTAGCTCCAGAACAGATATTAAAGTTGTTAGAAATGAGCTATAAATTCACAAAATAAAGCGATTAACTTTAAAAAAGAAGACTAAATTGTTATTATTATCGTTGGAAACTAATTAGGGAGATTTTAGATTTGGAAGATCAAGGAATGAAAATCAGCATTTTAGCAAGTGGGAGTACTGGTAATGCTACATATATTGAAACACCTAAGAGTAAAGTACTAGTAGATGCAGGTTTATCTGGGAAAAAGATCGAAGAATTGATGAATTCAATTGGTAGAACTTTGAAGGATGTAGATAGCTTATTAGTAACGCATGAACATAGCGATCATATCAAGGGTGTAGGTGTTTTGGCCAGAAGATATGGCATGAATATTTACGCTAATCAAGGAACTTGGGACGCAATGAGTGCGAAAATTGGCAAAGTTCCTTTGGAGCAAAAATATATTTTTGATATGGGAAAGACTTTGAGTATTGGAGATATAGATATAGAAAGCTTTGGGGTATCGCATGATGCCGCTGAACCTCAATTTTATGAGTTACATCACGGAAAATCTTCATTTGCGATTGTTACAGATACTGGCTATGTCCCAGATAGTGTAGTTGGTGTGATTAATAATGCTGAAGCTTATCTATTTGAATGTAATCATGATACAGAAATGTTGCGGATGGGACCATACTCCTGGTCATTGAAACAAAGAATTATGAGTGATACAGGGCACTTGTCGAATGATGATGGGGCTGCAGCTTTGATGGATGTTTTGGGAAATAATACTAAGAAAATATTCTTGGGACATCTAAGTCAGGAAAATAATGTTAAGGCATTAGCGCATGTCACAGTAGAAGATATCATGAAAGAACACGATTTAGCGGTTGGTCATGACTTTGAAATTTGTGATACAGATCCTAAACAAGCCACTCCATTAATCCAATTATAAAGAAAGTTTTTTAGAGAAAATTAATTATTTTGTTCGCAAAATTTTCATAATTAGATCCTAGAATTAGGTTATGAAATAGCTTGAAAGGGGCTGGAAAAATGGGTGAAAGAGGTCCTATTGAAGGAGAATTTACAGAATTAAATTCATCAAATAACAATCAAAATAACAACAATAACAATAATAAAATTATCAAGAAAGTTGCACTTGTTAGCTTAGTAGCAGGCCTACTTGGTGGAGGTATTGCAGTTGGTGGATACAACTGGTATGAAAATAGAAATGTAACTTCCAACAATTCTTTGGGAACAACGAAAACATCTAATATTAAGGTAGATGTAAGTAGTCAGACAACTAAAGCTTTCAAATCAGTGAAAAATGCAGTAGTTTCAGTTGAAGCTTATTCTTCTAGCAGTGCATCTGATTCACTTGAAGCAATCTTTGGTAATAGTAGTAAAGGAGAAACAACAAGTACTAGTGAAGGTTCTGGTGTGATTTACAAAAAATCTGGGAATACAGCTTTCATTGTAACTAATAATCACGTTGTTTCTGGATCCAATAAGATTGAAATTATCTTGGCTAGTGGTAAAAAAGTCTCTGCTACAGAAGTTGGACATGATGCAGTTAGTGACTTAGCAGTGTTGAAGATAAACGCTAAGGATGTAAAACAAGTAGCATCATTCGGAGATTCAGATAATATCCAAGTTGGTGAAACAGCCTTGGCTATCGGTTCGCCATTGGGTTCTCAATATGCAACTTCATTAACTGAAGGGATTATCTCAGCTAAGAAACGTACAATTGATGTAACTGATAGTTCTGGTAATGCAACTGGCCAAGCAACTGTAATTCAAACAGATGCAGCCATCAACCCTGGTAACTCTGGTGGTCCTTTAATCAACTTAGCAGGTCAAGTAATCGGAATTAATTCCATGAAATTGTCTTCTACTGGCACAAGTTCATATGGCAGTGACAGTACATCAGTTGAAGGAATGGGATTTGCAATTCCAAGTAATGAAGTTGTTAAGATCATTAATCAGCTTGTGAAAAATGGTAAAGTATCTCGTCCAGCCTTAGGTGTGGCAGTGGTCGATTTGAGTAACATTTCTTCTAGTGATCAATCATCAACATTGAAATTGCCAAGTAGTGTGACTGAAGGTGTGGTAATTGCGAGTGTTGAATCTGATTCTCCATTGAAGAACACTGATATTAAGAAGTATGATGTGATTACAAAGGTTAATGGTAAGAAGATTAGCGATGTAGTGACATTGAAAGAAGAATTGTACAAACATAAGATTGGTGATACTGTTTCAATTGAGTATTATCATGAAGGTAGTAAGAAGACTACTAATGTGAAGTTGACTTTAGAAGCAAATGATTCTAATACCACTTCAGCATCTAACGAAAATTAAATAGAAATTTTAGCACATATCTTGTAAGATAGATATGTGTTTTTTATTTTGTGGATAGATTTTTGGATAACAAATTTTAAGGCTGTTGAAAAGTCATAAAATACTACAGAATAAAGGGAAAAGACAAAAATAAAGTTATCCACAGACTGTGGAATAACTGTTGATAACTTTATAATCGAACTATAATAATCAAAATAAACGTTGATATAATAATGTTTGTAAGCAGTTATAAAAATTAATTTTATTTAATATTCCTGTGAATAAGTAATTAATTCTTGACAAATTAAGAAACAATAAATCTTGTGGCGAAAATATATTCGTAACAAGATATGGGAATTATAATTGTGGATATGTGGATAACTTTGTGAATAACTTGTGTGTGAAGGTGGATTTCTAATGAATATAAAAATTATTGGTGTGGGTAAGTTAAAAGAAAAATATTTAAAACAGGGAATTGCAGAATATGCAAAACGTCTAGGAACTTTTTGCAAATTTCAAATTGTCGAAGTTCCTGATGAAAAAGCTCCTGAAAAATTAAGTCCAGCTGAAATGGAAGGCGTGAAAGAAAAAGAGGGAGAACGGATATTAGCAAAAATCAAAGATAAAGAATATGTATACGCCCTTGCTATTGAAGGAAAAGAACGTTCTTCGGAAGAATTTGCTAAAGAGTTAGCAGATTTAGGAACATATGGTACCAGTGATATTACTTTTGTTATCGGTGGATCTTTGGGATTAAGTTCTGAAGTTTTAAAAAGAGCAAACACAAAAATTTCTTTTGGTCGTTTCACACTTCCTCATCAACTGATGAGAATGGTTTTAACAGAACAAATTTACCGTGGATTCATGATAAATGCTGGTAGACCATATCATAAGTAGAAATTTAATGACGATTTGGCGGAAATCCACCAGCACGTCTTTATTTAGGGGCAGGGGCTTTAATGGCAATTCAAAGTAAGATTGAAGAAATAGTCCAAGTGGCAAATGAAAATCTGGAATTAAGCCAAAGTATCGATAGCCCAGCAAATTAATAATATAGAAATAACTGAGAATTAACGTTTTGAATAGCGTTGATTCTCAGTATTTTTTATTTTAGAACCTATTTTCTATCTCATTTGCGTATATTAGATAAAGAGTGAATTAAGAAAATTAGAAAGGAAAGAATATGCGGAAAATTGAGAGAGAAGTAGAACTAAAATGGCGACGAGCTACTATAAAAAATGACTTGATTTTTACCTGGCTGTTTTTTGAAAATAAGAAATTAACTTTAAGGTTACTGCAAATTATTTTACCAGAGTTAAATATTAAGAAAGTTGGTGATACTCAGCGAGAAAACAACCAAAAGAAGAATAAGATTTATCGTGGGGTCAGATTTGACGTCCTTGCAGAAGATGAGCAAGGCAGGACTTATGACATTGAGATGCAGGTCGCTAATAACGATGATTTGGGTAAAAGAATTTCTTATTATCAAGGTAAATTATCGGCTAAATCTTTAAATGAAGGTGAGAAATTTTTTGAGAAAAGGGATACCTATGTGATTTTTATCTGTGACTTTGATTTTTTTGGTTTGAATTTGCCTATGTATCACACGACAACTAGATTAGAAGAAGACATAAACAAAGTAGTTGACACTGGGGAATACAATGTTATTCTAAACTCAAGAGCAACAGATTTTTCGACAGTAAGTATCGAAGTGAAGGCATTTTTAGAGTATGTGAGAGACAATAAGGTTACTGATGATTTTACAAGGAGTTTGGATAAAGAAGTCGTTAAGATAAAGTCAAGTACGGAAGTGAGGGAAAGCTTTATGACGTGGGAAGAAAAATTAGCAGAAGAAAGATATTACGCAGGTAAGAGAGCCAAAGAAGAGGCAAGACGAGAATTAGTAATCAATGCTATTAAGAATCAAGAAAAATTAGGAAATAGCCGACAAGATATCATTGACAGTGTTGCAACTTTCCTAGGCATTGATAAATCGGACGTTGAAAAATGCTATGATGAATTGCTAATTAAAAAGTGAGGAAAAGCCTTATGACATGGGACGAAAAATTAGCAGAAGTAGAGTATTACGCAGGCTAACAGAAGAAGTTGAATTAGAAGTTCAATACCCCCCTAGATATTTGTGGTATCTGGGGGTATTACTGTCTTTAGTTCAAGTTATGAACAGCTACAATAATCTTTTATGAATAATATCTTTACAAGGGGAAGTCAACTATGCAATCAATATTTAAATATGCTATAATCAAAGATGTAAAAGAACAAAGTGTGTAAAGAAGGTTCTTTGTCAAAAAGGACTGATGCCAAAATTTTAATTATTATTTTTAAACTATTAGATGGAAGTCTAATAGTTTTTTTGTTTTAGGTGGAGAAGAAAATTACATTATTTTTTAGCGAAAGCAGAATCCTGAGTCTAAAAT
>ERZ507548.36-NODE-36-length-65899-cov-8.71829_pt1 | contig 65899 bp, 65 predicted proteins | sample MGYA00248665_ERZ507548 | MGnify/ENA primary metagenome ERZ507548 (study PRJEB26165, sample SAMN02676178) | human gut metagenome | isolation source: stool | host: Homo sapiens | place: USA | study: EMG produced TPA metagenomics assembly of the C.diff FMT (human gut... | reverse complement strand
TCTTATCAAATAAGTACCAGTGATTGCCAATTGCTTGTTGGCCATATTGCATTTGACCTTCTTTGTTATAGTATACTGTCTTATCTTGACCATATTCTGCTAGATTTTGAAAACCTGTCTGCATTGCGCCATTGTATTTACTAAATAAGTACCAGTGGTTTCCAATTGCTTGTTGGCCATATTGCATTTGACCTTCTTTGTTGTAATATACTGTCTTACCTTGATTTTCAATTCTTTGGAAACCAGTCTGCATTACACCTTGATTGTCAAACAAGTACCAACTACCGTCAATATTTCTTTGACCTGTAGTCATTGCACCACTAAATTTATCAAAATAATATTTATTACTATTGATGTTTTGCCAACCATATTGCATTTGTGCATTACTTGGTGCATAGTAAACTACCTTATTTTGATCCTTGATTTCTTGGAATCCTGTCAAGTTCTTACCAGTATTGTTATCTACTAAATACCAATTGCCATCAACATTCTTTTGGCTAGCATTATCAGCAGTATTTACTGGTGTTTCTACTTTAGGTTCTTCACTCTCTTGTGTAGTTGAACTTTGAGCAGCACTATTTTGTTCACTATTGTTAACTACTTGAGTATTTTGACTTTGTTCGGAAGTAGTCGCTGATGTAGCAGGTGCAGTAGCTACTTTATTTTCTGTCACTTGTGCAGTTACATTATTATTTGCTGGAGCTGCTTGTTGTACAGGGGCACTTTGAGCTTGTACGGTTACTGGTGTAGATTGCTTTACTTCTTGATTTGTAGAAGTTTGTTGAGTAGTATCTACAACTCCATTTGTATTAGTTTCTACACTTTGATTACTTTCAACACTTGCTTGTTGACTGCTGTTTTCTTGATTAACAACTGTCTTTGCTTCTGTATTTTGTGTTGCTTGTAATGTTACTTCTTGCTTATTAGTTTGATTATTATTGTTATTATCTGTTTGACTTTGAACATTAGTATCAGCCATAACTTTAGGATTATGTACACTGACACCCATTGCCAATCCTAAGAAAACTAAAGGTGCTACAACCCAGTTTTTACCGGCTTTATACATCTTATAACGTTTTTTTGCTTCATAATTCTCCAAGAAAAAACGTCCTCCTTTTTCTTATCTAAACTTAAATTCTTTCTAAACTTATGTAGCTATTCCTATAAGAGTTTACAGGAATACTTTTTTATTATACTTTATGCAAATATCAATCTCAATATTTACCAAAGTTTGTATTATTTCTTTAGGTTAGTGTTACATTATTGTCATAAAAAAATCATCGACAACTTTTTATAGTCATCGATGATTTATTCAATTAAATTTCATCTAATTCTTCTAAAATTTTTTTTGTATATTTTCCATTTTTTAAATCTTTACTCAATTTTAAAACATTTTCTCTCATTATCTTGTATTCATCATCCGTTATGCTATCAAGAGTCTCATCCAAATCGACTAAACTATCTATCGCTACACCAAGTTTATTTTTTACAATAAACTGAGCCATAGCAGCCTCTCGCCAAATTAATATTGGCAATCCAGTAGTAATATATAACGATGTCTTGTGCGGATTATTAAATTTCATATACTCTCCATAATGCCCCTCACAAGTTTCTATACTATCTCCATCCCATATTAATCCAAAGCTTTGATTCAAATGACTAGGTAGCTCTTCAGGACTAAATTGTCCTTTGTAATCTATGCATTCTGGATAATTGTCTAATTTATTAGGTCCATATACATCTATTTTATGTTTTTCCAGGGTTAGTTTTTGTAAAAAGGTTGATTTAAATAAATTTCCAGCAAAGCATACTGTTTTATCATACTCTTTTGATTTAGGAGAAAAATCTGTTAAATAATCAAAAATACCTAGAACTAAAATTTTCGATGAAATATTATTCTTTTCCAAAATTTTCTTCATTACATCATTGTGTACAATAATTTTATCAGCTAGATTTAGTAATCCTATCTCATATTCTGAGATTGTATTTCCATCTTCTTGCAAGCTTGATATATCATGAATAAATAATACTAGTTCAGCATTACTATTAGATATGTAATTTATTATCTCACGTGTCATTCTTACAGATGAAGTTGGATACTGAAAAACCACTCTATTGATATTTGTTAGATCTATATCCTTTCGCATTTTTGTATGAATATATAGGTATTTTCTAACTTTAGAAGTATAAATAGGAACATTCTTACTTATATATCCCATATCACTAAAAATTCTACTTATATCTTCTTTAGCCTTACCGCCACCAATATTCTTTCCTGGATCGCCAGTCGTCAAAATTATATTTTTCAACATTATTACCTCATACTAATTTATCTTTAAAATAATCGTTATTAGTTAACATTGCTATAAATATTATATTATATGATAATTCCATCAAATGTTGATCTATTAATGAACTTAAAGCTGCAAATAATAAAGCTAATAATAAACAAATAGTTTTGTCATGTATAAATTTATTTACTAAGTAGATTAACATAATGACAAGAGCTACGAAAGCTACTATCCCACCAAACATTAATACTCGTAAGTAGCTAACATCTATAAAGAAATAATTAAATTTCTCCTTATGAATTCCACCGTTAGCATACTCCTTAATAAATTGACCAAACATTGTCACATTATAGTCTTTAAAAGCCATATGTCCATATTTCAATCTTCCAGATAATATGTGATCCATTATATTAAAGATCCTACTGTTGGCAGTATATAAATAAGTTAAGATTATTTCAATTCCTACAACCGCTCCTGCCACTAAAGTTATAGTATTTGCCCCAATTCTATACAATAACTTCATAACAGTATCGTGAAAGACCGAAACTACTATTAGTAGTAATATCAATAAAGTATCTACCTTTGTATCTGTTACAAAATATATAAACGCACATATTGCTAACAATGATATATATTCTGGCAATTTTAACTTAAATTTCTTTAACGTAACATAAGCTAGTGAAATATAGAATATTCTTGCTGCTAAATCTGTTGGATAAACAGATCCTAACGATAATCTTATTCCAGCATTTCCAGTTCTCATATTTACAACTTCTAAAATCCATCCCATATAAACTGAAAAAGCAGAAAATAGTAGCATGAATACTTCGACACAAATAAACACTTTCAATATTTGTTTAAAGTCTAAATCCTTTGCAGCTAAAATCATTATATAATAGTATAAAAAATCCATTGTTTGAGCATTAGTTGCACAAACAGCTAATAATAAGCCTACTAATATTTCTATTGTTAATTCTTGCCAATTACTAATTCTATTAAAAAACAAAATTTTTATAACTGCTAAAGCAACTGCTACCATCATAATTCTATATGGAATACTTAATCCAATGTCATAAAAAATATAAACATACATTGTTCCCATTAAAAAATGAGTGACTAAATATATTATAAAAGCTGTGTAAAATAAATATTTACCAATTTTATCTCTATTAGGATTATTTTTTATTTTTTCCATTCCTGTCGTTAATATATTCATAAAAAGGCCCCTAATCTATTTTCTTCTTTGTTTAATCATTTGCTTAGCTCTTACTAAAATTGTAGGTTTTAAAATAAAAATCATAACAACATATAATACTATTCCTAATAATATTTCAATTGCCAATGTAATAACATTTGTACTTAGCGTATTATCCAAATAAAATACTGGAATAAACATAATGATTCCACTAATTATATACTTAGGAACATTACTAAACATATTCTTGAATTCCACATCTTCTCTGACTCTATATAATTGATAGAATGTTACTGCAAATTCTGAAATTACAGTTGCCATCATAGCTCCTTTCAATCCCCAAAGATAGATAAATGGAATGTTTAAGACGATGTTTACAATTGCACCTAATAATACTGAATTGGTAAACTCTTTTACTCTATTTACAGGAAGTAAATATTGAGTACCAATAACATTACTCCACCCAATTATGATTATAACAACTGATTCTATCAACATAGCTTCCCCAACAGGGCCATATCCTTTTCCATAGAAGAATGGAGCTATATGTAAAGAAATACCTGCTAATCCAAAAGCCATAGGAATAGCTATAAAGGAAACAAAATCAAATGAATTATTTAGTAACTCATTAACTTTTTTATGATCACCTTTTGCAAATGCATTAGATACGTGGGGAAGCATAACAGTTCCGGTAGCAGTTACTATCGTCATTATCATCTTTACTAAATTATCTGAATATTGATAAAAGCCTGATGCAGTAGTTCCTACAAAAATCCCCAACATTGTCTTATTTAATTGAACATAAACTTGAATAGCTGCTTGTGGAATAAATAATGCAACTGTTGGCATAAAATGTTTAAATGGTTTTAAATCTTTTAACTTAACTTTAACTAACATATCTCTAATACTTGGCCATAAAATCATATTTCCTAGTAAAACAGATAATGCTGTTATTAATATATATATAGTAACATCATTATGATTTTTGACGAAAACAAATATCATGATAGTTGAAAGTATTTTAAAAATTGTATTTCTTACAACAGTCGGTTTGAAATTTTCAACACCCATATATAGCCACGAAATATCAAAAGCCACAGCTACAATATTTAAAGACTGTACCCATAAATATATATTATATTGATTGTACCAACTTAAAAACAATACAAATAAAATATAAGATATTACAGTCGTTACTGTCTTTACTATTTGTATTTCCCAAAAAGCCTTACTCATCTCATATTTGTTTTCTCGCAAATATGCTATTTCTCTATTACCATAGTAACCTACACCAACACTTGCTATTAAAACAAAGTATTGAATAATTGAGTTTGTATATGATGAGTCTCCTACACCTATTGGACGTAAGACACGACTAACGTAAGGCATAGTTATAAAAGGTACTATTATAGCTAATAATTGATACCCCGCATTGTACAAATAATTTTTTATTATCTTCATTTAAAACCACCTATTAAGCCTAACTACTTCTCTAAAAGAATAACAAGAATTTAAAAAAATTGGAAGAGTCCATCTTCCAATTTTAGTTCTTTACAATTCTAAATGCTAAATCAGTTATCCCAGTTACAGCCAATAAATCCCATAACCTACCTTTTTTATTCGTAGTATGACTATATTCATCGAAATTTTTCATTTTTATATACTTAACAAAAGAAGGATGTTTATAGAAATTATATCTAGATTCAATATACTTAATTGCACGAATTGAATCCTTATCTTTAAAATTGTAAATCATTCTTAATTTATTTAAAGTAACTAATAACTTTTGGGCTTCCTCTGATCGATCTTTTCTATCATAATTTAGAATAGATTTCTTTAAACTATTACCAGCATTAGTTCCTATTGTATTATTTTCATGTATTCTATACTTTATTAGTATTTCATTCATGAAAAAACACCCTCCATGAATTGCAGCTAAAAGATTCAAATGCCAATCATGTGGAAGATTAAAATCATACGTTTCTAAAAATTCTTCCTTTATATCCTTACTAAAGCACATTGCACAACCTGGAGTTATATTTGCAACAATTATTGATGATAATGGAATATCTGTTAAGAATCCTAATTGACCTTTATAATACAGTAAATTTTCATTATAGAAATCGGGTTTTAGTTTTACTTCAAGAGGATTTAGCCTTGAATCTACATACTTTACGGTAGCATTTATACTCTTTATTTTCGAATTTTTTTCTAACTCTTTTGTCATTAATTCTATCTTATTCTTTTCCCATACATCATCTTGATCAGATAGAAATATGACATCTCCTGTAGCTTGTTGGATTAAATCATAGAAATTCTTTTTATAACCTTTATTACTAGAATTAATCATTAGTTTCCAATTTTTTAAATCATGCTGTTCAATAAATTTTTCTATTAATTCCACAGTTCTATCATTAGAAACATCATCAGCTATGAGAACTTCATCGGGGTTAACAGTCTGATTATAAATACTTTTTAATTGTTCAACTATATATTTCTCTCCATTGTATGTAGCCATCAATAACGAAATCTTCATAAAGTACCTTCTCTTTGATTATTCAAATTCATTCTTAACAGTTATTAAAGCTGCTCCTATAACTTGATCCATATTGTAGTAACGATATTGTCCTAAACGTCCACCAAATATTACATTTTCAGTTTCTTTACTTGCTAGTTCTTGATATTGCTTGTAAAGGCTGTTGTTTTTACTATCATTTACTGGATAGTAAGGTTCATCGCCACGCTTCCAATCAGCAGGATATTCACGCGTAATAACTGTCTTACCTTTTTCACCTTTACCAAATTCAAAATGCTTGTGTTCGATTATTCTAGTATAAGGTGTTTTGGCATCTGTATAGTTTACAACGGCATTACCTTGATGATTATCTTCATTTAATACTTCTGTTTCAAAGCGTAAACTTCTATATTCTAATTCACCAAGTTTATAATCAAAGAATTGATCAATCATACCTGTGAAGACAACTTTATCATATTCTTTTAGATATTCTTCTTTATGGTCAAAGAAATCTACCTCTGTTTCTACAGTGATATTGTTATGATCTAACATCTTTTCAACAATTTGTGTATAACCGCCAATTGGAATACCTTGATATGTATCATTGAAATAGTTGTTATCATAAGTTAAACGTACTGGTAAACGACGGATGATAAAAGCTGGCAATTCTGTAGCCTTACGTCCCCATTGTTTTTCTGTATAACCCTTGATCAATTTTTCATAAATATCTGTTCCGATTAATGAAATAGCTTGTTCTTCAAGATTTTCTGGTTTCTTACCATTAAGAACTGCACGTTGTTCTTCAATCTTAGCCATAGCTTCTTTAGGAGTAGCTACTCCCCAAAGTTTATTGAATGTATTCATGTTAAAAGGTAAATTATAAATTTCACCATTATAATTAGCTACTGGGCTATTAGTATAACGATTAAATTCAGCAAATTGATTTACATATTCCCAAATTTCTTTCTTAGAAGTATGGAAGATATGTGCACCAAATTGATGAACTTGAATACCATGTACCTCTTTTGTATAAATATTTCCGGCAACATGATCTCTTTTTTCAATAACCTTTACTTTATGCCCTCTTTGAGCAGCTTCATGTGCAAATACTGCACCAAAAAGACCTGCACCTACTACTAAATAATTTGTCAATTTATAAATCCTCCATCCAACATTAAGCTTTTCCTAATGCTTTATCTAATTCAGCAACAAGCTGCTTGGAACATTCATTTGTAAATTTCCTAGCAAAAAAAGCATCACTATCTTTCAAATCTAGATAATCATCTTCATCTAAAACTGCCGGATAACTCCCATTTTTATGTATCCATTTCATAAATCGATGATTATTTCCAGTTACTCTTTTTCTAAACACAGCATTATTCATCACAATCGTGTTTATCCAAAATTCATCACTACAAAAACTAGTTTTAAACAATTTATATAATTCATCATTTTTCTCTAAGTAATCTAAGGTATATACTAATACCTCTCTTGGCACATCAAACCATTGAGATCCTGTATAAAATTCAACCTTAGTGTCTAACTTTTTGAACTTATTAATTCTAAGAATAGTTTGAACACTTATATTCAATCTATGGAATATTTTACCACTAAATGATCTTCTATTTATCTTGTCATAATTATAGTAGTACTTAAGCCACCATTCTATAGGTTCTCCACTTTTTTTAATATTTTTTACACTTTGAACATCCAAAAAAATTTTATCATTATTTTCCTCAAAATAATGATAAATTTCATCTACATTTTTTATTGGCCAATCCTGGCCTGAAATCAAATGAAAGAATTTAATACTCTCATCTCTTAAAGCAAAACGGATTAATCTGATTGTTGCTTCAACAATACTCCATCCACCCCACTTCACATCCACTTCTGAGATATAATTTATCCCCTCAGTTTCTAATTTTCTTTTTTCAGTAGAAGTAAGTACCATTTTTCTATCAAAATGTATGTAAACTATAAATCTTTGTTTCAATCTAAGAGATAACTCATATATTTGTTCAAAATCACGATGTGCTAATATCAAAACTGCTTGTGACATATAGTGATCCTCATTCCTTCAACTACTCAAAAATAATATCTAGTACGCATCATTAGAAACCAGTACAATCTTAACTGTTAAAAAGATTAAATATAAGTCATAGAGAAATCCACTTTTTTGAATGTATTCTAAGTCTAATTCAACCATTTCAGAAAATCCTACACTATTTCTAACGGTTGCTTGCCAAAGTCCTGTACAACCAGGGACAACTAATAGTCTTTGCTTATCATATTCTGTATATTGTGCAACCTCACTTGGCAAAGGTGGACGTGGTCCAACCAAACTCATATCACCTTTAAGTACATTTAAAAGTTGTGGTAGTTCATCAAAACTATGTTTGCGAATAAATTTACCAATTTTTGTGATACGAGGATCTTCCTTCATTTTGAACATTGGACCTTCTACTTCATTTTGAGATTTTAATTCAGCTAACTTCTTATCTGCATCTACAATCATTGAACGAAATTTATACATTTCAAATTCCTTACCGTCTTTTCCCACTCTAGTCTGAGTATAGAACACAGGCCCCTTATCCTCATTATGAATTTTAAATGCTATATATAAAAATAACGGTGATAACAATATCAATCCTACTAAACTAGCCAGAAAATCAAATACTCTTTTGAAAAAATGATAGACATATCTTTTATTAATATTTTCTCTATCTAATTTCTTCATACTAGCTGTTCCTCCAACTTTTTCCATTAACTCCATTCTCCTCACTTATAATAACTCCCCCAATTATACCATCTAACAGCGATAAAAATTTAACAAAACGTTAACATTATTCATTCAGTGCCTTTTTTAATTGATTAATTACTTTGTCTAAATTACTTTGAGGTACAACTTCATAAGACACTCCATCAATCATTCTACTTTCCCCTTGTAACTGAACTTGTTCAATTTTTGAAGCAGAACCATACTTAGTTGCGATTGCTTTCATGTCATCAAAGGTTAAATTAGTCTTCATGTTACTAGAAATTGCATTTAGAATTGATTGATACTTAGTAACACTTCCAATTGTTGCAATCTTCTTAACTAAAGCTTCAAGTACCATACGTTGACGCAATTGACGCCCATAGTCACCACGTGGATCTTCATAACGCATACGTGTATAAGCTAAGATATTATCCTCATTGATAGTTACAGTTCCCTTTTTAAAAGTTTTATTTAGGTTAGTAAACTCTAGATCATTTTCTACTTTAACTGGACCTACTGCTGTAGAAAGTTCTTCGAGACCCTTCATATTCATTTCAACATAGTAATCTACAGGTACGTCTAAATAACTTTGAACAATATTAACTGCACCTTTTGTACCTTCATATGAATAAGCCGCATTAATCTTGTTATTGTATCCATACCCTGGAATTGCTACTTTAGTATCACGTGGAATACTTACCAAAGTAGTCTTCTTTTCTTTAGGACTGACTGCTGCTAACATCATAGTATCAGAACGTCCTTGATATGTACGTCCATATTCTCCAGTATCAGTTCCCAAGATAAGAACCGTGAATGGCTTACCGTTATTTAAATCTGGTGTATTACGTAATTTATTTGTCTTAACTTGTTTATATGTACTGTTAGCTGACTTTTTAGCATCAAAATACATCTTACCAAACAATGCAACATCAGCAACTATAAATAACCCAATAACAATTAAAACCCATTTCCAAATTTTATATCTTTGCCAAAATGAGCGATGGTGATGATGCTTATGATGACTGTGATTTCTATTTAACTTTTCTTCTTCATTATTCATTTTCTACTCCCACTTTCCGTTAAAAGAACCAGAATTTCTTTTTTTTCTGGATTGGTGTATAGTCTCTAGCTACGACATACTCCCCGTTGATTAGATTTTCAGCATTTTTCTCAAATTGCATTGCTTTTTGTTCTCCAAAATCTTTAGCAATTTGATCTAAAGCTTCACTTAATACAAACTTACGTCCTTTTAAAGTATGTGCATCCGACGCAACAATTTGAACTAAATTATGTTCAACCAATGTATGCGATATTTCAGCTACATGTGAACCAAAACCACCGACATAACTTGTAGCTGTAACCTGTGCTAAAGCCCCCGCTTTAATAAAGTCATATAACATATTTAAATTATTCTGAATTTCATGATTACGTTCTGGATGCACAATAACTGGAATTGTTCCCTTTTTCTTTAGATTAAAAATCATGCTCTCAGCATATCTAGGAACCCCATCATGCGGAAACTCTAATAACATGTATCGTTTATCCTCATCTATTCCTAGTAAATCATCGTAGTTATCCAAAAGTTCACCATTGATATGTACTTCTTGACTTGGAAAAATAGTCAATTTAATTTCTCGCTTGTCTAGCTCAGCTTGAAATTCATCAGCCACTCTAATGACATCTTGTGCGTGATTAGTATAATTACGATCTAGATGGTGTGGAGTAGCTAAAATATGTGTGACTCCATCAGCAACTGCTTCTTGGGCTAGTTGTAATGAATGTTCTAAGTCTGGAGATCCATCATCAATACCTGGTAAGATATGACAATGTAAATCTACTATTTTCTCAAAATTCATATTAATAATCCTTTTCTGATAATTAAATAATATAAAAAACACATATATTATACCAAACTACACCTTTAAATTCATTAAAGGTAAACAAAAAATCGACAATTGTTGCCGATTTTTAAACAAATTTATTTTTCTTTACCATATCCATAATAGCCATAATAGCCATCTGTAGAAGCATCTACATCATTTAATACAGCTCCTACAATATGAGCATTGACATGCTTTAATAAGTCCACAGCTTGACGGACGCCTTCTTTTTCTGCAAATCCTTGACGAACAATCAAAATTGTTCCATCAACTTTGGCAGATAAAAGTTGAGCATCAGTTACAGATAAAACCGGTGGAGCATCATAAATAACTATATCTAATTTTTCTTCTAATGCTTCACGTAATTTGTCCATACGTTTAGAACCCATTAATTCAGATGGGTTAGGAGGAACTGGACCAGCTGGAATAACAAAGAGATTATCTACAGTTGTTTCATAAATAACATTATTAATATCAAAATCTCTATCTGTTAAGAAATTTGTCAATCCTCTTGGATCAGCAATACCAAAGGTAGAAGCAATTGTTGGTCTGCGTAAATCAGCATCGACTAATAGAGTAGACAAACCTTGCTTAGCGAAAGATGCAGCAATATTTGCAGCTGTAGTAGATTTTCCTTCAGAAGCAACAGATGAAGTAATCATTAAAGATTTGTATTCTGTATCTGCACTAGAGAATGTAATGTTTGTACGAATAGTATTAAATTGTTCAGTATCTACAGATGTTGGTTTATCAACTGTTACTAAATAGACACCTTTTTCCATACTGTTAGTATCTAACTTTTTTTTCTTTTTAAATAATGCCATATCTCTTCTCCTCCCTTCTAGACCCTACGACGACGTGGAGTATTGAATTCTTCATCATCGTCATTATTAGAAACTTTATTTCTAGCGATAACTTTAACCACACCATAGTCACTATCATTAATATCTAGATGGTAAACAGAACCTATATTGGTTAAACCTAATTCATCCGTTAAGAAACTACTATCCTTGACTGTTTTGTCTGTAAGTTCTCTGATAAAAGTAGTTGTTACCCCTACAAAAAAACCTAGTACCAATCCCATCAAAGCATATAATTTCTTATTAGGTGATACCGGCTTTGTATTTACCTTAGCTTTAGATACGATAGTTACATTATCTACTTGCATCATTTTCTTTACTTTTTTAGTAAATACCTTTCCAATCGTATTAGCAACGTCGGCAGCAATATAAGCATTTTTATCAACTACAGTTACAGTAACAACCTGTGAGTTTGCTTGGTTAGATACTTTAATAGATTTTTCCAAAGTATCTATTGTGCCTTGGTAATTATCTGTACGCTTAACTTCCTTAAGAACAGGAGTTAAAATGATAGGTTTTGTTAAAACATCTTTATATGTATTAATTGCCTGTAAATCTGCTTGTTGAGCTGCATATTGAACTTGAGCACTATTAGTTTTTTGATTAACTAAAATATCTACGCTTGAACTATATTTAGGTTCAACGAATAAAAATACCATTCCTAATGATACTATTAAACCTAGAACTGTCCAAATAACAATAAATATTATATTATTCTTCAACACAGCCATTAAATGTCCTAAATCAACGACCATCATATCGTCTTTTTTATTCATAATCTTCTCCCATAAACAAACTTAATTTATTATATAATCAATGATAATTTATCATAAATCAATATGAAAATTCAATAACTTTACAATCTAAATCCTTCTATTCTTCTTTACAACTTTCGCTGGGACACCCACTACTGTAGTATCATCATAAACATCTTTATTAACAACTGAATGTGCCCCTATTATAGCATTATCTCCTACTTTTATTCCTCCAATTAATGCAGATCCTGAACCTATATTGACGTTATTTCCAATATGAGGCACCCCCCCTGTACCATTTCCTTTATTTCCTATAGTTGTTTGATGTCGTAGTATAACATTATCCCCCATAATCGTTTTTTATTCACTACTATTCCATATGGATGATAAATAATTAAATTTTTCCCTATTTTACATTCAGCTGGTAATTCTGTATTGAAAGCTATTTTTACAAAAAATAAATTCAGCAGCTTATAAATCATTAGTAAAATTGTTCTAACTACTGGTATTTTAACTTTATAGTAAACAAAATTCCCAAAACGGTATATACTTATGACTAACTGAGAACATTTTTCCATAATTCTACTCCTCTTTCTATAACTTCTACTATACTAATTATTCTTTCTCGAAACCATCTCATGAATAAATCCAACAGTGACTTTATCCTTAAAAATTATAAGTATCGTTACATACGATATAAGCGATACAATAATACTTACAATGACGGATATAAATGCATTATATATAAAAATATTAATAATACTACATTCCACATATATAGCTACACTACCCACTATACAACCAAGATGATTTTCCACTAATTCTCCTATTTTCACTATATCTCTAGCAAAATATACAGATAGAATCATTCCTATCAATTCAGACACCACAGTTGTAGTAGCTGCCGCATTTATCCCCCATTTTCCTATAAAAAATATGTTCAGTATTATATTTAACAACGCACTAGTAAATGTTCCATAAAATGTATACTTCTCTAGCTTGGTTGGAATCAGCACGCATTCATTAAATAACCAACTAATAATTGAAAAAATTAAAGCAACACTTAAAATTTTCAAAGATACGCTTGCTTCTACATACTTATTTCCAGATATAACCAAAATTATTTGCTTACTCATAGAAATAATTCCTATCATTGCAGGCACTATCAATATTAAAAGTACATTGTATATTTGCTTCAATACTTTAAAATATTCCTCATACTTTTCCTTTCCCCATAGCATAGATAATCTAGGTATAGTTACAATTAAAATTGAAGATAAAACAGTTTTTACCAAACTATATATTTTAACCGATACAGAATATAGTCCCACATCATACGAACTTTTAAAAAAGCCTAATAGCGTTATATCAGAATTTACATAAATCAACACTGCTATATTAGAAGCAAAAATAATCATAATAGGCTTTATGTGTCTTTTTAGATTCATATCTAAAGTAAAATTAAAAGTAATAATTCTTTTTGCTTTTATATAATTTAATACATTTGATCCTACTGTTGCAAACACAGTAATTGCTGCATACATAGCAACATCATTTTTATTTTTGACAAACACAAACATCATTAATAAGGATATTAATTTAAAAAATATACTTCTCAATGTAATATAAGCATATTCTTCATATATAGAAAAAATCCACTCAGTACCTAGTGTAGTGAAAGCTATCTGCAAACTAAAAATAGCAATTACTGTCGAAACACTACTCAATTTAGGAATAGAAATTGTTAATAATATTAATAATAGGTATGATACAATTGTAGATACTATATTGATTGAAAAAACTTCACTCGCAAATTTACCTAGTTCTTCTTTGTTATCACGATACTTCGCACCTTCCCTAACAGAATAAACAGATATCCCTAAAGACGCAATTAGTAGAAAATAAGTAATTATTGAATTAGAAAAATTATATATTCCTATGCTTCTAACACTCAAGACTCGAGATACATATGGAAATGTAATTAATGGAAATAATAAATTTAACATATTTCTTAATCCATTTAATATTGCATTTACTCCTAAAGACTTTTTCTTCACTTAAATTTCTTCCCTTTTCTTCCTATAGTTTTTATTTCTACCAATAGAATAGTATACTAATATTGTTAATACTAATGTAAGTTTATACTTTGCAGCTATTAAAATTAATCTAGTTTTTAGATCTAGACTATTTAAGGGATACCTTGCCAGTATATTTTCAACTAATCTATTAGTAATAATATTTTTTATCTCTTTATAGGCATACCTAATTTTTATATTTTTAGGATTATACTTAACCTGTTGGAGGCATTTTTTTAAATTGAAAAGAAAAAAACTTTGATTTCTTAATATCACTTCATCACTAGTTCCCAATATATTTAATATGTATTTATAATATTCAGATACATTTTCTAACTTTTTTTCATCATATTTTGTTGTAGTAGACTGTAAATTCAATACATAGTTGTATCCTATACTATCTATAGTTACTGCTTTTTTTGCTTTTCTTAAATAGTCTATATTGAATATAGTATCTTCCGAAAAATACTTTCTTTCAGATTTAAAGAAAATCTTATTATTAATAATAAGATTCCTATCATATAAAGTGTTCCACACCGTTCCCTTAACTTGATCTTTTGCACCCGGAAGTGCCCCTATCATTTTATAAACTAAATTTTCATAAGGATCCAAATACACATTTTTCTTGTATTTTTCCTTATATATAATATCGTCATCTACTACTTTTTTATATCCCCCTATCACAACATCTACATCATTTGTCATTTCCCTTATTAATAATTCTATCGTATCTTTATCCATATAATCGTCTGAATCTATAAAAGTTATGTACCTTCCAGTAGCTTCTTTTATTCCTACATTTCTTGCTAAACCTTGTCCTACATTTTGTATACTAATTACTTTTATCCTGTTATCTGTATTACTATATTTTTTACATATTTCTAAACTTCTATCTGTAGAGCCATCATTTATTAATAGAACTTCTATATTCTTATAACTTTGATTAAGTATGCTTTTAATACATCTATCTAAAAATTTTTCGGCATTATATATAGGAACTATTACTGTTACTAAATTCAATTTAACCCCTCACATTCTTCATTAAGATTAAAATGCATATAATTGGGAAGTAAAAATATGCAACTGAGTTACCAATACCTATAACTGAAAACATACTCAATAATAATTGTACAGTATTATTTTTAAAAAAATTCATTGCTTTATAGTATACACTTATTAATATTACCAATCCTATAATACCTATATTTGCAACTATTACCAACAATTCATTATCAAGTGTATACACTGTTATTTTAGAAAAATAGTCTATATAATTAACAAAATTTTGTCCAAATAAAAGGTTCTTTAATGATAATGATAAATTATTTATATAATATTGAATACCCTGGATTCTCGATATTACAGTAGGATAATCATTAAAGAGTAACATAATATAATTACTAGAAAATATACACACTAGTAATAGTTGTATTACCCACCCTAATACATATATCCTTTTACCAATTTTAATTTTATTTAATAAGACTAAACTCAAATATACACACGTTGCTATCCATATTATTCTTGTATACGTTAAATATATTGTTATTACATATATCGTACCTAGTACAGATTTGAGTAATCTGTTTTTTTCATCTATTATTAAAGCTATTCCTAACATTCCGAACAAACCTAATGTTAATCCAGAATCTGTAATACCAAAAGCTCTTACTCTTCCACCTAATAATAGTAGATTATAACTAGTCGAACTTCCACCATTTAAGTAATAAATAGTGTTAACTATGATATTTCCATCCTTATTAATAATAGGTACAATTGGCTTGTTAACTATTGCTTGCAATATTCCTATTAAAGATTGACCAGTAATAAAAAATAGTACTATTTTTTTCATGGTTTCTTTATATCTAAAACATAAATTAAAGCTTAATACTATTATTAACAATAACACATACATATAACTTTTTATAATATTCCAAAAATCCGTTACAAAGCCAAAATACATATTTGTATAGCTACTAATAAATATTATTAATAGCATAATAAACAGTACTATAAACCATTTTAAATTTATTTTCAATGCCTCACGATTTAAAAAAATTAATATGCATAAACTAATTACTGAAATACTACTAACTACTGTTACCGAAATGAAATTAACTTTCAAAATCAAGTGTAAAATATCCACCATTTTTTTCGAAGCTAACATCAAAGTGGAAAGCACGAATATTACCTCTGTCAGGTAAATTAAAATTTTTTGATTATTTTTCATTTTTTCCACCTAACTTCTTTAAAAGTAATTTTCCATCTCCAAAATATGCTTTATAACTAGGATAGTAATTAATGTTTATTATATTAACTAAAAATAATCCCATATTTTTTTCTTCTAAGTATTTTTCCCTAATTTCCGATGTTTCTATATAATTATTTACTTTTATACTTCTTTCACCAACTTCTTTCATAAAAAAATAATACTTTCTATATAATTTAATACCGTTTATTCTATTTTTTATAGTCGACAATCTTTTTTTATTATTTTGAAGTGCAACGTTTTTCCCAGTTAATCTTCTATATGTGTATACCTTATTTGTTATATATAGACCTTCCTTTTTACAAGCAATATAAGCTATAACCCAATCATGAGTGGGTAATTTTATTCTAGAACTTATATCGTCTAAATCATTTATAATTTGAGATTTTCTAAGAGTCATGGACATACCTGGATAATTAACTTTTTTTACAAATTTTTTTAACTCTAATTTTTCTGAACTTTTAGTGTAATTCTGTATATTCTCTCTTATTATATTACTATTTTTATCTATCATATGTGAATTAGAATGTAACACTATACAATCCGGATGTTTTACAAAAAATTCTAGAGTTTTTTCTATTCTATTTTTCACCCATATATCATCCTGATCACATAAAAATATGTAGTCATTCTTAGCAATTTTAATTCCGTCTATAAAGTTTCTTATATATCCCGTATTTACATCTCTAAAAATATTTTGAAAACTAATTTCTCTATTTTTTTTCTCAAAATCTAATATAATATCTTTAGTATTATCCTTTGATACATCATCTATTATAACTATCTCATCTGGTTTTACTGTTTGATTTATTATAGAATTTAACTGTTTTTCCAAAAAATCTTCTCCATTGTATGTAGCCATAACAATCGTCACTTTTTCTCTCAATAAAATCCTCCTCCCTAAATTTAATTTTCAAAAATTGATTTTTGCGGAAATGTACTTTCCATAGTTTTTATAAATTGTTCCATAATATTTTTTTCATTAGAAATATTAAACCCATCGTTTATACACATAATTTTATATCTTCCTGAAGCAATTAAATTCCATAGATTATCATCTGCATTATCTAAACTAAATAACTTACCCATAGTACCACTTCTTATGGAATATTCACCACTTGCAATTTGCCAATATTTAAACAACCAAAGATTAGTATCCAATTTGGATCTGAATTTACTTTTAGAAGTAATAACCATTGCTGATCCTTCAACATTCCAAATTTTCTTAATAGTTGATTTAAGCATAGGATATGGTAGATGATCCTCATAAAAGCCAAAGAAAAATTTAGAATGAACATATAATATTGATCTAATTAAGTTCTTAATTCCATGTCTATATGAGAACAGCTTTGCATTTTTTATTATTTCTTTTTTTGAAAAATGACTATTTACTATTTCCATATCATTGATTTGAAAATTTCCGGTCCCATATCGTTCTGGTACAATTGGATTTATAGCGGTATTGTACTTAGGTAACCCATCACTACTAAAAAAGTCGTCTGGCTTTACTGCAGACGTAAGATACATATCATCATTAAAAATCACAAAGTGTTCTGATAATCCTTTTATTCGATGAATATTAGCTTCTATAGCATTTGAATTAAAAGTTGGCAGATAATTATTTGGAATAAAATCTTTATGATCTACTACAGTTAACTTTGGAATTTTGGTAAATAACCATTCTGGAACCTGATTATCAGTTACCAAATAAATATGATTTACCCATGGCGCAAATTTTTCTACTCCTCTGAACCAATATTTGAATGTTCCCCAATCTCGATAAGCTTTTTGTGAGTTCATACCTTTTTTATTGGAACCTGCTTTCGTAGAGTACTGGTTTTTTTTAGCAATCCACCTAGGATCACTACCATCTACCCACGTTACAACAAAATCTATTGGAAAATCCATGAATTCACCATCTTTCTAATCTTTTTTATTGTAATTCATAGCTTAACTTTAATCATACTACATAACTTTGATTGAATTTTAATTAGCCAAAATCCATATTCAATCCTAAATTCTTTGATAATTGCATACTTCTAGAAAACTTTTTTGATAAAAGTATCTCTAAAAATAAAAAAATTCTTTGATTTTCTCACTATGTTCATCCATCACATACATTAATGTAAGTCTCTGTGTGTTTTCTCTTAATTTTTCCAATCCATCAGATAATAATTCTTCTAGTTTAATCATCAAGGCTGAATTATCTTCAAAAATGTTTTCATTACTTAGAATATCCTTAGCACCTACATTATTAGAGACTAATACCGGTATTCCCTCTAATGTAGCTTCTAATGCAACAAAACCAAATGGTTCATGCCAAAGGCTTGGAACAATAAGTAAGTCAATATTCTTATATGCTTTCAACATATCTTTTTCTGATTGAACTCCCCTATTATGAACCCAACTATTCTTAAAAAAACTATGGTATCCTACATCACCATAAAAATAAACTTGAAAATTAGTATATCTTTTTCTTACACTTTTTAAACATTTAATAAGTGAATAGAATCCTTTCTTTTCATCATAGGGGCCTATATAAGCAATTTTCATCTTATCATTGATATGGTATTTGTTTGCTTTTCTATTATCTTTTAGACCACTATGGGTTATATTAACAACTTTTCCCTTAGCATCAGGTAAAAATCGCATTATATAGTCCCTTGCTACAGTGCTATTATAATGAAATTCATCAATTAAATTATACATTTCTTGATAATAGATTCTCAAATTATATCGTGCAGACACTTCTTCTTCATCTAAAAAGCCTTCATCTACCTGTTCTTCATTTAGAATGCTTTTTTGATTTCTACGTATTTTCTTTACCAAAGATGTATTCTTTAAAATTTCATATATCCTACTTTGCATAATAAACAACTTCTTATCTGTAGGTCCGTCTTTACATAACATACAATCATAACTGCATTTTCTACTTTTCAACTTAATTCTAGCGTTATCTTCTAACATTTTAGGACAAAATCCATAAAAATCATGTGTTGTAAAAACTGTCTTTATCCCTAATCCTTTTATCTCCTTTAAGGCTTCCATCGGAAATCCCATTAAAGTGTGAAAATGAATTACATCTGGATTAACCTCTTTTATAAACTTAATTAATTTAGTAACATTTCTAGAAGCCATAAAACTAGCAGCACTATGAATTCCCAAACCTAAAGAAACCGGCAAAGGATTCATCATTTCCACTAAGTTAAATTTATGACTAGTTTTACGAATATGTATTGAAACACTTTTAGAATTTAATAGTTTTATTCTACCTGGATACAATACGTATACATCGTTTTCTTTGGCTAGTTCATCAGACAAATCTGTACTATACCGTGGTAACCCACCTCTTCGATAAGGGGCTATGCCTAATGTATATTCTATAATTTTCATCATTATCCTCGCATAAATTGTTCTTCATAATCATTGACAATCTTTTCCCAGGAATAATTATCAATAATTTGTTGCTTAGCTAACTTACCAAAATTCTCTTCTTTTTCTGCTGAGATTTCTTCAACTTCATTTAACTTATTGGCTAGACTTCCATCTTCTAATGACCAATATAGCGAACTGTCTTCACCAACTTCTTTATTGAATCCCACATTATAGAGTAAATTAATTTTCGTGCTTCCGAGAGCTTCTAACAATGAAGGGTTTGTTCCACCAACCGAATGTCCGTGCAAATATCCTAAAGCATTTTCACGGATAAATTTCAATAATTCTGCATCATAAACAGTTCCTACAAACTTAATTCTCTTATCGTTTTCAAAGTGAGTCTCTTCTTTCAAACTATTGTAAAAAGCATTTTTTTCAACATTAGTTATGATAACTAGATCCTTGTTTACTTTACTCTTCATAAACTCTTTTATCATTGTTTCATAATTATTTTCTGGAACAAATCGCCCAACAATCAAGAAATACTCATTTAACTTCACATCATGTTTATTAAACCAATCAACCACTTTTTTATCATCTTGCTTCAAAGTAGATGGTGTTATATCTGCACCATATGCAATAAAAGTAGTTTGTGGATTGTATTTTCTATAATCTTCATGTATATATTCTTCAATTGATTTACTATCACAAATTAAAAAGTCTGCGTTCTTTACCATTAATTTTTCTGAAACTTTCCAGTACTTACGAACTGGTGCAGACCACTTAGCACGTTTCCACTCATGTCCATCAGGATTAACCCATACTTTAAAACCATGATTATGGAACTTTTTAATATACTTATGTAAGAATGGTCCTATACGACAAGCTAAAATATAAATAATGCCATCTGTTAAGTTTCTTTCTTTAATAGTATCTAATGCCCAATCCAAGCTTCTCAAATCATATAATATAGCCTTTGCTCCACCTATGTTAGGAACATATATTTCTTGACATTCAGCTCCATTATAATCATATTGTTTTACGGATTTATCAAAAGTCATACATGACACATGATACTTTATTTTTGGATTAACTTGTCTTGTTACCAAATTATCTACAAATGTTTCAAAACCACCATAATTGGCTGGTATCCCCTTTGAACCAACAATAAATACGTCTTTCATTAATAACGCCTTCTCATAATTAATTGATTGTACGTTAATTTTATTTTGAAAACATTTATATGATACATATAATACCCTTTTCCCTTTTTCACGATACAAATTGTAACCTGGTTTTTATTTTATTACATAGTTACTAAACAAGCAATGTTAAATAATACTTATTAATTATGGATACAAAACTTTTTAATTATTGACAGCTAATTTTATTTTATATAATATCCATATTTTCCATTTTAGACACAGGACCAATTTTCTAATTTCTGCAAATTTAACACTTACTTGCATAAATTTTTATATTTCTTCGGTGTCTAACTACGCAAATAACTAAAATAAGCCTATTATTACTTTATAGATATAATAATAGACTCTAACAAAATTATTCACTTGTTAATTTTACTTAACTTCACTTAGAAACTCATCCAACGCTTCTTTCCAATCTGGAAATACAAAGCCTGTTTCCTTGGCTAACTTCATTACACTATAATGTGGTCTAAATGCAGCTGTTGGATATTGATCTGAAGTTACAGGTTGTACATCAACATCTGTATCTTTCAATATCTCTTTAGCAAATTCATACCATGAGCATTGACCATCATTACAGCAATGATATACCCCATACTCAACCTTATTATCTACTAAATATGTCAAAAATTCTGCTAATGTTCTAGTCCATGTAGGGCGTCCTACCTGATCATCAACAACTGTTAACTTATCATGATTCTTTGCTAGATTTAACATAGTGTATACGAAATTATGTCCCCATTGTCCATATACCCAAGCCGTTCTAATTATGTAGTACTTATCGCAATATTTTTGTACTGCTTCTTCACCAGCAAGTTTTGCTTTACCATATTCATTACGTGGACCTTTAGGATCACCTGGTAAATATTCACCACTTGTACGATTACCATCAAAAACATAATCAGTACTTACATAGAGCAATGTTGCCCCAACTTTTTGACATGCCTTAGCAATATTTTCTGTTCCATCAACGTTAACTTTCCAGTTAAGTTCTTTACCTTCTCCTTCAGCATTATCCACTGCTGTATAGGCTGCACAATGATAAACTACTTCTGGCTTGTTCTTTTCAAAGTAAGCATCTACCGCTTCCTTATCTGTTATATCTAATCCTTGTGAATCTTCTGCTAGATATTCTTGTCCACGTTCATCTAATAGATGTTGCATTTCTTGACCTAGTTGTCCATTTGCACCAGTAATTAAAACTTTCATTTAATATCTTCCTTCCAATGATAAAGTAAAACCCCAGGAAAACCTGGGGAAATTTTTATTGCCCGTTTTTAGCGTATTTAGCTTCAACTGCATCCTTTTGATCTTGCCACCATTCACGATGGTTAGTATACCAATCAATTGTTGCTTTTAGGCCTTCTTCAAAATTAGTGTATTGAGGTTCCCAACCTAATTCATTGCGTAGCTTACTTGCATCAATAGCATAACGTAAATCATGTCCTGGACGGTCTTTAACTTGATCGTAAGCGTCTGCTGGTTGTCCCATTAATTTCAAGATTAATTCTAAAACTTCTTTGTTGTTCTTTTCACCGTCAGCACCGATTAAGTATGTTTCGCCAATCTTACCTTCATTCAAAATCTTCCAAACTGCACTTGAATGATCATTAGTATGGATCCAGTCACGCACATTCTTACCTGTTCCATATAATTTTGGACGAATGCCACTTAAAATATTTGTTATCTGACGTGGAATAAATTTTTCAATATGTTGGTAAGGACCATAGTTATTTGAGCAATTTGAAATAGTTGCTTTTAATCCAAATGAACGTACCCATGCTCTAACTAACAAGTCTGAGCTTGCCTTTGAAGATGAATAAGGGCTACTTGGTTTATATGGAGATTCAGGTGTAAATTTTTCACCTGGCCCTTCACCATGTCCTGGTAAATCTTCACGTAATGGTAAATCACCATAAACTTCATCAGTAGAAACATGATGGAAACGTACATCGTACTTAGTACATGCTTCAATTAGAACTGATGTCCCAACAATATTAGTTTGAATAAAAGGATCAGGATTTCTAAGTGAGTTATCATTATGACTTTCAGCAGCATAATGTACCACCGCATCAGCATTTTGAACTAACTTATCTACTAATTCCTTATCACAAATATCTCCGACAACTAACTCTACACGATCTTGTGGCAAGCCAGCAAGATTTTCTTTATTTCCAGCATATGTTAGCTTATCCAATACTGTCACATGAACTTCAGGATGATTATTAACTACATAATGTACAAAGTTTGAACCGATGAATCCAGCTCCACCAGTCACAATAATATTCTTAAACATCAAGATACCTCCTAAATTTCGCCATAGACAAATGGATTGTCTTTTTCAAATTCTGTCAAAGTAGGTTGGTTAGCATCTTTTTCAGATGTGATTGCCTTATCTAAGTCGATTGGCCAATCAATATTAAGTTCAGGAGTCTTGAAGGAAATACCACCATCAGCTTCTGCATCATAGTAATTATCACATTTGTAAAGGAAGTTAACGTTGTCTGTCAAAGTAACAAATCCATGAGCATAACCCTTAGGTACTAACAATTGACGATGATTACTTTCAGATAGGATATATCCTTCCCATTGCTTATATGTAGGAGATCCCTTACGTAAATCAACAATTACATCTAAAACTGCTCCAGTTGCTACTCGGATCAACTTTGTTTGTGCAGCTTTACCACGTTGAAAATGTAAACCACGTAAGACACCTGCTTGTGTAGAAAGAGAGTGATTATCTTGAATAAAATCAAAGTCAATTCCAGCTTCTTTGAAATCACGATCTGAATAACTTTCTGTGAAGAATCCACGATGATCACCAAATACAGCTGGTGTAATTAGTTTAACATCTTGTAATTTTGTTTCTTTTACAATTAATTTTCCCATTATTGTTGCTCCTTAGCTAATCTTAATAGATATTGACCATAATCATTTTTCTTCATTGGTTGTGCTAGTTCAACTAATTTTTCTTTGCTTATATAACCCATACGGTAAGCAATTTCTTCTAAACAAGCTACTTTCAAATTTTGACGTTTTTGAATTGTAGCAATAAAACTAGCAGCTTCCATCATGGAATCGTGAGTACCTGTATCTAACCAAGCATATCCACGTCCCATTAACTTAACATCTAGTTTGCCTTCATCTAAATATAATTTATTAATATCTGTGATTTCTAATTCACCACGATCAGAAGGCTTTAAATTCTTAGCTTTTTCTACAACTGTATTGTCATAGAAATATAAACCAGTAACTGCGTAATTACTCTTAGGATTTTCAGGCTTTTCTTCAATTGATAGAGCCTTCATATTACTATCGAAATCTACAACACCAAATCGTTCTGGGTCATTTACATGATAACCAAAAACTGTTGCTCCATCTATCTTTTCTGCTGCTTCTTGTACAAGCTTAGATAAGCCAGATCCGTAGTAAATATTATCTCCTAAAATTAAGCAAACTGAATCATCGCCGATAAAATCTGCTCCTAAAATAAAGGCCTCTGCCAGTCCATTAGGTTTTTCTTGAACCTTATATGTAAGTGAAATACCCCATTCAGATCCATCCCCCAATAATTGTTTAAATAATGGAGTGTATTCTGGAGTAGAGATAATTAAAATATCTTTTATCCCTGCTAACATCAAAGTTGATAATGGATAATAAATCATTGGCTTATCATACACAGGGATTAATTGTTTAGAAATCCCCTTAGTTATAGGATAAAGACGCGTACCACTACCACCAGCTAAAATTATTCCTTTCATATAACTACCTACCCTAATTAATTATTAATAATACATTCTATATAATACTATAACGTTACTATATAATCTAGGTACTAATTATTTAGAAATATATTTTATGTATATATCCCCTAATAACTGTCTAGACTTTAGATAACAATCTTTATATTTTGACATTTGAAAAATAAGTAACGGATTACCTGTCTCATAAAATTTCTTTCTCAAATTTAGATACTTTCTATTTCTTTTTATTACAGATAATTTCTTATCTTTTTCTATTATCGTATTATCATTATTTACATAATCAGTTAAATCATCACAATAATCTAGTGCCATATCAATCCACTTTATACGGGCATTTACATTTCTATTTTTTCTAGTTTCAACTGAAAAGGTGCTGTCATCATGCTTACGATAATCGATTAAATCTTTATTGAAATTATATAATCCATCAGCAAATAATCCTAACTTCCAGAAATAATCGTCATGAGCATATTCTACTCTGTAATAATCCTTACTCTTATTAACTAATTCTCTTCGAATACAGTATACGCATCCAGGTGCATCAACCCTAAATATATGTTTTTCCCATGGAATTTTTACTATTTTTCCATCTTGATTATCACTTGGTTTTCTATCTCCATTATCATATAAATTCGTTACATTTGTAGTTAAAACTTGTATTTGAGGATTTTCAGTCATAATACTTTCTATGATTTCTAACTTATTTTCATGCCATATATCATCTTGATCACAAGGAAAAACTAGGTCGCCCATAGATGCCCATATTCCTTCTACAAAGTTTCTTCTCCAACCCTTATTTTCTTCATTAACTATTAGTTTCCAAGTATTGTTTAATCCATTATTATTGATGTAATTCTCTATAAACTCTATTGTTCCATCGTTTGATCCATCATCATATATCAAAACTTCATCTGCTTTTCTTTTCTGATTAACTATGGAATCCAATTGATCTTTTATATATTCCATACCATTATATGTTGTCATTACTATTGATAGTTTCACTATTATTTCCTCATCTTTTATTAAATATACTATTTAACTTTACTCGATTCCTTCTTGTAATTGCTCCAGCTTCGCAACCTAAACATCAATCTAGCTAAAGGTCGCATTCCAAGCTTAATGAAAAATACTGGTAAAAATCTTGGTGACATACAATCCTTTAATTTCATTTGCTTAATAGCTTCATTGATTATTTTATTTTTTAATAATTCGTCAGATTTACGTACTTTAGAACTATAGTTACTATTATCACTATGATTAAATATCTCTCTGACCATCATAATATTCATTTGAATTACTGCATATTGATAAAATGCTTGTTTCAATTCTGGAATATTATTGAAGATATCCTTTTGTACAACCTCTAGAGATTCCAAATATCCTGGAATCTTACTTTGTTTGTTTTTCCCTCTCATTACTGAAACATTATCGATTGAGTAATGATATAGAACTATATTATCAGAGGTTATCTTCTTACATTTTTGCACATATCTTACCAGAAACTCACTATCTTCTGATAATTTCAAGTCTTCATTAAACCTTATATTGTTCTCATGCACTGTTTCAGTTCGATAGGCTTTTCCCCAAACCGTCATATACTTAGTTGGATTACTCAACATTATAGATAAGGCTTCAACATTAGTATTAGGTACTTCTGCTAATAATATTGGAGTATTACCATGTTCAAAGTTGAATATCACTAAATCATTGTTACTTTGTGCAACTATATTTTTTAAATTTTTCAATGATCCTTCTATATAGTAATCATCAGAATCTAAAAATAAAAGATATTCGCCTTGTACTTGATTAATTCCCTTATTTCTTGCGAAAGATACACCACCGATTGTACTAGTAAAATGGATATTACCATTATCTTTCATAAAATCATGGACTAACTCAACCGTTCCATCTTGAGAACCATCATCGACTATAATGATTTCGTATTCTGATTTATCTAGCTGTTTCGTAACACTTTCAATCGCCTTAATAATTGTCTTTTTCGAATTATATGTAGGTATTATAAACGAAAATGTGACACACATATTTCCACATCCTAATCTTTTGCTTTTAATAAACAAAAAGCCAGCAAACTTGCTAGCTCTTCTCCTCTTATTAGTAAAGTTTAAAAGCTATTTTCATATTTCTTATTAAAGAATTTAGCTTTTAAAAATGCTGTGCCCTTCTTCCACCAATTTACTCCCTCTACATATACAATTGGTAGCTCTTTGACACGTTTCTTATCAATAACATTGTCTTCAAATTGTTTTTCTAGCCAAACATTAAAGATAATTTCACTTACACGTCCATAGAATCGTTGTTGAAATGCATCTAAATTTTGATTCCCAAGACGTTTTTCAAGTTCAAATAAGATATCAAATAGCCATGTACAATAGGCATTTAGCAAATCTTTTCTCATAATAACCATATTAAACATATATCCCGAAGTTTTATTTATTATCTTTTCATATGTATCAGCATATTCCGGATATTTTTCTTTGATAATATCAAAGGTTACATCTAGCTGGTTTGAATAATGCGTATGCTCATAATGTGAATATAGAGTTTCAATATAATATCTTCTCTTTCTAGGTAATATCACATCATATTTATCTAGCATTGGTCCTAATTCAGCTTTTGTAACTACCCACTTAAGCCTATCTTTACCATGATGATAATTCTTTCCACCAAAATGACGTCTATAGTGAGCCAAACCAATGTATTCTGCATCCACATGTTTCCAAGCCCAATATAGAGCTGTTAGTTCACTATATCTATCATTTCTATCAGAAATATTATCTCCAACATTATCTTTTTGATATCCTAAGTCTTTATCTTTATTTAATTCGGCACCTACATGGATTGGTAAATACAAATCATCTGTAGGCATTTTATATTTCTTGTGAGTAGCAATTACTACTTCTACCTTTTTTTCCAAGAGATTTCTCCTCACTTAGATATACAAATAATATAAATAAAATTTCACTAAGAAATCTATTCTGTAATCAATTTCATAAAATTAATTACTACCTTCACTACTATATCATAATATTAGCAAATTGTATTTAAAAAATTTTGTCATGGGTATTATTCTTTAAACTTTATTAAAGTATATTTCACTAATTCCCATAAATTTAGTAGTATATAGATATTACGAAAGTGAGGTATTTTATGCGAAATTTTTTATCATTACTTGGTAAGATCTTCTTGTTTATTGTTTTTATCGTATTATCACAGTTGCCATTACTACTTATTGAGAGTCATTATTCAATGGGGATCATCGCGCCACTCGTTATCCTCTGTTATTTAATATTAATTGGAATCCTGCTTTATATCGTTAAACGCGTAAAAGGTGAATCACCGTTTAAAAAAATCACAGGGAAAAATGTTAGATTCATTCTTGCAGCTTATGTTGTCATGATTCTCGCTAAGGGTATTCTATTGACTTTAATGACGAAGTTTTATCATCAAACAATTAGTGCTAATGATCAAGCTATCAATTCATTAGTTACTGATAAAACCTCCTTGTTAATGACTATATTAGTAATTGTACTTGTACCAATTACCGAAGAATTGCTTTATCGTGGTGTATTTACAAGTTTCTTCTTTAAAAACCAACCATTTTGGCAAGTAGCTATAAGTGGGGTTATCTTTGGTTTAATGCATTCTAGTACAAACTTCATCTCTGCTTTAGTTTACGTTACAATGGGATGGATTTTAGCTTATGTCTATGTACATACTAGAAATCTTTCTAACAGCTTAACCCTTCATATTTTAAATAACGCTCCGTTTATTGCGGTATTGTTCAATTAAAAATGAGGCTGGGACTCAAATCCCAACCTCATTTTTATTTATATAGTTCATATGGCACTTCAACATATTTTTCCTGGCCTTCTTCTACTTCAACTTGCCCATTCATTAAATCAACAATTGTCGCAGTAAAAGATTCAACTTCTGGCGTATCAACGTAAACTACTGCCGTAACATCAGTCATAAATACCGTATCACTTACATTTACTTGATTATTTTCAAGATAGTTCTGCAGTTTACCCCAGGCAGAGTAGCTAACTTTTAATGATAATTCTGTTTGAACTACTTTTCTTACTACCCCAACATATTCAATCGCGTTAGAAGTCGCATTACTATAAGCTCTGATTAGGCCACCGGCACCAAGCTTGATACCACCGAAATAGCGAGTAACCACTGCTGTGACATTATGCAATTCAAGATTCTTCAAAACTTCTAGAATTGGCACTCCTGCTGTCCCAGAAGGCTCACCATTATCACTTTCACGTTGAATTTCATCATTCAATCCAATCATATAAGCAAAACAATTATGTGTAGCCTTACGGTGTTTAGTCTTAATTTCATCTATAAACGCTCTGGCCTCTTCTTCTGTCTCAGTTCGCGCCAAAGAACAGATAAACTCTGATTTTTTTATTTCAATCGTTGCTTCGCCGTTTTCTTTAATTGTTAGATATGGTTTCTTCAAAGTTGACTTCCTTTTCTAATAATTATTTTTTAGATATTCACGCACAGAAATCAAGTCATCCAAAATAGCTACTGTCGTTTTTCTTTGTTCTTCCGTTGGTTGGATGATATCAGGAACCATGATTACTGGGATTTCAGCGTTATTAGCAGCTTTAATTCCGTTAAATGAGTCTTCTATTACTATTGTCTTTTCTTTAGCAGGTGCCCCACTTTTCTTCCAAGCCTTATTAAATATATCTGGTGCTGGCTTAGCCTCAGCTACATCATCTGCAGAAATAATCGTCTCAAAAGAAGCTGGATCAACATCTGTATGTTCTAAGAAAAATTCGATTTCACTCTTATAGTTACTTGAAGCTAAAGTATAGGCAATATCATTTGCTTGAAGATATTGTGATAGTTCTACGAAACCTGGTTTTAATTTCAATTCTCCTGCTTCAACTAAAGGATGCACATTTTCTTCACTAATACACAAAAAATCATCAATAAGTTGAGCATCGCCACCATAATCTTCAATCATCTGTGCTCTCATCGCATCTGTTCCAGCACCAATAAACTGCTTGTAATAAGCCAATGAGTAATCCATGCCAAGCTTATCAGCAGCTATTTGATTAGCTTCATAATAAACCTTTTCTGAATCAAAAATAACGCCGTCCATGTCAAATATTACTAAATCCAAATTCATAGTCCTACCCTTCCATGATTAATATCTAAAAGTTACTATTATCATTCTAACAAATTTCACTAGAAAGGTCGCAGGATATGTTCTATTCGTTATTTTTTACTGTCATCACGCAAGATAATTGCCAAAATTAATCCTACAATTTCCAAGATGCAGAAAAATCCAAAGGCATAGTGATAACCAATTATTTCACTTAATGTGTGTCCGCCAGCTACTATAATAATCATCGCCAAAGCTACCCCTAGACTACCTAACAACTGACGTACAGTCGTAGTTATCGCAGTTCCATGAGGAATCATATTTTCAGGAAGTGAGTTGGCTCCCATAGTTGTCGCTGGCATCATGACAAAGGCGTTACCTCCTTCAATGATACAGGCAGTTAGGATCATTCCCAGTACATTTAGATGGTAGCTGAAGATAAATAGAATTGCCCAACCTACAACTAGCATTACCATACCTATCAACAGTGTAATTTTAAATCCTACTTTGTCAGCTAAACGACCGGAAACTAGATTCAAAATACTCAATAAAGCTGCTGGTGGAACTAATGCTAAACCTGATACTAACGGATTAACATGCAAAATTCGTTGATAATACAATGGATATACGATTGTTACTACAATCAATGAAATGTAAGCAAAACCTGTTAATAGAACGCCAATATCAAAGTTCGCTACTTTCAAAACTCGCAATTGAAGTAAGGGATCCTTAACTCTAAATTGACGCAAAATAAAGGCTATGAACAAGATTACACTAACAATTAAAATCAAATATAATGGCAAAGTTAACTGCTTAGTGCCTAATTCATTTACAAAATATAACAATCCGATAAAGCTAAGTGAATAGATAACGGAGATGAAGTCTAACTGGCTTTCTTTACGTTCCATTACATCGCGCATATTAAAGATCGCACTGACAAAGATTAACGCAATTACTAACAAGAAGAACCAGAACAAGCCTTGCCAACTAATATAATTTAAAATAATACCAGAAATAATTGGGCCACAAGCTAAGGCTGATCCCATAACTAAACCAGCCAATCCCATGACTTCAGCACGTCCTTCTTTAGCGGTAATTGTCATTAAGACTGATTGATAAGATGGAAATAAAATACCTACCGCAACTGCTTCTAGACCTCTTCCTAGTAAAGCGATTGGAAAATTAGGAGCCAAAATAATCATCAATGTTCCTAATTCGAAGATTGCTAGTACCGTTAAGTACATTTTCTTAAAAGATAGATTGTTCAACAACCAAGGACTAACCGGCATCATGATACACATAATCAGCATAAAACCGGTTGTTAACCATTGAATCGTTGGTGCATCTACATTGAAAAACTTCATTAAAGTAGGATAAGCTGTCGATAAAGAGGACTGACTAATCGACATAGTAAAAGTTCCTAACAATAAAGTAAATACAAAAGCTTTTCTTTGGGCTTTAGTCATCATATATTCTCAACTCTCTTCAATAAATTTTACACTATTATCATAATTCTATTTAGAAATTTTGTAAATTAGTAATTTTGTAAATAAAATCTTTTTTATTCTTATTTTTAAATGTAAACGGTTCCCAACAACGATAATTTTATGCTATAATTTATATGAATAGAATAGCTTTTTAAGGATGGTGATAATTATGAACGGTAAGACTTTACGATTATTATTTTCAGTTGGTATTATGGCTTTTGTCCTATTTTCTGGTTATCTGGGCGAGTACGATGCTAAAAAATACATCGATATTATCCTTCTAATCATCGCCTTGCTTATTATTCCTAGACCTAAGCTTTCTTTCAGATTATAATAAACACGTGGAAGTTGGATATAAATTCAACTTCTTTTTTGTTATACTATTTTTCAAGAAAGAAGTGATCTACTACATGAACGAACTTACTAAATTATCCAAAATTAAAGTATATACTAAATCTAAGCTCGGAGCTGATAAAACAGGACATGGCTATGATCATATTAAACGTGTTGTAACTATGGCAGAAAAAATTCTAGAAAGTGAAGCTGCCGATAAGTTAGTTACACTAGCTGCAGCTTATTTACATGACACGATTGATGATAAACTTGTCTCTGATCCCAAAGTTGCCTTGGCTAAACTTCAAGAGTTTCTAGCATCTTTAGAATTTACTTCAGCACAGATTGAAGAAATTAGCTTTATCATCACACATATGTCTTTTGCACATTCTCTACAAGATGATGACTTCCAACTTCCCCTATCCGGGCAAATTGTACAAGATGCAGACTGGCTAGATGCGATTGGCGCAATTGGCATTACTCGAGCAATTTATTACGGTGGTCATCATGGCGAAAAAATCTATAATCCGGCAGTAGCTCCACGCACCAATATGACTAGAGAAGAATACCGTAACCTTGATGATGAAACTATCATTAACCACTTTTACGAAAAGCTCTTGAAGTTGAAAGATATGCTAAATACTCCAACTGCTAAGAAAATTGCTGAACATCGCCAACAAGTCATGCTTGATTTTCTAGATGAGTTCAAAAACGAATGGAATTCTGTAGTCTAACCTCTTGCCTTAGAGTATACTCCAAGGTGTAAACTCTGATTATCAATAATTTTAACGAGGTATTGCTATGAATATTAAAAAAGTTAGTGAACAGTTAGGTATTTCGTCTGATACTATCCGCTACTATGAACGTATTGGACTTGTCCCTGCTATTAGTCGAGACAAAAATGGAGTTCGTAATTTTACAGATATAGACATTCAAAGACTAGATTTTATAAAATGTATGCGTCATGCTGGCTTATCTATCGAAAGTCTACATGAATACATGCATCTTTACTCATTGAATGATGATCGTACTATTCCAGCACGTAAAAGAATCTTAGAAGAAGAGGCTGAAAAATTAGATGAAAGAATTGCTAGTCTTCAAGAAACTAGAGCCTATTTGCAACATAAGATTGATGTCTATGATTCACAGCTTACCCAAGCAACCAATGATTTGAAACTATCAGAAGAGTAACAAATAGCCCATGAAATCAAACCGATTCCATGGGCTATTTCTCTATTATTTACGTCTATGTTTAACTACTGTGAAGAAGTGGAGTGTGATTGCTAATAAAATAAAGAATATCAAGACAAAGGAAATATAATTTGTCCAAAAACTAAGTGTTTGTCCTAATAGCTTTAATATTCCTGCTTGAATTACCATTGTTATTAATGCCATCGCTGCTACAATAAAGAACAATTCAATATAACGTTTCAAAGTTTGGTCATCCTTTCTCTGTGTTTGATTAATCTTGTTGCCTAATTTTTCTAGTTCTGCTTGTTTTTTGTCGGTCAATTGTTTTAAACCATAAGTCGCAGTTTGAACCCCTTCACCTAATTTAATTAGACCAGCTGTTGTCATCGCCTTATCCATTGTTCTAAAAGCTGAGTCTGTCATTCCAGTTAGCATATTTTCTGCTTTGCCTACGTAACAATTCGTCAATGTAATGTAATGCTTATGTGCAAATTCTGGAATAGAATGTGGATCACCTTTTCGATCAAAACGTAAAATTTCTTGTCTGATGCAATCTAAAAAGTTCTTCATCACCCCAGATAGTCCACCCCAGTATGTAGGAGCTGCCAGAATCCATACATCAGCTGTCTTGAGCTTTTCAATTATCAAATCTAGCGTTGGATTATCTTCACCTGGAATACGTGGCTTAATTTGATAGTCATTTAAGTTAAGTAATTCTACTTCATTTGAAGCTTCAACTCCATTAAGAACTGCGTCCAGCATCATTCTAGTAACTCCATTACTTTTATGTGAGCCTAAAATACCTAGTACTTTCAAAAAATCACGTCCTATTAATGTTACTTTTTTCATTATAACATTAACTAGACGTGATTTTTTAATTTATATTATACCCAATGATTGATAGGTCCGAATTTATGACCTACTGCAATTTCATTTTTAATTGCGTCATGAGTATATTTTTTAGATATCCTTATTGCTTCCTCAACACTTGCTCCTTTAGCAAGTTCCGCAGCTATACATGCCGAGTAAGTATCACCAGTTCCATTAATATGTTCTGTGTCGATATATTCATCTTCCAACCAAAAATTCTTTCCATTTTCGAGTAAAACATAATCTTTAACAGTTTCAGAGTTACCATTATGCTCACCCTTAATAACTACATTTTTAGCACCCATAGCTTGTAACTTTTTAGCTGCTTCAATAATTTCATCTTCATTTTGGAGTTCAGACTCTACTAACTTTTGTGCTTCATAGAAATTAGGTGTAATCACAGTTGCCAATGGAATCAATTCATCGCGTACTGTCTCATATGCTTCTTGTTCTAGCAACATCGCTCCATGTTTAGTAATAATAACTGGATCAACAATTAATGGTCCAAAGTTATACTTTTGATAACTTTCAATTACTGCATGAATTGTTTTAGTATCTGTTAACATTCCTGTTTTAGTTGCTAAAATTTTAAAATCATCTGCAATTGCCTTGAATTCTTCTTTGATAAAATCAACTGGTAAAGCATGACTAGCATGGATTCCATAAGAATTCCCCGCAACTGCGGCTGTTAGAATTGAAGTGCCATATACTTTACGAGCCAAAAAAGTATTCATATCTGCTTGCATTCCTGCAGATCCATCTGAATCAGAACCAGCAATTGTCATTACTTGCGGATATTCATTTACCATTGGAAAATCCCCTTTCCTCTAAAAGAAAAGCCAACAAGAATTACTTCTCATTGGCATCAACTTCACTTATTAATACGTATTGTTATTACTACGTAAGTTTAACCTTGAAACTGCACGTAAAACTAAGAATCCTACGATTGAATATACAATCCATGTAAGAATATTCTTAGGTACTCGAACAGTTAACAAAGCCATAATAGGTGCTTTGTACATAATATGAATCCAAAGAGTTGTAAAGAAAATATTCGTAATCAAAGTTTGTATAAACTCATAAATGAATAATCTTCTCAATGTTATCTCTTGGTTATACAAAAATGCTCCGGCGATTATCCCAGAAATAATTGCACTGAAAGTAAAGCCTATAAAGAAATTACCACCCGTTGAAAAAACACTGTTAGTCAGAATATCACTTATTGCCATTGCTACACCTGTCAACCATGGGCCTAAATAGTAACCCATTAACATTGTAGCGATAAAGCCAAATGAAAACTTAACTAGATTGTCAGGTCCAATTGAAAGCTTAGATAAGACAATCTGCATCGCAATTAAAATTGCCGCCATTGCTATCGTCCGGGCGGTTAATTTCGGACTTTTCCATGATAATAGTGTCATAATAGACATCTCCCTAATAATTTTTTAGGGTAGAGACAAGCACCATTGATATTAAATTATTGATGGTGAATGCGGAAACCAAACGCTAAGTCATATTAGACTTAATCTACTAATGTTCACATTCCGTTCCATTAGTCCGTTACGCAAGGCTTCCTACCCCTTAGGTCCTAACTATACCACGAAATACATCTAATTCCTAGTATCTATATCCGAACATTACTAAAAACATGAATTTATTTTTATAATCTAGAAGCGGACATTCTTTCCTTAACGATGGCAGCCCCATAAAATAGTGCTTCGATAACTGTAATAAAGAAACTTACTGGCCAGTCTGTAACAAAACTTAGATACAAACCTAACCAGATTCCGACTAATACAAAAATAAATGTTAGACCAATCATTTTCCAAAGTGTATGTGCAAAGTACTTAGCTGCAGAAGCAGGTATTGTTAGTAAAACAAAAATTAATAAAGCTCCTACAATTTGTGCTGTAATACTAATAGTTAATGCTAATAACACTAAAAATATGATTGATACAATTTGATTATATCGTTGATTGTATTCAGCTCCCTGAGAGTCAAAAGAATTATAAACTAATCTTCTAAAAAGAACACTAACAACGATTAATAAAAGTACACTCAATCCTATTAAAGTATACAAATTATTAATATCAATTCCCACAATACTTCCAAATAAGATATTGGTTGCATAACTCGCTTGCTTATCGGACAAAGATAAAAATAAGATACCTAACCCTAAGAATAGGCCGGAGAACACCGAAATAGATGCTTCTCGTCTACCTACCTTTTCTCCAGATAATCCGACAAAAATAGCAGATGTCATCGTAAATATTAGCATCCCTGTCAATGGAGAAATACCTGCAAAAACTCCAAATGCTGCTCCTGAAAATCCGATTTCAGATAATGTATGCGTGAAAAAAGAAGTTTGACGTGCAACCACAAAGACTCCCATCACACAAGAAATTAAGGCAATAAAAATCCCTGCAATAAATGCATAACGCATAAAATCATAATCAAACACGATATCTCGCCTCTCTCTTCATCAATTTACCTGATTTATTTTCTAAATGTAATTCATAATCTGCATAATCTTCTATTAACTCTGCGTCGTGTGTAATAAATAATACTGTAATTCCATGAATTGGCATCAATTTTTTTAAAAGTCGCATCAGTTCATGTTTAGATGATTGATCTAAATTAGCAGTCGCCTCATCTAAGATCAATAATTTGGGATCTGAACATAACGCTTGTGCTAAGTATGTTCTTTGTTTTTCACCACCAGAACACTTACCTAGTGGATTTTTAGCTAGATTTTCTAGTTTTGTTTCTTTTAAAATCTGTTTTAACTTATCATTCATTACTACTGTATTCCATGGTAATAATCGATGCTTAAAACCCAATGATACAAAATCCTTAATTGCTAAAGGATAATCCTCATCAATATTTCTAATTTGTGGCATATAGAAAGCCTCATCACGTTCAATAGTAAATTTAACAAAATGGTTATGCGAATTAGTTTTTAAATCACGTAATAAGTGCTTAACTAATGTTGTTTTTCCAACACCATTTTCTCCAGTTATACATGTTAAAGCCCCTCTAGGAATATCAAAGGCTAAATTTTCAAATAAACGACGATCAGGCAAATCTATATTCAGACCATCAACTGAAACTATATTTTCCATAATTACTTCCCGTCTTCTTGAATTTTTAGAACTTGTTCATATTCTGAACTCATCCACTGTAAGTAATCCTTTCCCTTAGGTGTTGTTTCAGTCACTTTTATAACTGGAACATCATACTTTTGACATAGACTAACAATACTTGAAATTACTTTACTATCAGATTGAGTATTTTCTACAAAAAATGCTATCTTTTTGTGTTTAATATCATTTTGTAATTTCTTAATATCACTATAGGAAGGATCGCTACCATCTTCTGTAGCTTTAGCAAAATGTCTATTAGCAATCTTATATCCCATATCTTTTAAAGCATAATCAAAAACAGGTTCACTTACTGCAACTTCCTTATTATCACTATTTTTCTTAATCTTTGCAATTAAAGTTTGTAATTTAGTTAATTTTTGTTTATATTTTTCTGCATTCTTTTTATAGTAAGTTTCATTTTTAGGATCTAGCTTCGCATATTCCTTAACTAAATAATCTGCAAGCTTACCCATTGTTTTTGAGTTATACCATAAATGCTCGTTATCCCCATCCTTAGCATGCATTACGTCTGTCGCAACATCTATCTTCTTTTTGCCATTACTAAGTTTTGTTATCCATGAATCATATCCTAATCCATTATAAATAACAATATTTGCATTTGAAACTTGCTTAGCTGTTTGTGTAGTTGGCTCATAATCATGTGGATCTACACTAGGGTTATTAATAATTGAAGTTACTTTCCCTTTATTGCCCAAAACTTCTTCTGCAACTTGTCCATAAAAATCTGTCGTTGTTACAACTTTTATTTTATCTGCTCTAACATTACTAGGTAGGAAGAATAAGCATAATGCAATTATTCCTAAACTTAAACTTAGTATTTTTTTCAAAAAAATCACTCTTTCTTATATAGTAATCATTACTTTTTATATCCTAATAAAATAAAATTAACTTGTCAACTGCTTGAAATAGCAGCATTTCGGCTTATTACGATTTAGAAATTCTAATTTACTATTATTTAGGGATTTTTTATTTTCAAATTACGATTTAAAAATTTTAAAAAAATATACAAAAACAGCATTTATAGCTATTTACTAACTATAAATGCTGTTAAATTAATCATTATTTTTGAATTGATCCTGCTAGTTCAATTAGAGAATTAATGTTAGAACCCTTTATAGTATATACTGCCTTACCATTGTTCCATTCAATCTTTTGATTACCAGAACCAGAACCGGCTGTAAAGCTTGCTGCACCTCTAGAATCAGGAGCTGGTAAGTAAGCATTATTTAATAAAGCAACTACCTTGCGACCAGTAGGAACAGGATCTTTACCGGCTGTACCATGAATTGTTACCGACCATTTACCAGAATTCCAGTGTAGATATCTTTGTCCAGCACCAGAATTCAATGTAGCATTTACATTTCCACTTAATGGAACCTTAGGTAGACCCATTTCTGACTCGCCTGAAATGTAATTTACAGCTTGTTCAGCTTCTTCTTCAGAACCATAAGTTTTCTTGGAAAATGTTATATATGATACTTTATCTTTTAAACTAGGATCATTGAAATTCTTTCCTTCTGTATCTTTGATATAGTAAACCGTAAAATTATTACCATCGCCAGTATAGTAGGCATTTACCACACCACTACTAATCCCTGCTTTAGTTGGAACTAAGGCATCCTTTCCTAAAAAGTACTTCAATGCTCCAGCAATCTGTGCCATTCTTTGGGTATTATTATCCCCTGTAACTTTGGCTTGTTGTGGACCAGATTGACTTGAAGAACTAACTTCACTACTAGAACTTTCAGAACTTGATGAGCTTGAAGATGAAGAACTTTCACTACTTTGTTCTGTCTTTTTGGATTCTTTAGACACATCTGATTTTTGTGTTGTTTTTGTTTCAGATGAACTTGATTTTTTATTATTTTCATTGCCACAAGCAGCTAAAGTTAATGCCACCAATGTAGCCATGAATATTTTGATACTTTTCTTCATAAAAAAACACTCCCGTTTTCCCTTAAAGGACTTCTCAATATCTATGATACCTTGTCAGAAACTATTTTTAAAGTAAACTATTAACAGAGTTTTTACAATTCTTAATGTTTAAACTGAAAATTAGTGTTAAACTGTACGTATGAAAAAATATAAAATACCTTTGCTTTTCTTGGGAGCGAGTATTTTTATTTCATGGACATGTGCCCAGTTTACAACAATTACCTATACTGGAGTACTTATTAGACCAAGATTTCCAACTACTTTAAGCCATTTTTCGCTTCTACTAGCAGCAATTTCTTGGCTTTACATATTTATTCGTTCGCATAGTAAAAGTAAATAATGAAAAAAGAGGCATACTACATCTAGTATGCCTCTTTTTTGCTTGAAATAATCTTACAATATCTTATTATTTTTTAGTTTTAATATTAATTTTGACTATTTCTTCTAAAATCTGCTGGACTAATAAAGTTCAACTTCTTCTTTAGGTACCAACGAATACCATAGGCAACAACTGCAAGTACTGCATAAGCTAGTGGTGGAAGAACAACGTTAATTGTTGGTGGGATAATTGCAACAATACCGAATGCAGCTACCCATACTACCATTAAGATTGCGATCATAAAGATAATGTTTAACCAACCACGACGTTTGCTTTGGCCTGGCATCATCGCACGGTAGAAATAACCTAAACCAACACCAGCAACAATAGATGTAACAATCAATGTGATTATTCCACCATTTGCTGCATTTTGATTGCTCTTAGAGAACATACCCAAGAAAGCGTACATGATGCAGAATAAAGCTAACATCATTAATCCATTATCAAGTGATAATTCCCATAAAGTAGGCATCTTAGGTTCTTTCTTAGGACCAGCAAGAATTGCTTCAACCTTTTCATTAACTGTTCCATATAACTTGTTAGCTACAACGCCTTGCTTTTGTTTTTCCATCAATTCATTGTACATTTCACTAACAACTTTTTCACGTTCTGCATAATTCTTTTCAGCTAACGCCTTGTTTAAATGGAACATGTAGTCTTGATTACGCTTAGTTAAACCTTCAAATTTTTCATTGAATTCCATGATTTGTTTATTCTTTTGTTGAGAAACTGCTTCAGCTTGTTTCTTGGCAGTTTCTTGATTCTTTTCACGAACTGTTTTTTCTTCAGCCATCTATTTAAAAATCTTCCCTTCTTACGCTATTAGACGTTAAATCTAAATTCGATAATATCTCCGTCTTGAACTTCGTATTCCTTACCTTCAAGACGCAATCTACCAGCTTCTTTAACAGCTTGCATACTGCCGTACTTATCTAAATCATCGAAAGAAACGGTTTCTGCACGAATAAATCCACGTTCAAAGTCAGAGTGGATAACCCCTGCAACTTGAGGTGCTTTCATACCACGCTTAAATGTCCATGCACGAGTTTCTTTACCACCAGCAGTGAAGAAGGTTGCTAGACCCAATAACTTGTAAGAAGCACGAATTAAACGGTCTAAACCTGATTCTTCTACACCTTCAGCTTCTAAGAATTCTTGCTTTTCATCATCAGGAAGTTCAGCAATTTCTTCTTCAGTTCTTGCAGATACAGCTAATGCTTGAGAACCTTCATCTTCTGCGAACTTCTTAACTTGTTGGTAGTATTCGCTTTGTTCTGGATCTGCCATATCTTCTTCGGCAATGTTTGCCACATATAATACTGGCTTAGAAGTCAATAAGAATAAGCCCTTAACAATCTTCTTTTCTTCATCGTTGAATTCAATACTACGAACTGGCTTACCTTCTTCAAGAACTGGCTTAATTTTTTGTAAAACTGCAAATTCAGCCACAGCATCTTTATCCTTAGTACGAGCAACTTTTTCTACCCTAGCATAACGTTTATTTACAGATTCCAAGTCAGCTAAAGTTAATTCCATGTTGATAGTATCAATATCTTCCAAAGGATCAACTTTATTTGCCACGTGTGTAATATTATCATCGTCAAAAGCACGTACCACATGAACAATCGCGTCTACTTGACGGATATTTTCCAAGAACTTGTTTCCTAAACCTTCACCTTTGCTAGCACCTTTTACGATTCCCGCAATATCAGTAAATTCAAAAGTTGTATGTACAATCTTCTTAGCAGGAATAATTTCATCAATTCTTGCTAAACGACTATCTGGTACTTCAACCATCCCTACGTTAGGATCGATTGTAGCAAATGGATAGTTTGCCATTTCTGCTCCTGCTTTTGTAATTGCGTTAAACAATGTTGATTTACCAACGTTAGGTAAGCCAACAATACCTGCTGTTAATGCCATTTCTTAAATCACTCTTTCTAATTATTTTCTTGTTCTGCTTTTTCTAGAACTTTTTTCATACGTTTTTCAAAGTCTCGTCTAGTCATCATAATCAGACGACCACAACCAGTACACTTAATTTTAATATCTGCACCCATTCGCACAATTTCCCAGCGGTTTACCCCACATGGATGTTTCTTTTTCATTTCAACAATATCATGTAAATCGTACATCGCCCTCATCCTCTCACTAGTCTAACTTAATTTTTAAAATATCCATAATCCGATTGAAGTCATCAATACTTAAATAATCAATTTCAATCTTTCCCTTACCACTCTTAGCATTAGCTTTAACAGCAACTTTAGTTCCAAATTTTTCTTGAAGTAAGTTTTCTGTTTGCTTAATGTAAGGTTCATATGGATTAGCTTGTTTCTTAGCTTTCTTTGGCTTTTTACCATTAATTTGTGCTACTAACTGTTCTAATTGTCTAACAGTTAAGCCTTCCTTAACAGTTTTTTCAGCTAATTCCATTAATTTTTCTTCATCTTTAACTGCTAATAAAGTACGAGCTTGTCCCATAGATAAGCTTCCATCTTGTAGCATTAGTTTTACTTTACCTGGTAAACCTAATAATCTCAAATAATTAGCAATATATGGACGAGATTTTCCTAGTCGCTCTGATACTTGAGTTTGAGTTAAATTCAATTTTTCCATCAAAGTGTTATAGGCTTCTGCTTCTTCTAGTGGTGTTAAGTCTTCTCGTTGAAGATTTTCTAACACTGCCACTTCCATCATTTGTTCTTCGTTAAATTCACGAATTATTGCTGGAATCTCTGTCTTTTTAGCTAACTTAGATGCACGATAGCGACGTTCACCAGCAATGATTTCATATCCTTTAACTGAAGATTTACGCACAATAATTGGTTGGAAAACTCCAGATTTCTTGATCGATTTTGCTAATTCTTCTAATGCCTCTTCATTAAAAGTCTTACGTGGTTGATAGGGATTAGGTCTAATCTCACTAATTTCAAGTTCTACCACTTGTTCATCTGGTTGTTGTTCTTCTTTAGATTCTTGGAATAAAGCATCGATTCCTCGTCCTAGTCCTTTAGATCTACTTGCCATGAGCCTTCAACACCTCCTTGGCTAATGCTTCATATTCTTCCGCACCTCGTGATCTAGGATCATAATCAATAATTGACATTCCATGACTAGGTGCTTCAGATAATCTAACATTTCTTGGAATAACTGTTTTATATACCTTTTCTTTGAAGAATTTCTTTACTTCTTCAACAACTTGATTACCTAGATTAGTTCTTGCATCCAACATTGTCATTAATACACCTTCAATTTGTAAATCAGGATTGAAGTGTTTTTGAACAAGTTGAATAGTATTCATCAATTGGCTCAATCCTTCCAAAGCGTAATATTCACTTTGAACTGGAATTAAAATTGAATCACTGGCTGTAAAAGCATTGATTGTTAATAGCCCTAAAGAAGGTGGGCAATCAATTAAAATAAAGTCATACTCTTCTTTAACATCTTGAACTGCATCATACAATTTCTTTTCACGAGCCATTTGTGCTGTTAGCTCTATTTCTGCTCCGGCTAACTGAATTGTTGCCGGCACAACATCTAAATTATCGATATAAGTAGGCATGATTGCTTCTCTAATCGGTAATTCACTAACAATCACATCATATACATCATTTTCAATATTGTGTTTTCTTACACCAATACCACTTGTTGCGTTCCCCTGGGCATCAGTATCAATTAACAATACTTTTTGTCCTGCTCTAGCTAAACAAGCACCCAAGTTAACACTTGTGGTTGTTTTACCAACGCCACCTTTTTGGTTGGCAATTGCAATAACTGTTCCCATTAAACTCTGGTGCCTCCTTATTTCTTCTTTGATTTAACTGGAATATCGATAATGATCCGGTGAAATTCACCATGATCTTCTTCACTAGTTTTTAATTCGATTCCATTTTCACTTGCCAGTTTAATTGACTCTTTGATTGTATTTTCGGCTAAGCGCCAATCTAATGCTGTTCCTTTGCGATTAGTCTTCTTTTTCTCTTTTTTAACAGGTGGAGTCTTCAACTGAGCTACAATCTTTTCAGTTTCTTTGACAGATAATTTCTTATCTACAATCTTTTTTAGGATTTCTACTTGCTTCTTTTCTGGTAAAGAAACAATACTTCTACCATGTCGTTCACTGATCTTTCTTTGTAAAATGGCTCTTTGTACTAATGGAGATAACTTTAATAACCTTAATTTATTAGCTACAAAAGCTTGGCTCTTTCCAATTGCTCGTGCCAATTCTAACTGTGTAAGTTGATTTAAATCCATCAATTTTCGATAGGATTCAGCTTCTTCGATTGCAGTTAACCCTTCACGTTGTAGATTTTCAATAACTGCCATTGAAGCAGCTTCTTTTTCGTCCATTTTCTTCACAATTGCTGGAATCTTTTGCCAATTTAACTTTTTAATCGCACGATAACGTCTTTCCCCCGCAATAATCTGATACTTATTGTCACCAATTGGCCTAACAATAATTGGTTGTAACAAGCCATGAGATTGGATAGTTTCAGCTAATTCAGCGATACTTTCTTCAGAAAAGACTTGTCTTGGCTGATCTTCATTAACTTCTACTTGTTCAATTGGTAATTCTTGAACCTTTTCTTGTGTATCGTCTTCTACTTTCTCTTCTTTTTTAGACTTAAAAAATGAAAATGCCATCCCGAATCACTCCCTTTTCGCGACTAATCTTTATTCAATCGGAGATTTCGCTGGTGTTCCTGCTTTTCTAGGGTACTTTTTAGGGGTTTCTTTCTCTTTTGCAACAACAATAATATGACGTTCATCATGAACTTGTGGTAATTCTGTAGCGTAATCTGCTATTACTTTTCCACCTAAAACTTCGATTGCTTTTTGAGCATTTTTCAACTCTTCATCTGATTTTTGTGCTTTCAAAGCTATAAATCTTCCACCAACTTTAGCTAATGGCAAGCATAATTCTGATAATACAGACATTCTAGCTACTGCTCTAGCTGTTACAAGATCATAGCGTTCACGGTGAACACTTCGTTTACCACCAAATTCTTCAGCACGTGCATGATGAAAATGAACATCTTGTAAATTTAGTTTTTGAGTTAATTCTTGTAAAAATTTAATTCTCTTATTTAATGAATCAACTATTGTAATCTTCAATTGTGGAAATGCTATTTTGACTGGTAAAGATGGGAAACCTGCTCCTGCTCCGACATCGCATAAACTCAACTCTTCTGTTTGTAAATCCTTTACTGTCAAAGCTAATAATAAAGAATCATAGAAATGCTTTAGATACACTTCATTTTTTTCAGTGATTGCTGTTAAATTCAAATTTTTGTTGGTTTCAACTAAAAATTCATAATACAGCTCAAACTGTTGCATTTGTTCATCTGTTAGATTCAATCCTTGTTCTGCTAAACTTTGACGGAATTCTTCTGGTGTCATTAAATTACTCCTTGCAAAATTTTGTGAAACACAGCATCGCTGACATGTTTCACATATCAAGTTAAGTTTAATTTATTTGTTCTAAAATTACAACCGTTATCGCAAATGCTTGCAAAAAAATAGTAGAAAACTATCTTCACGATAATTCTCTACCATTCTTTCTTATTTTAAGCTATCTAAATGTTCTTTAATATAGTTAGCAGATTGTTCTAATTTTGCTTTTTCTTCATCAGTAAGCACTAAAGGTACTACCTTTTCTACACCCTTAGCACCAACTATTGCTGGATATCCAACGTATGTTCCAACTTCTTCAACATATGTTGATACAGGTCCAAAGAAATGAGCATTTGATAATACTGCTTGTGCTAACTTAACGCCACATGTTGCAATTGCGTAAGATGTATATCCTTTTCCGTTAGCTACCTTAAAGCCACCTTCTGCTGGTTTCTTACCTAATTCTTCTAGTTCTTCTTCTGTGAAGAATTCAGTTATTGGCTTGTTATTAACTCTAACTGTTGACCATGCTACAAATTGAGAATTACCATGTTCACCTAAGACAAAACCTTCCACATTACGTCCATCTTGTCCTAAAGCATCACCAACTACATGTTGCATTCTTGCTGTATCTAAGAATGTACCTGTACCTAACACTTGATTACGTGGTAATTCTGTTGTTTCTTGAAGGATAGAAGTAACTGCGTCACAAGGATTAGAAATATCAATAATAACACCGCTAAAACCGGATTCCTTAATCTTCTTACCTACTTCTACTGCATTCTTAGTGTTAATTTCGAACTCTGCAAAACGATTTCCAGTTCTAACACTTGCATCAATATCACCAAAGGCTGTGATAATTACATCAGCATCCTTTAATTCAGCATAATCTTGTGTCTTTATTTCTACATGGTAAGGTAGACGAGGCATTGCATCCTCAAAATCTAGTTTTTCAGCAACTACTTTTTTCTCATTTGTATCAATTAATACAAGCTCATCAGCAATTCCTTGAGAAACTAAAGTATAAGCAACTGTTGCTCCTACATGTCCTAAACCAATTACTGCCATTTTTCTCATAGAAATCTATCCTTCCTAATCATTATTTAATTTTATTATTATCAATATAGTACAACTTTTTCAATCTCATTTCTATATATAAATGATATAATTTAAGAAAATGTCTAAAGGTTGTGGTAGTTATCTTTCATTCATTTAAAAACTTTAAACATGGCATTTTTACGCTATGTTTATTAATTAATTTAATTGCTTGGATAGGCTTGTTTCTATTCAGAATTTTCTCAACTTTTCTTTTAGAACGAGCTGCTGTCCCATTAATTTCTTTTACCAACATAACTAATATTATTATTAAACATCCATTTGTAGCTACTGGATTAGTAATAGAGTTTATTGTTTTCTTACTATTGACTTTTTGGCTAGCTACTATTGCCATCATTGGCTTTAAAATGTTGCTTACTGAGAGTTTTAATTGGGATACTCTTTTTCAAAAGTCATTAGAAGTTCTTGGTAGATATCATCTGCTAGGTGGAATTATTACTGGAGTTTATTTACTAGGATTTTTGCCATTTTTACACTTTTTATTTAAGACACCTTGGCTAAGTAATCTAACTTTAACTTCTATGGTGATTGAATTTGTATCTAGAAATCCTTTTTCTTTAGTTGGAGGGCAACTACTTTATATATGTTTGCTATATTTTTTAATTAGATTTTACCTTGTCTTACCACTCATGGTTTTGGAAAATGAAGGTATTCTTTCCTCTTTAAAAATAAGTTGGCAAACCACTAGCACTAAGAATTTCTGGAAAAAGTTCTGGCTAGCTCTTATCAAAGTTTTCCTTATTACTTGGAGTGGATATCTAGTAATATTGTTACTTCAAGTTATAGCCGATTGGATTTTACCAACATATAATTTACTAGCTATTAATTATGCTTTATTTAGTCTTTGGGGCATCGTTAGTTTGGGCATAAGTATAACTCTGGCTTATACAGAGGTTCAGATTACTAATCCGCGAAGAACATTCTTATTAGAATTTTTACTAATAGCTATCACCTTCACTTTGAGCTTTGCAACAGGAAAGGTTTTATTCAATCACCCTATTAATCCTGTGACAATTGCTCATAGAGGTGTTAATCAGAAAAATGGTGTACCTAATACACTTGAATCACTAAAAAAGACGATTAAGTATCATCCTGATTATATCGAGATGGATGTTCATATGACTAAAGATAATAAATTCATTGTCTTGCACGATAACAATTTGAAAAAACTAGCTGGCATTAAAGCTCATCCGGAAGATTTAACTCTAGCTGAACTTAAAAAGCTTAATGTCACAGCTAATAATCACCAGACTAAATTAACTGATTTTGACACATATCTCAAATATGCAAATCATCATCATCAAAAGTTGTTAATTGAGTTAAAAACTACTCCTAACAACGCTACTGTCTTCGCTAATATTTTTGCTAAGAGATACTATGCTAATATCATTAAAAATCATCATCAACTCCACACTTTAGATTTTCAAACTTTGATGATTTTACAAAATGATATTCCGAAGGGAAATTTAAATTATCTAATGCCATATAACTTAACTATTCCTGAAGAAAATATCCATGCATATGGCATGCGTTATTCAACTTTATCACCAGATTTTGTGGCAATTAATCGTCAGAAACATAAATTAGTCTATGCTTGGACCCCTAATTCCAGATTGGCCATTAATAAAGCTTTGAGTTTAGGTGTCAATGGCATTGTTACTGATAATGTTTCTCAACTACATGTTGCCATTAAAGAAGCTCAACATTGGAGCGACGCTGAAAGATTATTACAAGTTTTGCTATATAGCTAAAAAGCAGTTTGCTTGAGATTTTAGGATTTTTTAGTCCTAATCTACTCAAAAAACTGCTTTTTGTATTATTTAGTTAATCGTTTCTTACCTTCCACTATGAGCAAAATCAAAATAGAAAATAGAATTACTACTACCCATTCTAATAGTGACATCGCCGTCACTTTAAATGCTACTTGCATAAATGGTGTGTATGTTAGGAATAATTGGAATAAGATCATTAATCCAATTATCCACCAAGCATGCTTATTTTCTAAGATAGCTTTACCTAGTGCAAAATCATCTGTTCGAATGCTAAAGAAGTAAAAAATCTTACTTATGACAATCATGTTAACCATCATTGTAGAAGCACTGATCTCACTGACTCCCATACTGATGAACCACTCATAAGCAATTAAGGCAAATCCTGCCATTAAAACTGCAACAAATCCCATTTGTCTAATGTCACTCATATTCATTAATTTTTGTGACAATGAACGTGGTTTTCTATCCATCAAATCACTTTCTGCTTCTTCAAAAACAAAAGCAAATTGAATTGTAATTGCTGAAATCAAGTTGATCCACAGTAATTGTGCAGGTTGTAGCGGTACTTGTTGTCCTGTCAGGATTGAGAAAGCCACTACTAAACCTTCAGCAAAAGATGTTGGCAATAGGAAGAGAATACTTTTCTTGATATTGTCGTAAATCCTACGTCCTTCTTTGATGACAGTTGCCATTGTTGCGAAGTTGTCATCTGCCAAAATCATATCAGCAGCATCTTTAGCCACATCAGTACCTTTTATCCCCATCGCAATTCCAATATCTGCTTTTTTCAAAGCAGGTGCGTCATTTACACCATCACCTGTCATTGCGGTTACTTTCTTCTGTTCTTGTAAAGCCGTAATAATTTCTAGCTTATTTTGAGGAGTAGTTCTAGCAAAAACTTGATTTTCAATTGCTGCCTTCTGCTTTTCTTCCTTAGTTAAAGCATCCCATTGTTGCCCAGTTATTGCTTTAATCTTACCTTTAGTTAAACCTAATTGCTTTCCAATCGCTCGAGCTGTCTCAGGATGGTCACCAGTTATCATCTTAACTGCAACACCAGCTTGATTCATCTTTTGAAGAGCTACCACTACTTCTTCTCTTGGTGGATCTTGTAAAGCTGCCATTCCTAGCCATGTGATTCCTTGGTACAAATCTTGATGGGTTACTTCTGATAATTTCTTACCTTTCACTTCTTGGTAACCCACAGCAATCACTCGTTTACCTGCTTTAGACCAAGTTGCTGCTCGATCTATCCATAGTTTTGTCTCAAAATTATTATCAGCTATTTGCGCCATTTCCAATAATTTATCTGGTGATCCTTTTACAAATATCATTTGTTGACCAGCATCGTTTTCTACCAATTTCGCAATATAACGATAGTCTGAATCAAATGGTAATAAATCTACTTCATGGTATGGACTCTTGGCATTCTTACCTTTTAATTTATGGTATAAAGTTAAGAAAGCTCCATCAGTCGCTTCACCATTTATCTGCCACTTACCATTATGTTCAGATAAGATTGTATCATTTGCTTGATAGCCAGCTTCAATAAACTGTTCAATCTTATCAGTCATAGTTACTTCTTTCTTGTCCTGTAGAAGTTTACCTAAAGGCTCATACCCACTACCTGTTACTTGATATTTCTGATTTCCTACCCATAAATCGGTAACTGTCATTTCATTTTTAGTTAAAGTACCAGTTTTATCTGTGGCGATAATGTCTACTGAACCTAGAGTTTCAACTGCTGGCATCGATTTAATAATAGTCTTATGTTCACGAGCCATTTTACTTACACCAAAAGCCAGAATCACAGAAGTAGTTGCTGGTAACCCTTCTGGAATAGCACCTACTAACATCGCTACAACTGCTAAAGCTAGTGCTGGCAAGGCATATATCTTCAACATGAACCCTATTACAAAGATGATGATCGATGCGATAATTGAAATATATGATACAACCTTACCAACGCCATCAATTTCCTTAATTAATGGTGTTTTAGTTGATTTTATTTGTGAAACTTCACGAGAGATTTTACCAATTTCAGTATCATTAGCTGTTGCTACAACGATACCTAGACCACTACCTGTTGTTACAGCAGTTGAAGCATATGCCATATTAGTACGTTCAGCTAGTGGAATATTTTCTTCACTTAAAGCAACGTCACTTTTAGTTACAGAATTAGTTTCACCAGTTAAAGCTGACTCTTCTATCCTTAAATTATCTGCTTCTACAATTCTCAAGTCTGCTGGAACATTATCTCCAGCTTCTAAAAACACGATATCCCCTTTAACTAAATCAGCTGCTGCAATATCTTTACGTATTCCATCGCGATAAACTGTTGCTTTTTGAGCCATTAAATTCTTAATTTTAGCTAAAGCATTAGCAGCACTAGTCTCTTGGAAATATCCTATCAAGGAATTAATAACCACTACCGCAATAATCACGATTGCATCTGTATAGTGTTTGATAAAAAGTGTCAACAGTGCCGACAACAATAGAATATATATAACTACATTATTGAATTGTCGTAAAAATAATTTCCATTTGGGAGTCTGCTTCACTTCTAAAGTATTAGGTCCATCTGCATTTAATCTCTCTAATGCTTCCTTTGAAGTCAATCCTTGCTTGAAATTATTATTTTTATAAACGTTAGATAATTCTTCTTTCTTTATCTGATATGGTTCTTTCATAAGTTTTCCTTTCCTAATTTATGTCTTAAATCTTGCAAAACAAAAATAGTTAGGAAATTATTCACGCTTATAATACACAAAACCAAAATTTAAATTTTTTACTTTCTTTAACCTTCTTTCTTAAAATATTTTACAGTTATACTATATCATTTTTTTATCAGTAAAAATTACACTTATAAATTTCTTAATAAATAATCAACTTATTTTTAAAATGGTATAATCATCTTGTCAACTACCCCAGTCTAAAGACATGGGGCTTGTAACTCACGACCTTACGGTCAGTGGTAATAACGCAACTTCGTTGCTCCCACACTATACGTGGCTACATCATTGGGTGGTTGGCAGCACCCACTTAACTAACACGTTTACGCATTAGTTGTTAATTCAAATTTAGGTTGTTCTTGTCCACTAATATACTGAGTTCCAAGTAATTGGATATTCATAGCTCCAATACGGTCATCGTTAGAACGATAACCACAATTATCACAATGATATTCATGTTTTTCATGATTGCGATTATCTTTTTTAATAACTCCACACTTAGGGCAACGTTGAGATGTATATTTAGCAGAAACTTCAACAACTTCACTATTGTGTAAGTGTGCTTTATAAGTTAGAAATTGTTCTAATTGATAAAAAGCCCATGATTTATTTTGATTACGCAAAGCTTTAGGTAAGTCAGTACGTTCAAAAGAAACACCGTTAAGGTTTTCTAAGACAAACAAAGTATTGGCACCATATTTTTGAACAAGTGTCTTAGACAAGCAATGATTAACATCACTTATCCAACGGTTCTCTCGTCCAGATAATTTCTTTAAACGTCTTTTAGCTGACTTAGTTCCTTTAGCTTGCAAGGTGGCACGAAGTTTTTGATATTTAGCACGTTTACGCATAATTGCTTGGCCGTCAAAAAAGGCAGTCTTGCCTTGTTCATCATAACTAGTAGCTAAAAAGCGTAAACCACGGTCAAGACCGACAACGTGTTTTACAGTTTGTTTATTAAAATCAGCGACTTCCTTGGTGGCTGAAATATGTAAATACCATTTGCCACTGGATTTAAGTAATTTAGCTAAACCAAATTTCCAAGTACCGTCAAGGTACTGATTGAATCCACGACAAATAGGATCAACTTTGACACGACCATCAAGGGTGTTAATGGATAATTGACCGCTACTTAAATAAGACCAATCACGGTTACGTTGAAGGTCAACTTGTGGGCGATTAAAAGAAATTGGTTTATGTAACCAAGTCAAATCACGTACTTCACGGTACCACTCACCAGTATTTTGGTCTTGATATTTATAAGGTCTACGTGCCATTTGAGTTTTGACAGTTTTATAGCGTGCAATAACAGTTCTAATTACAGATTGAGCCATTTGTGATTTAAGACTAAATAGATTGCGCAACTTAGTATATAGTTCTTTATTTAATCTACTTTGTTTCATATCAAAATCATTATTAAAAATGTATTCAGATACATAATTACATGCTTGACGATATTGTTCCATTGTTTTAGAAAAACTCCAAGCTATTTCAGAGTTAGAAATCTTTAGTTTAGTCTTGATTGTAACTTGCATTTCCATTAGGTTCACCTCACTTTCTTCACTAACTATTATAACATAAATAGTTAGTGAAATATACCAAAGAGGAGGCAAGGGTAAAAAAGCAAGCTCTAACGAGCTTACAAGTGAGGGCTATCCCTCCAGTGGTTAAAACCACTGGTATCTCGCCCACTATGTCAATGAAAATGATGACTATCAGGATATGCAAAAGTCACTCTACAATTAATTTGTGTTCTTTCCAATAACTTTAAAAATTGTAATTCTGTTGTTTCCTTAGTCGGCATTAAATTTACAATTAATATTTCTAAACTTTGCTTATCGTTCAGTTTATTCTTCCATTGTTTTTGTGCTAAAGCTATTCCATTTACAGCTTGTACTGCCATCATCCTCACCTTCTTTTGGTAAAAAAATTCTTTTAATCTCCCCAAACTTCCTTAGCAGTTTCGATTACTAATTTCAGTTTGTTTTCTTGATCTTTTTCTGTAAGCTTGTTTCCTTCTTCCGTTGAGGCAAATCCACACTGTGTACTTAATGCTAAATTATCTAAATCAACATATTTAGTTGCTTCCTGAATTTTTTGTTTCAATTCATCTTTGTCTTCTAATTCAGGCTTTTTACTGGTTACTAGGCCTAATACCACTCTTTTGCCAGCAGGAACAAATCTCAATGGCTCAAAGCTACCTGAACGTGCATCGTCAAATTCTAAGAAATATCCATCATAATCTGTGGCAAATAAATCTTCTGCAACGGCTTCATATCCACCTGAAAATAACCAAGAAGATGCATGGTTCCCACGACATACATGAGTTGTAATTATTAAATCATCAGACTTATTCGCTAATGCACTATTGATAATTTCTTTACTAATTTTTGTTGCTTCTTTGGGATCAATACCTTTTTCTAATAAAGATTCACGTTTATTTTTATCAACTAAAAACGCCCAATTTGTATCATCAAATTGTAGATATCGACAACCTAAATCATAAAAAGCTTTAATTGCATCAGCGTAAGTTTGCGATAAGTCCGCATAGAATTCTTCTACGTTGGGATAAATTTCTTTCAATTTTGAAGAACCATCGTTAGCTAAAATTTCCTGACGATATAACATTGTTGGACTAGGAATTGTAGCTTTAGCTATGAGATTTCTTTTATCTGCAACTTCTTTAAGATAAGAAAAATTCTTCAAAAATAGATGATCAGGATTAAATTTTACTTTCCCTACTACTCGAACATTGTAAGCAGGTGCATCAGTCCCTTTAAATTGTTGATTATATCCTGTTTGTGGAACATATCCTTCTACTCCATCTAAATTTTCTAGAAAGTCAATGTGCCACCAGCCTCGATTAAATTCTCCATCTGTCACAACCTTTAGCCCCACTTCTTTTTCTTTTTCCACCAACTCATCGATTAGTCTATCTTCAATTTCCTTTAATTCATCTTGAGAAATCTTTCTCTCTGAAAAATCTTTGCGTGCTTTTTTTAATTCTTCAGGTCTTAAAAAACTTCCTACAATATCATAATGTGCTAAATCTTTAATCGTCTTTGTCATAATTTTTTCCTACTTTCTTTCGTATAAAAATAAAAAAGTCCCTAGAACAACAAATATTGTTCTAGGGACGTGTCATCATCTTATTCACGTGTTACCACCCGTTATTCGATACTACCTCACAGTAATATCCTCACTAAGTACACTATACAAGCTATACTCGTTCGCTATAACAGGCGACCCCTGTTATCTGCTTGCCATGGCTCACAGATAATCTAGCTCCAAGACCATCTTCATTAAGCTTTCAACACATCGCATCTCACCATTCACGACTCTCTTTAGTGATACTCACATTAATTACTCATCTTTTCTTAGCTATTTCTAATTATTATGCCATAATAATATCTTTTCTATTGTCTGCTGTCAACCCTAAATTATAAATTAATTAAAATCTAGTGCTAACCCCTGACTATGAATAGCTTCTACAATGTCATCACGTTTATTTTGATGTGTATTCAATTTTTTCCGTTAATTTGATTAGTAAATGAATCAATTCTTCGATTAGCATCACGTAAATCATAGTATGTTTGTACTATTTCATCGTAATCTTTCAGCTTACTAACTTCAAAATCACGTGGATATTCATTTTCAAAAGTTGTAAATTCTAATGGAAGTCTTGGCTTTAATTGTGGTTCTTGATCTGGTACACCAACTTGTAAGCCCAAAGCTGGGTATGTGAGTTCTGGTAAATCTAATACTTTTAACATTGCTTTAGGATCATCATTAACCGTCCCTAAAGGTACTATTCCAAGTCCCATACTCTCAGCAGCATTGATCACATTTTGGACTGCTAACATTGTGTCTTGTAATGCTTGGAAGAAAATATCCATTGTATGCAAACGTCCATCATTATTTCCCATTTGTTTACGAATTTGTTGATTTCGATATAAATCGATAATAAAAATAAATAAATCTCCATTAGCACCTACGTATTTTTGACCTGTTATTTCTCTAATTTGTTTACGTTTCTCTTCATCAGTAATATGTAAGATGCTAAATTGTTGCATAAACATACTAGTAGCTGTATGTCTAGCTACTTCATATAAAGTCGTTAATTGTTCTTCTGACAAAGTTTGATCTTTAAAAGCCCTAATTGCACGATGATTTAGTTGATGTTTAATTGTTTCATTTTCAATCATAAAACCCACCCTCTACTAACTATTTGTAAGTATAGTGTAACACACTTATACTTTGTTTCACGTGAAACGCACTTAGTTTTTAATGAACACTAATTCAGTATCGGTCGAGAATTGAGGCTCGTATTGATATCCATTTACTGAAAAGTTCTTTATTTCATCAATCTCTTTAATATTATTTTCTAAAATATACCTTACCATATCACCACGTGCTTGCTTAGCAGCTGTTGCCTGTTGTACATATTTACCATTCTTTTCCTTTTTAAACGAACAAATGATGAATTTATCTTGAGGCTTTAGATATCTCTCAATGGCTTTAGAATACTCTTTAGAAGCTAAATTTACTACTAATTCATTATCTCTATATAATTCTTGATATATACTGTCACCCCAAAATTGATATAGAGTATGTTGATCATTAATATCTACTTTTGCCTTCATTTCTAATCTATATGGCGTAATACCATCCATCGCTCCTAAAATTCCATAAAATCCTGATATGATATATAAATCTTTTGCTGCTCTTTGTAGTGCTTCTTGCGTAAAAACTTGTGGTCCCATTGCTTGATATTGAATCCCTGAATATGCCATAACTGCTGGTGTTAAGTTCTCATCTAAATTCATATCTTGAATTCTATCATAGTTAAGTTTGGCAATTTTATCATTACATTTCCAAATATTTTTTAATTCATCATAGTTTTTACTCTTTAACCATGTTAATAACACTTCTGCTTTGTCTTTAAATATTGGTAATTTACTAATATCAAAGCTGTCCGTATCTTCTACCATTTTCTTAGCTGGAGAAATTATTATTTTCATTTAGGTTATTTCCCTTCTACATTATTCTATGCTACTTTTTTCTTGATAATTCGCCATGCAATAAATCCTAATATTATCCAATATAGCACTGAAGAAATAATCATCGCTATAGTACCTGAATCTTGCTCAGTAATTGTACCTGTTACTGCAATAATCCAAAAATCATTCAAAAAATGAATAAAAATCGTTCCAAATAAATTTTTATATACTAAATATATTACCCCAAAAAGCATCCCTATTGCTGCAGCCGCTATAACTTGATTAATAGTAGGTAGTAGTCCTTGCCTAAAAAGATTGATAAAATGTAACATTCCAAATGCTAGACCTGAAGAAATCGCACTTAGCCATATTCTTCTTTTTTCCTCTATTTTGTTTAAATCATTATAAATATATTTACTAATAATACCTCGACATATTACCTCTTCAACTATTCCTGCTTGTAAGGATACCATTAATGCCAGTGGAAGATTTTTTACATTACCTATAACAATTAAAATTGTGATAATTGCTAAAACTGTAGCCAATATTATATGTCTCTTAAAAAAGCTAAAAGTAAATTTAAAGTCGATTTTTACTCCTATATATTTTTTATTAAGCCATAAAAATAACGCACATATCACAAAATTAATTATTACAGAGGCAAATGACTTACTATTACTGGAATTTAAACTTAATAACTGAACTATTCTTCCACTAATAACCAGTAACACTGCATATAGCCCCACTAACCCTACTGGAATTACAAATGTCTTCTTTTCCATAGTTTCATTCCTTTCCACTATCTATTTTAAATCTATCATTTTTATTCTTAATAATCTAATTTCAATCATTAACTGTTATAATTATATGTGTAATTTTTATGAAAGGGTTGTTATACTTGGAAGATTTAACATGTAGACAAACTCTAGCTATTACTAGCCATCGTGTTTTAGCTAGTGATTTAAATGAACATGAAACCGTATACGGTGGTAGACTCTTAGAAATGTTAGATGGCACTGCCTCTATTTCTGCTATTCGTCTTGCTAGAGCTAGCAATGTTACAGCATCAGTTGATGAACTTAATTTTTTAGCACCATTTATCCTTAATGATTCCTTATGTATCGAATCATACGTTAGTGGCGTTGGCTCCCGCTCAATTGAAGTTTTTGCGAAAATTATCGGTGAACATTTAACCACTGGCGAAAGATTTTTAGGATTAACGGCATTTTTAACTTTTGTTGTACCAGATAAACAAATCATTCTACCCCAAGTTACTCCTATAACTGAAGAAGAAAAAATTATTTGTGCTGGATACAAAGACCGTAAACTAGAAAAAACTAAAAAATTCGCTCGTCAAAAAGAATTAAATCAGCATATATCTTTACATTTACCTTGGGATAAGAATTAGTAAACAAACATGTTGCAAAATATAATATCTTGTATTATATTATTACTTGTAAAAAGTAAGTAATATTAAATTGGTATTTCAAGACTTACTTTACTTCAATTATTAATAAGTATGATATGATAGTTAAGATAATTAAAAAGAAAGAAGGTATCACTGAATGTCTGATAAATACGATGTAATTGTGATTGGGGCTGGCCCTGGTGGTATGACAGCTGCTTTATATGCCTCTCGTGCTAATTTAAAAGTAGCTATGCTTGACCGTGGTGTATATGGCGGTCAAATGAATAACACAGCTGAGGTTGAAAATTATCCTGGTTTTAAATCTATTTTAGGTCCAGATTTAGCTGAAGAGATGTTCCAAAGTTCTACACAATTTGGTGCCGAATTTGTCTATGGTAATGTTGAAGATCTTACCGTTGATGATAATGGTATTAAGCATGTTAAGACTGATGATGGCGAGTTGGAAGCACCCGTTGTTATTATTGCCACAGGTTCTCAATATCGCAAATTAGGTGTTCCTGGTGAAGAAAAATATAGTGGTCGTGGCGTATCTTACTGCGCTGTCTGCGATGGTGCTTTCTACCGTGATAAACCCGTTGTAGTTATTGGTGGCGGCGATTCTGCCGTTGAAGAAGGTATGTATCTTGCTAAATTAACATCTTCTGTTAATGTAATTCATCGCCGTGATGAGTTACGTGCACAAAAGATTTTACAAGATCGTGCTTTTGCTAATGATAAAATGCACTTCACATGGGATACAATTGTAACTGAAATTGTTGGTGATGATAAAAAGGTTACAGGCGTAAAGACTCATAATAAAAAAACTGGTGAAGATGGTGAAATCGAAGCCAATGGTGTATTTATCTACGTTGGCTCAGTTCCAATGAGTGAACCATTCCAAAAACTTGGCATTACTGATGATAAGGGCTGGATTGTAACTGACGATCACATGGCAACAAGTGTTCCAGGTATTTTTGCTATTGGTGATGTTCGTTCTAAGTTCCTACGTCAGATTACAACAGCTGTTGGGGATGCAGGTATTGCAGGACAAGAAGCATTTGCTTATATCGAAAGCTTGAAAGATAAAAAATAATGAATTACAAAAAAGGTAGTGATTAAAAATCACTACCTTTTTTCTGTATATTCTAGAAGGAAAGCGATAGCTTCTTTATAAGATAGCTTTCGCTCATTCATTACCTGCTGAATTATCTTTTGAGTTGAACTCAAACGCTCTTCTGTCATTGCCATAACTCTTCCTCCTATATACAAACATCCGTTCTTGTTAATTAGCACTTTTTTATTGTATATCTATTTTAGACAAAAATAAAGTCTTAATATTGTTCTAATTTTAAACATATCCGCCCTATCGTTAATTTAATCGGTTTCCTAGCCTTTAAAAAAATTATTTTAATATGAATTTAGAAAATTATCTGTATTTCTAAGCAAATACCTTGATTTAATCATATTTTTATAGTATGTAACTTTCCATTCAAATATTGAAGAATTCTTCATATAAAGGTATACTCTAACTTCTTTGTGTTATTCACAGAATTATTTCTAATTTTATATAATTTTAAACTTATAATTCAATAAAAAATAAAAAGATGAAATAAAAGCTGTATTAGCCCCTATTACATCTTTTTCTTCTAATATCTTTATCCTAAATTAAATATGTGCCCATACGTTATCTAAGACATTTGTTTGTTCACGATCTGGACCTACAGAGAATGTAGATACCTTTACACCTACTAAATCTTGAATTCTGTGAATATAGTTACGAGCATTTTCAGGTAAGTCTTCTAATGTCTTGCAGTTAGTAATATCTTCTTTCCAACCTGGTAATGTTTCGTATACAGGTTTGCATGCAGATAATTCCTTCAAACTTGCTGGATAATGATAAATTTTTTCACCATTTAATTCGTATGCTGTACAAATCTTAATTTCATCAAGACCTGTTAATACATCAACACAGTTTAAGCACAAATTTGTTAAGCCTGAAACACGTTTTGAGTGGCGCATAACAACACTGTCAAACCAACCTATACGACGAGGACGTTTAGTAACTGTACCATATTCATGACCTACTTCACGGATATGATCGCCAATTTCATCATGTAATTCTGTTGGGAATGGACCGTCACCTACACGAGAAGTATATGCTTTACATGCACCAACAACTTTATCAATTTTAGCTGGTCCCACACCACTACCAATAGTAACTCCACCAGCAACTGGATTTGAAGATGTAACAAATGGATATGTACCTTGATCAATATCTAACATTACACCTTGTGCTCCTTCAAATAAGACACGTTTACCAGAGTCTAATGCATCATTTAGAATAACAGATGTATCTGTTACATAATCTTTAAGTACTTGTCCATATTCGTAGTATTCTTCAAAAATATCTTCGAATTTTAATGGTTCATGACCATACATTTTTTCAAATAAACGATTCTTTTCTTCAAGGTTTGTACGTAATTTTTCTTCAAAAGTATCTTTTTCTAATAAATCTGCAACACGAATACCTACACGAGCTGCTTTATCCATATAAGCTGGTCCAATACCTTTATTTGTTGTACCAATCTTGTTATCCTTTTTAGCAGCTTCTTGTAAGCCATCTAAAACGATATGATATGGCAAGATAACATGAGCACGATTTGAAATACGAAGATTGTCTGTTGATACTCCATTATCATGAAGGTACTTTAATTCTGTAACTAAGGATTTGGGATTTAAAACTACCCCATTACCAATAACACTAATCTTATCAGAATAAAAAATACCTGATGGAATCAAGCGTAATTTATATGTTTTTCCGTCAAATGCAATTGTATGTCCTGCATTATCGCCACCTTGGTAACGTGCAATAACTTCAGCATTTTGACTAAGAAAGTCTGTAATCTTACCCTTTCCTTCGTCTCCCCATTGACTACCAACGACTACTACTGATGACATTATAATCCACCTCGTAATTATATTTTATGTATAACCATAACTTTTGCGTCAATCAAACCAACGCAACCTCGATAATTGTAACAAGAAAAATGATTATATTCAAGTAAAAACCGAATATTTTAACTTTAATAAAACCTTTTTAGCAAATTATCATCAATTAAATTCGTGTTTTAATTATATGTTCATGTATATAATTAAAAAATACTCGACAATAGATCGAGTATTTTTACCTATATTATTTCATGTTAATTTGCTTCAAATATTCTTGAATTCGTTGCAAATCTTTACCATCGTCTTGTAACAATAAACGAGGTAATACCTTTGCTCGAGGTGCGTGATGCCTAATTAAACGTATACTGCGTCCACTGCCTTGAGAAGCCTTATTAAGCGATACTACAGGAACTACATACTTGTTACTAAAATTATGCTTTTTAATAACTTGCTTCATAATCATTGGAGCAGTATCGTACCAGATAGGATAAGCCAAGTAAACCATATCGTACTTATCAATATTATCAAGCTTGTTCTTCACTTCTGGTGTAGCACCTGTTATCCATTCACGAAAAGCACGTGCTTTATCATCACCGCTATATTCTTTTACACCTTCGATTTCAATAATATCTGCACTAGTTTCTTGTTGAACCAAATGAGCTAAACGCTTAGTTTTTCCAGCAGGTGAGAAATATAGTATTAAAGATTTATTGATCCCACCTTCTACCTTAGTATCAGTCGGGTTTACTAAGTGTGAAAAATATCGCCATATTAAAGCAATAATCACTATTACTACTAAAATACCCAAAATTAACATTCTAATCAATCCTATCTATAATTATTTGTATAATTATATTCTATCATAGGAAAAGTTTTATGAATAATATTTTCTACATTGGCGGCTCTTGAGCATATGAAATATTTGAAAATTTATTATAGGATTTAATAAACAATAATTTAACTGTTCCTCTAGCTCCAGCACGGTTCTTTTCAATGATTAATTCAACCTCACCAACATCTTGATTTAATGAATCTTGATCATCCTCATCGTCTTCTGATTTAGATTCTCCACGTTCATAGTAATCATCACGGTATAGAAAAGCAACTATATCCGCATCTTGTTCAATAGATCCAGATTCACGAATATCAGATAATACAGGACGTTTGTCTTGTCTTTGCTCTACTCCACGTGAAAGTTGGGATAAGGCTAGAATTGGCACACTTAATTCTTTAGCTAATTTCTTTAATTGTCGTGAAATTTCAGATACTTCTTGTTGGCGACTTTCTTTATTACTACCTTCAATTAATTGCAGATAATCGATAACTACCAAACCTAAATTACCCTTTTCTTTTGCTAGTCGACGACATTTTGCTCTGATTTCGGCCATTTTAATACCTGGAGTGTCATCAATAAAGATTGAGGTGTTTGATAAAGCCCCCATTGCAACGATTAAATTTTGCCATTCTCCTTCATCTAATTGCCCTGTACGTAAATGGTTAGCATTTATTGAACCTTCTGCACACAACATTCGATTTACTAAAGACTCAGCACTCATTTCAAGAGAAAAAATAGCAACACTTGTATCCGTAGACGTTGCAACATTTTGAGCAATATTCAAGGCGAAAGCTGTCTTACCTACAGCAGGACGAGCAGCTAGAATAATCAAATTATCTGGCTGTAAACCTGCCGTCATCTTATCAAATTCTCTATATCCAGTTGGTAAACCTGTAATATCTTCACTTTGCTGTGATAATCTATCAATATCACTCAATGTCTCATTTAAAACATCTTTAATCTCTCTAAACCCACTACGATTTCTTCGCTCTGAAACGTCCATTATTTGCCGTTCAGCTGAATCTAATAGAGATGGTACGTCATCATCACCGTTATTTGCTTGCGTTATAATATTTGTTGCAGTAGAAATTAAGCGACGCAACATAGACTTTTCTTCAACGATTTTAGCATAATATCCAGCATTAGCTGCTGTTGGCACTGATGTTGCTAATTCTGCAATATAAGCAACTCCACCAACGTCATCTAATTGATTATTAGTAGTCAGATAGTTTTGTACTGTCAATACATCGATTGCTTCACCATCACTGTTCAAATCTACCATTGCTTGGAATAAAATTTGATGTGCTCTTCGATAAAAATCATCAGCTTCCACATATTCCATCGCATCTGCTAAAGCATCTGTATTCAAGAAGATAGCACCTAAGACCGCTTGTTCAGCTTCTATATTTTGTGGTGGTAAATTATCCGTCATTATGTCGTTATTCACTTAGAAGCTCCTTTCCGTTCAATATTACATTTTATAATTATAACTTTTTTAAGATGTAATTACATAATAAAAGTAATTCTTTTTGTTAACTTTTTTATTTTTGACTAATATATAAAAACATCCAATACTAGATAATACTATCTACCATTGGATGTTTTCATCATTTTAATTCTTACTTTTCAGAAATATGAACTCTTATTTTAGCTGTTACTTCATTGTGAAGTTTTACAGGAACATTTACATATCCCATTGTACGAATTGGTTCACGTAATTCCATTTTACGCTTATCAATTTTCATACCGTATTGCTTTTCAAGTTCTTGAGAAATTTGTTTGCTAGTAATTGAACCAAATAAACGTCCATCAGTTCCAGCCTTAGCTTTCATTTCTACTACTCTTTCACCTGATTCAAGTAGTTCTTTAAACTTCTTAGCTTCTTCTAGTTCTTCTGCTTCTTTTCTAGCTTCAGCACGTTTTTGACCTTTTAATTGGCTCATTGCTTGTGCATTAGCTTGCTTTGCTTTATTTTGCTTAATTAAGAAATTAGCATAGCCATCTGGAAGTTCTTTAATTTCTCCACGACGTCCTTTACCTCGAACATCTTCTGTAAAAATAATCTTCATTTACTAATCACTCCTAATCAGTTTCCTCTGTATTATTTTCTTCTGTTTGTGCAATTAAATCAAGTAGTTGCTTTCTAACATCCAAAATATCTCTATCTTCAATTTGAGTAGCGGCATTAGATAAATGTCCTCCGCCTCCCATTTTTTCCATAATAATTTGAACATTAGTCTCTCCATTACTTCGAGCTGAAATCCCAATAATATCTTCAGAACGGTGAGTCACTACATACGAAGCTTGCACCCCACTAACAGTTAATAAAGAATCGGCAGCTTGTGCAGCAGTTACCGGATCATAGGCACGATCATTTTCACCAACTACAACCGCATTTCCATTCCCTACAAATTCCACTCTATCAATCAAATGATTTCGTTGCAAGAAACTTTGTACATTTTCTTTCATAAAATGTTGCGACATTTGTGAGTCAGCACCTACTGAACGAAGATAACTAGCAGCATCAAATGTTCTAGTTCCCGTTCTTAATGAGAATGACTTCGTATCAATAATAATTCCCGTCAGCATAGCTGTTGCTTCTAATTTATTTATTGGATCATCACTATAGCGTGATTGATATTCAAACATTTCTGTTATTAACTCACATGTAGAACTAGCATAAGGTTCAATATATACCAACATCGGATTTTCAGGGAATTCTTCACCTCGACGATGGTGATCAATAATAATAACTCGATTCTTGAGTTGATCATATAATTCAGGACTCATTGAAATTGAAGGTTTAGACAAGTCTAGCATCAATAATAAGCTTTTCTTGGTTGCTTTTTGTAAAGCTTCTTCAGGAGAAATGATGCTTTCCTTGATATCTGGATAGTTATCAATTTCATCTAGCAATCTTTGGATATCTGAATGCAAATTATCTGTGTCCAACACAAGCCAACATTGCTTACCATTCATCTTTGCAATCCGTCTAATTCCCAAACATGCTCCTATCGAATCCATATCTGGTCTAGCATGTCCCATTACAAAAATATCATCTGATTGACTCATTAATTCTTGTAATGCTTGAGAAATCATTCTTGCTCTTACACGAGTTCTCTTCTCCATTGGATTCGTCTTACCACCATAAAAACGAGCTTGAGAATCATCTACTCCTCTTACAACTACCTGATCTCCGCCTCGTCCTAGTGCTAAATCCAAATTACTTTGTGATAATCGAGAAAGTTTAGCTAAATCAGTACCACCATAGGCTAATCCTATACTCAAAGTAACTGGAAAATTCTGCTTAGATGTTCTTTCTCTAATACGATCTAGTAATTTGAATTTTTCTTTTTCCATCTGTGTTAATGATTTTGTATATGCTAAAACGAAATAATGATCTTCATCAATCATCTTTAGAAACATTCCCATTTGACTAGCCCATGATGATAACTCATTCGTTATATAATTACTTAAATTAGAAATATTAGTATCATTCATTGATTGGGTAACTTCATCATAGTTATCAATAAAAATTTGTCCGATAACTAAGCGAGAATCATCGTATTGTTTCTGAATTTCAGCATAGTGTGTAATATCTAAAAGATAAACAACGTTAATATCACTTTGTACTAACATATTAAATCTTTTATCTTGCCATTTGATTTCAACACTATCTTTATTCGACATATTATCATTGATCACTTTAGCTAATTCTTCATCAGCCTCTGTTAACTTTTTACCTAATATTTCTTCTTGCCCAAATAACTTTTGCATAGTTGGATTAACCCAAACAACTTCTGCTAAATCATTGAGCATTAGAATTCCTATTGGCATTTTTAACAATGCCTCTTGCTCACTTCGCTTAATTTTATACGATAAATCAGATATATAATGTGTGGTATCTTGCATAACTTGTTTTAATGTCATAAAAGACAATCCTATTGTCAATAAAATCAGCAGAAGGACAATTATACCTAACCAGGCATTAACAATAAATGCCAACGTTGCACAGACTAAGGAGAGTATAAGTAAGAAAACTGCTATTATTCGCAAATGTTTATTTCTTAAAAATTCTGGTATCTGCCAAAATTCTTTTTCCAACAAACGTTTCACTTTTCCATCCTCACAGTCTAAATTTTTGATAGCCTTCTCATGAAAGCTACTTACTATTTTAACACATTTTCTACTATCACGTTACCTCAATCTATTCTTGTTCCACATGAAACATTTTAACTCAAATATGTTAAAATAATTATTGATTATAATATAGATTACCAGAAAGGATAATTAATAGAATGAAAAAAAGATATGTTCTAATGGGGTTATTATCATTGCTATTTCTAGGAGCATGTTCCAATAATAAACAGGAAACAACTTCATCTAGCAGTAGTCATATGAGTTCAAGCCTAGCATCAACTGATACTATTAATCAAACCCTAGACACTGTAGGATCACTTAAATATCATTTAGGCACTGTTACTACTAGAAAAGTTGAAAATGATCGTAATAACTACACAGAGGCCGAAAGAAAGTTCAAATATAAGTCATCTCTTGGGGATACTTACTATCGCACTACAATCACTTATAGTGTTACTAATGTTGGCGAAGAAACTATTAATTTAGCCAAAACACCATTATCTGTTACAACTGACGATGGCAGCAAATTTACTTCAACTGGAAAACTTAATCACTATGCGCATAACGTTCTTGTAAATGGATATAAGTTAAAGGTTGGCAAAAAATTACAAGGAAAATTAGTACTATTATCATCACACAAGTTAGACATTAGTTCTATTCAATTAAATATTGGAACTCAGGTACCTTATAATAGTATTGATGATACTGCCGAAGTAACTAGTGAAAATACTACAAATAGTGCTACTACTTCTTCTGCTGTATCTTCAACCACCTCTTCTTCTGATGGTATTTCTCCGGATTTGCAACAGCAATTAATCCAAAATGAACAGGGCGAGAATAAGGTCAACGGTTCTAATAGTGGATCTTCCAACAGTTCAGCATCATCTTCATCTGCTCAAACCGGTACTAGTGAAACTGCTCAATAACATATATTAATAAAGCACTAATGAATTGATAAAATAGATTCATTAGTGCTTTTTATATTCAAAAAATTATGCCTATTTTTTAGAAATTAAAAAGCCTTAGTTTTTATAACTAAGACTTAAATACTGATACCGGTGATCGGGGTCGAACCGATACGTCCTCAACGGACACTGGATTTTGAG
>ERZ507548.34-NODE-34-length-77548-cov-6.88723_pt1 | contig 77548 bp, 94 predicted proteins | sample MGYA00248665_ERZ507548 | MGnify/ENA primary metagenome ERZ507548 (study PRJEB26165, sample SAMN02676178) | human gut metagenome | isolation source: stool | host: Homo sapiens | place: USA | study: EMG produced TPA metagenomics assembly of the C.diff FMT (human gut... | reverse complement strand
ACTATTATTATACGCTATTTCTCGTCAAAAATCAACCATTTGTTGTGACAGAGCCTTTTGTTTTTTAAATTCAGGCCTTGATTTTTAGTTAATTTCAAGTTTTATTGACGTTTTTGTAATTAAAAGATTAATAAATTCAATAGATACAAGGTAGTAGCGATAGTGAACAAGACTGTTTCTAAAAGTTTGGTATATTCAAATTGGCGTATAATGATAATTAAAGTAAATAAAATTAGAACTATTATGGATAGTATAGTTGATAAAGTACTAATTTTCAGATTAAGTAAGGAAAGTAAACTATATATAAAAAATAATATATTAGTAACTGAAAAAAGTATTTTTTGTTGATGATAACGTAAACAAGTAAATAGAACATTGAATATTAGTAGGGCTAGGCTTAATCCAAATCCGATCCAACCAAGAGTAGATAAGTGGAAACCGATAAATGTGGCTATGTAGACAGTAGTTACGTACAAATAGAGTAAACATGATGAAATTATATCCATAACTTTAGTAACTCTGGTTAATTTAAGAGATATACTAATAATTTCAAGTGATGAGTAAATAAAAAGTGAAGCTAGTATGAGTGATAAAGCTGTAATCATTGCATAATTAGTAGTTTTAGAGAACTTAATCAAATCGATAATCAACAATATTATCGAAGAAATTAAAGAAAGACCTAAAAGAACAGAGCTGCTAATTATAGTAATTAAAGGATGTTTATTATTAAAATTTTGCATTAGTATCACCTATAAAATTTTGTTATAATTTACAATGTATGTATCTTTCATTGTATCATAGATATTTTAGTTTCTAGAGGTAATAAAAATGAATTATAAAAAAATAGTATTGTTAGGGTCATTGGTTGCAATTTTAATCGGAGTTATTACTTTAACTACCATTAATAGCAAGAAAAATATAAGCAAAAGTAATGAAGTTCAGATAAAGAGTACTAGAGAAAATGTTAAAGCTGTGAAAGTTTCTAAAATTAAGCTTGTGGGATTAGGTGATTCTTTAACGTACGGAGTTGGTGACCAAACTAATAAAGGTGGATATATACATCTTATTAAAGAAAAAATAGAAAAGAAAGAATCTATAGACGTGATTACCAAAAATTATGGTAAGACTGGGGATAGAAGTGATCAAATATTAGCGAGACTTTTAACCAAGAAGAATATTCAAAAAGATATCAAGAATGCTAATGTGATTACAATGACAGTTGGTGGTAATGATCTAATGCAAGTTATGGAGAAAAATTTTTCTTCAATGGCAGATGATAAGATGCAACCAGTTGTAGAAAAATCGGCAAAGAATTATCAAAGTAATTTACAAAATTTAATAGGAAAAGTTAGAAGTTTAAACAAGAAAGCACCAATTTTTTTATTTAGTGTATATAATCCATTTTATGTATATTTTCCTAATATTACGCAGATGCAAGATTATACTAATAAATGGAACAAAATTGCTAGACAAGTTACTTTGGAAGAAAACAAAGTATATTTTATTGACATAAACAAACAACTTTCAATGGGGCAATATGTAAATTTACCTAAAGAAGATTTGGTGAAAAAATCAGAAACAGATTTAGATAAAAAATCAGGTAAACAATTAGAAAATATTTTATTAAATACAAAAGAAAAGAATGACTATTTATCTGAAGATGATCATTTTCATCCTAATTTAAAAGGATATAAGTATATGACAAATAAGTTATTTGATGAAATGAATAGACATAAAAATACATGGTTGGTGAAATAATAGAATGGAAGAGAAAAAAGTAAATTATTGGAAATGGGCTTTTTTTGTATTAGTGGGAATTTTATTTATAAGTGGTTGTTATCTTGCAACAAAAGTAACTTCACAAACAAAAGAGCAAACTAATATAGCTAAAGTTTCAGATAAGAATTCTAAGCAAAAGTATACAAGTGTTGATGTTACATTGGATAAGAAACAAGCTAATGCAACAATCAATTATTATCTACGAAAAAATCAGAAAAAAGGTAAGATCAAATATCGTTTTTTGGTAGATAAATCTGCAATCATGATGGGAACAACTAAGATTTTAGGGAAAAATGTGTCATTTACATTATATACAAAACCTACCTTAGATAAGAATGGAAATATTTTATTAAAAGTTAAATCAGTGGCCATTGGTTCATTAAACGCTCCAGCTGGATTTATATTGAAATATGTGAAAAATAATTACGACTTAGGGAAAGTGGCGATTATTGATCCAAAAGCAAAAACTATAACTTTAGATTTAAATCAATTAACTAAGAAACAAGATATTTTAGTTAAGGGTACTAAGTTGGATTTGGTGAATGATGAATTTAAATTTAATGTAAAAGTTCCGTTGAAATGAGAGGTATTTTTATGAGTAAGAGACAAAGTTTTTATCAATTTCTAATGACTGAAAGAAATCCAGATAGTACAGATGAAATTGCACAATTTGCTAATAATGCATTTTATGATCAAAGCTTTCCAAAACAAGCAGATGACTATGATTCATTATCGCAATATTTGGAATTGAATGGAACATATTTACCAAGTATGGTAATTTTTGATAATGCTTGGACTAAGTATGAAGAATTTATGAGTTAGAGAAAAAGTATGTTAATATGAATTAGACTAGTATTTTAATGAAAGGACATGATATATAATGGCGATTATACAATGGTTTCCTGGACATATGGCGAAAGCTTTACGTCAGGTAAAAGAAAACTTAAAATCTGTAGATATCGTACTTGAATTGGTAGATGCACGACTACCAGAATCATCGCGTAATCCACAATTAGCTGAAGTTTTACAAGATAAACCTAGTATTATTGTATTAACTAAAATGGATTTAGCTGATCCTGCTGAAACAAAAAAATGGATTAACTATTATGAAAGTATGGGACAACCTGCAATAGCTGTTAATAGTAACAGTGGTAATTTGAAGATAATTGAAAAGAAGATTAAGGAAATTCTTGCAGATAAGCTTCAAAGCAGAAAAGAAAAGGGAATTCAAAACCAAAAATTACGTGCGATGTGTATTGGGATTCCTAATGTTGGCAAGTCAACTTTATTAAATCACCTAGTAAAAAAGAATGTTGCACAAACTGGTAATCGTCCAGGGGTTACTAAGGCTCAACAATGGCTTAAAGCTGGAAAAGATTTACAATTATTAGATACACCAGGAATATTATGGCCTAAATTTGAGGATCCTTTAGTAGGGAAAAAATTAGCATTAACTGGTGCCATAAAAGATACATTATATGCAAAAGATGATGTTGCTTTATATGCGGTAGAACATTTTATCCATACAAATCCAGATGCGCTTGCTCAAAGATATAGATTAACACAATCAGAAATAGAAGATACAACTGTTGAAACTTTATTAGCTATTACAAGAAACATGGGATTTAAAGAAGACTATGATAGAGCTAGTGAAAGATTAATTTTTGAAATTCGTAAGGGTAAATTAGGCAGATATACTTTGGATAAGACGCCAGTAGATGCTAGTCCGGAAAATTAGAGGAAGTAAATGGAAAAGTTAACAATAGCTCAAATAAAAAAGATACTAACTGAAGAAATTTCGAGTGAGCAATTAGCAGAATTGAAGTTAGATGAGCGTAAAGGCGTTCAATTAGCAATTAAATCTTATGAAAAAAGATTAAAGAAAATTGAAAATGAAAAATTAGAATTTCAAAATAGATTGAAAATTGAGCGTGATTTATGGGATAAGGGTATCGAATATATCGCTGGTGTGGATGAAGTTGGTCGAGGTCCGTTAGCAGGTCCCGTTGTAACTGCAGCGATTATTTTGCCACATGATTTTGATGTTTTTGAAGTTAACGATTCAAAGCAATTAAGTGAAAAAAAGCGAGAAGAATTATATAAAAAAATATTAGAAAAAGCAGTTGCTGTAAGTGTAGGCTTATCTGATAATAATTTAATTGATGAAGTAAATATCTATGAAGCTACACGTTTAGCAATGAAACAAGCGATAGAAAGTTTAAACATTACACCACAAAAAATAATTGTTGATGCAATGACAATTGATACAAAAATTCCTCAATTACGGTTAATAAAGGGCGATGCTAAAAGTGCATCTGTTGCTGCCGCAAGCATTGTTGCTAAAGTTACCAGAGATCATTTGATGCAATTTTACGCACGTATTTATCCAGGATATGGTTTTGAAAAGAATGATGGTTATGGAACTAAACAACATTTGGAGGGCCTTGAAAATAAAGGAGTTACTCCAATTCACAGACAAAGTTTTGAACCAGTCAAAAAAATCTTATTAAAATAATACAAAGAAAACCTTATTTCTACGTATCTTATTAGATAGATTGTAGCAGAAATGAGGTTTTTTTATGGAATTAAGAGATTTTTTAATAAGAGCACATATTTGTAGTCAATACTATGGTGGTTCGGTAAAAAACGTAGCATATTTTATGAATGAAATACAAAAATTACCTACAGAAGAAGAATTTATCAAACTATTGAAACTTAGTGAAAAGAAAATTGGAAAGTATATGGCTTATTTTCTTAGTGATGGTTTAACTAAAGAAGTAGAAGAAAATAAAAATTATGGTGGAATATGTACAATTTTTGATGAAGATTACCCAGTTTTATTAAAAGAAATATATAATCCACCGCTAGTATTTTTTTATAATGGAAATTTTTCACTTTTGAATGCTCCTACATTAGCGATTGTTGGAGCAAGAAAGCATTCACCATATGCGAAAGAAGTATTAAAAAAGTTACTACCAGATGTTTTAGGTGAAGGTATTGCAACAGTTAGTGGCTTAGCGAAAGGAATAGATAGTCTGGCACATAAGATAACATTGTCAGAGAAAGGAAAAACGATAGGTGTCATTGGGACAGGACTAGACAGGACATATCCACGTGAAAATTTTGAGCTACAAGCCAATATGGAAAAAGAAGGGATAGTTTTAAGTGAATATGCATTGGGACAAAAGCCTTTACGTTTTCATTTTCCAGCTCGAAATAGGATAATTTCAGGGTTATGCCAATCATTACTAGTTGTTGAAGCTAGAAGACAAAGTGGCAGCTTAATAACTGCTAATATGGCATTACAAGAAAATCGAAATGTCTTAGCAGTTCCGGGAAATATTAACTCAATATTATCAAAAGGATGTAATGAATTAATTTCGGAAGGAGCCAAACCAATTTTAGAAGCAAAGGATATTTTAGAGGAATTTAAAATATAGCTAGGATATGGTTTCTGAAATAATTCCGCTTGCATAATTTGAATATCTAGTATAGGATAATATTTGAATTTTTAAGCAGAGGAAGTATGGGCTTAATTTTAAAGATGACATTTTAGCTTAGTAATGTTAAAGTTATCTTGGTTAAAAAATTTTGAATAAGTTAATTAATGACAAAGGAGCTGGGTTAATGCCTACTACTCAGAAACCAAAGAAAAAGACAACGAAAAGAACACGAAAGAAAAATTTAGTAATAGTAGAATCGCCTTCCAAAGCGAAAACAATTGAAAAGTATTTAGGGTCAAATTATAAAGTTATGGCTAGTTTAGGTCATATTCGAGATTTACCTAAAAGTAAGATGGGGATTGATGTTGAGAATGGATATGAACCACATTATATCTCTATTCGTGGTAAAGGCGATGTTATAAAAGAACTTAGAAAAGAAGCAAAAAAAGCAAGCCATGTTTATCTAGCAGCCGATCCGGACCGTGAAGGAGAAGCTATTGCTTGGCATTTATCATATCTTTTAGGATTGAACCCAGAAGATAAAAATCGCGTTGTGTTTAATGAAATAACCAAGGATGCTGTAAAGAATGCATTTAAATCACCACGTTCAATTGATATGAATTTGGTAGATGCACAACAAGCTAGACGTGTGTTAGATAGGCTTGTAGGTTACTCGATCTCACCATTATTATGGTCAAAGATAAAGAAGGGTCTTTCTGCTGGACGTGTACAATCAATAGCATTAAACTTAATTATCCAACGTGAAAAAGAAATTCGAGACTTTAAACCTGAAGAATATTGGACAATTGATGCTAAGTTTAAAAAAGGTAGAACTAAATTTGAAGCTGACTTCTGGGGTGTAGATAACAAGAAGAAAAAGTTATCTAACGAAAAAGATGTTAAAGAGGTCATTGGAAAGATTGGTAAAGATAAACCTTTCAACGTTATCAATATTGAACAAAAAGAACGTAAAAGAATGCCACCATTACCTTTTACAACTTCAACAATGCAACAAACTGCTAACAATAATTTGAAGTTTAGAACTCAAAAAACAATGATGGTTGCACAACAATTATATGAAGGTATTAATATTGGACGAGGTGGAGCTGTAGGTTTAATTACTTACATGCGTACTGACTCTACTCGAATTTCGAGTGTTGCTAAGCATGAAGCAGCTGTCTTTTTACATGAAAATTATGGTGAAGAATATGCTGCTTCTAAACCACGTCAAGGTAAATTATCTGAAAATGCACAGGATGCTCACGAAGCTATTCGACCATCATCAGTTGAACGTACACCTGAAAAGATGGCTAAATATTTAGATAAGGATCAATTGAAATTATATACATTGATTTGGTCAAGATTCGTGGCAAGTCAGATGACACCAGCAGTTTTTGATACTATGCGTGTAGATATAGAACAAAATGGAGTTCAATATCGTGCAAATGGTTCTAAGATGAAATTCCCTGGATTTATTAAGGTATATAAAGCAGCAACAAGTAAAGATAACTTATTGCCAGAATTGAAGGTTGGCGATGAGGTTGACATGGTTCAAAATCAACCAAATCAACATTTTACTTTACCACCAGCTCGCTATTCTGAAGCTACTTTAATTCGTACTTTAGAAGAAAATGGTGTAGGTCGACCATCTACTTATGCACCTACTTTAAGTACAATTCAAAAGCGTTATTACGTGAAGTTAGTCTCACGTAAGTTTGAACCAACTGAACTAGGTGAAATTGTTAATTCCATGATTGAAGAATGTTTCCCTGATATTTTAAATGTTGATTTTACAGCTCACTTGGAAGATCAATTAGATGATGTTGAAGAAGGGAAAGAAGAATGGGTTAGAATTATAGACGAATTCTATCAACCTTTCTCTAAGGAAGTTGACAATGCTCAAGTAAAGATGGATAAGATTAAGATCAAAGATGAGCCAGCAGGAATTGATTGTGAAATCTGTGGGGCTCCAATGGTCATTAAATTAGGTCGTTATGGTAAATTCTATGCCTGCAGTCGTTTCCCAGATTGTCGAAATACTAAGGCGATAGTTAAGGAAATAGGTGTAGTTTGCCCTAAATGTCATAAAGGTCAAATTATCGAACGCAAATCTAAGAAAAATAGAGTCTTCTATGGTTGCTCATTGTACCCAGATTGTGACTTTGTTTCTTGGGATAAACCAATTGGACGTGATTGTCCAAAATGCAGACATTACTTAGTAGAAAAGAAAACTAAGAAGGGTATGCAAGTTAGATGTAGTAATTGTGATTATGAAGAAGCAATTCAAAATAATTAAAAGGCATTAAGGAGATGAAAATATGACAGCAAGTGTAAATGTTATCGGTGCTGGTCTTGCAGGAAGTGAAGCTGCATGGCAAATTGCAAATCAAGGAGTTAAGGTAAGATTATATGAAATGAGACCACAAAAATTAACTCCAGCACATCATACTGAAAATTTCGCAGAATTAGTATGTACCAATTCTTTAAGAGCAAATCGTTTAACCAATGCTGCTGGTTTGCTTAAAGAAGAAATGCGAACTTTCAATTCTATTATTATGGAGTCTGCAGACAAGCATTCTGTACCAGCTGGTGGTGCGCTTGCTGTTGACCGTGAAACTTTTTCGAAAGAAGTAACAGAAAAGTTACACAATCATCCAAATGTTGAGATTATAAATGAAGAAATTGATGAAATACCAGAGGGATTAACTGTAATTGCTACAGGTCCACTTACATCTGATGCTTTAGCTAAGGATATTACTAAATTTACTGGTAGCGATGGATTGTTCTTCTTCGATGCTGCTGCTCCTATTTTAGAAAAATCTTCTTTAGATATGGATAAAGTTTATTTGAAGTCTCGTTATGATAAGGGCGAAGCTGCTTATCTAAATGCACCTATGACTAAGGATGAATTTTATAATTTTTACAATGAGTTAATTAAAGCAGAAACAGCAGAATTACATGACTTCGAAGACGATAAATTCTTTGAAGGATGTATGCCAATTGAAGAAATTGCTTCTCGTGGTGCACAAACGATGTTGTATGGTCCTTTAAAGCCAGTTGGATTAGAGGATCCACGAACAGGAAAAGAACCTTTTGCAGTAGTTCAATTGCGTCAAGATAACGCTGCTGGAGATCTATACAATATTGTTGGTTTCCAAACTCATTTGAAATGGGGCGAACAAAAGAGGGTATTTTCTATGATTCCAGGTTTAGAAAATGCACGTTTTGTAAGATATGGTGTAATGCATCGCAACACATTCTTATGTTCTCCAGAAGTTATGCAAGCAACATATCAAACAAAGAAACGCCCAGATTTGTTCTTCGCTGGTCAAATGACAGGTGTAGAAGGTTATGTTGAAAGTGCTGCTAGTGGATTATATGCAGGCTTGAATGCTGCTAGAATTGCTCAAGGAAAAGATCCAGTTATTTTTCCTGAAGAAACGATGATGGGAGCAATGGCTCACTATATTACACATGCCTCTGTGAAGAATTTCCAACCTATTAATGCAAACTTTGGAATTGTACCAAAATTACAAGAGAGAATTAGAAATAAACAAGAACGTAATTTGAAAATTTCGGAGAGAGCCATTGATAGGATCAAGAAATTTAAAAATTTAAATTTCGATTAATTTATTAAGCTATTAGATGATAAGTCTAATGGCTTTTTTATTGTATTAATATCATATATAATATAGAAGAATTCGGTTACGGTAATTTATTTAATAAAAAGAGGGAGACAAAAGCAAATGTTAGAAACATTGAATAATTTTTTCACTATTTTTGGTGCCAGCATCATAGTACCAATAATAATTTTCATTATTGCTCTATTTTTACATGTTAAATTTTCCAAAGCTATAATGAGTGCTTTTTACGCAGGTGTAGGATTAACAGGATTTAACTGGGTCATTGCTGAATTCACACCAATTGTAACCAAGATTGTAAAACAAATGGTCAGTAATACTGGAATTAAATTACCAGTGGTCGATATAGGATGGCAAGCTGGCTCTTTAGCAAGTTTTGGCTCATCTGTAGGAATAACTTTCTTTGTATTTGGCTTAATTTTTGAATTAATTATTTTTGCGTTGGGCATCACTAAGGTTTTTATGGCATCTAATTTATGGAATAATTTTGGATTTATGATTTGGGGAACTTTAGCTTACTATGTAACTCACAATTTTTGGTTATCATTAAGCCTATCTTTTTTCATGTTACTGTATACTTTGGTGATTGCAGAAATTCAAGCTGATAGATGGTCGGAATATTTTGAAATAAAGAATGCAACAGTAGCTTCATTGCATAACATAGAACAGACTATTCCTGCAATTTTGCTGGATCCTTTATGGAACTTGTTGGGATTTAATAAGGTGAAGTTAACTCCGAAAGTTTTCAAGGATAGATTAGGAGTGTTTGGGGAGCCAACGAGTTTAGGGGTAATATTAGGAATAATTATAGGAATTTTAGGTAATTTAAACAATTTAACGGATATAGATGCTTGGGGAGAGATATTAAAGTTTGCAATTCAACTTGCTGCCGTTATGACAATCTTTCCATTAATTACAGACGTTTTCGCTAAAGCATTTATTCCTTTGGCTGATGCGATTGATAGTAGACAAAAAGAGGAAATGAAAGAGAAAACACACCCTAAGAGATGGTTCTTAGGTATTGATGATGGCGTAGGTTATGGAGAACCAGCTACTATAATATCTGGGATGATATTGATTCCAATTATGGTACTACTAGCATTTGTATTACCAGGTAATAGGACATTACCAGTAGTAGATTTAATAGCTTTACCTTTCATGGTTGAGTCAATAGTTGCAATAACTAGAGGTAATATCTTAAAAATAATTGCAAATGGAATTATTTGGTTTAGTTTAGGATTATATGCATCAAGTTGGTTAGGTTCAGTTTATACAGAAGCAGTATCAAATTATGGTGCTACAATTCCAACTGGTGTAGTTTTGATTACAAGTTTTAATCTAATGGCCAGACCATTAAATGCAGTGGTATTTGCGGCATTTATTTCACAAAATCCATTTTGGATAGGGTTATGCTTAGTAACTTATCTCGTATTATTATTTTTACTTAGAAGATATAGAAGTCAGATATGGAGCTATCTAAGAAAAATGTCAGAGAAAAATATAAATTAATATAAATAAAAATTACTCAGATTTTTAAAGCCTGGGTAATTTTTATTTATCTTTCATAATTATATTAGTATTTGGAGCGATGCCTTTTAACAGTACTTCAGTCCATTCTTTAGTAAAAGGGAGGGCTTGTTGATATATTTCAGGTTGGGAAAAGCCGTTAACCATCGCTTGAGTATATGGAAGAAAACGGGCAATTAGAAATATTGAATTCGTTGCATATTGGTTCGCAAGCCTCTAGTATGGCAACAAATTTATTGGTACTTTTACATACAGTTTTAACAATTATTTTAGTTAGTGGAATTTTAGTATCTTACAATGTTAGTTCTATAGATTTTAAAGGTAGTTTGTATTTTGCATGTTCATTAGGATTAGCTAGTTTGTTAGGTGCATCAATAGCTTATCTTTGTGCTCAAATCTTTGCTACAAGCTCACAAGCACGTGGAATTTTCTTTAGTATAGTGGGAATATTATATGTACTTAGAGCAGGTACTGATGTTAGTAATTTAACATTATCTAAGTTTAATCTACTAGCTTGGACTTATTTAGGTCATCCTTTTTATCAAAATGATTGGTATTATTTGATAGGATTATTCTTATTAATTTTAGTTGTATTTAGTATTGGTTTGGTGCTTGAAAGTTCACGAGATTTAGGATCTAGTACAATTGCTCCAAAAAAAGGGTAAAACTAAAGCTAGTAAATGGCTAGCTACACCACTAGGATTTTTCTTTTACTTAAATAGATCTACTATTATTTCTTGGTTACTAGCTGATGGTGTAATTGCATTAATGTATGGTTCAATTTATGGAGATATTGATACATTTGTCAGCAGTAATAAATTAATTAGTCAAATGTTTGCTAATAATTCTACAACATTGATTAATTCATTTACTTCTTTAATTATGGTGGTAGCGACAGCAATTGGTTTAGTGATGCCACTAGTAGTTGTTCATAAAGTGCAGTTTGAGACAAATAAAGAACGGTTAGGTTATCTTTTAGTGCAGCGAGTAAGTAGGTTGAAAGTTTACTATTCTAGTTTGATTTTATCTTTATTTTTTGGGACTTTAGCTATACTAATGAATGGATTTTGTTTAGGGATAGCAGCTACTTCATCAATGCAGGCTAATAATGGAAAATTTATTACAACTTGTATTAAAGCATCGTTAAATCAATGGCCATTAGTTTGTTTATTTGTTGGACTAATGTTACTAAGCTTGAGTTTGCCTATATTTGTTGGTTGGTTGGTTAGTTTATGGATTATTAGGGTATAGTTTTTGTGTAACATACTTTGCGGTACTGCTTGATTTACCTAAGTGGATGACGCATACTTCGTTATTCAACGTACTTGCTAAAATGCCAATGGAAAAATTTGATTTGATGTCATTTGCTATTTTAACTGGTATAGGGATATTGGCGATGTTATTAGGAGGAATTTTGTATACTCGAAAGGAAATAGTGTAGATAGTTAACTACAAAATAGTTGGATTTGTTTCAACTGTTTTTTATTTTAAAAATATCTTTTCAACTTATTAAGAATATGGTATATTAATTCTCCTGTTCAAAAATAGAATAGGAAATATGGTTTTAGCTAAATTTAATATTTAAAGTAATTAATTTTTATAATATAATTATATCAGTATTAAGTTATGTAAAAGGGGTGAAGGTTTGAAAAAGGTAACGTTTATCTGTAATAAAAAACAAAAATTTAGTTATCATTTAGGGCCACAATTCCATGGATGGTTAATGGAGAATATTTCAGAAGAAGCTGCTGATTATTTACATGAATCAAAGATTAATTGTTATTCAATAAGTGTAAGTAATGATGATAAAAATGTATATTTTACTATTAATTTGCTGAATGAAGTTGCAGAAAAGATATTTAGTTATCTAGTTTTGGACAAAGAAATAGATAAGATAGTGTTAAATAATTCTATACAGAAAGAATTTTTGGTTCTTAATAAGCAAATTGAAGAATTAACTGCAAAGCAATTAACTAGAAATTTTTACGAAGGAATATCTTTAAGAGAAGTTGTAGTAGATATTATGTCTCCAATGTCATTCAAAGTTCAAGGAGATTACTATTTTTTCCCAGATTTAGAGCTAATGTTTAGAAATCTTATGCAGAAATACAATGCTACTTTTGAGAATACAAATATAGTAGATAATGATTTATTACAAGAAATTTTAGAGAATTCAAAAATAGTTAGTTATAAGATACAATCTAGTTATTATCCTATACATAAAGCATTTATACCTGGAACTATCGGAAGAATAAAGATTAGGTTTAAAGGAAATCAAACTTTAACAAACTATACTCAAATGTTGCTAAATTTTGGTGTTTTTTCAGGTATAGGAGTTAAAACAGGTATGGGTATGGGGCATATATCTATGGCTAAGTAAAAATATAGGAGGAGATACCATTGGATGACAAGATGAATAGTTTATTTTATGGTAGCGTTTTACATGATATTGGTAAAATAGTTCAAAGATCAACTAATGAAAGAATTACTCATAGTAGAATAGGTGTAAATTATTTAAGAAGATTCACTGACAATATAGATATATTGCATCAGGTTAATTATCATCATGTAAAAGAAATAAATGGTGCTAAACTTGAAAATGATGATTTGGCTTTTATTACGTACATAGCTGATAATATTGCTAGTGGTACAGATAGAAGAAAAATAGAAACAGATACTAAACGACAATGGGACAGTAAAACAAATCTTGAAGATATTTTTGATAGATTTGGAGAAAATTCTACTAGAAGATATATTGTTCCTTCTATGTTAAGTGAAGACACTAGTAAAATTTTCCCTGTAAAAGATAAAGTTGAATTTAATAGTAGCGAGTACACTAAGATAGTTACAAGAATTACTAATACTTTGTCAGTTATAAATTTTGCACCTGATTATCAACAAAGTGTTTTAAATTTAATTGAAGCAACAGCTAGTTTTATTCCTAGTTCTACTAATGTTCAGGAATCAGTAGACGTTTCTTTATATGATCATTTGAGATTAACAGCAGGGATTGCATGTGCTATTTATTTGTATCTAGAAGAGAAGCAAGAATATAACTATAAGAACATGCTTTATAATAATTCACAAAATTTCTACAGACAAAATGCTTTTAAATTAGTAAGTTTTGATATATCTGGAATTCAAAAATTTCTATATACAATTACAACTTCTGGTGCACATAAACAATTAAGAAGTAGATCTTTTTACTTAGACATGATTAGCGAAACTATTATTGATTCGCTATTGAGTAAGTTATGTTTAAGTAGAGCTAATGTTATTTACTCTGGAGGAGGACGTGCATATCTGGTACTTCCTAATACTAAGAGTGCTGATGAAGCAATAAAAGAAGTAGAAAGGGAATTTAACCAATTTTTTATTGATAAATTTAACATCCAACTTTATGTGTCATTTGGTTCATCAATATTTACAGCCAATGATTTGATGGATAAGAAGGATAATGATGAAGATAATGAAAAAATATATAATCGCATTTTTAGAGAAGTTAGTCATCAAATAAGTGAACATAAGTTGAGTAGATATGATGTTAATACAATAAAACAGTTAAACATGGGTGGTAAAAAAGTAGGTAGAGAATGCACGATTTGCCATAGTGTTGATAATCTTGTTGAAGGTGAAAACAAATGCCAACTTTGCTTGTCACTTGAAAATTTTTCTAGTGATTTACAAAAAGAAAAATACTTTGTTATAGACGAGAAAGTTAGTGGATTACAAATAGGTCCTAATATGTATATACATAAAGTATCAGAAGAAGATATAAAATCAGGAAAAGTCAATGGTAAAATTTATACCAAAAATGAATTTGTAACAGGTGCTGATCAATCTATAAGACTGATGATGGGAGACTATTCATATCTCCATAACAATGAATTTGGTAAGTATAGTGATAGAGATTGGACTAAGGTAGATAGTAGTTCTAGTCCAGTTGGTATAAAAAGAATAGCAGCTTTAAGATGCGACGTTGATGATTTAGGTTACGGATTTATTGGTGGTTTTAAGGAACAAAATTCTGGTAAGTATAATACTTTCAGTAGAATAGCAACTTTCTCAAGAAGAATGAGCATTTTCTTTAAAACATATATTAATTCATTTGCTAAAGATAAACGCTTGACTATAGTTTACTCTGGTGGGGATGATGTATTTGTACTTGGTGCTTGGGATGAAGTGATAGAATTTGCAATTGATTTACGACAAAAATTTATTTCATGGACTGATGGGAAACTTACACTATCTGTAGGTATAGGAATGTTTGATTCTAAGACACCGATAAATGTTATTGCAAGAGAAACAGGAACGCTAGAAGACGCAGCAAAAGATAACGATAAAAATAGCATAGCATTATTTGATACTAAATATACATTTAATTTTGACTACTTTATCGATAATGTTTATAACTCAAAATTGACATATATTAGAGAATTCTTTGAGAATCAACCTGAACAAGGAAAGACATTTATATATCGATTATTAGACTTAATATATAACCGTGATACTAAGGATAAAATTTCCTTTGCAAGAATTGCTTATACTTTAGCAAAAGCTGAAGAAAGTATATCTAAAGATAAATTAGAAAACTTTACGGATTTTAAATCTAAGATGCTAAACTGGTTTGAAGATGAAGAAGAAATATTGAGTACGGAACTAGCTTTAATGCTATATATTTATCAAATTAGGAAGGATAGATAATATGTATAATAATCAAAAATCAAGAAGAACATATTCTCAAGAAAAAAATAAAGGAAACTATGACAAGGTTATTAAACAAAAATTTCCTCTGAAATTTACAGACGAATCCTATGTTGATGAAGCTAGAAAAATTATAGAAATTTTTAAAGGAGAAAATTTTGAAATTTTTTATAATAAAAGAAAAAAAGAAAGGTTAACAAATACACAGTTAAGAAATTTATTGGCTATGACAAGTGCAGTTTATGACGAAGCACGTAATAATGACTTTGACCATGTTAATGAAAAAATTGCATACTTAAAAGTACAATTTATTTATCAAAGTGGAAGAAATTTAGCAGTTAAGGCATTTGTTGAAGTAGCTCAACTTGTTGAATTAGTAGATAAGATTAGAGATCTAAAAAAAATGGATGATTTATTACGTTTTTGCCACTATATGGAAGCTTTAATTGCTTACTTTAAATATTATGGTGGTGCAGATAAATAATTTTTAGGAGGATGTAGATATGTTAAAAAAATTAAAAATTGAGGGCACAATTAAGATAGAAACAGGGTTACATATAGGGGGAAGTACAGAATTTGCAGCTATTGGAGCAATTGATTCTCCTGTTATAAAAGATTCTTTAACAAACTTACCAATTATTCCAGGATCTAGTTTAAAAGGAAAAATGCGCACACTTTTAGCTAAAGCATATAATGATGCACCATTAGTTAGTGGGACATCTGCCAATAATGATGACTACAGAATTAAGCGATTATTTGGAGCAACTACTCAAAATGAGGATGGTCAGTTAATTATTGGTCGTTTGATATTTAGAGATTCAATTTTAAGTAATAAAGAAGAATTGGCACAGCTAGGAGCTAAAAGTTATACGGAAACAAAATTTGAAAATACCATTGATCGTTTTACAGCAGTTGCTACTCCTAGACAAATTGAGAGAGTTATTCGTGGAAGCAAATTTGATTTTGAACTTATATACGATGTGGAAAAAGAAAGTGAAGTAGAAGAAGATATTCAACTGGTAAAAACTGGTTTAGAACTTTTGGAAAACGACTATCTAGGTGGAAGTGGTAGTAGAGGTTATGGAAAAGTGAAGTTTGAAAATTTATCCATAAAGCCAGTTTTAGGAAATTATGATGTAAAAGGATTAGATGCCATATTGGAGGGATAATAAGTGGAAGTACAAGCATATAAGTTGGATTTTCAAACTGTTCACTTTGGAAATGGTAATCTGAATGAGAGTATAGGATCGTTTAATGCATCTAGGTTATATAGTGCATTATTTCTGGAATCTCTGAAGTTAAATATTGACAAAGAATTTTTAGATTTGTCAAAATCTGATAACTTCTTTTTAAGTGATTCTTTTCCATTAAAAGATGGAGAATTTTATTTACCTAAACCAATTGGCTATCCTAAAATGCCATTAATTAGTGAAAGTACTAAAGAAATGCAAAGAAATGCAAAGAAAAGTAAAAAACTGCAATATATAAAATATACAGATATAGAAGACTACGTTAAAGGTAATTGTGATATAGGAAAACTTGAAGGAATTAGCAGTTTCTTTTCCAAAAGTACAGTAGTTACTAAAAAAGGAATTGATCCATATGAAGTTGGTATTACTAATTTTAAAACTTCTTTATATATATTAACTATTAAGCACGAACTATTAGATATGTTGATGAATAGCTTACAATATAGTGGTATTGGTGGAAAGCGAAGCAGTGGGTATGGGCGATTTACTGTTGAAAAGTTAGATATACCTAATGAATTTTCCAAAAATATTGTAATTAATGATAGTGAATATGGTGTATACATGACTTTAAATACATCAATTCCTAATAATGAAGAATTAGATGTAGTATTACCAACAGCAGAATATTTATTAGAAAAATCAAGTGGTTTTGCATACAGTACGGCTTCAAAGAGCTTACTGAGAAAACAAGATTTATATAAATTTGTTGTGGGGACGACTTTAACTAAGACATATAGTGGAAATATTTTTGATGTAAGGCCTGATGGATTCCCACATCCTGTATGGAACTATGCAAAGGGTTTATTTTATAAATTACCTATTAGATAGGAGAAGATAACGATGTTAAAGAGACAAGATTATGACTTTATACTTTATACTTTAGCTCCTGTCCATATTGGTAGTGGAGTAAAAGTAACATCTAAAGAGTCTATTCAAGAAAATGGGGAATATTATTTTCCTGAAATGGATAAACTATATTTATTCTTAGAGAAGAATCATCCTGAATCGCTTCCTGCTTTTGAACAATACCTGTTAGATAGTGGTAGTAAAACAAATAAAAGGAAATCGCGTCTAATAGATTTTTTAAATGATCAAAAAATAAAAGAAAGAGATTTTGGCGGATTTAAAATAAAACAAAATAATTTAGTAGAAAGATTGAATGAAGTTTCTCTTTTTGCTAGAGATGGACTAGGTAGGCGGTACATCCCTGGTAGTTCATTAAAAGGTGCTATACGTACAATATTAGAAAGCGAGTATTTTAGAGGTAAACAAATTTCTTGGGGTGCTAAAAGCGGACAACAATTTGATGATATATTTAACAATATTCGTATAGGAGATAGTAATACGATAGGAGAAGCCAACTTTTCTATAGTTCAAAAATGGGATTATGCTAGGAACAAAGATCCTAAACCTATGCCAATATATAGAGAATCACTTCAGCCATTAAAAAAAATAACATTTAATATATCTGCAGTTGGAGAAGAAGCGATCTCTTTAATTGATAACTTAGAAAATATAGCCGAGAAACATTATTTATATTATAGAAAATTCTTTTTGGATAATAACTTTGACAAAAAATATATTCAAAATAATATAAAAGCACCTATCTATTTAGGAGCTGGAAGTGGTATATGGACTAAAACAAATATAAGACAGATAGATGATGAAAAAATTAATGCAATTCGTCGTAAACAATATGTAAAGATGAGAATGAAAGATAAAGGGGTTATGAAGTTAACAAAATATCCTACAAATGTTAATTCGAAAATTGTAAAAACCAAAAATTTTTATGAAATGGGTAAGTGCAATTTCGAAGTTAAAAAGAAATCATAATCGGTCATGTATGGGGGAATAGTTATGAGGGATATAATCTATATTGAAAACAAACATTTTGTAGGAATAACTAAAGATAGTTTTAAATTAAAAAATGTTGTTGATGAAACCGAGCGTTATTTTCCTTTTGATGAAGTTGACTACTTAATTTTTGATAGCCATAGTAGTTTTATATCAGAAAGGGTTATTACTACTTGTGTAGAAAATAATATAGGTTTGATATTTTGTGACAAAACACATACCCCTCAACTATTAATGACTAGCATATATGGGCAAAATGAAAGATTTAAGAGACAGAGTAAGCAACTTGCTATGAGCAAAAAAGCTAAGGGGAGAATTTGGCAAAAGATTATTAAAACAAAAATAAATAATCAGGCAGATTGTTTAAAGTATATTGTAAAAAAAGATGAAGCAAGCGATATAGTGAAATCCATTGGTAAAACTGTAACTGAAGGTGACAAGAACAATCATGAAGCGTATGCTGCTAGAGTTTATTTTTCTAACTTATTTGGTAAAAGTTTTAAAAGAGGTCGTTATGATGATATTATAAATTCCTCTTTGAATTATGGATATGCTATTCTAAGATCAGCTATAAGAAAAGAGCTAGTAATATATGGGTTAGAGCCTTCATGGGGAATACATCACGTATCTACTGAAAATCCTTTTAATTTATCTGATGACATTATTGAAGTCTATCGACCGTTTTTAGATGCTTTAGTGGTAGAATTGCTAAATAATAATAAATCAGAAGAGTTAGATATTGAATTAAAAAAAGGAATTATAAAAGTTCTTTTTGAAAAATGTGTAGTTGATAATAAAGTTTATAGCTTATTAGATGCTATTAAAGTAACCATAAAATCTTTTGTCTCATGTGTTGATAAGAATAGTGCTACAGGATTGAAATTACCGACTTTCATTGAGGAAGGAAGATAAGTATGATGCTATTAGTATGTTTTGACTTACCAAGAGACACGAAAGAGAATAGGAAAGAAGCAACTAAATATCATAAGAAATTAGTAGAATTAGGTTTCACAATGAAGCAATTTAGTGTGTATGAAAGAGAAGTGAGACAAAATTCTACTAGGGATAGAGTAATTAAAGTGTTAAAAGATAGATTACCTAAATCAGGTGCAATTACTTTATACTTACTTCCTAACGAAGTGAATGATTCACAAATAACTATTTTAGGAAGTGAATCTGTAAAGAAAACTGTTAGGAAACCTCAATTTATTGTGTTATAATACACTTACATTACTGTAAGGAACAGTAGTATAAATAAAACTTGTCTGAATTTTGACCAAATAATACTTATTAATTTAACCTATTGCCCGTTTAGGGTACCATTAAAAATGTCAATAATTGTTGATATATCAACTAATTGATCAAAGAGTAGTAAGAACATATCTCCGAATATAGGAGACGAAAACTAATTTCTCCTTTAGTTTTTATATCTTTTTTACATTAGTAAGAACATATCTCCGAATATAGGAGACGAAAACTAAGTTATTCTTATCTATAAATTCTATTGTTCCTACAAAGTAAGAACATATCTCCGAATATAGGAGACGAAAACATAAACGTATAGAATAGTGTATTAACTTTTATGTTGAAAGAGTAAGAACATATCTCCGAATATAGGAGACGAAAACTAAATTGTTATTACTGTCGATAAATTCAATTGTTCCTAAGTAAGAACATATCTCCGAATATAGGAGACGAAAACAAAAAACATAATCGTCATATGTAGTTAGTGTTTCCGTTAGTAAGAACATATCTCCGAATATAGGAGACGAAAACGTAGGAACTTATTTAATTCCCTACCACTCATACCGTATTAGTAAGAACATATCTCCGAATATAGGAGACGAAAACTGAAAGTACTTGTGCTTCCTTTACGTATCCGTCTATATCTTTTTTAGTAAGAACATATCTCCGAATATAGGAGACGAAAACTAATTTGCTTTTCCATTTTGTTAAAAGCATCAATATAAGTAAGAACATATCTCCGAATATAGGAGACGAAAACATTCATGGATTGTATTCCAATTTTGTTCTCTAGTATAGTAAGAACATATCTCCGAATATAGGAGACGAAAACCGTTTAATTCATTTTTCAAACGTTCTAATTTTTGCTTTGAGTAAGAACATATCTCCGAATATAGGAGACGAAAACTTATACCTCGTTTTTGATTTTTATTTAAAACACTATTTTAGTAAGAACATATCTCCGAATATAGGAGACGAAAACGTAGATTAAATTATAAAGAAGTTTTCAAAGAACATTGCAGTAAGAACATATCTCCGAATATAGGAGACGAAAACTGACACCACGTCAAGCACTAAACCATCACACAATATTAGTAAGAACATATCTCCGAATATAGGAGACGAAAACGAGTTTCCGTTGTCGTCTTTTGTAATTTTGATTAATTCAGTAAGAACATATCTCCGAATATAGGAGACGAAAACATTAATATGCTCGTTGAAAAACTTTAAAGCGTAGTCAAAGTAAGAACATATCTCCGAATATAGGAGACGAAAACTGTGTATTCATAATGAATACCTCCTCTTAATTTATTAGTAAGAACATATCTCCGAATATAGGAGACGAAAACTAAATTAAGATATGTAATTTTAAAAAGATCAACGTACCTAGTAAGAACATATCTCCGAATATAGGAGACGAAAACACTTTATTAATTACTTTTTTTGTTGATCTTCCGTCAAGTAAGAACATATCTCCGAATATAGGAGACGAAAACGAAAAATTGGCGCTATTTGAACATTAGCAGAAGTAAAGTAAGAACATATCTCCGAATATAGGAGACGAAAACTAGACTACCTAGTATTAAGTTGTCAAAGAGCGTACTAGTAAGAACATATCTCCGAATATAGGAGACGAAAACATTACCTTCTTCATCTTCTACAAAATACCAGTCATAGTAAGAACATATCTCCGAATATAGGAGACGAAAACTCCTTGCTCCACATCCATACGCTATCTTGACTGACTTTCAGTAAGAACATATCTCCGAATATAGGAGACGAAAACTAGATCATCATTTAATAAATGATCTAGCATTTGTAGTAAGAACATATCTCTGAATATAGGAGCTTGAATCTAATTAAAGTGATAAGAAGGAGAGTAAAAGTTAGAAAAAATAATATATAATATAGGTAATTAATTAGAAAGTAGTGTAATTATGACAACATTAATATCATGTATTGGTGATACAGATCCTATAAGAAATAGGCATGATGGAGCTTTATTGCATTTAGCAAGGGTATTTCGTCCTGAAAAAATATTATTAATATATTCTGAGCGTGCTTTATTAAAAGAGAATAATATCTTATTAGCGTTAAATTCTATAGAAGGATATAGTCCTGTAATAAAAAAAGATGAGAGACTTATTTCCAATAGTGAAGTGTTTATTTTCGACAAAATGTATGAAATATTAAATAATGTAGTCTTAAAGTATTCTAGGGATGATGAGGATTTAATTTTGAATTTATCTAGTGGAACCCCACAAATGAAGTCAGCTTTATTTACTATTAATAGATTAAATGATATTAATGTTAGAGCTTATCAAGTAATAACACCTAGTCATTCTTCAAATGAAGGAATAAGACACGATAATAATCTGGATATAAATTATTTGATTTCAACTAATCTTGATAATAGAAAAGACTTTGAAAAAAGGATTTTAGAAGATAAAGCTGAAAAATTTCAAAAAACTCTTATAAAAAGAACAATGAAGGATTTATTAAATAATTTTGATTATGAATCCTTATATGATTTATCTATGAGGCATAGGGTATTAAGTAAAAGCAAAATGAAAAAAATTATTTCATTGCTACAAGATTTAACGGAAGCTGTAAAGTATCAAAAATTATTAAAAGTTGTCAATCAGACCGATTATTGTGAGAAAGAAAAAAAGTTAATTAATTCGTATTTGGTTATATTGTTACAAGCAAATAGAGAATTGGTTAGTGAAGTTCTAATAAGATCTAAAAATATTGGTGAATATGCTTGTGAGTTATATTTGGAAAAAAATTACCCAGATTTGATTTTTTGGAAAGAAAATAGGCCATACCTTAATTCAGAAAACTATCCAAATATAGAAGATAAGTTATTAAACAATGAAAATATTCATTATAGAAAAGAACAATATTTAAATATTCATCTTTATATTAAAATTTTAGAAGAATTAAATGGAAATGAAGAGTTAATTGAAAGTTTGAACAAGTTAAGTGGATATAATCAGCAAAGAAATAAAGTTGCACATGGATTGAGTGAAATTTCCGCCAGTCAAGTAAACGTAAGAAAGATTGTTAATTTGTGTTATCAAATTGTAAGTGAGTGCGTTGATTTAAAGGAAGATTGGAGTAAATTTTACGATCAATTTAATAATAAGATTGGTATAATGTTGGATGAATAAGAAGTACAGAACAGTTGGATTTGTTTCAACTGTTTTTTATATATTAAAATCAATAACTTACTTGTAGATTATGGAGAATACGAGTAAACTTGAATTAGTTTTTATTATTATTTTGAAGTTATTTTAATTATTAAAAATAAAGGTGAGGTTAGTATGACAAGACTTTTTTTTGTACGCCATGGAAAAACAGAATGGAATTTAGAAGGTAGATACCAAGGGGCACATGGAGATTCGCCATTATTACCTCAAAGTTTAGAAGAAATAAAGCAATTGTCAGAGTATTTAAAAACATATCGTTTTGCAAAAATATACTCTAGTCCAATAAAGAGAGCATTAGTAACTGCTCAAAAAATAAAAGAAAACCTACCTTATAACGTACGTTTAGAAGCAGATGCTGCATTTTCTGAGTTTAATTTAGGTAAAATGGAAGGTATGAAATTTACTGAAGTAGCAGAAAAATATCCAGCTGAATTAGATGCTTTTAGAAATCATCCTGATAAGTATGATCCAACAACAATAGAGGGTGAATCGTTTCCTGAATTATTTGCAAGAATGACTCCGAAAATTAGAGATATAGTTAAAAGATATCCTAATGATGATATTTTGATTGTTAGTCATGGTGCGGCTCTGTGTGCTGAAATTCGTTATCTCCAGGGAATACCATTAGAAAAGATTCGTGCAAAAGGTGGATTGGCTAATACAAGTACAACGATTTTACAAACTGTAGATGACAACCAAAAATTCAAATGCTTAGTATGGAATAAAACTGATTATCTAAAGAGAGACTTAGATGCAACTGATGTAGTATAAAGTGGTGGTGAAATAGTGGATAAAAACATTAAAAATAAGGCTGAAGAATTAATTAAAGATCTTATACAGAAAATAGATAATAATCCTTATGATGCACAGGCATATTATAATTTAGGGGTGGCTCTTAATGATGCTCATTCTGCTGAACAAGCAGAAGAACTATTTAAGAAAGCATTGAATATATTTGCTAATGGCAAAGAAAAATCTTCACTTATGCATTATGGATTGGGAAATGTATACTATACTAATTCGATGTATGATAAAGCTATAGTGGAGTTTAAGAAAGTTCAATCTGAAAAGTTAAAACAAGATTCAATGTTAATGATGGCACAGGCATATTACGCCCAAGAAAATTATCCTCAAGCTATGATGTATGCATTAACAGTTTCTGAAAATACAAAACATAATGTAGATGCGATTTCTTTATTAGCATCATGTTTTATGGCTACAGGTGATTTGACTAATGCAAGAAAATACTATTTAAAAGCTTTAGAATATGACAAAGATAATGTAGAAGTACTATTCCAATTAGGAGTAATAGAACTTAGCTTGTCAGGAGAAGCAAATAAGTATTTTAATCGAGTTAAGAATTTGGATAATGAATATTACAAAAAAATGCAACAACGTTTGGCGGATGTTCAACGTTTCTTGATGACGCAAAAGAAAGGAAAATCTGATGAGTGAGGAATTAGATCTTTTTGCCCAAGAAGATAATGGTAAGTATCTTATAGGAACAGTAAATGCTGTCTATTTTGAGGCTTCCGATAGTTTTTATAAAGTTCTACAAGTCTTGATTAAGGAAACTAATTTCGACTGGGATGATCAGAAAATAACTGTGACTGGAAGTTTTGCTAATATTCAAACGGATTCTTTATATCGATTTGAGGGAAATGTTGTAGAACATCAACGTTATGGGAAACAATTCCAAGCTAAAAGTTATCAACTAGAATTACCTTCTACAAAAGATGGTGTAATCGCATATCTTTCGAGTGATGAATTTGTTGGTATAGGTAAGAAGACAGCTGAAAAAATAGTAAAAAAATTAGGTGTAGATGCTATTGACGTTTTAAACAATGATATGGATAAATTGGAAGAACTTGGATTATCTGAAAAGCAAAAGGACAGTATAAAAAAAGTTTTAAAGGAAAATTATGGAATTGATAAAATCATAATTGAACTTAATAGTTTAGGTTTTACTAGTACAATGGCTGGAAGGATCTATAATAACTATACAAATAGTACCTTAGAAATAATCCATGAAGATCCATATAGATTATCCGTAGATATTGATGGAATTAGTTTTACTAAAGCAGATCAAATAGCACAACAATTTGGCTTTGCTAGTGATTCCCCTGGTAGAATTCGAGGGGCTATTTTCCAATCATTATATGATTTAACTTATGCTACAGGAAATACTTATGTTGAGGTAAAACCTTTAGTAACTGAAACATTAAAGCTTCTTGAAAGTAATCGCAATGAAGCAATCGATCCACAATTAGTTGCAGATCAGTTAATTAAGCTTGCTGAAGAAGATAAAATTAAGTCTGATGATAATAAAGTGTACAGTAGAACCTTTTTCAATGCTGAGTGGAATATAGCAGAGAATTTATATCGACTATTGAAATCGGGCAACAGTGATTTGCCAAATAATGATGCATTATTAGATAAACTCTTAATAAAAGCTGAGGATCAATTGGGAATAGATTATGATAGTGAACAAAAAAGGGCGATAAAAGATGCAATTAAATCGCCAGTTTTTCTGTTAACAGGTGGTCCAGGTACTGGTAAGACAACAATTATTAATGGGATTGTTGCAGTATATGCCTTATTGAACGACATAGATTTAGATATTGGTAAGTACGATAAAGATAATCCATTTCCAATATTGTTAGCTGCACCAACAGGACGAGCTGCTAAAAGAATGGCAGAATCGACGGGATTACCAGCTTCTACAATTCATAGAATGTTGGGAATAAATGCGCATGATGATAAGTTGCCTGAAGATATTCAAGAACTTGAAGGTGCATTGTTAATTGTCGATGAAACATCTATGGTAGATACACTTATCATGGATTTATTGTTAAATAGTATTCCTAGTCATATGCAAGTTATTTTTGTGGGAGATAGAAATCAGCTTCCATCAGTACAACCAGGACAAGTATTTTCTGATTTATTAGTTAGTGATACCTTACCTAAAAAAGAATTAACGAAAATCTATAGACAAGGTGAAGGTTCCTCAATAATTAATTTGGCGCATTCAATAAAGAATGGAGAGCTACCAGCAGACTTTACTAAAGCACAATCTGACAGAGCATTTATTCCATGTGAAGCTGGGCAATTAACTTCTGCTGTTGAGCAAGTGGTAAAAGCTGCTTTGAATAAGGGAAATAGTAAAGATGATATTCAAGTATTAGCTCCAATGTATCGTGGTAATGCAGGAATTAATAGATTAAATACTATTTTACAAGAATTATTGAATCCAGCTAAACCTCGACAAAAAGAAGTTATTTTCAATGAGCAAGTATTTAGAATTGGAGATAGAGTTCTTCATTTAGTGAATGATCCTGAAAATAATGTCTTTAATGGTGATATTGGGAAGATTGTGGGAATAAATATACCTAAGACTAAAAAAGATAAAAAGGGTGAGCAGATAATAGCAGACTTCGATGGAAATGAAGTAACTTTTGATAAAAAGGATTGGATTAATTTGACGTTAGCTTATTGTATGTCCATTCATAAATCCCAAGGTAGTGAATTTCCAATTGTAGTATTAGCAATGTTGCCACAATATCAAAGGATGTTTGCTAGAAACTTGTTATATACAGGAATAACTAGAGCTAAGCAAAAATTAGTTCTTTTAGGAAATATTTCTTCATTTAGACAAAGTGCAGAGATTATCTCTCTTAATAGAAAGACTGGATTATTGAAACGTATAAGAATGGAATTCGGAGTAGAAGAAAAACCAGTAGAAAAAACTGATAATGAAGAAGTTGCCGTGAATAATGACAAAGAACAAGATTCCATTGTTGAAGAACAGGATGAACCGTTCATTTATAATGATGGTATATTGACCATGGATATTATTGTTAATAACAAAGTTGATGCAATGATAGGTATGGATGATATAACACCTTATGATTTTATGAGATAATAAATATTGTTCGAAATGCTAAAAGCCTAGATTTTCAGATGAGTTTTAGAAAATAGTAGCACCAAAAACTGCTAGGAATTAGCGAGGTTAGTGACGTAGTTTCTAACATTTTTAAGTTTTGAGACTTTTTAGTCAATTATTTAATGCTGCAAACACATTGTATTATAATATGATGTAATGAAAGTATCTAATATCTTATAAAGAATGTAGGGTCTGCCTTATTGGCAGGCTCTTTTATCTTATAAAATGAATAATATGTGTGCAAAATGTGTGCAGACTTTTTTAAAACATACTAAAATATATGAAAACTAAAAAAACACTTACAAACGTTATTAAGACAAGGTTTATAAGTGTTTTTAAAATTATTTAAATATTGTTCATAAAAAGGAGAGTACAGGATATATAATTGTTGATATATCAACGTTTATAAAGATTTTGTACTCCGAATGTACTCTATTGATTTTTTTAATTTATTTAATAGTTAATACTATTTCTCTTATCATCAATGATAGTATCATCAAATAATTTATCAACAATATTCTCAATCTTATTATCAGCACGATTTTTATATTCATCAATTAGATAAGAGTATACCCTTGATGTCGTAGATATATCTGAATGTCCTAAACGTTTAGATATAATATACAAGTCAATATTTTCTGATAATAAATAAGCAACGTGAGTGTGTCGCAGACTGTGAAAGTGAAAACTAGGTTTATCAATTCCTAGTTCTTTTAAACACGTTCTCAAAGTTTTATTTACTGCTGAAGATGTTGGTATCGTATTATATTGATTAATGAATACCATATCATGATTATTTTGTTTTAAATCTTGCAAGTAATCAAGTGTATTTTGATTAACTCTAATGATTCGTTTAGAAGATTCATTTTTAGTTGGTTGAAACTTTTTAGTTGTTTCGTTCCAAGATTTATTGATATCAATTGTATGAAAATTAAAGTTAATGTCTTTCCATGTTAAAGCTTGTATTTCACCTAATCTAGCTCCAGTAGCAATAGCAAGCAAAATCATATACTTAGCTGTAAAATTATGATTAAGTGTATCAGTTAAATAATTAGTTAGTTTTTTGGTTTCTTCAATATTTAGATAATCAATTTTTCTAGTTTTCTTTCGGTTGTATACAATATCTGTTCCTGCTATAAAATCTTTTGTCACATCACCATCATACATCGCATCCTTAACACAAGCATGATATAGAGAATTAAATTTTGAAACAGTAGACTTAGCATGATTTTTACCAAATTCGGCTATAAATTTACGATATAAGCGCCTATCCATTTCTTCAATAGGAATACCACTCAAATGTTTTTTTAGTACATTAAAAGCATTTTTATACGTTAATTTGGTACGTTCTGAAACTGATGATTCTTTATAAGTTTCAAACCAAGACCAAAAGTATTCTGGAAAGGGTGTCTTTGAATTTTGAGAAATAAAATTACGTGCTTTTAAATTCTCTAATTCATTAACGTATATTTGTGCTTCACGTTTAGTTTTAAAACCACTTTTAGATTTAAATTTTCTAACACCATCTTCATGCCAAGAAACAGTAGCACGATACGTTTTACCACGTTTGATAATAGTTCCCATAATACTCACTCCCTAGATTTAAGAACCTAACTGTTTACGACGATCATTAATTAATTGTTCTAATTCTAGCAAATCATCTAGAGTAGCTTTATTTCTAATAAAACTTCTAGCACTACTTCTAGATGCTAAATAGGAACGATGTTCTCTATTTTTTTCATTCCATTTTTTACTTGCTTTTTTCTGAGATAAACTTTCAACCATTAAAAAAATACCACCTTTATTAAACTTAAAATCGCAGTTGCTACAATAGCACCAATTATCCATTTAAAATATTTTTCTTCTTTGTTCATAATGTGTTAAGATATTGACAAAGGGGCAAAGCCCAATTTGAACTTTACCCTTTAATTTATTTGTGGAATAGAGTTTCGATAATTGACTTGATAATTTCAAGTAATACTGTAACTGGTGCCGCCCAAGCTCCTATTGCTGTATACTTGACTATCTTGACTTTATCGGACTCTTTTTTATTTTTCTTTGTCAAATATCTTACCTCCTTTCTATATTTAATATTATAGTACGTTTACTATATAAAGTCAACAAAAACCAAGGAAAAATCAAAAGTTGTTGTAAAAATATGAAAGTGTAACAGATTGTAACAGATAGGGTGTTTTAATCTGTTACACCTTATAAACGTTGATATAATAGGGTTTGTAGACACTTTTTAGAGTTATTTATAAAAATTCTAGTTACACCTTATTAACGTTTATATATCAACGATAATCAAGGATTTGTAACAGATGTAACAGATAAAACCCTATTTCTTATATATTTTTTAAAAATAGAAATAGAATATATTAATTATTTAATATTACTATATAATTAATACTATTATATATAATAAAAAAATATATAATATAGGGGGTCAAAAAGTCGTTACATCTGTTACACTTTCTCTGAAACCCTTGTGGGAGTAAGGCTAAAGGGTGTAACAGATAGTTGGTTCAATCTGTTACAATCTGTTACAACTCGTTACACTTTTAAAAGTTTATGATAGGGTGGTATAATATATCTGCAGCATTGATGACTGTCTTGATAGCACCTATCCATTTAGTGTACAGACTTGGGTAGGTGTTTTTATTTTCCAAATTAAACTGGCAACAACTATAACCCTTGATATAACTAGGATAGCTTGTTTTCCAAGTTAAATTTAAGGTAATAAAAAAGAACAACTGACGATATACAAAATCAGTTGTTCTAAATTTTATAGATTTTAACATCCTTCTGAAACTTAGCTAACGGTCTTACCGTTATTTCATAATTCAATTATATCATATATCGAATATGCTATAATAAATTTAGGTGATGATAATGAATTATACAAGTGGTGGTAATAAAGGTGTTGTGCCAGAACTGGAAAGGGGCCAGCTCCTATTCCTATATCAAAAATTACTGGAAAAGAAGATATTGTAAATGAGCTTATAAATATCAATAAGTCATTATTAGATGTGATTCAAAAAATGTTAGAAAACGATATATAAATATTAACTTAGATTATAGAAGTAGCGAAGATAAGGAAGGGTATATAGATATGGTAAAAATTAATACATTTTATGTAACCTATTTAAATAAACCAGAACCAATCTTGATTTATGAAAAAAATGATGGGCTTAACGTAAATCTACACCTTCAATTGATTGAATTAGAATTAAAATCGTATCCTATTTATTTCAAAATAACCAACGGTGACGGTGTAGAGTTACTTTCTTTTAACGGTACAGTAGATCCTACTCAACTGTTTGATAAAGAAAAATATTCAGATAGTGAAGCTATCGCATCGATTGCTTTTTTTGTTAAAATGTCTCAAGAAGAATTACAAGGAAGTTCAAGATTAAATTTCAGTGCCACAATAGAAGATGAGATAAGTAGTGTATCTATCTTCATAATGGAAAAGGAGGATAATCATGGCTGATATTGGACCTATCTCTGAATCTAAAATAATAGGTGTCATAACAAAAAATAATACAAAAAAATTTTATGATGGAGGTGGCGGAAATATGAATAATGATTACGTAACACATCCAGAACTAAGATTATCCGAAATGGAAACACAACGGAAGTTAGATAAATTAGATAATAAGATTACTCAAGTTGACAATAAGCTAGATTACAAATTTAATGAGTTAGATAATAAAATAGATTCTAAATTCAATGAACTTGATATTAAAATTAATAGTCTTGATGATAAATTTGATTCTCTAACAAAATTAGTGTGGTGGATCATAGGACTATTAACTACTGGTGTTGTTTTACCTGCAATAACTTACGTTATAAAAACATTATTTTTAAAATAATTATATGGTTATCAGTATATTAAATAAGTCGTACATGAGTTAAGTGTACGACTTTTTGTTAGTATGTTAATGATTACTATTTTTTAATAACTCAATAATTTGTTCATTTTGTCTGATTAAAATCCAATTTTGTTCTAGAATAGCTGCCAAATAAGAAGGGGTTAGAGATTGAGTAGATCCTTGTAACCCTAAACCTAATAGCATTAGTCTATTACCTGCTATTTGATTTGTAATATCTTCAACTTGTTTGTATGTATCTGGAGATAATGTATTTAGATTTCGTTTAGCTAAATAAGCTAAAGATTTACGTTCATTCTTTGATAATTGGTTTATATCCGTTATATTGAATTTTTTCATAGCATTCATTAAATCATTGAAATCATCTTTAATATCTGTTGTTAATAATTCTGAAACATCTTTAGGAGTTAGACCAAGTACTTCAGCATGTTTTGCGCATAAAACATTACCGTCCTTAGTTTTAAATGAATTTGTCATCATTCCTAATTTTTCATTATCTATTAAACAATTTTTTGACATTTAAAATTTCTCCTTTAATAATCTCACTTGTTAAGATGTTGGATTGCATAATTAGCTTCATCTGGTGTAAATTGTTCGCCAGAATCAGAAGTTAATTGGTCGTAGATTGCATCTGGTGACATATTTTGTTCTTCTTGATAATCTTTAGCTTTCTGCAATGCATTCTTATTCCAATTAGCTTTAATGTTAGCTATAGCATAATTAGCAGCGTCAGAAGAAAACTTTTCTCCAGAGTCAGAAGTAAGTTGATCGTAAATAGCCTTTTTAGACATGTACATTTTATCAGCATATTCTTGACCTTTAATCAAAGCAGAAACATATTCTCTTGGAATTTTCTTAGAGCTGCTTTCAGATGATTTAGCAGCTTTAGATACTTCTTTTACTATTTTTTTATTTTTACTTTCTTCAATTTTTCTTTTTTCTGATGATGAAGATTTTTCTGAGATACTACTTTCTTTTGCTTCTTGATTAGAATCTACCGTTTGCATAAAAGGCGCACATAATCCAGAAATCAAAAACAATCCAGCTAAAGCATATAGCAATTTAGTTCGTTTGTGATTCTTGTTATATCTATATATTAGATACGCTATTGCTAAAGCTCCAACCATTCCTACTACTTTTGATACGATACTTTCCATTTTTCATTACTCCTTTGAATTTTTTGATGTGATAAACTACTTTGATGTTATTTAAAAATTTTCCTTTGCGAATTGATATAAAGCATTAGTAGTATAACAGTCATCTAACGAATCATGAGAATTGTTATTGATGCCTAAGAATTTTTTTACAGTAGGCAATTTAGCATTCTCCAAATCCAACTTTCTAGCTAAAGGCAGTGTATCGATAGTTGCTACATTTTTAATAACTAAATTATTAGCAATTAGGAATTTTATATCAAAACCATTAATGTAATGTCCAACTAAAGGTAAATCACCATAAAAAGAAATAAAATCATCTTTTATGTCATTCAATTCTTTTCCATGATCCACAACATCTTGAGTAATACCAGTTAAATTAATTATAAAATCTGATAATTTATTGTGTGGATTGATGTATTCGTTGAATACTGCAATTTCTTTATTATCAATGTATTTTATAGCAGATAATTGAATAATTTTATCTTCACTTGGACTTAATCCAGTAGTTTCAATATCAACTACTACATAATCATCTCTGAGTTTTCTGAGTCTAGAGATTTTGATAGTTTCTGATGAATTAGTCTTTGTTCGTGTAGATTTTTTCTTCATCTTAGTTTTTGGTTTGAATTCCATTACAGGTTGAAGTTTTGGTTTGAAATCATAATTTATAACTTGACTATTCCTAGGTCTATCAAGGTTAGATGAATTTGTTTCTTCAATATTTGCACCCAATGAATTGTTTAAGCTGTAACTTGTTGAAGTTACAGTGTTATTAATATGTTTATTAGACTGATTAGTTTGTATAGTTTTTCCAGTAGGGGATATTTTATTACTTTTGTTACATTCTTTTACCCAATTAGGTATTTTGAACAAATCCATAATAAGTATTGGATAGGTGATAATTACTCCAACTCCCAATGTTAAAACAGTGATTAATAACATCTTTAATCCATTTTTCTTTAAATAAAACCTATGTAATCCAAACGTTCCAAAAAATATAGCTAGCAAATACGCTAGCCAAATATTTTTGGATTTAATAAAATTTTTCTCTATGAAATTTTTTATTTTTTTCATATTACTTAAATAAATCCCATAAACTTTTTGATGTACGATGATATACTTTATTGTAAATTTTACGTTTAGGATGTAACCATCCTGCAGTACGAGTTCCATAACCAGGGATTAATTTTTTCTTTAATCTTCTTTTATACTTAGCAGTAGTAGCTGCTTTGAAAGATTTTTTTAACGATGGTTTTCTAATATATCCTCTCATATTAACTACCTCAAAACTTTCCTATATCCAGCATTAATTGCATCTTGTTCAGAGTTAAAATATACAGCGTTAGCAGAATTCATATTATATCCGTGTTGACCAGGGACGTGGTAAATATGACTATTAACATTACCTACAATCTTACCAGTATCAGCAGTATTCATATCAGTATTTTGAAAATTACTGTCATTCTCGTTATTATCATAATTAGTATCGCTACTTTGATTTTCTTGAGCAGAAGCTAATGACTCTGAACTAGCTTTTGCAATGCTTTCAGATTCACTAGCTCTACTTTGACTTTCAGCTATAGATGCACTTTCAGATGAAGCTTTGCTTTCGGATTCTTTTCTTTTAGATTCAGAAGCTTTTTTCTTGCTTTCAGCTTTTCTCTTTGATTCCTCTTTAGCCTTTTTTATAGATTCAGCTTTCTTTTTTGATGATTCTTGGGCTTTCTTAGCTTTTAACGAGCTAGATTTATAAGACTCTGAACTAGTTTTAGAGCTTGAATTAGAGTTTGAACAAGCACCTAATAAACTCATAAATAGTAGGGTAGTAGTAATGAATTTCATTTTTTTCTTTTTCATATAAGATCTCCTCACTAATTTTATTTGATAATTAAGAATCTTTTTCTAATAAATGTCTAATTAACCTTAATTCGTGTAATATTTCTGAATTAATATTAAGTAATTGTGTAATGCTATCCGGGTCTGTTGTGTTTATATTTGCATTGGTACTAATTGTTGATTGTTTTAATTTGTTTTTATAATCATTAGCAGCTTTTTTTATAGTATCAGCTAAAATATTTACAGTTTTCTTGTCAATATTGTCTATTTCATTAGTAATTGCACCGTTGACAACAGAAACTTTACCAAAAACCAAACCTATTGAATAAGAGACACCATTTACCATATCTAAAGGAATCTCATATGATTTAACACCATAAATTAAACCTTTATCTATAAATAATATGCGACTATCTGTACATACAATTAGTACCGTATTACCTTTAAAAAAGCCACTAGTTGCATATAGGATAGTTTCATCATCATTTATTATTTCGGGTAGGGCTTTAATTTCTTTTTTAGTTCCAAATGTATCAGTTACATTTGCTTTTTCTAGCTGTTTGATAATAGTTTCTAAATCCATAATAATATTCTCCTTTATTTAAAAATTAACTATTCATAATTGAATCATATGAGTTAGACCATTTTTCTTTAGCATTATCAAATTTAGATTTGAATTGATCTAATTCTTTTTGATAATCATCTTTTGTTGATTGTGATGTTTTATTGTCATTTATTACAGGAGTATTAGATTGATATTTTACAGCGTAATCATATAAAGCAGATAAGTAATCATCTAAATTATTAGAATATTCTTTAAATTTTTGGTAATCGGAAGAAGTTAAAAACTTTTTTTCTTTATGTAAATCTTTCTTACTAATTTTTTGTTTTAAAATATTATTTGCTCTAACGTTAAATTTATTCAATTTTCCCTGCATAGTTGCAGAATGATCGTGAATATCATCGACATTCGCAGCTTCTAGAAGTTCATCTTCTAAGTTTTGGTATTTTTCTTTAGTCATAGGTGTAGAGATGGCAGCTTTTAATTCTTCTTTAGATGATGTGGATGAAACGCTAGAACTAGCAGCTTTGGAAGATGTAGCTTTTTTCTCAGACTTAATACTTGAAGAACTAGATTTATCATTTGAATTTGAATTTGAACAGGCACCCAGTAAGCTTAGTGATAACAAAGAAATAGTAATAACATTGAATTTTTTCATATAAAATCTCTCCCTGAATTCTATTTTTTTCTGATTAGCTTTTAGTGACTTCAAATCATTGGTCTTTAGGATGTAATAAACTCAGATAGCTTTTCTGAAATACCTAAATAATCTGTTATTTGATATTTAGTTAGGAGCATTATTTCATCTTTATCTTGCATTCCTATTAATAATTTCATAGCTAATTCATTAGCTTCACGCTCCATTTTAGGAATATTTATATCAGTTCCAGTATGGCGGTAAAAAGGGGTGCTTGCACCATCATGCAATCTAATATGTGCATATTCATGTAAAATAACAAAATTCAAATAATTTTTATCCCAGCTAGAATTAATAACAATGGTAGAACATCTATTATTTGTTACGGTAAAACCACCTGTCACATCATCAAGTTCAAATTGTAAAAGTTTAATACCAGCGTCACTAATTAATTGTTTAGGTGTATGCAATTCATATTTGCTTTTAATTTTTTTAAATTCATTATTGATGAAAAAACTCATGCAGATCACACTCCTAATTACGATACTTTTTAGGTGTGAACTTCTTTTTAGCTTCCATTTTGTTCATTTCCATAGCAGTTTTTACTGCAATTAAAATCCTATCTTTTTGCTCTTTCGTAGCAGGTTCACCATAGAAATTTAAATTATTGCCAGTTTCAATACCTTCCATCAATTTTTCAGCTTGAATAGCAATATCGTTTTTTTCTTTATCTGAAAGGTCATAATATTTTTGAGGCTGTTTTTCATTTGAATTTCCTAATAAATAATCAGTTGTAACATCAAATATAGAAGCTAACTTATTTATAGCTTCTATATTAGGCTGTCTAGAATCTCTCTCCCATGTTCCGATAGTTTTACCAGAAACATTTAGTAACTTTCCAAGTTCATCTTGTGTAAGTTTTTTCTCATTTCTTAAAGCTCTTAATCGTAAACCAAACATAAATTTCGCCTCCTAAATGTAGTCTTTATATCATTATAATACTACTTTAAGTAGCTTTTTAGAAATAAAAAAATAAAAAGTTACATAAAGTAGTCAAAATCTCTTTACAAGCTACATTTAGTAGTGTATATTTAAAGTGTAAATTAGCTACAAAACGTAGTTGTTATGTTAGGAGATGATATTATGACTGAGTTGGCAGTATTAAGAAAACAGACAGGATTAACACAAAAGCAAATAGCCAGAAGAATAGGTATTTCCCATAAAGCTTGGCAGTCTTATGAAACAGGATTTAGGACACCAAGACCAGCTGTTATGCAAAAAATAGAAGATTATTTTAATGTGCCTAAAGAAGTTATTTTTTCTGCAGCTTTTAACTACAAAATGTAGCGAAAAGTAGGTGATTTAAATGGAAGCATTGCAAGTAAACATTAATCAGAATTACTTAAATGATGTTATTAATCAGATTTTCAAAACATCGCTTGAAGGTGTGACTTGGGACATCAACGAATTCAGAAAACATTGTTGTTCCAACAAGTCAGCAGAATGGGTTAGACGTTATGTAATTTTACCGTTCGCTGATGAGATCGACTTTGACAAAGGAGGTTGGTGTTTGAATCCGCACGGCGGTAAAGGTAAAAAACAAATGATTTTTGCTAAATCAGCTTGTGAATGGATGGAAGAAAACAAAAGAAGAATTGATTGGAAAGGAAAAGTGTGAATGGAACCTATTTTGGCAGTAGGACTAGCTTTCATCGCCTATGTGGTAGTTTTCGTAGGTGTGAGCTGGTTAAAAGATATATTTGTGAATTGGAGGGATAAATGATGTGGTGCATATACGGAATATTTATCTGCATGGCATTTGCATGTAGCGTAGATCTTTATAGGTGGAATAAGAAACGTAAAGGAGGTGATAGCAATGATTGAATTAACAACAGCAGCTTATTTTACATTGATTGGACTATCAGTTCTTGCAGGCTATGCACTGCACGGAATTGTTATAGCGATTAAAAAAGGAGAATTCTTTGATTAAAGGAGGTGAGATTGTGGCAGAACAAAAAAATTCAGTGGCGGCAACCACTGAACAAATAAGAATTAACAACATTAATCTTAACACATTATTCAATTTCACGAAAACATTAGATAGTGATGTTGAGAAATTTCTAGTAATAAAAGCTTTCTATCAACTTAATTATTTCGATTTAGAACCTAATGACAGAGATGTACTAGAAGAACTATTAAAACCAATAGGAGGAACCAAGTAATGAACTTATTTGAATTGAATCAAACGTATAGAGACCTAGAAGAACGTGAAGACTTAGATTCAGAAGTGTTAGCTGATACTTTAGATTCAATAAATGATGCTAGAGAAATTAAATTAGACAACATTGCTTACTGGATTGAGAAAAACAAAATGCAACTCGATTGGTTGTCTGAAAAACTCAAAGATTTAAGAGCAAAGCAAACATCACTCAACAACTTAAATCTATCTTTACAAGACTACATGACACGAGCATTAGATGATGCTGGTATCAAAGAGTTGCAAACCGAAAACCACATTTTAAAGCCTAGAAATTATAAGGCATCAGTGATTGTAGATAGTCTAGATAATTTACCAGAAGAATTTAAACAAACTAAAACAGAAGTCACTGCTGACAAAAAAGAACTATATAAGGTTTTAAAGGATGGTCAAGAAGTGCCAGGTGTTCATCTTAAACCTAATCGAGGAACAGTGATTAAGTAATGTTTAAATTGAGAGATTATCAATTGGAATCAATTAACAACATATATGATTCCGTCAAAAAAGGACATCACTCCATAATCGTTCAGTCGCCACCTAGAACAGGTAAGACAGTGATTATGTCCGAGATTGCCAGACGTGCTACTAAAAAAGGTAATCGAGTGATGTTCGTGGTTCACAGAAAGGAAATCGTAGACCAAGTTATCAAAACTTTCAAAGCTAATGAAGTTGATATGAATTTAGCTCAAATAGGTATGGTTCAAACATTTACTAGACGTGTAGATAAGCTCTCAGAGCCTACTATCATTTTCGTAGACGAGGCTCACCACGTTCTAGCTAGAAGTTATCGTAGAATACTTGAAACGTTCCCAGACGCTTTAAAATTATTATTCACGGCTACACCAGTAAGACTAAATGGAGAAGGGTTTGAAGATGTAGCAGATGACTTAATTATTGGCAAACCTATTTCGTGGCTGATTGATAATCAATTTTTAGCTCCAGTTGATTACTATGCACCAGTTGCTTTAGATACTTCAAAACTAAAAACTAAGCGTACTGGTGATTATGATGAACAATCTATTAAAGACGCTTTTAAGCCTAAGATTTACGGTAGAACAGTTGATCAGTATCTTAAGTTGGCCAAAGGTAAGCAAGCAATAGCTTACACATACAATGTTGAATCAGCTGAGAGATTAGCTAAGCAGTTCTGTCAACAAGGTATCTTGGCCAAAGCAGTATCTGGTACTACTCCAAAAGCAGAAAGGGATCAGATTATCAAAGACTATCGAGCCGGAAAGGTAAGGATAGTTACGAATGCTGAATTATTTACTGAAGGATTAGATTTACCAAACGTTGACTGTGTAATCATGCTGAGACCTACCAAATCATTATCCTTGTATCTACAATTTGCAATGCGATCAATGAATCCAAGAGCAGGCAAAACTGCAATTATCATTGACCAAGTTGGAAATGTTCAAAGATTTGGTTTACCTACTCAAGATAGGTACTGGAGCTTGGAAGGTACTAAAAAACAGAAAGAAAGTAATAGGCTTAAAATTCAACCAGTATCAACGTGTCCTAGTTGTTTTGCAGCATTCTACAGGAACGGTAATACATGTCCGTTTTGTGGGGCTGACTTAGTTGAAGAAAGAGAAATTGAAGTCGTCGATAAAGCAGAATTGAAAAAGGTTGTAGCACGTAGGAAAGAAATATTTAAAAAGATCATAACTGATAAAGTTGCTAATAACGTAGCTGATAAAACACCTTCAGAACTAAAGAATTACGCTGAAGTTAAGGCTTACGCAGATTTGAAGGGCTATAAACCAGGGTGGGCTTACTTTTATGCTAAACAGCGTGGCTTTATCAAATGAAAGGAATGATTAAAGTGTCGATTTTACCACCACTTAATAGACAAAAGAAGGTTAGAAGAATTCCTAGAAACTTCTTCATTTTCGGAGATACCATGTCAGGTAAATCTTACTTGGCTGAGAGATTTCCAGTACCACTATTTTTAAACACTGACGGTAATTCGGAAATGATTCCAGCTCAAGACATTCAATTATTAAACGTTAGAGATGCTCAAGGAAAACTAAAACGTTCAGTAATTGACCAGTTAGATGAGATTATCTTAGAGCTTAAAACTAGGAATCCTGGTTATAAAACAATTGTAATTGATGTTATTGATGATTTAACAGTCATGATTGAACAAGCTATTTGTTATGAAAATGACGTTCAAAGTTTAGCTGATATTCCATATGGGAAAGGCTATTCAGCATTTAACAGCGTACTGCAAAGCTTTGTAGTAGAACTTAAATCACTACCTATGAATGTTGTTTACATCTCAAGAGTTGCAAAAGAAGGAGACAGTGATGTTGAAGTACCTAGTCTCAAAACTAAGTACTACAACATTGTTAATGGTAACTGTGATTTAGTTATCCAAACTAAACGCAGAGGAAAGAACTACATCAGAAGGGTTACTGATAGACGTACACATTACGTACGTGAAGAAATTGATGACAAAGATATCTTAAGGATCTTAGATAACGTTGTAGGAGTATTTGACAAGCCAGTTAAAACTCCAATTAAAGAACAAAAGAAAATTGTAGACAAAATCGAAACAGAAAAAGAAGTAAAGGAAGGTAAAGAATAATGGGATTAAGAGACGCAGCAGCAAAGGCTTTAGAAGGATTTGATACAAAAAAAGGTAATGTAAATGGTTTTGAAGGACTACCTTCAGGAGATTATGTCGTAATGATTGATAATATCAAGAACCAAGATACTCCATGGGGTTCTGAACAATTGTCAATCAGAGTTCAAGTTTTAGATGGTGAACATGCTGGCCAAAAAGAATTTGTTAATTTGAGTTTAGATGAAACTACTGCTAAAGGTAATCCTAATCCAATGCTTGGAAGAAACATTAAGTTGATTGCTAAATTAGCATCTAATTCAGGCATTGAACTTCAAGATGAAGATTGGGAAGATATTGAAACTTTAGCTAATGCATTGGCTTTAGCTGAAGGTAGAACTGTTTTAATGCATTTAACAGTTAGCGAAAACAAGAAGAACCCACAATATCCATATCGTAATTATGATTTTGATGAAGCAGAAGAACCAGATGAAATTGTTATTGATGATGACGACGTTCCATTCTAAAGATTAATTAGAGCAGTAACTCTAGACTACCGAATGGGTGAGATGCCCGTTAGAAAGGATTTGCTATGAAGAATTTAGTAAATGTAGCACTGGCATATCAAGCTAAAGGAATGAGTGTGCTACCACTTTTAAATAAAAAGCCATTGATTAAATTTGCAGATAGACCAGCTTTAACAGCAGATGAAATCAAGAAATTGTGGAGAAAATATCCAACTGCAAGTATAGCTTTAAAAACTGATAAATTCTTTGTAGTGGATATTGATAGACACGAGAATGGAGCAGATGGTTTTAATTCGTTTGACCAACTGCCTAAAGACTGGTTTCCAAAAACACTATCTCAAACCACTAAACATGGTGGTAAGCAGTTATTTTATCTTAAAAGAGACGAGATGACACTACATCAGATGATAGGTTGGCAACCTGGAATTGATATTAAAGCACATCCTAATAATTATGTAGTAGTTGCACCTAGTGAAGGATATTCTTGGGAAAATAAAAATCCAATTGTCAAAGCTCCGCTAGATTTGATTAGAACAATCAATCAGTCGAGAGCTACTAAGGGTCATCCTAATAGAGTTAGCGAAGATTTAAATTTAACTAGAGAACGTAATTCAACTACAGATGTATTAGAAACAATAGCAAGTGGTCTAGGTGATCAGGGTCAAAGAAATAAAGCTTTGGCTGCTTTATGTGGAGCATTATTTTTTAGATCAGTTAAACCACGATTAGCTTACAAGTTAGTGAATATAGCAAATGAAAATTCAAATGATCCTTTACCACAAAAGGAGCTAGATAGGACGTTTGAATCAATCTTAAATAGAGAAATTAAGAATGGAGGCGGATAAAGATGAGTGTTGATGATGCAATCAAAAGAGCAGAGAACCAAGAGTCAACAAACGTTGTAAAAATGCCAATTCCATTCACAATGACGCAAAGTGGAACTATCAAAGCTAACTCTTTGCGTAATATAGGATTGATTTTAGAACAAGATGAGATTCTTAAAGGAACATTTGCATATAACGAATTTTCGTTTGCTGATGAAGTTATAAAAAGTATTCCACAACTACACATAAAATGTGGATATGTTGAGGATAACTATATTTCAAGCATTCTTAGATACATTGAAGATAAGTATGGAGTTTTGTTTACTGAAAGACTACTGCAGATGGCAGTTAGTAACGACGCTCAAAGTAACTCATACAACCCGGTTAAAAAGTACTTAGAAGAAGCTGAAAAAGAATGGGATGGAGAACAACGTGTAGCGTTATTGTTACCAGAATTTTTAGGGGTTGAAATCAGTGAAGTGACAACGCTGCAGACTAAAATATTTTTCGTTGGAGCAGTGGCCAAAGTTTTTAATCCTAACTCTAAGTTTGATTATGTGTTGGATCTAGTTGGTGGCCAAGGTGTAGGTAAGACCACTTTTCTAAAAAAGATTTCAAATGGTTGGTATACAGACCAGTTTACAGACTTTAAAGACAAAGATAGTTATATGAATATGCAAAGAGCTTTAATTGTCAATGATGATGAAATGACAGCTACTAACAATTCAGATTTTGAAACTTTAAAAAAATTCATTTCATCTGAAGAACTAGAATACAGACCACCTTATGGTAGAAGTGCAGTTAGACGTCCTAAGAATTTTGTCATTGCCAGAACAACTAACGAATCAACGTATTTAAAGGACAAAACTGGGGAGCGTAGATTCATGCCAAACATGGCCAACAAACGCAGACAAATTAAAAATCCTATCACAGATTTAACACCAGAGATTATTAAGCAATTCTGGGGTGAATGTGTTCACTACTACAAGGAAGGCTTTAACTTTATGTTATCAGATGAAGAAAATGAACTGCTTGAAGAAAATAGGAAGTCATTCATGTACATTGATGAAGCTGAAACTCAAATAGAAGAAGTATTAACAGGGTGGCCAGGGGCTTTCATAACATCATCTCAAATAGCTAAGGAGCTTGGAGAAGAGAACTTAATCAAGAATCGAAAGTTGGCTAAAAAGATTAAATACATTATGGATAATCATAGAGAATGGGAGCCAGCTCATAAAAAAATAAATGGAATATCTAAGAGAGGATACAAAAAGGTTTAGACTAGTTGTCACTAGGTTTACACTAAAAATCTACTTAGTGTAAACCTTAAAATGTTGATATACAGGGCTTTATATATATAAGTTTACACTACTACACTAATTTATATATAAAGTATATATATTCTATATAAAAGAAGAGACAAAGAGAAAAAATAACGGTGGAATTGTAAAAAGTTTAAATTTAGTGTAAACCTGTAAACTTGCTTATAAACGTTGATATATCAATGTTTGTACTGTAAACCTATGTGTAAACTTAGTGTAAACCTTGAGAAAGGATTTTACGATTGACTTTAGAACAAAAAATTCAAAATGACATTATGGTTGCAGTTACTAGGCACGGATGTACTGTGTTTAGAAGTAATGCTGGGACGGTTCAGACAAAATTTGGAACAGTGATTAAATTAGCACCTAAAGGTTGGCCAGATATCACAGGATTTAGGCACAGTGATGGAAAGATGATTCTGATAGAAGTTAAAAATGAAACTGGAAAGCTTAGGGAAGATCAGATTAGGTTCCAGGAATTTATTGAAGATAAACCTGTGTTATATGGAGTGTGCAGAAGTGTTGAAGATGCAATTGAATTAATTGAAAGTAATTAGGTTTCGCAGTGTAAGAATGGTTTGAAATGAGGTATATGGGATGAATGAAAACTTTATAAATATGTATACAGAATTAAACAGAAAATACCCAGATATTTACGGTCGAGATTTGAGAATTGATGCTATTGATCGTAAAGACCGTTATGATGACGATAAATTGTTTGATGAAACAATTTTAGATGTAGTGAGAATTTACTACAAACAACAAACTATATCTATTGAAAGATACTATGAAAATGACTGGGAAATTGAAGATGAAGATTATATTAAATTTGAAGATTTTAGAGAAATCGGAAAGATTTTAAGTATTGTTATGAAGCATATAAGCAGAATCGAGTTAGATTGATTTGCCACGATTTTAGGGATTGAGTCAAAAGGAGGAAAAGGCAATGAACGAAAATTTCGAGAACATGTTGGAAGAATTAGAACGTGAGTTTCCAGATAGTTACAATAAAGAATTATACTTAGTTATTCATAATGAAGTATGTGATGATTATTATGTAGATGATGAATTTCAAGAAGAGTTATTCAGTAATTTGTTTATAAATTACAAAACATCTGCAATAGAAATAAGTAGAGATTTTAAAAATAATTTGTTTAATATCAATACAGACATACTTATTGAACAAGAAGATTTAGCAGTTATCGGAAAAGTTATAAGTATAGTAGTTAAACACTTGAGCAAGATTGAGTTTGAAGAATCAAAATAATTCGGTAGATTAAAAGTGTACAGGCTTAGCATCTGTCAAAGGATGCTGAGTCATAGGTAGTAATATTGCTGATGAGCTACAACCTCCAAACAAAAAAATCGAAAGGATGTGAAAATTCCTCCTCATTAATTCATACGTAGCAAGTTAGCAATTATTACTGCCATTAGGGTTATTAAACCTACTTAATCTTTTAAATACACCGTTGCAGTTGCAAATAAATTTTGAGAGGAGCTAAACCTCCGTGCATTATATCTTCGTAGCAACTGTAACACCGCCTTGCATCCACATGATTTGAGATGGTCATATGTGTTGAGAGCATAGCAAGGCTTTAGCTAGCTAGAAATATGAGAGAAAGGATTGATTAGATGAAATTATATTTAGTTGAATATTTTATTAACAATAAACTGCATAACATGATTGTCAGAGCTAAAGACCACAACGCAGCTGAAACACAAGTTAAAGTGTCTGTAATAGCAAATATTCATGATGATAATTTTTAGGAGAAGTATAATGGGAAAAGTTTATTTTAATGTTAAGGATATTTTTGGAAATAATCATAAAGAAGTAGAGATAATTAGAGTTTATGAGAATACAGCGTCAATTCTAGATGTGAATACAAATTTAACTTGGATAGTTAGAAAACATGAATTAGGACTAGAAGAAACAAGTCCAAATCATAAATATCCAGGCCATTTTGATTATCGAAAAACTAAACGCCAATGGAAAGGTAAAGAACAGCAATTGGTCGATATGGTTAGAAGCTATAACTAAAAAAAGCACGATCCCTTGGAAACGTGCCACTTAAATCAACTAAAATAATTATACCACAGGGAGAGTGCTTAGCTTGGAAGAATTAATGATACCCGGAATGAAAAATATTGACTATGATAAAACAGCTGATAATGTGGCAAGGTTTCTAACTGACAAACGTTACTATCCAAGACTATACAAGATATATCAACAGGCAAGTCCAGAGTTTATACAAAGTCCAAGTTTAAGTGGTATGCCTGGTGGAAGCATAGGAAACAGCAACGAAGAAAAACTAGTGAAATATTTGTATGCTAAATCAATAGTTGATGGAGTTGCAGATACATACGATAAAGGATCAGTAGAGTTGCGAGTAGTACTAGATAATGTATTAGGTAAAATATCAGCAGTTGAGGCAATGATGAGACTACATTTTGAAAATACAAGATATTATCAAGTAAAGAAAAGGGCGTTAAATGAATTCGCTGACGGTTTGGAGATGAAGGTTAATTGTCCTGATTTACATGTATATTGTTAAAAGTAGGTTAAAATATAAATTTTTGTGATGTAAAAAGTATACAAAAAGTGTTAAAATTACACTGATAATACTACTAAAATGTTGGGAGGGATTGTTATGTATAAGATGATAAAATTCATCGGATCAGAAGTTACCAAATCTACCCAGAAAATAAATAATTCGATTTTAATGTTTAATTCAGTAGTTTTTGATAGAAAAAATATTAGTTTTTCTTCAAAATATAAAGTTCCTAAAGATGATAAGAGTAGTATAAGAGAGGACTACAAAAGAATAGGAAAGGACATTTATAAAGTTTTAAATAATTATGAGCAAAGAAACCAAAAACGACTTGCAGAGCAGTAAGGCAAATGTAGATGAAGTTATTGATAGTGTAAAAAAATTGCCACGAGAAGAGCAAGAAATGGCTATCTCAAAATTAGAAATGTACTCAGGACCTATTCCACATCCTGATATTTTGAAAAAGTATGATGAATTAGATCCAGGTGCTGCAAAATTGATTATAGAAAATGGTGTAAAAGAATCTGAACATCGAAGAAAATTAGAGGTTCAAGCAATGAATTATACTGCTAGAGATTCAAGACGCAGAGAATGGATGGGTTTCTTTTTAGGGATAATAATAATTTTAGTTGGAGCATTGTTAATATATCTTGGACATACTATTACAGGTACTGTTCTTTCTGGAATATCAGCAGTTAGTTTAGTTAGTTTATTTGTAGGTAATAGTAGTGAAGAAGATAAGTCTGAAGAAAAAGAAGATAAGAATTCTTAAATTAAAAATTTATAAAGTGGTCTGAAAAAAATTTCAGACTATTTTTATTTCATGTAAACGGAACAAATGTTTAATTTAGAATAAAAAAGTGTAGAGCGAGTGTAGAAACAGTGTAGATTAAGTGAAGACTTTCCGTGCTATTATGGTATTGTAGCAAAGGTAAGTTAGGTTAGTCGCTTTATAGACCACGAGAGTTAAAACTTACAATGCATATTTTAATTGTCATAATTATTAAGTCAGTCTATCAGGCTGGCTTTTTATTTTGGAGAAAATTATGAAAGATAGTATAGATTTTGGAAAGGTACAAACTTATGAAGAACTGAAGATGTTACGTAAGTTAGAGAAACACTACAAGAAACATCCAGTTAAACATAAGCGTAAGTACAGTAGAGATATCAGCAAGATTAAGTTAAAAGGTGGTGGGTGATATGCCAAGAGTTAGACGATGCAGATATAAAGATTGTCATGCAATGGTGGAGTTACCAAACCATTATTGTCAGCAACATTATAGTTATGAAGCAGAGTATCTAGCTAATAGACAGAAGTGGGCAAGGTCAAGAAGTAAGTCATATCAGCATCGCTACAATACAGTTACACGTAATAGGAATAGTAATAAGTCTGAACAATATAACTTCTATCGTAGTAAGCAGTGGGTAAACTTAAGACAGTTGGTATTGAATAGAGATTATTATTTATGTCAGTATTGCAAAGTAATTAATAAGATTACCAGTGCTAAGACAGTAGATCATATTGTACCAATTGAATATGACACAGACTTGAGAGCTGATACTGGTAACCTTGCTACAATTTGTTCAAAGTGTCATAGACTCAAGACAGATTGGGAACGTTGGTACTATGGCACAGGTAAGGATAATCAGTTGAAACAGGTACCTAAAATTACAAATATTAGTGAGATTGTTTTAGAAATGAATAGACTTGCTAAAACGTCCTTAAAATAGCCGTAGATGTATTTTAAACAAATCGGATGAATTATATTAAAAGGAAATTTAAATTTATCCCCCGCCCTAGTAGGAGCCAAGGAAGAGCGCACACATAGGAATCACCTTATAAAAAAGTGCAATTTCTGAAATTTTTACCTAGGGGGGGTACCAAGATTGAAAGGAGGTAAGCCAGTGGTTAAAAAAGTCTTTTATCAGCAGAATGATGGGCGTTTAAGCGGTACACCGCCAAAGCACTTAGGAACGGTAGCCAAGGTATGTTGGCGCAAAATCGTGCCCTTTTTAGAAAGTACAGAGCGAGTTAAAAGAATAGATACTGCATTAGTAGAATTGTACTGCTCGCAATATGAGATTTATCGTCAAGCTTACGATGATGTCTTAGAGAATGGTATTCAAACTAAGATATTTAAATCACTTCAAGATGCTAGTGGTTCGATAGTAGGAAAAGATTTTGTTGGTTATCGTAAGAATCCAGCTGTTGCAACGATGAAAGACGCTAGTATACAGATAACCAGTATCGGTAGTCAACTTGGCTTATCTCCTAAAGCACGAGCTGAATTGATGCAATTGGTTGATAGCAAAGAAAAAGAAGATTCAACTGAAAAATTAGCAAAGATTTTTGGAGGTGAAAGCTAGTGGAAGTAGATTTAACTCAGACTCATGATGTTTTAGGAACATATCATAGTATCGATTTTTCAGATATTAGAAAGAAATATCAAGATGAAGGTACTAAGTACGCTTTTAAAGTACTTGATGAAGAAATTGAAACAGGATATCTAATAAAGCTAGCTTGCTTTAGACACCTAAGAGATTTGCAAAGACAGAATACAAAAGAATTTCCTTATCGTTATTCAGTCAAACAAGCTAAAAAACTACTATTATTTGCCTCAATGTGTCCGAATGTAGATACAGGTTCTCCAACTGAATTAATGGATTGGCAGAAGTTTATTTTCTGTATGCTATTTGGTTGGAGAAATTTAGAAGGGAGAAAGAGATTTAGTCGTGCGATGGTTTCTGTCGCTCGTGGGCAAGGGAAGACTTACCTAATGGCAATTTTGATGTGCTACTCCTACTTCATTGAAAGTTTAGGATTGTCTAATCAAGATTATCTAGTGGCATCAATTAATTTTAAACAGACTAATAAGATATTTGGTTATATTAAAACAATGATGAAGTACATCGTTAAAACGGATATGTTTAAAGATTATGCTGCTACTGTTGACTTTAAAGCTCAAAGCGATCAGATGATTATGAAAGAAAAGAATAACGTTTTACGTGCTATCTCTCATGAATCAGGACAATATGATAGTTTTCACTTTACAACAGCTATTTTTGACGAAATTGGAGAAGTAAAGAGTAGAGAAAAGATTAGCAAGATTATTTCAGGTCAAGTTAAAGTGCCTAATCATCAATTCATTCAGATATCAACATCTTATCCAGACCCTAGCGTTCCATTTCATGAAGATCAAAAAATGATTCAGCAAGCAATGGAACAAGACTATAAGCGTGATGCAGATAACTTTTTAGGATTAATTTGGGCTCAAGATAGCTTAGATGAAACTTTTAAGCCAGAAACGTGGTATAAATCAAATCCTTTATTGTATCTAGATAGTCAAAAACAAGTTTTAATGGAAGGATTGCAAGATAAACGTGATGCAGATATGCTATCTGGTAATGTAGCAGACTTTCAAAATAAGAATTTAAATTTATGGTTAGCAGAAGCAACCAATAGTTTCTTGAAGTTAGGTGATATAGACCGAGCTATCCAGCCTAATTTCAATATTGAAGGTAGGACTGTATATATCGGCTATGATTATTCGATGTTTTCTGACAATACTGCAATAGCATTTGTATATCCTTATTCAGCAAATCATGGTGTTCCTAAATGGAGAGTTGAGCAACATTCATTTATTCCTTGGCAACACGCTGGTTCAATTGAGGCTAAAGAAAAACAAGATGGTATAAATTATCGTGAATTAGCTAAGCAAGGTTATTGTACTATTACCAGTCATCCACAAGGTTTGATTAATGAAGAACAGGTTTATCATTGGTTATTAAACTACATACATGATAATGATCTTAATGTTATATTCTTTGGCTATGATGATTGGGGAGCAACTACTACAATAAAGCAACTTGAGTTAAATACTGATTATCCATTGCAAGGTATTAGGCAACGGACATCAGAGCTAAAAGATCCTACAAAATTTTTGCAGAAGTGCTTTATTGAAGGAACAATTACACGTCCTGACGATAAAATCATGGAAAAAGCATTAATGAATGCACAGATTTATGAAGATAAAATCGGTATTCAAGTAGATAAAGCTAAAGCAACTCTTAAGATTGACGTAGTAGATGCAATTATTGATGCGATGTATCAGGCAATGTACCATTTTGAAGACTTTGGAATAGCTAATGATAAGTCAAAACAAGTTGAATTAATGACAACTAAGCAAGTTGAAGATTGGTATATGAGTGATGAATCTGGATTATTAGGAGGTGATTTTGATGATTTTTAGACGAATTATAGGATATTTATGGCAACTTTCAGACGTTCTATTGTTTATTTCAGCAATGGTTGTATTAGATTATACAGCCTTTAGAATTAATGCTACACTAGGTTGGTTTGTAATATCCTTAATATTATTTGTCTTAGGTTGGCTAGTTGAAGTCATCTCTGAACGAAAGCGAGGTGATAGTTAATGCCAATATTTAATATTAATAATGCTTTAAAAACGTCAACAATGAGTGTTCCATTTGGTTTTGGTGATGAAGAAGTTTTTAATGTTCTAACTGGTAAAGATAGTGATACTTATATCAGCGCTAAAGAAGCCTTAAGGAATTCAGATATATATTCAGCAATTTTTCAATTATCTGGAGACTTAGCATCTTCACAAATTATCAGTAGTAAGACTAGATATCAAGGAATAATTGATAATCCAACTTTGACGTCAAATAAACATGCTTTTTGGCAAGCAATATTTGCTCAACTGTTGTTGGGTGGAGAAGCTTTTATATATCGTTGGCGAAATATTAACGGTATAGATCATCATTGGGAATATTTAAGGCCTTCACAGGTTAGTGCATATCTATTAGATGATGGTTCAGGGTTAATTTACAATATTACCTTTGATGAACCAAAAATCGGAGTAAAAATGAACGTCCCACAAAATGACGTTTTACATTTTAGACTACTTTCAAAGAATGGTGGTATGACAGGTATTAGTCCTTTATCTGCCTTATCTAACGAACTTAATATCAAAAATGATTCTAATAAATTAACTAGAGCAGCATTAAGTCAAGCAATTATGGCACCTGGTATTTTGAAAATCAAAAAAGAAGGTACTATTGATTGGAAATTAAAAGCTTTACGTTCTAAACAATTTATGAGGCAAGTTCAAGCTGCAAATAATGGACCAGTTGTAATTGATGATTTAGAAGAATATTCACCTTTAGAAATAAAATCGGATATTGCTAAATTATTAGCACAAGCTGATTGGACTGGTAATCAAATCGCTAAAGTGTATGGTATTCCCAATTCTTATTTAAACGGTCAAGGAGACCAACAGTCATCTTTAGACCAGATAAAAGGAATGTATGCTAATGCTTTATCTCGATATATGGAATCAATCGTATCAGAGCTTGATAATAAGTTAAATGCGGATATTAGATACAACATTAGACCAGCAATAGATCCACTACAAGATGGGTACGCTCAAGTATTATCTGGTTTAACTAAAAATGGTATGTTGGCACATAATCAAGCTAGATACTTACTTCAAGAAACTGGTTATTTTCCAAAAGATTTACCAGAAGCACAACCTGCATTGTTAAAATCGAAAGGGGGTGATAGCGATGCGGAAGATACCAATTAAAGGAGCAATTGTTGATGATAATACTGCTATGTTTTATGACTATTTTGGCATGACTTGTACAAGCCCTAAAAAAGTATCAGCAATTTTAGATGAAGAAGTTACTGAAGGTGATGACGATATTGTTGTTGATATTGCATCGAATGGTGGCGATGTATTTGTTGCCTCTGAAATTTATAGTATGTTAAAGAATAATAAATCTAATGTAAAAGTTAATGTTACAGGGTTAGCTGCATCTGCTGCATCAGTAATTGCAATGGCAGGAGATACAGTATCAATTGCACCAACAGCTCAAATCATGATACATAAAGCGTGGACTCGTGTAGATGGAAATGCTGATGATTTAGGTCATGAGGCAGGTGTTCTAAGTGGAATTGATAAGTCAATTGCCAGTGCTTATGAGTTAAAAACAGGCATGAAACAATCTGACCTTTTACAAATGATGTCAAATGAAACATGGTTGACTGCTCAAGATGCAGTAGATAAAGGTTTTGCTGATGAAATTATGTTCGTTAATGAAGAAGATGATGAACCAGTTATGAATTCTATGGAAGATATACCTAGTAAATCAGCTATTAATAAGTTAATGAATTTAATTTTAAAGGCAGATAAACAACAAAATAAAACAACAAGCCAGTTTGAAAATCCAAGTTTAAAGGATAAGAAACTGGCTATTTTAATGGAAAGAAGGAAGTAAAACATGAATATTAATGAACTTAATAATGCTTGGATTGAATCTGGGCAAAAAGTAGCAGATTTAAACATGCAAATTAATGCTGCTTTAATTGATGATAATTATGATGAAGAAAAATTTGCTAACTTGAAAGCTCAACGTGATAAAGAAGTTGCACGTCGTGATAATTTGAAAGAACAATTAGATGCTGCACGAGCTGAACAAGTTTATAACATGCCAGATAGTGCAAAAGAACCATTGAATGATAATGAAAAAGATTTAAAAGCAAAATTCGTTAAAGATTTTATTGGTATGATGAATAACGATCCTAAAGTATTAGCGATGGTTACATCTTCTAAAGATGATAGTGGTAATAATGCAGGTTTAACAATTCCTGAAGATATCCAAACAGCTATTCATCAATTAGTACGCCGTTATGATTCATTAGAACAATACGTAAATCGTGAATCTGTATCTATGCCAAGTGGTTCTCGTGTGTTTGAAAAATGGACTGATGTTACACCATTAGCTAATCTAGATGATGAAACTGCAGCAATTGGTGATAATGATGATCCAAAACTAACATTAATCAAGTTCGCAATTAAACGTTATGCAGGTATTACTACTGTCACAAATACTTTATTGAAAGATACTGCAGAAAATATCTTAGCTTGGTTATCTGCATGGATTGCTAAAAAGGTAGTAGTTACACGCAACAAGGCAATTATTGATGTAATGGATAAGGCACCTAAGAAATCAACTATTGCAGATTTTGACGGTATTATCGATTTAATTAATACAGGGGTAGATCCTGCAATTAAAACAACGTCATTCTTGATGACTAATACATCTGGTTTGAATACTTTAGCTAAAGTTAAGGATGCAATGGGACGTTACTTATTACAACCAGATCCTAAACAACCAGATCAATACATCATTAAAGGTAAGCGAGTAATTGAAATTGCTGATCGTTGGTTACCAGATAATTCTGGAAATCATCCATTATACTATGGTGATCTAAAACAAGCAGTAACATTGTTTGATCGTGAAAATATGTCTCTATTATCTACTAACATTGGTGGAGGAGCGTTTGAAAAAGATTTAACTAAGGTCCGTGTAATTGATCGTTTTGACGTAGTAGCAACTGATAGTGAAGCTTGGGTAGCTGGTTCATTCAAAACTATTAAAGATCAAGAAGCTAATTTAGCAGGCACACCTAAAGCTTAGAGGTGATTTAGATGGATAAGGAAATATTACTTGATGATCTGAAGTTATCTCTTAGAATTGATGGCGATGATGACGATAGATTACTAAATTCATATATTAATGCTGCTGAAGTTTATATTAAAACTGCAGTAGGTGGCGATAATGAATTTTGGCAACAAGAAGATGTTATTGCAATTCAAAAAATAGCAATTTTAGCTTTAGCTGGTGCTTATTATGATTACAGAGTGGCTTTACAAGATGTAATGACTTATCCTATTAATCTAACTTTAAATGCGATAATCTCACAATTACGTGGGAAATTAGCATTATATGAAGAAGGTGATAGTGATGCCTAAGAAGTTATTACATTCTTCATTTAATCAGCGCATCGAGTTCCAAACTGTTAGTTTTGTAGCTGATGATTTAACTGGAGATACAGTTGAAAAGCCAGTTAGCTTGTTTAAATGTTGGTGTGCACCGCAAAGACGAACCATGTCTCAACAGTTTCAATTAACAGGTTTAGGACTTGATGATACTCTAACTGTGGCAATTAGACACAATAATAAAGTTCAGGAAGCTACATTGGCTAAATATAAAAATGAAACTTATGAAGTAGTTTCTATCTCTCCTGATGATACTAATAACTATATGGCTTACGATTACATTGTTATTAGGAAAAAGAAAGGGGCTGGTAAGCATGGCTAATAATGCAGATATACCTTTCGAAAATTTATTACAAGATTTTAGTAAAAGTTTGAATAAACTTGTTCCTAATATGGAGCAAAAAAAGAAAATCACTCAAGCTGGTGCTAACATATTAGAGAAGAATATACGTCGGGTAACTCCTATTTCTAAGTTGAAATATGATAAAAATAAGGGAAAATCTTACAAAACAACGCATTTAAAAGAATATGTAATGTCACAAAATACCAACATTGACGGTCAAGAAGATGGTAGTTCAACAGTTGGATTTGGTAAAAAGGCTTATATTGCTAGATTTTTAAATGATGGAACAGTTAAAATGTCAGCTACACACTTTGTAGATAATGCTGTCAATGAATCTAAAAAAGAAGTTTTACTAGCTAATAAGGCTGAATATGACAAAATAATGCGAGGTGGTAAGTAGTGGAAACACCAACCACGATAGCAAAAAAATTGATGAAGAATATTACTTGGATAGATGAGTTATACTCTGGTTCTATTCCAAGTAATGTGGAAGTAAGTACAAATAAAAATACAGTATTAATTACTGAATATTTAAATGAACCTAGTCTTTATGCCAATATGAAGATCAAGTATTGGCAAGTAGGGGTTGAAGTTCAGATTTTCTATAAGTTAAGTGGCGATGATTTCCAAAATCATGAAATAGAATTAGCCAAATTATTTAATGGCGATGATTGGGAAATTGACACTTCAAGAAATCGAATTAAGGACCCAGATACTAAACAATGGACTAAGGTTTTTTATTTTTCAAAAATTTTAAAAGTGAAAGAAGGTATATAGAATGGCAGGAGCAACAACTCATGGTATTTTATACGCAGCATTTGGTATCGTTGACGATAATGGCGATATTATCAAGAATGCTAAAAAAGGTGTTAGTGAACTAGGAGTTGAAGTAGTTGATGGCGATGGAGAAGGTGCTACAACTGCTAATATTACTGGTTTAGAACAAAACGGTACAATTAAATGGGCAAATAATAAAGCTAAGCGTATCACTCATGGTAAACAACAACCACAAGTTGCATTAACTATGTTAGATATCAAAAAAGATTTATTAAACCGCCTAAAAGGATATGTATCTGATGGTAAAGGTGGTTACGTGCTTACATCTGGTTCTAAGCCTAATGTGGCATTATTAATTTGTTCTGAAGATATGGACGGAACAAGAATTTATGAAGGCTTTGCAAATGGTGAATTAACTCAAGCAGCACAAAACCATGGTACTGATAATAACAATATTACAGAAGCTGATACTACTTTAACCTATCAAGCTTTAGCTCCAATTAAAGATACAACTTTTGTTGACGATAAAGGAGTAACACAACCTTATAAGGTTTGGGCTGATGATGAAGCAGGATTTGATATTAACGCGATGTTCAAAGAAGTTTTTGGTGGCTTTGACGGTGTAGCTAGTCTTAAGATCCCTGGTGGAACAAAAACAGGTAGCGTAGCAGTTGATGGTGGTTCTGGATTACATTAATTAGATAAACAGAGACGAGAAATGTGAAACGTTGGAGGATTTATTATGGTTAAAATTAATACAAAAAAACTTGGATTAAAGAAACCAGTTTTTGTTAAAGTAACAGTTAAGAAGATTAAATTAGCTGATATGATGATGAATAAGCTGTTGAAATTAGGTATCGAACAGGATAGAACTGAGTTACTAAAAGAAAGAGATGCCAGCAATGAAGATTTTGTTAACAATGCAATTAAAATGAATAACATGGAAATTGAATTTGCTGACAGTGCTTTTGATTTCTTACAAAAAGCTTTAAATTTGTCTAATAAAGAACGTGATCTTGCTGAAGATAATTTAACTTTTGAAGAATTGGGTAATTATATTAATTATGTAATTATGCGAATTAAAGGTCAATCTGAAGAAGATATTAAAGCGATGATGAATTCAGAAGTTAAAAAGGATAAAGATCCAAAAAAAGAATTAGACGCTTAGCAGATACTTTAATTGATACTCAAAATGAATATCAAGACTTGCTATACCTACAACAAAAATTGATGTTGGAATCTGGTATAGCAATATCTGTTAGCGATGAAGAAGAATTTGAAACATTGGTCGAAGTAATGTCTGCTAAGGCTAAAGAAGATAGACCAGTCTCACCAAGAGAAGCATTAAGGCGCTTACGAGGAAAGTAAAAATATGGTATAATATCCATGTGAGAAAGTCCCGGAGGTGAGATAGATGAAGAAAATATACAACTGGTTAAAAAAAGACGATAATTTTTGGTTAATGTTAGTTATTTTAGGAATATTAGCTATAATTATCGGTGTAGTATTCTTCTGGGATTGGTTTTGGGCTCATATTTTAAAATGGATAATGATATATTTTATTTTAAAGTTTATTTTTACTTTAAAACCTTACTGGTATAAGGAATGATTACGGAAACTATAGAAAGTCAACTGAAAAAGTTGGCTTTTTTATTTTGGAAGAAAGGAGGTTAAATTTAAGTGAAAGTTCAAAATGAGATGGCGACAAAGATTACGGTGGATACAGTTCAAGCCGCTAAGAGTGTTTCGGCATTCAGGAATGGTATTACAGCCTTAACTAATTCATGGAAAGCCAACGAAATAGCATATCGAACAGCTGGCGATAGTTTGAACGCTTTAAAGTCAAGATATGAAGGCATTGGTAATGTTATTGAACTTCAGAAACAAAAAATTGACGAGTTGAAAAATAGACAAGAAGGACTTGATAGAACTAATAAAGATCAAGCTAATACTTGGTTAAAGTTAGAGAAAGATATCCAAACCGCAACACGTCAATTAGCTAGTTATGAAGCACAGCAATCTAAAGCCAAGGCATCAATGAACTATTATAATAATGGTTTGGCTGATTTGCAGAAAAGCTATAGAACTACACAAGCTTTATCTAAGAGTTATGTTGAAAGATTAAAAGCAGAAGGAAAAGAGTTAGAAGCTAAAAAAGCTCAACAAAAGGGACTTGAAGATTCGTTAGAAAACTTGAATAAGCAGTATAAAAAACAAAAGGAAGAATTAAATGCACTAATTGATAAAACTAATGAAACTACTGTGAAAACTACTAAAGCTAGTGATGCTTATAAGAAGCAACAAATCAGATTAAATGAAACTGCAACAGCAATAGCTAAAGCTAAGTCAGAAACTCAAAAACTCCAAGATGAAATGGATAAGTTGAATCCTAGAGGTTTTGATAAAATAGCAATGGCTAATGATAAAATATCAGGAAAACTTAGAAAACTGAGTTCATCAGCTAAACATTCTATAGTAGGTATTTCTAATGTTCTTTCGGGTTTTACTCCAATTATACGTGGTATAGGAGCTGCAGCTGTTGACGGAGCTCAAAAAGCTAGTGATTTACAAAATGCTTATGTTAAAACTTTCAACTTGTTAACTACTGGTGGTGAAAAAGCCGCAGAAGCTACTAAGAATGTTGCTAAAATGCAGGCAGAAGGTAAAGAAATGTCTGTACAGTATGGTGTTAGTCAACAAAAGATTGCTGATGGTTATCAAGAGTTAGTAAAACGTGGCTATTCATCCTCACAAGCACTTGGTTCAATGAAAACTATGCTACAAGCTAGTGTGGCGTCAGGCGAAGATTTTAATGATGTTGTTCATAATTCTACAGCTGTGTTAGAAGCCTTTGGAATGAAAGTAGATGGAACGAAGAAAATGGCAGAGAATACTAAAAAAGCCGTTAATGAAATGGCTTATGCTGCTGATATGACTGCTACTGATTTTAATTCTTTAGGTGTGGCAATGGAATATGTGGGACCGTCAGCTAAAACACTTGGTTACGAAGTAGGCGAAACAGCATCCGCAATCGGTATTTTATCTAACAATGGTTTGGAAGCAGATAAAGCCGGCACAGGATTAAGACAAGTATTGAATAGCTTAATCAAACCTACTGATGAAGCTAAGAAGTCATTACAAGGCATTGGGCTATCAGTTCAAGATTTTACAGATAAATCAGGCAAGATGAAGTCTATATCTGACATTTTTGAAATGCTAAATAGTCATACTAAAAATATGAGTAAGACTCAAAAAGGTGTGTTATTTAATACCTTATTTGGCACGACTGGGCAAGCGTCAGCATCTATCTTAGCTAATAATGCCGAAGAATTAGAAAAGCTAAATAAAAAAGTCCAAGAGTCCTATAAGGGACAAGGATATGTACAAGAGTTAGCACAAAAGAACCAAGGAACTGTAAAGAAACAGATGGCTCAATTCAAAGAAGCTAGTGAAGCGGCTAAGATGGAACTGGGTACAGCTTTATTACCAGCAATGAGAGATGCATCGGTAGAAATGGCTAAGTTCTTTAATTCTAAAGAAGGTAAGCAAGGATTAAAGGATATAAGTAAGCTGATTGGAGCTATTGCAAGTGGTGTAATTGGTTTAGTTAAAATAATGGCTGAACATATTAGCGTTATTAAAGCTTTTGGTAAAGCATTAACTGGAGCGTTAATTGTACATTTAGCAATAAAAGGTATCAGTAAGGCTAAAAAAGATTTAGAAGGTCTTTCAAAAGTTGCCAGAGCTACTAAGCTAGACAAAGCTTTGCGGTGGACTGCTAAGATATTAATCAGTGGAGCAAAAAAAGCTTTAAATGGAATTAAGACAGCAGCAGTTACAACAGGTAAAGGTATTGGAAAAGCTTTGAAATGGACTGCCAAGATTTCAACTAAAGCAGCAAAAGCAGCTTTAAGTGGACTTAGCAAAGCAGCAGCAGTTACAGGTAAAGCTGTTAAGGTTGCATTCAATGGTATGTTATCTGCAGCAAAGAAACTAGCATTAGGATTTAAAGCAGTATTTCTATCTAATCCATTTGGCATTGCAATTTTAGCAATTACTGCTTTAGGTGTTGCATTCTATGAACTATATAAGCACAACAAAAAATTCAAGAAGTTTGTTGATGGTTTGGTAAAGGATGCTAAAAAAGCATTTAATAATATAGTCAAGTTCTTTAAAAACTTACCTAAAGAGATATCTAAAGTATGGAAGAACATTATAGGATTCTTCAGCAAAGGTTGGAAATCAATTAAAGATACAACTAACAAAAGTATCAAGAACACTCAAAAGAGTTGGAATAAGTTTAATAAAGATGTTGCTAAGTCTGCCAATAATATGTGGAAAGATACTAAGAAGAAGTTTAACGATGGCTGGAATAGTTTAAAGAAAAATGCTGATAATGGTAAAGATAAGATTGTAAAATCATGGAATAATCTTAATAATGCAACACTTAATGTCGCTAAAAAAATGGCTAAAGAGAATCCTAAACAGTTCAAATCTGGATATGATGCTATTCAATCCTACACTAATACTTGGAAAGATTTTACCAGTGGACATTGGGATAAATTAGGCGATGATATTAATGATACCGCTAAAAATATTCGTAAGTTTACTAAAAATATATTCAAGGATATGTATGATTGGTTGAATGATAAAACTGGTGGCAGATTAGGTGATATGGTAAATACTTTTACTGATAAATTCGGACAATTAAAAGATATTGTTGGTTCGGCAGTTAAAGGTGTTAAACATAAAGCTGTAGATTTGGTAAACGGTGTGGTTAAACCATTTAATGATATGTTAGGTGGTTTAAAGAAAGGCATTAACTGGGTTCTCGATAAAGTTGGTGCTCCACAAATAAAAGCTAGTTGGGCAATTCCAACAGTATCTTATGCTAAAGGTACAGCTGATGTACAAGGCTTAAACGGAACACATCAAGGCGGATTAGCTTTAGTTAATGACGGTGTAGGTGAACATTATCGTGAAATGTTTAGATTGCCTAATGGAAAGGTAGGTATTTTCCCTAAACAACGTAATATGGTAGTGCCTTTACCTAAAGGCTCAAGTGTCTTAAATGGTGAAGATACTTATAAATTAACCACAATGTTAGGTATTCCAGCATACGCTAATGGTATTGGTAAATTCTTTAAAGGTGTCTGGAATAGTGCTGTTGATTTAGTTGATGAAGCAGAAGATATTTTAAAGAAACCAGCTGAATTTTTAAAAGAAGTCTTTGAAAAACATATTGGTAATTTATCAGCTAAAGGATTAGCTGGCGATATTATTACTAACTTTCCTAATAAATTGGCAAGTTTAGCAGTTGATTGGGTAAAGAAATTGTTTGAAGATTTTGGAGCTGGTGGCGATGGAAATAGTCCTACTGGTAGAATGGCTAAATCTGAATTTGCCAAGATAGCTAAACACGCTGCTAGATTAATGCATCAAAAACTCAGTGAACGTGATATAGAGCATTTGTATTATCAAGCATCAACTGAGTCTGGTGTAGATCCTGCTCAAAATGGTGGTTATGATGATCATGACGGAACAGGTTTACCAATTGGATTATTCCAATATAAACTTGGTACATGGAGAAGTTGGGCAGTTCCGGGACATGCTAATATTCATTCTGCCTTAGATCAAATTATGGCAGTTTTAAATGATAGTAATTGGAGAAACGACTTTCCACCAATCGGAGTAAAGAGAGGTTGGGGTCCTTCAGGTCATAGAATGATGGCTTATGGTGGAAGAATTGATACTAACCAATTAATCGAAGTCGCTGAAAATAATAAACCTGAATATATTATTCCAACTGATCCAGTTAAGCGTCCTAGAGCTTGGCAACTTATGCATGAATTGACTTCTGAATTCACTAAGCAAGATCCAGGACATCCAGTAAGTCGTGATAATAGGGATATAAAAGAATTAAATGATAAATTTGATTCGTTATTAGCGATGTTCAGTCAATTATTAGGATTAAGCAGTCAGCAAATCAAGGCTATTCGAGAGAGTGGATTTGATAAAAATAAATTGTATAGGCAACAAGCTATAGATCAAAAATTAATTAACTATCAAACATTTTAGAAAGGAGTGATATTTTGAACGAATTTTATATTAAACCACATAATGGAAAAGAAATGAAATTATCTGATATCACTCAGCATGTAGAGTTACTTAGTTTAGATGAAAATCCAGCGATAACTAATACTTATCAATCTAATCCCGCACAAGACGGTGAGTTATGGAATTATTCTACCTATAACCCTACCGTTGTTAATTGTGAGTTTCTACTATATTTTTCTACTTGGCAAGATTATATATTGGCAAAGCATGATGTTATGAGAACTTTCATGCAAAAAGGGTTATTTAGAATTAGGGAAGAAATAAATAGTCAATTGGTGAGATATGTTAGAACATCTTCATTTACAATTAGTCCTGACGATAAAGGATCAAATTGGGTTACTTTTACTATTCCATTCGATAATCCTAGTGGGATGAAATACAGTCTATATAGGTCAGATGAAGTTGATTCAAATGGTTTAAAAGTATGGTCATATGGACAAAACTTGATCGATAATGATTACTCATATCATTTTACTGATAAATCCTTTAGAGTTTACAACCCTAGTGATATATCAATTGACCCTTATCTTGGTAAACATGATTTAAAAATCATTAGTAAGTTTAGTGGCGGTTCGTTAAAGATTGCTAATACAACCAATGGGACTAGCTGGAGTTACAATAAATCATCTAATGGAACTGAAACAATTCTACTAGACGGAATTGTAACAACTGTTAATGGTAATCCAGCAACAGTAAACACAGATTACGGTCATATTGTTTTAAATACTGGATGGAATGATATTGTTGTTAGTGGCACGAATAGCAATGATATTACATTCAGTTTTCCATTTATTTATATCTAATGTTTCAAGGTAAGATTTTAGTTCAAGGGGCTGGTCGTGCTGAAAAAGAACCTTTGAACTTATTTGATCCTAAATCTGTACAAATCCAGTGGGAATTAAATCAGACTTGGAGTTTACAATTAACTGCATACAACGACGGAAGTTTAGCTTATCAAATGTTAGAAAGCGAAACTTCTGTTTTTTTGGATAATCAAGAATATATCATTAAACAAGTGGCTAATGACTCATCTAGTGGATTAGATAGTGTTCAAGTAACAGCTACTCATGTTTATTTTGAAGTTCAAAAAATTAGAAAGTACAAGGGTTATATTGACCCAGAAGACAAGGATAAGCAAACAGACGTTAAAGTTCTGAAAGACAACACTGATTCTTCTAGTTCTGATGATAAAGGCAATGCTAAAACCGACACAAGCGAAAAAACAGAAGGTAATACCACAACTAAAGTAACGACTAAAACCACTGATGAAACTCAGCAAGATAGTCAAAATCAAGTAACTTATTCAATTCAAGATGTATTGGATCATTGGTTGAAAGATAACAAGCTTGGTTTTACCTATGAAGTGATTGGTACTTTTGAAAAGAAAGAACTGGACGAATTACAGGACGGAACTGGTGCTGATATGTTATCTAAGATTTCTGACACTTGGAGTAATGCAATTATATATCCAGATAATCGGAAAATTAGAGTGTATTCAGCAGATAAGTTTAATCTAAATCGTGGCAATAGAATAGATTACTTGAATAATGCAAGTGAAATCAAATTCAATACTGATTCAACATCATTGACGAATATGGTCTATTGCATTGGTGGTAAATATTCTGTTGAAACTACAACAGAAACCACTACTACCACAACAACTACTACAACAAGTGGCGGTTGGGGTTGGCCGTTTCCTAGTGTTGGAGAAGGATCTTTTATGCAAGCTCAAAGGTTTGGTAATGACGGTGGATATCGTCAAAATGGTTTTCATGATGGATTAGACTTTGGCTCAGTGGATCATCCAGGGCGTGAAGTTCATGCTATTCATGGTGGAAAAGTAACAATCAAGTCTTACATGGGTGGGCTTGGTAATTATGTTGTTATTTCTGGCGGTGGATATAATGTTGTCTATCAAGAAGCATTCTCAAGCCCTAGAAATATCATAGTTAATGTAGGAGATACGGTTAAAGTCGGTGATGTTATTGGCTATCGTGATACAAATCATTTACATGTTGGAGTAACCAAAGCTGATTTTAATGTTGCGGTTGGTAAGTCATTTACTAATGATGGAACTTGGTTAGACCCACTAGAATTAATTAAGAATGGTCCTAGTGATACTGACACTGAAACGTCATCAGAAACTAACTCAAACTCAAATACACAAGAATACTATTACTTCGCACCGTTTATGTATCGTGATGAAGAATCTATCAAGAAATATGGTGAGCATCCAGCAGAACCAATTGAAGATGGTAGATTTAAGGATAAGAACGCAATGATTGAGTATGTTAAAACTAAGCTACAACCAGAACCGTCATTATCTATTGATGTAACAACAACTACTGATATCAAGCCAATAGCTGGAGATGTAGTTCATGTCATGATTAAATCACAGGATGTATCAACTAATTTTACTTTGACTGGTTTTACCTGGTATCCGTATTCATATCCAGTTGATAATCCAACGTCAATCACGCTAAATTCTAATGTTCAAAATATCCTTGATTATCAAAATTCAAGGCAGAAACAATTTAATAAAGCTATGTCTAAACTAAAGAGTTCCACAAATGAAACTGTTAATAATACTAATAGTTTCAATGAATTTGGTGGAAATCAGCAACTAAAAACATGGCTTAATGATTTTGTTGGAGGTTAAAGCATGGATATTTGGGAATGGATTGAACAATTAACGAAAGGTCTACAGAAGTTGAATAGCAGAATCACGACAATCGAGAGTGTGCTACTTGATGATAAAACAGATACTAGAAATCCTATTGTTACTAAAGAAGAACTTGACAAGATTAATGATAGGTTAGATGAAATAGAAAGAAAGTTAGGTGGTAGTGATGGAACATCTGAACCTTGATGATGTTGGTTTGACTGATCGAACTCAGTATAACGCAACGGTTGCTAATTTTAATGAAATTCAGCGTACTTTTAATAGCAATACTGATGAGATTAATAGTGAACTAAACAGCAAAGCTAATTTGAATAATTTTAATGATGAAATTAAACGATTAGATGATAAAACAGATGCTTTAAATGAAGATTGGAAAGCAAGACTAAAGCGTGTAACTCTAGGAACTGACGAAGAAACAATTGAGAACGTAGTAACTAAAATTTTAATTGAGAAAGGTGTGATTTAGTTGGCTCAAATTTTAAAATATGTAATTGGCAAAGATTACAGACCTTTAACAGTGTTGGAAGCTAAAGGTGGCAATACATTTACACCAGATTATGACAAGGAAAACTGGGTGCAAGCACGTCAATATGAGGACAGTTTGAGACAAGTTTTTGTTGAGATTACCAACGAAGACGGTTCTGCCTATGATTTAACAGGAGCTAATGTATTGTTTGAAGGTATTTTGCCAGACAACGAACACAAAATTTTAGACAATTCGCACGTTGTATTTTATGAAGATCCAACAACAGGTAAGTTCCGTTTTGATATGCCAGCGCAAGCCTTTAGTGTAGCAGGTCAATATAAGCAAGCCTTTTTCCGAGTAGTAAAGGACTACCGTAATATAGCAACTCTTGAATTTAAGTTTGAAGTGTTGGCTGATATGGTTGTTACTGGCTTAGTTCCAAGAGATTATATCAGTCCACTAGAAGATTTATTTAATACTATTAAGGAAGCAGAAACTAAAAATGTAGTTGAATTGAAGAAAATTGTTGATGATAAAATCAATGAAATTACTAATTTAATGACTACTTTAAATCAAACGAATACAGCTACTTTAGCAGAACTAAACAATGCTAAGACTTCATTGGAAGCACTGCAGGAAAAAATAACGCAAAGTGGATTATTTACTAAAGCTGAAGCAGATGAATTAAAAAAAGAAATTGTAAGTGATATGCAGTCTACTGCTAACGATACAGTTGATAAGATTAATAATTCATTTTCGAAGGTTGGTAACAATTTCCCCGCAAATGAAATTAATCTAATTAACTTAGAAGGCAATACTACATCCATTACTTCGATAGTTGACGCTACTGAACATTCAGACAATATATTGAATATTGGGATGATAACCGACGCACATATTGAACCTAGTGATTGGTACTCAAGGGGCGGGATTAATCATTATAGAATTTTTGGATTTATCTCAAAACTAGCTGGTGTAGATTTAATTGTATCTAATGGTGACAATGTGGACGGTTCGATAGGAACTCAAAACACTGATGTGATTAGTAGTGCAAAAGCAAAAGATATTATCATAAATGAACATAAATATGCTATTGAAGTTCTATCAGGTGCTAAAGGTAGCAATATTCCAATGTTCTTTAATCGAGGGAACCATGATTCTGGAGCTAGAAAGAAAAGCAATTCAGGATCTACAAATAGCTTAAGTAATGAAGAACTAGCTAACTTATATAACACTAATGGAGCATATGGCGAAATCCGTGGATATGACAATTTATGCTGGTATTTGGACTTTGCAGACAAAAAAGTTCGAGTAATTGGGTTAAATTCAGAAGACTTATCAGACGCAACCGATAGCAGTGGTATATGGTCTGAAAACGATATAGACAATCACAAATTTAGTCAAGCACAGCTAACTTGGTTAGCTAACGTTGCGTTAAAAGTACCAGCAGATTATTCAATAGTAATGTTTTGGCACACACCATTAGATGGTGCTTTTGGTGCAACTAATGGTTTGGTTAATAGTGATGTACTAAAGGCAATATTAATTAACTTTAAAAATTCTACATCACAAAGTATCACTAATAGTGATAACTCTGTAAATATTAATGTTGATTTTACTGGCAACAGTAATAACAAGATAATTGCAATATTCAATGGACATTATCACAGAGACGCTATCGACACAGCAACGATACCAGGAATAACAATGGTTGAGACTGACAAGGCAGGATGCTTTTGGGATTTTTGGAACAATAGGAATGAAGATAGTTCTAGGAAATATGGAACATCTACTGAAACAGCATTTGATATTATCAGTATTGATTTATCAAATAAACAGATAAATATGTATCGCTATGGAGCTGGTGATAATCGAAGTATTAATTACAATTAAGGCGGTGATAATTAATGAATTACGAAGAAAATTTGAAAAATCTTGAAAATGAAATTGGAAAAAATAAAAGTGATTTCAATCTATTTAAGCATCAGCAACTTAATTCTTATACCATGTTGGAAGATGGTACAGATATTTCAATGTTGCCTTCAGGTAAATATATTGGGAATAATTTAGTCAATGTTCCCCCGCAATTAAAATCAGCTAATAGAATTGCCGTGAATATTGATAATGTTGACGGATACTACAAGAAAATTACAGTCCGCAATTTAGCGATGCCTTATGAATTTGTGACGTATGGTGACTGGGACTGGCAAGCAGGTAAGCATTTAGCTTGGGGTTCATCTATTATTGGAAGAAAATTAAAGCTAGGTACGGGTGTAGATGGTGAAATTTTTGAGAATATTTTTTGGTGTGGAAATCATACTGAAGTCAATATTCAAGGTAATGTTACCATTAAGCCAGACACAACTACTCAATTAATTAGGATTGCATCTAATTCGATTGTTGAGCGCTACCAAAAGAACAGATCATTACAATTTACGGTGCCAGCTAAATTAGCAGATGATACTTTTGTAAATTTGCCATTAATATGGAGTCAATACGGTAATTTGATGGTGAATTCTCCTAAAAAATGGTTCACAATATCCAATTTCTCAATATCAACAATAATCGAGCCAGATGGTTGGAATTATTCCAATGCAGGTGTACCACCTTTCTATGTTGGAAAAAATCATAATGAAGGAGACGATTTGTACGATGGCAGTAAGTAATACAGTGAAATATTATTATGACGATGATGGAAATCTAATACAACCAGCTAATATGCAAGCAGATGTTGAATACAAATATACGCTACTTGAACCTATTGAAATTGTTAACGGGATTGAGAAAGTACTTAATTTTCCACTTTTCAACGGAGAAAAATGGATTGAGAATCCAAATAAAAAATTGCCAGAAGTTACACCCAGCGATAATCAGAAATTATTAATGAATTTATCGCAAAGTGTTACAACGCTACAATCTATGATTATGGCTCAAAATCAACAAATAGCTCAATTAATGGCTAAGGAGGCGAAGTAGTATGATGACGCAAATGCAGATGTTACATATCTTCTGGAATATGTGGGGGAATCATGACTTGAATTTCTATCGTGTATACGTAGAATGTGGAGCAATTACGAAAGAACAGTATAAAGAAATTACTGGTGTAGATTATTAGAATTATAGCGGTGGGTGGGAGGAAAACAGGAGATGGTTATGTGCATACATTACTAGGATATTCATGGGCGGAGATAGCGTCGATACTGGCGGTTATTTCCGTCCTTTTTAGTGGAGTTTATTGGTTAATTAGACATGGTGCTAAAGTGCTAAATAGTGCAATTAGTGCAGGAACATTTCCGCTACAACAACAATTTAAAGAGTTGACGCACACGATTAGACAACTCAATAACAATTTTGAAGAACAACACAAAAGCTTAAAGGAATTAAGAGATGAAGTAGAACAACACGATAAGACAATTCTACTTCATGATGAAAAAATTAAACGATTGGAGGAGAGAAAATGAAAGTAGTCAATGATATTATCGAATGGCTAGTACAGACTGGGCTTTTATCTGTACTGGCTATTTTTTTACTCAAACAACTCAAGCCAATGTTAGATAACAAAGCTGAACATGCATCCACAGAACAATCACGAGCATTGTGGACTTTGCTTGAACAAGTAGCAGACATGGCAGTAACTAGCTTAGTAAGCCAAGATAAGACAGGTAGAGAAAAGTTTGATGAAGCTAGTATGATTGTAAACGACGTGATGAAAAAGCAAGGCTATAAATTAGACTCTAAGACCATTCACACCGCCGTTCAATCAGCTTATGAAAAATCAGAATTGACACCAACAGTAAATACTAAGGGGGATACAGGCAATGCCAAATAGAGAAGTAGTTATTGATTTAGCAAGTTTTCAAGCAGGTTTAACAGTTCAAGATTATAAGAACATCGGAGCTACAAAAGCTATTGTTAAAATTTCAGAAAATACTAACTATGTAAATCCATATATCAGGAGCTTAATCGACCGTAGTGCTGGCGGTGGAGTAAATGGTTTTGCGTTCTATCACTTTGGACGTTTCTATAACGATAGTGCAGCAGTGGTAGAAGCTAACTACTTCATCGCAAATGCTAAGCGTTATGCTAACGTTCAACCAGGAACTTTACTAATTTTAGATGCAGAAATCAAAGGTATGCCTTCAAGTTCAGTGATTGCTTTCTTACGAACTTTAAGAAATGCTGGATATCATACAGGTTTCTACACATACAAATTTTTACTACCACAATTTGACCTTGAAGCAATTCACAAATACGCTGATTTCTTCTGGTTAGCAGCATACCCACTAGGTTCTCAACCTGGTCCAAAAGTACCAGATTTCAACTATTTCCCTAGTGCTAATTACGTTGACTGCTGGCAACATACAGATAACTTACTAGGATATAAAGTAGATGGATCTATCACTCTAACAGACAATGCGATCAAGTTGTTTAATCCTAGTGAAGTTAAAGCAGAAGTACCTAAACCAACTCCAGCGCCAAGCCAAAATGATGTTAAGTATGACTCATGGACTGATGACTTAGGTGTGAAGTGGTTTAAGGAAAGTGGCAAATTTACTATTACAGTAGATGAAGGTATCGTTTTACGCTGGGGTGCTACGATTAATTCATCTAAGATTGGTGTTTTGCCTAAAGGTTCAGTTGTTAAGTATGATGCGTTTTGCCATTCGGGTGGATATGTGTGGATTAGACAACCTAGAGGCAACGGACAATACGGTTATCTACCTACAGGCGAAGACAGAAATGGAACACGTTTGAACTATTGGGGTAAGTTTACAGAATAGAATTGAATATAGTATAATAACATTACAGGGGAGTTCCTTTTTAAATTCCTTTGGTTTTTTTATTTGTTTATACTTTACAAGCTCACCTTTATAGGTGGGCTTTTTTGTTTTATATGGGGTTTAGCATTTTCAAAATGCAAAACTCCAAAGCGTTATATTATTAAAAAAACAGCTTATTTTTAACGATAGCATGAATCCAGCAATTATTTTATACACTGATGATAAGAAAAATCATCTTTAATATAACTAATAACTTTATAAAAACAAAAAATAAACCACATGATATTAAGACAATATTATGTGGTTTATTTGTACTCTTTTTGTACTCCGAAGAATTAAAAACATACTAAAACATATGAAAACTCAGAAATAAAAAATCACCTATAAACGTTGATATAATAACGTTTATAGGTGATTTTAAAATTATTTAAACTATAACATATTGTTTATAAAAAGGAGAGTACAGGATTTGAACCTGCGCACCAGTATAAACTGGCTCGCCGGATTTCGAGTCCGGTGCATTACCACTCTGCCAACTCTCCACAACAGGAATAGTATAGCAAAAAATTATTATTTAAGCAATACTTATCAATTTTAAGAAAAATTATCAATAAAGTCAAAAATAAAATGATATAATCTTCTCAAAGAGGTGTTTATACATGGGAATTCTATTTTTAATATTTGGTATATGGATAGCATGGAAGATTTTAAAAGTTGCAGGGAAATTATTTTATTGGATATTCTGTATTGCACTTTTCGTATGGCTAGTTTCACATATATGGTTACTTGGGCTTATTTTTATTGCAGCTATCGGTGGAATATACTCTCTGGCCAAAAACTAATTTCTATGAGAAACTAATTCCCAACGAATACTAATATAATTTCCTAAAAAGTCGCCATGTTCTAGTTCAGGTAAAATTTCTGCCAATGAAACGTCGTAATTGACAGGAATTGGATTGACATCATAACGAGGACGACCGTACTTCTCAACGAAATCAGGATTGTTATAAAATTTCATTTCATGTTTAGTGATTGAATAACTATCCGAATTTTTTAATAGGTCTAATTTAAAACGAGGTCTAGGTATTAAACTATTAGGAATAATATTTAAGTAAACGAAAAATTCTGAAAAATCACCATTTTCAATTTTAAACTGGACAGGACTAATGATAGTTTGTAAAGCTGGTGACTTTGCAGGAATCGAAGGCATGTTTTGATCAGGTAAGTATGCATATGATGGATACGAAATATGAATTATATAAATGTATTCGTCGCTTTCGTCAGATACTAAAGCTCCATCAATAACTAATCTGTATAATTGCATCATCAAAACTCCTTAGTATTAATTAATTGTGATAATGATACGATAATTTTTAGAATATTTCAACTTAACAACCTTGTCGACAATATTGATTCATTCTATAATCTAATAGACAAATATATTAGAGGATGTGTAAATAATTGGAAATAACATCAACAAGTAATAGTAGAGTAAAAGAATGGAAGAAATTAAATACTAAAAAGGGAAGAAAAAAACAAAATAAGTATATTCTTGATGGTTTACATTTAGTGAAAGAAGCACTAAAAGCAAATAAGAAAGTTGAAGAATTGTTAATAACTTCTAAATTTGAGCATCTAAATGAAATAGAAATACCAGATGAAACTAAGGTGATTATGATTTCTGAGGAAGTTTCGAAAAGTATTTCAGAAACTCAAACGCCACAAGGAATTTTTGGAATTGTATCTATTGAAGAAGAAAAGATCACATATCCTCAAAAGGACGTAGGTGCTTGGTTAATGTTAGATGGTGTTCAGGATCCAGGAAATATTGGAACAATGGTACGTACTGCAGATGCTGCTGGTTTCTCTGGAGTAATCTTAGGAGAAGGGTCGGCAGATTTGTATAATCCTAAAGTCGTAAGAGCAATGCAAGGGAGTCAATTTCATATTAAAGTTATTAATGATAATCTCTCTGGTTGGATTAGACATTTTAAAGATATGAAGGTTCCTGTTTTTGGAAGTGAACTTAACGAACATGCTAGAGAGTATACTAACGTCGGACAACATACTGATTTTGCCTTAGTTATGGGAAATGAGGGAAATGGAATGAGTAAAGAAATTTTAGAGATGACTTCAATTAATTTGTATATCCCAATAACCAATGCTGAATCACTAAATGTAGCGGTGGCTGCAGGTATACTAATGTTTGCTTTGAAGAAATAAATAAAAAAGTGTTAAGGTGTGCTAAGAATTATTGATTTTTCATAAAAAACCTGTATTATTATCTAGTAGTAGAGTACGAATAGATAATTAGTGAGGTAACGATACTATATGAAAGATAATATTTGGCGTAATGATGAAGAATATATGAGTTATGTCGGGAGCTTGTTGGAAACTAAAGAAGTTCAAAAACTTGCTAATTATACCCAACATCATTTTTCTACTCGTTTAGAGCATGTGATAACTGTTTCTTATGTAAGTTATCGAATTGCTAAGACATTAGGTTGGAATGCTAAAGCTGTAGCTCGTGCAGGTTTATTACATGATTTGTTCTATTATGATTGGAGAACTACAAAATTTGATCGTGGCACACATGCTTGGATTCATCCTAGAATAGCAGTTAGAAATGCAGAAAAATTAACAAAATTAAGTGATTTAGAAAAAGATATTATTATTAAACACATGTGGGGAGCTACATTGTGCCCTCCAAAGTATAAAGAAGGTTATATTGTAACTATTGTAGATAAGTACTCTGCTACAGCAGAATATTCAGAGCACTTAGTACAAAAAGTTGAGAAACTATTTAGAGGAAGAAAAAATAGTACAGCATTTGACTTTGAAAAAGTAAGTAAATAGTGTAAAATGTCCTTAGGGCAGTATTAGTGGCCTTTGCTATAATGCAAAGGTTATTTTGTTAGATTTATTTACTTCTAGTAACAAATTAGATTTGACTAGTAAAGTATTGATCCAAAAATATATTTGAAAGGAGTGAACTTTATGCCAGTGGATACTGAAAATAAATACACACTTTGTCCTAAATTTACAAAGACTTTTGGAATCTTGGGAAGAAAATGGAACGGTTTGATTATTGAAGTTTTATTGGAAAAAGGCCCTCAAAGATTCAGAAATTTAGCTGATAGCGTTGATAAATGTAGTGACAGAGTGATGGTAGAAAGACTAAAAGAACTTGAAGACGAAGGTTTAGTAGAAAGAATGGCACAACCAGGTAGTACACGTGTCTTATATAAATTGACTCCTCAAGGTGAAGACTTGAAAGAAATCATGTTTGATATTCATAAATGGTCTGATAAATGGTATTCTGTCGAAGATTGTGCTAATAGTTAATTTTATTTCATTGATAAGCCCTTGACTAAAATCAGTAATATAGTTTAAACTAAAAAGCATAATATTAAAGATGTAGATGGAAAAGAGTAAGATAAAGTAATATTTTAAGAGAGAAATTAGTTTTGGTGAGATAATTTCAATATTTTTTATCTGAAGTTCACTTCCGGAATCGCTATCGGAATACGATTTAAGTTGAAAGATAGAACGGTGATGCTACGTTAAAGGCATATTAGAGTGTTGTTGTACAATTTTGTATAACAAAACAAGGGTGGTACCGCGAGCCTCGTCCCTTTTGGTAGGGATGAGGCTTTTTTATTTGAAAAAGTCAAAGAAAGGAACATAGCAATGAATCTTAAAGAAAAGCTTGCTGAGCTAAAAGAACAAGGATTAGCGGAAATAAAAGAAGCAAAAGACTTAAAGAAAATTAATGACATTCGTGTAAGTTTGTTAGGTAAGAAAGGTCCAATCACTGAAGTTTTGCGTGGAATGCGTGATTTGAGTGCAGAGGAACGTCCAAAAGTGGGACAATTTGCCAATGCAATCAGAGATGAATTGACTCAAGCATTGGCTGATAAGAAAGATGAAATTGAAGTTATAAAAATGGCTAAAAAACTGGAAAAAGAAACAATTGATGTAACTTTACCAGGTGTGCCAGTAACTACAGGTAACACACATATTATTACACAAATAATTGATCAAATAGAAAAATTATTCTTGGGAATGGGATTTCAAGTTGTTGATGGTCCTGAAGTAGAAGAAGATCATTATAACTTTGAAATGCTTAACTTACCTCAAGATCATCCAGCACGTGATATGCAAGATACTTTCTATATTACTGAAAAGATTTTAATGAGAACTCAAACATCTCCTGTCCAAGCTCGTACAATGGAAAAACATGACTTTAGCAAGGGACCACTTAAAATGATTTCTCCAGGTAAGGTTTACCGTAGAGATACTGACGATGCAACTCATTCTCATCAATTCCATCAAGTAGAAGGACTTGTTATAGATAAGCATATTACTATGGCTGATTTAAAGGGTACTTTGCAATTAATTGCACGTACTATTTTCGGTGAAGATAGAGAAATCAGAATGCGTCCAAGTTATTTCCCATTTACAGAACCATCTGCTGAAATTGATGTTTCATGTTTTAAGTGTAATGGTAAAGGTTGTTCTGTATGTAAATACACTGGATGGATCGAAGTTCTAGGTGCTGGAATGGTACATCCTAACGTATTGGAAATGGCAGGAGTAGATTCCAATGTTTATGGCGGATTTGCATTCGGTTTAGGACCAGATAGATTTGCAATGTTGAAATATGGTGTAGACGATATCAGAGAGTTCTATCTAAATGATGTTCGTTTCTTAAGTCAATTTTCACAGAAGGGATAGTATAAAATGAAAGTTTCTACAAAATGGTTAAACGATTATGTAAAAGTAGATGATTTAGCTGTTGAAGAATTAGCTGAAAAAATTGAAAGAACAGCAGTTGAAGTGGATGAAACATACAGACTTGAAGAAGGATTAAAAAAGATTGTTGTCGGTAAAACTTTAGAAGTTGTAAAGCATCCAGATTCCGATCACTTAAATATTTGTCAAGTTGATGTAGGTGAAGATGAACCAATTCAAATCATATGTGGAGCTCCTAATATTGCTGCTAATCAAAAAGTTATCGTAGCACTTTCAGGTGCAAGAATTGCTGGAAATGTTAAAATTAAGCGCGGTAAAATGAGAGGTCAAGTATCTAATGGTATGATTTGTGCTTTGCAAGAAATTGGCTTTTCAGAAAGTGTTGTTCCTAAAGAATATGCTGATGGAATTTATGTATTACCAGAATCTGCTGTTCCTGGAGAACCAGTATATAATTATCTAGGAATGGACGAAGATATAATTGACGTTGATGTAACACCTAACCGTGGTGATATGTTAAGTATGCGTGGAGTTGCACGAGATGTAGCTGCTGTTTATGGTAGAGAATTAACTTTACCAATGGGAACTGTTAACGAAGATGATGGATTACATATTGAAGACTATTTGTCAGTAAAGGCAGATAAAGAATTAGCTCCAGCTTATAAACTACGAGTTATTGATAATGTTACTGTTAAACCTAGTCCTATGTGGTTACAAAAACGTTTATGGAATGCTGGTGTAAGACCTATTAATAATGTTGTTGATGTTACTAATTACATTTTGATGGATTATGGTCAACCACTTCATGCCTTTGACTACAATAAGATTAATTCAAAAGAATTAGTAGTAAGACTAGCTAAGCAAGGAGAAAAAATCACAACTCTAGATGATCAAGAACGTGAATTACAATCTGGGGATATTGTTATTACTAACGGTAAGGATCCAATTGCTTTAGCTGGTGTGATGGGTGGAGCTAATACAGAAGTTGATGACAATACTACAACCGTAGTACTTGAATCTGCAATGTTTGATTCATCAAGCATCAGAAAAACTTCTCGTCGTGAAAATCTTCATTCCGAAGCATCAATGCGTTTTGAAAGAGGAATTAATCGTGGAACAATCGAAGAAGCATTAGACTATGCTGCTAATTTGATTGCGGAATTAGGCGATGGTAAGGTAGCTACTGGAATTGCGCAAGAACAAGATATCGATGTTCAAGATACTACGGTAGAAATTTCCTTAGAAAAAATAAATAATGTCTTGGGAACAGATTTATCAGTTGCAGATGTGACAGATATTTTTGAACGTTTAGGATTTAAGGTTGAAGAAAATGCTGGCGAATTTGTTGTAAATGTGCCTCCATTTAGATGGGATATTAGCATTCCTGCAGATTTAATAGAAGAAGTAGCACGTATTTATGGTTATGACAATATTCCAGCTACTTTACCAGTAGGTCCAACTACTCCAGGACATTATACTTACGAACAACAAGTAATTCGTAACACACGCGCAATTCTTGAAGCTTCTGGATTAACACAAGCTATTTCTTATGGCCTTACAACTAAAGTTAAAGCTGAAAGATTCGCTTTTGAACCAGCAATGAAGTCAACAGAATTAGATTTCCCAATGAGTTCTGATCATACAACAGTTCGAATGAACCTAATTTCTGGATTATTAGATGATGTTTCATACAATAAGGCTAGAAAAGTTGAAAATGTAGCTCTCTACGAACAAGGAAGAGTATTCTTCAGAGATGAAGATTCAGAACGACCAAGAGAAGTGGAACATGTTGCTGCAGCTATGACTGGATTAATTGAAGATGCAACTTGGCATGATAAGAAACGTCCGGTTGACTTCTATGTAATTAAAGGAATTGTTCAAAATCTATTGGATAAAGTAGGAGTAGGTTCTAGAGTTATTTATACAGCTACGGCAGAACATGAGGAAATGCATCCAGGACGTACAGCAAATATTTATATTGATGGTGAATTTATTGGATTTGTTGGTGAAGTTCATCCAACTTTAGCTAAAGAATACAATTTAGATAGAGTTTATGTATTTGAATTAGACTTACAAAAAGTTATGGAACTTTCTAAAGATCCTGAAGTTTATGAACCAGTATCTAAATTCCCTGCAATTAAGCGTGATATTGCTTTACTAGTTGCTGAAGATATTCAAAACAGTGATATCATTAATACAATCAAAGAAAATGGTGGTGCTAACTTAGCATCTGTAAATATCTTTGATGTTTATGCTGGTGAAAAGATTGACTTAGGATTCAAGTCTTTAGCTTATACTTTAACTTTCGAAAATAAAGAACGTACATTAACGGATGATGAAGTAAATAAAGCATTTGATAAAGTAGTTAATAAATTACAAGAAAATTATAAAGCTGTAATTCGTTAAGATTAAGTACAGAGTGTCGTTGAATCAAGAATAGATTTGACGACATTTTTTGAGAGTTTAATAATAAGACAAAATTCTAAATATAGATGAAAAAACGTATTAATTTTAGTATAATCATTAAGTAAGACTGTATAGTCTAAGGAGGAAAAACCTTGAAAAATGATAATACGAATTATCCAAGCCGTTCTGAAAAATTGAAAAAGCAACGTGGAATAGCTGGTAAAATTGTTTCATGGATTGTTGGAATTTTAGTGGTATTAGTAGTTTTGATGGGAGTGATGGGATATAAGTATATTCATTCTTCTTTACAACCATTGAACGCCAATAGTACTAAAAAAGTAGAAGTGAAAATTCCAATAGGAAGTTCCAATAAGCAAATTGGAGATATTTTAGAGAAAAATACTATTATTAAGAGTGGTATTGTTTTTGATTATTATGTAAAGACTAACAAAGTAGGTAATTTCAAAGCTGGATATTATCAATTAAGTCCGTCAATGACTTTGGATGAAATTGCAAAGAAATTACAACAAGGTGGTCAAAGTAATCCCCATTCTAATGGCACAATTCTAATTAAAGAAGGTGCTAGCATAGATCAAGTTGCTGATGTAGTTCAAAAGAATACTAAGTTTAAAAAGCAAGATTTTCTAAAGCTAATGAATGATGCAAACTTTTTGAATGAGTTAAAGAACAAATATCCGCAATTGCTATCTTCTGCTGTTGATGCTAAAGATACAAAATATAAGTTGGAAGGATATTTGTATCCCGCAACATATACAGTTGGAAAGCATGATAATTTGAAAGCAGTAGTTGAACAAATGGTAGCTAAGACTAATATGGAAATGAAACCATATTTTGATAAAATTTCAAAATCAAAATATTCAGTTCAACAAGTTTTAACATTGGCATCGCTAGTAGAAAAAGAATATGGTAGTGCTGATGATAGAGGTAAAATTGCCGGAGTATTTGAAAATCGTTTAGAACAAGATATGCCGTTACAATCTGATGTAGCTATCCATTATGCTTTAAATAACAGTAAATCAACTGTATCATATGATGATTTAGAAGTTGATTCTCCATATAATCTCTATAAAAATAAGGGATTAGGCCCAGGACCATTTAATAATCCAAGTATTGATTCTGTAAAGGCTGTTTTAAACCCTGTTGATAAAGACAAAGGATATTTATATTTCGTAGCGAATATTAAGACAAAGAAAGTATATTTCTCTAAGACATATGCTGAACATCAAAAGAATGTTAAAAAGTTGCAAAAAGCAAATGGATATGAAAATTAATTAGTAGAGGGAGAGAACAATAATGGCAAATAGGGAAAATAAACCAGTAATAATAGGTGTAACAGGTGGATCAGGTTCTGGTAAGACAACTGTTAGTCGAGCAATTTTTGAACAACTACATGGTCACTCATTATTGATGTTACAAGAAGATTCTTACTATAATGATCAAAGTGACATGCCTTTTGAAGAACGCATAAAAACAAACTATGATCATCCTAATGCATTTGATACTGAGTTGTTGGTTAAGCAATTAAAAGATTTATTAGATTGGAAAACCATTGAAAAACCTATTTATGATTATACAGAGCATACTAGAAGTTCAGAGGTTGAAAAGGTTGAGCCTAAGGAAGTAATCATTCTAGAAGGTATTCTAGTATTGAATGATCCGGCTTTGAGAGACTTGATGGATATTAAAATATTTGTAGATACTGACGATGATATCCGTATCATTAGACGTATTCAAAGAGATATCGAAGAACGCGGTCGCTCATTACAATCAGTTATTGATCAATATAAATCAACTGTAAAACCAATGTACCACCAATTTATAGAACCAACTAAGCGCTATGCTGATATTATTGTCCCTGAAGGTGGAGAAAACCAAGTTGCTATTGACTTGTTAGTTACTAAAGTTAGAGATATTTTAAGAAAACGAGAAAAATAATTTTGAGGTGAATAAAATGGCAGAAAAAACATTTCCTATGACTTTAGAAGGTAAAGAAAAATTAGAACAAGAATTAGAAGAATTACGTACTACTAAACGTGCAGAAATTATTGAACGTATTAAGATAGCTCGTTCATTCGGTGACTTATCTGAAAACTCAGAATATGAATCTGCAAAAGATGAACAAGCATTTATGGAAGCTAGAATTAAAGAAATTCAAAATATGCTAAACCATGCAGAAATTATCGACAATAAGTCAATTGATGAAAATGAAGTTGCAGTAGGTAAGACAGTTACATTCCAAGAAGATGATGATGAACCAGAAACATATCAAATCGTAGGTGCTGCAGAAGCAGATCCATTTGAAGGTAAAATCTCAAACGAATCTCCAATTGCAAGTGGCTTAATTGGACATAAGTTAGGCGACGTAGTATCCATCGACACACCAGGTGGAACTATGCAAGTAAAAATTATTGATGTTAAGTAATTAACGAATAAAGAATTATAAAAATCATAACCTCTATCATTTTGGTTCTTTGTCAAAAAGGACTGATACCAAAATTTTAATTATTATTTTTAAACTATTAGATGAGAGTCTAATAGTTTTTTGTTTTAAGTGGAGAAGAAAATTACATTATTTTTTAGCGAAAGCAGAATCCTGAGTCTAAAAT
>ERZ507548.14-NODE-14-length-173035-cov-8.75549_pt1 | contig 173035 bp, 174 predicted proteins | sample MGYA00248665_ERZ507548 | MGnify/ENA primary metagenome ERZ507548 (study PRJEB26165, sample SAMN02676178) | human gut metagenome | isolation source: stool | host: Homo sapiens | place: USA | study: EMG produced TPA metagenomics assembly of the C.diff FMT (human gut... | reverse complement strand
ATGGCAAGATTTTCTTTTAATTTGGCAGATTGTAAAATTTAAGTTGAACATTTAAATGGACAGAAAAACCCATCAAGGTCTTTAATGGTGTTACCACACAATCCATTAGAAAGAAGGACCTTGATGAGCACCACTATTTTATCATTCCAGAACCGTGTTGTCATTGAAACGCTTCATAGTGAAGGACGTGCCTTGCGATACATCGCTAACTACTTAGGCTTTAGTAAGGCCACCATCTTTAACGAACTTCACCGGCTAAATAGTGAGTACCAGGCTGAGCTAGCGCAAACTGACTTTGAACAAAAGGTTAGTCAACGAGGGCGGAAGTCTTCGCTCACTAAAAACCTTAAACACTTGGTCGAGGAAAAGATTCAAGTCCAGAAGTGGTCCCCTGAACAAGTTGCCCATGTGGTGGGGATTGCCTACAAGACGGTCTATAACTGGATTGATCAAGGATGGTTTGATGTACAGCTACCCGATTTGCCTGATCATGGAATTCGTCGCCATCGTGCTAAAGAAAAGCGTGGTACGTTCAGTCACGGCCGCTCAATTGAGGAGCGTCCTCATAAAGTCGAAACTCGCCAGAATTCGGCCACTTTGAAGCTGATACCGTACTTTCTGGCAAACGTAAAGGTCAAGCTGTGGCGACTTTTGTGGAGCGTAAGAGTCGCCTGACAATTGTTAAACGGCTCCATGGCCGCGATAGTCAGTACATGACTCAAGCCGTACTTGAACTAGCTAATCAACTTCAAGACAAGCTCAAGACGCTTACCGTGGATCATGGTAAAGAGTTCGCTAACTATCAGACAATTGAACGGCAAACTGGTACTCCGGTTTATTTTGCCCATGCTTATTCACCACATGAACGCGGTAGTAATGAGAACCGTAACCGAGTTTTGCGACGATTTATTCCCAAGTGACAAGCTATTAAAGAGCTGAGCGATCGCCAGCTGGTTCAGATCAATTGGTATCTGAATTCCCGGCCACTTAAATGTCTTAACTGGCGCACACCAATCGAGATCTTCCTGCTTAATTTACGTCATTAAATTCGTTCAAGTTATTTCTTGCAATCTGCCGTTTTGAAAACCGGTGTCACAATGTCGTGTTTTTCTTCCATTAAAAAATACCTCCCGTACTAAAGTTGCCTTTAGTATAGGAGGCTGCAACGGGATTGCCTAGACGTATCGTTATTGACTGCTTACCTTGCTTTTTTCGTAGAAAAAGCTGATAATCTCGCCTGTTTGACATGGTTATCAGCTTTCAAGTTTCAGTTTCAGATAAGTTTTACCTAGTTGTTGAACTTTGCAGATATTTCACTTGGTAATAAAGTATTAAATGATTTATTATCACTGCTCCTTAAGTATGCATATTCGCCATTAGGTAATTTCACAGCTAAACCAATTCCAATATTTTGAAGTGATGTACCGTTTTCGTATTTAGCAGACCACTTAGTAATACGAGTAGTTGGATCAGGAGCTACGCCGGTAGAAATGGCCCTTGTGGTGAACAAGTCAGGATACTTGGACTGCAGCTCTGACAGATACTTACCACCATAAGTTTCCTGTCCGTTTCCACCACCGGTTGTGTATGCAAAGTACATTTGATTAGCATATGTCTTACCATTGACGTAAGTCTGTATTCCACGATTGTCAGCTCTGGTAACCGTTACTGCTTCTTGACCGGGAAGGCCAATCATCTGGTTCATAACAATATCTACCTGAATCTTTAAGCCAGCGCTATGCAAAGCGGCAATCGCGTTTGCTAATTCTTCACCACTTCCATACTTGGTTGGATTAGCATTAGTCCCTAGGTTATAGCGATCAATTACAGAATAACCGTCGTTATAGCGACTCTCACTATACGGTGTGTAAGGAGGGGCCATCCAGAAGTCAGTAATTCCCAGGTTTTTAAAGAACGCAGCGTTTTGGGCAATAATATTATATGCATGATTCTCTGTACTTGTTGGTTCAGGTTGATACAAACTAAATTCTTGATAGATCATATGAGAATCAAGTGCAGCATTAGATTCGAAGATCTTATTACTATCTGCTGAAACAGTGGCGGCATTAGTAGTAACATCCTGATTTCCAGAAACAACTGGGACCCACACACCAAGGTATCCACTTACATAAGGATTGCTGTATCCCTTAACAGTAACCTTCAAAATACCATTATCATCAGTTGTTAAGGTCTCTGGATTTTCAGCACCATCAGCATTATATGTTAAACCATTATCCGTTGTGTCAAGCAAGTTACGATACTGCTCATTAGCATGGGCACGACCCATATTAATAGAAATTGTTTGCTCTGCCATTTGTGGATTGTTACCAACGATAACTGCCATTCCACTCGTTCGACTCAAACTATCAGTACCCTCACTATTTGCATTAGCAACGCCCTTACCATAACGAACGCTTGCAATTAAGTTATCGCTAAGCTTGGTCATTGTTTGTCCGCCGCTAACAAATTGTTTCCGTGCCTTCATTAACGTCGTAATTGCATCATAGTAGATCGACTTTTCCTGCATATATTGTGCATTTTCGTTGTAAAGATCACCATAGTAAATCTGCGGTACAGTATCTTTATTGCTTAGAAGAATTGCATATTGTGCTGGAACGTTATACTGGGCATACTGCTTATCGGTCTTCTTTTGATCAGCATAAAACTCTTGCCAAGCTTGGTTAGCATATTCTGCTTTATATGCTCCAGGATGGTCTTTACTAATTAACCCATTAATCAAGTTCGCGCGTTGATCATGGTTAGTGACATATGACCAGTTTGGAGTAGCTTCATTTTCTGTAACGTCATTTTGCCGGTTAACAATACTACCAGTAATCAAATTACTAATAGTATCACGATTGTTAGCACGTCCGAGGACATTCCCTAAAATAGATCCTACATAATCCATGTACAATTGTGGATTACCCTTCTTGTTCAACATCCGGGCAGCACCTGAACGGTATCCTTCGTTATAGCTTAAGTGATTATTAGCATTTTGCGGGTTACCCTTCATATGGTACATATCATCCATTAATTGTCCCATCTGGTCGAGCACATCAGCATCAATATGATCAGCAGCATCAATCCGGAAACCGTCAAAATTACCATCCGGGTTATAACCCATCAGCTTACCATAATTCAACAAGAAGTATTCCCAGTTAAGGTTTTCAGCTTGTACCACCGGATTAGAGTTATCAATATCAATTCCAGTCAAAAACTCATAACCGTTATCGCTATTATCATTACCAGTTTGGTTATTGATCGTACGGCTCATTAAGCGATACTTACTATTAGCGTAACTAGTATTATCATTATTAACGAAGATTACTTGACCGTATGGTAATTCAGATGAAGCCGATAGTTCAGGAATTGTAGTTATAAAATTATTTATATCATTAGCAAGCTGACTTGTGCTCTTAGCTGCTACAATATGTTGTTCAATTACATAACGTAAGTTTTGAGCAACTTCATTCAATTTAATAGAAGCAGTGTTTTCAGACAAATCTTTAACTGAACCAGCTGTTAAACCATAATTACTATTTTTATAACCATGATTTACAAAGTACTGAATAAATTTAACTTGAACATCTTTGCTAGGCCAAACGTACATTAGAATTGGACGCCAATCAGCTACTGTGGTTGGATACCAGGTCTTACCATCTTGGCTTGTACCATAAGGACGATACCAGTCAGTGTAACTCAGATAACCATTGATATTATTAATAGCGCTACTATCCTGGGCAAATGCCATATTTTCCCAGGTTCCCTGTCCGAGTGTCTTTACGACTGTATTCCCATTATAGATATTTAGCTGGTTTCCTTGAGGCTTAGCTACGAGGTTCTTCATGACCTGATCTGAACCCTTTTGGAAGGTACTAGCAACCGGCATCACTTCGGACCAGAAATCAACGCGGTTCCCTTCACCATTTTGACCATCATCACTAAAGCGGTGGACTAATTGAACACGAACATTCTTAATACTGCTATTTAATGTAATAATTCCCTGGAAACCTGATGTACTACTATCACTAATAGCTGGATTTACATTATATACATCTGGACGATTATAGCTAACTAATCCATCGGTAGTAGAAGAAATTAACTGGCGACCAACCTCCTTACCGTTAGCTAAAACAATAATCCATTGGTATGGCTTATCAGTAGCCTGATCGCTAACATGCCAACCAGAAAATTCAACTTGATTATTATCTACTTTAACAAAGTCGAAGTTTCCACCATTAGTTGCATAGTTCTTACTATATTGGTCTGTAGTGCCGCCATTCCTAGTCGGGTTTCCATCAGAAGCCGCAGAATAGCGCAAAAGAACCTGCATGTTCCCAGTTAACTGATTCAACTCTGGAACAGTCAAATTAATGGTCGTATTAAACCCACTAACTGAGCTATTATAGATATCTGGATAAACCCTGGCAACATCTGGCCGCGCTGTTAAGGTGAGCTTTTGCCGAGCAACTTCCTTCCCATTATTAAGAACAATTACATAAGGATTAGTTTGAGTAGCACTTGCATCACTGGCCATCCACCCTTTAACGTTTAATTTATTTGAGTTTAAGGAAATACCATCAATGTATGAAGCCGTCTTATCTAAGACAATTGGAGCTGACCAAATATCAGTATGTTGCTTATTATTCCCGTTACCATTTGCATCGGCAGAATATCGGCTTACAATGCTGTAACTGTGGTTAGGTAGAAGCTGGGCAATTTGTGACTGATTTAAATCGAACGTTACATTATATCCGGATTTCGCAGCGTTCAACACGTGAGGGTATACCTTTTCAACGTCTGGACGATCGGTACCACTTATTTTGACAGACGCTACCTGGCGATTTGCTGTGTTATCGAATAGAATTACAAAACGATTACTTTGGATGTTCGAAAGATTAGTTGCTTGCCAACCGCTAACAGCAACTTGGCCGGCTTTACTAATGTTGAAGTTATCGAGATAACCCTCATTAAATTGAGTAGTCGGTGCTAACCGTTGTGGATTAAACCAATAGGTAACGTAACTACCTTCACCATTATCGCGGTTACTGTACCGGCTTAAAATCTGATACTCGTCATTTGGATTTAGGTTTGTTACATCAAAATCAGCTGCAAATCCCGAAATATTTGCATTTACTACTTGTGGATAAGCTCTTTCAACATCTGGACGCTCAATACCAGTAATTACTCTCTGACGAGCTACTTCACGGTTTGTTGTCCGATCATAAAGGATGACAAAGTGGTTTGGCCGCTTAATAGCCTTATTTGTAGCATTCCATCCGGTTGCATGCAATTCACCATTTTTCACTTCAAATGTGTCTAGGTAAGCATAGTTATTTTTATCAAAGGTAATCGGTTGAGACCACCAATCAGCAGATTTACCATTTCCACTGTATCGACTAACAATTTCAATTGAATCACGATAGTCCTTCATCTTACTAAAGTCAATGTTGATATTGATATCGAATCCAGAATTATCAGCGTTATAAACATTGTGGACGTTTTTAACATCTGGGCGTGAAACATTATTTGTTACATTAGTACGCCCTAATTCATTATTAGTTGTGATATCACGTACAATCACTTGACGACTATTTGTTCCTTGAGATGCATTTGTTGCGTGCCATCCTGAAACATGCAATTGATTATTGTTGAAGTAAGCAGCGTCAACATTTCCATAGTTTCCATTATCCTGTTTGTTATACGTTTGACTTTGTTTTTCATTATCAAGTGATGGCAAAGTAGAAACTGATGTAGTAGCACCCTTATTAGTTGTTGCAGTACTATCAATTTTACTTTGGTTAGGAGTAGTGTCGTTTGCTACTTGATTCTTATCAGTTGTTTGAGCTGGTTGGTCAGTATTAGTATCTGAATTTACTGTTTTAGTAGTATCAGCATTCACAGTAGAAGTTTGTTCTTGGGTTGTGGAAGACTGAACTTGTTGATCAGCACGCGCAACTCCCCCGTAAAGAAGCGCGGTTGAAACGGCAACAGTAGCAACTGCTGCTGTCACCCATTGTTTACCGCTTTTATACATCTTATAACGTTTTTTTATTTCCATTTTAATCTCCCTCATATCAAAATAAACAATTTGATTATCGATATTATAATACTACAATGTTTAATTTTTTCAAAGGAAATTTTCAAATGCTTCCCGAAGTTTCTTCAAATGGCAGATTGTAAAATTTAAATTGAACATTTTAGTGGACAAAAAAACCCATAAAGGTCTTTAATGGTGTCGTCACAACATTCCATTAGAAAGAAGGACCTTTATGGGCACCACTATTTTATCATTTGAAGACCGCATTGTCATCGAAACGCTTCGTCATGAAAATCGATCTCTTCGATATATCGCTGATTACCTGGGCTTTAGTAAGACTACTATCTTTAATGAAATTCACCGGTTAAAGGGTGAATACCATGCGACTAGTGCGCAAGCCGACCACGAAACTAAACTTAGTTATCGTGGCCGGAAATGCTCATTAACGGTTAACCTCAAACGACTAATCGAAGAAAAGATCAAGGTCCAAAAATGGTCAATTGAACAAGTAGCCCATGTGGTTATGATCGCCTATAAGACTATCTATAACTGGGTTGATCAAGGCCTCTTAGAGATTAGCTTAACTGACTTACCAGATCATGGTATTCGCCGTAAGCGGGCTAAAGAAACTCGTGGTACTTTTAGTCATGGTCGTTCGATTGAAGATCGTCCAGCTGAAGCTTCTGATCGTAATATTGCAGGCCATTTTGAAGCTGATACAGTTTTATCTGGTAAGCGCAAAGGTCAAGCAGTAGCTACGTTTGTCGAACGCAAGAGTCGCCTTACTATCGTTAAACGGCTTGATGGACGAGATAGCACTTCAATGACTAAGGCTATCCTTGAGTTAGCTAATCAATTAGGAACTAATCTCAAGACACTGACGGTTGATCACGGGAAAGAGTTCGCCAACTACCAATCAATTGAGAAAAGTACCGGCATGCCGTTGTACTTTGCACATGCTTATTCTCCGCATGAACGTGGTAGTAATGAGAATCGTAATCGAGTGTTACGGCGATTTATTCCTAAGGGTCAGCCAATTGAAGAGATTAGTGATGATGAATTGATTCAGATTAATTGGTATCTGAATTCACGGCCTCTCAAATGTTTGAACTGGCGAACTCCAATTGAGATCTTTTTGCTTAATCTGCGTCATTAAATTTGTTCAAGTTATTTATTGCAATCTGCCTTAACCAAAGAAAATCAAACCTTATCCAGTGATCTCAAAAATCAAATCATGCTTTTAGCTCGTAAAGGCCTATCTGGTCAGCTTATTGCTGAAATGTGTCACTGCTCTCCTAGCAGTGTTCGTCGAACAATCTTAGAGCGCATGGAACCACACTATCGTGTGGCTAAGTTGCCTAAACATTTATGTTTTGACGAGTTTCGTTCAATTAAGTCTGTAATGTCCTTTATCTGTTGTGACGCTGAAACCCACCAAATTGTCACAAAGTTACAGGATCGTCTATCACCTACCATTGTTGATTATTTTGAAAGTCGTTATTCAAAAGCCGAACGCGAATGCGTTCAATCAGTTGTAATTGATTTAAATGCTCAATATCAAAGTTTTATCTATCGCCTTTTCCCTAATGCCAATATCATTATTGATCGCTTCCACCTTGTACAATTAGCTGGTCGCGCTTTGGACAATTGTCGTATCTCTATCCTAAAGCAACTTGATAAACAGAGCCGAGAATATAAAATTATGAAGTCACATTGGAAGCTATTCCATAAAAAAGCTGAAGATCTTCACCCTGAAGAAGTAGTTTTTCTTCGCGGCGTTAAACAATATATGACTCGCCAAAATGCTGTTGATCTCATTACTAGTAAATTTTCCAAGTTCGCTGAAGTATACCAAACTTACCAAGATATCACGAAAGCCCTAAACGAGCGCAATAGTGAATTACTAGAGTCAACCATCTTAGACTACCAAAAAACCAATACAGAAATGGATACTGCTATTCAAACCCTTCGTCAAAACAGAAAATATGTCTTAAATAGCGCTAAATTTGAATACTCTAATGGTCCTTTAGAAGGCATCAATCGCAAAATCAAAACCCTAAAACGAACTTGTTATGGTTTTGCCAATCAAAAATTTTTCTTTTTAAGAATTGATTGTATTTTTTCGTAAAAAAAATACCCCCTACATTTTCATAGGAAGTATTTTTAGTCAACCATACCAGTTGACAGATATCCAGATTTGTTATCTCACTTTCGTTTCAAGCTAAATTTTTAGATGCTATTGATGATAATAATAAACTGACAGAAATTAGCTAATTATAGTTTTTTCTGATCAGCCAAATTACTAATTTCAGTTGAACTAGGGCGTTCAACATCTGGATTATAATTAGCCTTTATAAGCTTACCGTTTTCATCTAAGGTATAAATCATAGTACCTGCATTAACAGTTTGATTACGTACCATCTTTCCATAATTATCAAAGTAATAGGTACCATTATCAGTTTGTACTAATCCTCCACGGAATGATACACCATTCTTCAAGAAGAAGTAAGTACCTTTTTCACCATAAGAATCAACATCAACAAAATGTTTATTTTCAACCATCTTACCATCTTGGTCAAAGAAGTACCAGTTGCCAACACTATCTTCAATAAAGGTATTCTTAACAATATTACCTGCTAAGTCATAGAAGTAGTAATTTCCATCATTACCCTTAACAAAGCCTTCATTCCCTTGCTTCTTTTCACCAGTTAATTGAATTGGCAAGAATTGCTTTGTAGTAGTACCTAAGTTGTAGTATTGACCACCATCAGCTTTTAGTACATAACCAGAACCACGATGGAGAATGTTTGTTCCATTAAAGTATTTTGCTGACCATTCAGTTATCTTTTGTGAAGGATCCATGGCAACCCCAGTTGAAAATTGTTTCTTTGTGAAAATTTCAGGATAAAGTTTTTGTAACTTATCGAGGAATGCTCCACCATACTTCTTCTGGTATTCACCACCACCAACAGTGTTAACAACATACAGACCATTATTAATGATGGCATCTTTCCATGTGTCTCCGTGCTCATCAACTCGAGTGACTGTAGCAACTTCTTTTCCAGGAAGGTTATAGATTTGGTCAGGAACCCAATCCGCCATTACTTGTAAGCCAGCTTTATGGAGGGCTTGAATGGCATTACGTAGATCTTCATCTGTTCCGTACTTATTAGGCTCACTCATTCCAAGATCATAACGATCAGTAAACGCATATCCGTTATCAATTGTTGAATCTAGGAATGTACGGTCTTTACTTGAATTATATTGCGGAGCCATTTGGAAGGAAGTAAATCCTAATGAAACAAATAAGTCTGTATTTTGTGCAATACGAACATTAGTGTATTCACTTTCTTTTGTTGCTGGATAAATGAAGTTAGAAAATCCTTCATAGATAACATTTGAATCAAGTGCAGCGTTTGAACGATATGCAGAATTACTACTATTCTCTTCGGTAGATGGAGCAGTTCGAGCATCTTGGTTATCACTTGCTCCAACTGGTACCCATACAGCAAGATATCCTGAAACATCAGGGTTAGCATAACCTTGAACAGCTGTATTAGCTTCTTCTTTACCATCAACAACTAGGCTATGACCAGATAAGTATAGATCACCGTTCTCGTCAGTCATTGCGACCGGTGCCCCTTGATCAGAAGTATAATTAATAACTCCATCAGTGGTCGTTAATACGGCTGCCCGATATTGTTGGTTCTTGTGCGCAGCTCCCATATGAAGAACTACTTTATCGTTAGCACCTAGCTTTAGATTTGGTGTATTACTTACAATAACCCCAATACCTTGTGTTCTGGTTTCATCAGTACCAGTATCAGTAGCTGTCATCGCACCTTTACCATAACGAACACTAGTTAAAATATTATTATTGCCGCCAACACTCATTGTTTGCATTGATTGGCCACCGGCAACATACTTAATTCGTGATTTAAGCAAGTTAGTTAAAGTATCATAGTAACGTGTTTGATGTTCCATGTATTGGCCACCATCAGTATACAAGTCACCATAGTATACACGTGGAATTGTATCCTTATTAGTTAACATGATTGCGTATGATGATGGAATATTATAAAGGTTATATTTCTTCACTGTTGAATTTTGGTCTTGAATGTATGTATCAATACCCTTTTGCTCATCTTCAAAAGTGAAAGTATGATAATCTTTGCCAGTTAAGTCTCGAATAACATTATTAATTTGATTTTGTGCATTACTATCATGAGCACGGATAAAAGTATAATTAGGAATTACGATATTTTCTGTGGAATCATTTTCACGATCAGCTAACGACTGATGAACAATTGCATCTAATCCCCAACGATTAGTTTTATCTGAAAGGCCATGATTTAAAGCTTCTTTTTCACGATCATCCATTGTTAATTGTGGATTACCAATTTTATTAATGTATTCCGGATCAGCATGGTTCCAATCTTCAAGAATATTAAGGTGTTTATTGGATACAGCATCAGAGTTCATACCATATGCAGCATTAAAGTAATCCTGAGCAATATTTAAAAGATCTGCATCAACGTTATCAACTGCATCTACTCGAATAGAATCAAAGTTAGCTTGATCATTATTAGCTGTGATCGTTCCAAAGTTTAAGAGATAGTATAACCAGTTTAATTGTTCTGCTTGAACAACAGGATTAGAGTTATCAACATCATTGGCAAGTAAGAATTCTGATCCCTTTACTCCCTTCCCGTCAATGTTAATTGGCATCCGATCAAGTAAACGATAATCAGAGTTAGCATAAGGCGTTAAATCTGAGTTTTCATACTTTAAGAATCCACCTTGGAATTGAATACCGCTAAAGTTAACATTTTCACTATCCTTATTCCACATTGGATTGTTGGTAATAAAATCATGCATTAAGGTACGTAACCAATCAGTGCTTCCCGTTTCACCAATTCGTTTTTCAATGTTTTGTTGCACAATTTCGGAATAATGATTTAATTCTGCAGGATCAGCATCCGCATTAAAGAATGGTAAAGCAGATGGTAATAAATTACCATGTTGTTTCATGTAATTAAGGTAGTATGCTTGGGTAAGAGTATTAGGCCACCATACCATCAAGATTGGTCGCATATCTGTTTCTTTTGAGTCAGTCCAGGTAGTTCCATCCTTTAAGATCTTTTTTGGACGGTACCATGTATCTGCTGTTAAGTAACCATTTACATTTTCGATACTCTTGTCATCATAACTGTAAGCTGCATTACCGTTACGGTATTGTTCATTAGATGAAACAGTTCCCTTTGCAAATTGTAATTCAAGTGCATTAGTACCCACACCAGTATCACTATCAAAGTAAATCCAATTATTTCCACTTTGTAATAAGAAATTCTTACGTGGTTGACCAGTTGTTGGGTCAATATAATATTGTTGACCGTTAATAGTTTGTAAGCCAAATTGCTTAAGTGGGCCATTCCCCTTTTGGAAGCTATCCTTAACAGGCATTAGCTCTGACCAGAAATCAACATAGTTACCTTCACCAGTCTTCACATCGTTACTAAACCGATGAACAAGTTGGACATTTTCGTTTTTAACTGTCACAGGTAAAGTAATAATGCCTTGGAATCCAGACATAGAACTGTTTTCAATAGCTGGATTTACTTTGTAGACATCGTTTCGGTTGAAGCCGGCTGCCCCATCCTTAGTATCATTAATTAATTGACGTTTTACTTCTTTACCATTAACTAGAACAATAATCCATTGTGAATCTTTATCATTTGATTGGTTAGTTGCATGCCAGCCACTAAATTCAATTTGGTGGCCGTTTACTTTTACGTAATCAAAGTTTCCACCAGTAGTGGCGTAATTCTTACTAAATTGATCAGTTACAGTATTATCACCACTTGGGTTACCATCGGCAGACTTAGCAAAACGTAAGAGTACTTGTAATTGACCGTTTAGCGCTTGGTATTGGGCATTAGTCAATTTAATAGTAGTGTCAAAACCACTAACAGCACTATTATAAAGTGAAGGATATACTGCTGCTACATCTGGACGGGCGGTTAAGCTCATCTTTTGACGAGTAACTTCTTTTCCATTATTGAGGATAATAGCGTATGGAGTTGTTTCATTAATTGAGTTATCACTTGCCATCCAACCTGCAATATGTAAACCATTAGATGTCATTGTAATAGTATCAATGTTTGAAGCAGTCTGGTTTAATATTACTGGACTAAACCAGTAATCTGTATGGCGCTTATCATTACCATTACCATTTTCATCGGCAGAGAAACGACTTACAACGCTGTATTGGTGACCCGGTTGTAAGTTATTAACCTTAAATGTTACCTTGAAGCCAGAATTTGTAGCTGTTTTTACTGTTGGATAAGCTTTAGCAACATCTGGACGTGAAATTAAATCAGCTTTAGCAGATGCAACTTGTTTGCCTGCTGTCTGATCAAATAGAATCACATAATGGTTGTTTTGTAATTCTGACAAGTCAGTAGCGTTCCATCCAGTTACTGTTACTTCACCATTTTTACTAATATCAAATGAGTCTAGATAACCCTGGTTACTTTGATTAGCAGGAGCAATGGATTGTGGATTAAACCAGTAGGTAACGTTATCACCTTCGCCATTATCAGAATTGCTGTAACGACTAAGAACTTGGTACTGGTGAGTATAATCTAAATCACTGATATTAAATGTCACATTAAAGCCTGAGTTGGCAGCACCAACTACTTGTGGATATACCTTAGCAACATCTGGGCGTGATTGACCTTCACGAACTTCTTGTCGTGCTACTTCTTTACCATTCGTTTGATCAAATAAAATCACAAAATGGTGGTTATAGTTAATCGCCTTATTAGTAGCATTCCATCCGGTTGCATGCAATTCACCATTTTTCACTTCAAATGTGTCTAGGTAAGCATAGTTATTTTTATCAAAGGTAATCGGTTGAGACCACCAATCAGCAGATTTACCATTTCCACTGTATCGACTAACAATTTCAATTGAATCACGATAGTCCTTCATCTTACTAAAGTCAATGTTGATATTGATATCGAATCCAGAATTATCAGCGTTATAAACATTGTGGACGTTTTTAACATCTGGGCGTGAAACATTATTTGTTACATTAGTACGCCCTAATTCATTATTAGTTGTGATATCACGTACAATCACTTGACGACTATTTGTTCCTTGAGATGCATTTGTTGCGTGCCATCCTGAAACATGCAATTGATTATTGTTGAAGTAAGCAGCGTCAACATTTCCATAGTTTCCATTATCCTGTTTGTTATACGTTTGACTTTGTTTTTCATTATCAAGTGATGGCAAAGTAGAAACTGATGTAGTAGCACCCTTATTAGTTGTTGCAGTACTATCAATTTTACTTTGGTTAGGAGTAGTGTCGTTTGCTACTTGATTCTTATCAGTTGTTTGAGCTGGTTGGTCAGTATTAGTATCTGAATTTACTGTTTTAGTAGTATCAGCATTCACAGTAGAAGTTTGTTCTTGGGTTGTGGAAGACTGAACTTGTTGATCAGCACGCGCAACTCCCCCGTAAAGAAGCGCGGTTGAAACGGCAACAGTAGCAACTGCTGCTGTCACCCATTGTTTACCGCTTTTATACATCTTATAACGTTTTTTTATTTCCATTTTAATCTCCCTCATATCAAAATAAACAATTTGATTATCGATATTATAATACTACAATGTTTAATTTTTTCAAAGGAAATTTTCAAATGCTTCCCGAAGTTTCTTCAAATGGCAGATTGTAAAATTTAAATTGAACATTTTAGTGGACAAAAAAACCCATAAAGGTCTTTAATGGTGTCGTCACAACATTCCATTAGAAAGAAGGACCTTTATGGGCACCACTATTTTATCATTTGAAGACCGCATTGTCATCGAAACGCTTCGTCATGAAAATCGATCTCTTCGATATATCGCTGATTACCTGGGCTTTAGTAAGACTACTATCTTTAATGAAATTCACCGGTTAAAGGGTGAATACCATGCGACTAGTGCGCAAGCCGACCACGAAACTAAACTTAGTTATCGTGGCCGGAAATGCTCATTAACGGTTAACCTCAAACGACTAATCGAAGAAAAGATCAAGGTCCAAAAATGGTCAATTGAACAAGTAGCCCATGTGGTTATGATCGCCTATAAGACTATCTATAACTGGGTTGATCAAGGCCTCTTAGAGATTAGCTTAACTGACTTACCAGATCATGGTATTCGCCGTAAGCGGGCTAAAGAAACTCGTGGTACTTTTAGTCATGGTCGTTCGATTGAAGATCGTCCAGCTGAAGCTTCTGATCGTAATATTGCAGGCCATTTTGAAGCTGATACAGTTTTATCTGGTAAGCGCAAAGGTCAAGCAGTAGCTACGTTTGTCGAACGCAAGAGTCGCCTTACTATCGTTAAACGGCTTGATGGACGAGATAGCACTTCAATGACTAAGGCTATCCTTGAGTTAGCTAATCAATTAGGAACTAATCTCAAGACACTGACGGTTGATCACGGGAAAGAGTTCGCCAACTACCAATCAATTGAGAAAAGTACCGGCATGCCGTTGTACTTTGCACATGCTTATTCTCCGCATGAACGTGGTAGTAATGAGAATCGTAATCGAGTGTTACGGCGATTTATTCCTAAGGGCCAAGCCATTGAAGAGCTGAGCGATCGCCAGCTGGTTCAAATCAATTGGCATCTGAATTCACGGCCACTTAAATGTCTTAATTGGCATACACCAATCGAGATCTTCCTGCTTAATTTACGTCATTAAATTCGTTCTAGGTATTTCTTGCAATCTGCCATAAATAAATCTTGATTAATATTTTTCAGATTAAGTTAATATTACCAACACGAAAAAGGACCCAAGGAGCCGAATAGTTCGACTTCTTGAGTCCTTCTTATTTAGGAAAGCAAACTAACATGTAATTCTGCTAGTCACGCTTCTTCTTGAATCCTGCAAGACCAATTAGGCTAGTCAAACTAGCTAATGCCAAACCAGCAGCGCTAAAGCCATTTCGTGATTCGTTACCTGTTTGTGGTAACTGACTTTGCTTGTGGTTATTAGCATTATTGGATTGACCCGTTGAAGAAGTTGAAACTTTCTTTCCATTATTGTCTTGAGATGCACCATTGTTATCAACAGCAGAGTTGTTACCGTTCTTCTTGTCATGATCGTTAATTGTTGGATTTCCAGGGGTTACCTGACGATCCTTAACGACATTAACAATTTGAACACCACTCTCTGTGATAACAAGGTTTGGTGTTTCTCCGTCCTTGAAGTGGTAACCGGCAGGAATGGTCAGTGTAATCTGATCACCTAACTTGCCAGTGACAGTTTCCGTCTTAACCACATTACCGTTTTCGTCAACGTAGTTGATATTCATGGATTGATCATTAGCCGTGTAGGTAACGTTAATAGTAACGTCCTTTTGATCATCCGTAACTGTTACAGCTGGAATACCAGTCTGCCCATCAGATTGATGAACTGTGTAACCAGGAACTGCCGGAACATCAACACTACTCCAATCAGTGTCATCTGTTGACCAAGCACCGTAAGTTACTTCACCAGTTACGTCATCGACCGTCGCATCACGGTAGATCTTAGCCGTTTGCGTAACCGTCTGCGTCTTTTGACCAGGCTTAGTAATGTTAATCGTCCGTGTGATCGTCTTATTCAGATCTTTATCATGAGCACCATCGATCACCTTGCCAGATGGCGTCTTGTCACCTGGCTTAACCGGATGGTTGTGGTCAATACTGGTCGTAGCGTGGTCGATCGTGATCGTCGTGTCTGGTGTCTCTTCACCCGTAAAGTGAATCGTTTCTGGAACCTGACCATTGATGATCTTCCAACCATCTGGAACTGCGGAGTTGGTCTTAACGGTTTGGTCAGTCTTACCACTTACCGTATCACGCTTAACCGTGTTGCCTTGTGGGTCAACGTAGTTGATATGGGTAGTCTGATCCTTAGCCGTGTAGGTAACATCAACCGTGGTGTCTTTCGTATCTGGAGTGACGTTAACGCCCTTGATGCTAGTAACATTTGGGGTGTAACCGTCAACTGTCGGAACATCAACTGCAACCCAGCCGTTGTTGCCGCTTTGTGCCCAGCCGGTGTAGGTAACCTTGTGGTTTACCAAATCAACTGTAGCGCTACGTTTGAAGCTGGTCGTTTGTTTAGTAGTGTTCGTAGCTTCACCCGGCTTAGTGATGTTAATCGTCCGGGTAACGGTCTTGTTCAGATCATCCTTAGTAACACCACTTGGGTAGTTCTTACCGTCTGGCAGCTTATCACTAGGGTTCTTTGGCTGATCTGGCGTAACCGTGATCGTATCGTGTTCGACCTTAACAGTAACAGTTGGGATACCATTAGGACCAGCAACCACGTCCGTTGGAATGTCTTGACCTTCCACGATCTTCCAGTCAGCTGGCGCTTGTGGGTTAACTTTGATATGGTCGCCAGTCTTACCAGTCAGATCAGTGTGACTAACTACATTGCTACTATCATCACCATCAACGTAGAAAATCTTACCAGTTTGGGTATTAGCCGTGTAGGTAATGTCAATATTAACATCCTTTTGACCATCAGCAACGGTTACTGCATCAACCTTAGCTTGAGAAACAGTATAACCAGCATGAACTGGTGCATCATATTCAGCCCAGTCTGTAGCATCTGTTGACCAGTCAGTGTAAGTTACATCACCAGTTACTTCATCAACGGTTGCATCACGGAAGATCTTAGCAGTTTGCGTAATCTTTTGAGCAGTCTTGCCTGGTTCATGAACCGTGATCGTCCGCGTAATCGTCTTGTTCAAGTCAGCTTCATGGGCGCCATCAATCACTTTGGCCGTGACTGTCGTCCCATTCTTATCCACTGGCTTCGTGTGATCCACATTAGTGATGACATGACTCAAATGTATATCAATCGTCTGATTATCATTACCAATTTTTACTGAGGTCGGTAAAGTTTCACCCTTAGTTAATTTATAACCAGTTGGGAGAGTTAAACCGTTAACAGGTTGTTCACTATCAACATCACCTGTAACTTGAACCGGCTTACCAAAATTAGATCTATTATCGTCATCATCAATAAACTGATATGTTACAGTTTTTTTCGCCAGAACATCAATTTTAGCAGATTGCAATTCTACATATGGTTTATAACCTGCCATATACAGTCCTGTTCCAAGATATCCTGTCTTCCCACCATCTGTCCTTATCGTTGAATCGATGCCATCAATGTTGATTCGCCCAATAATTGATGAAGCAGGTAATGACGGAATTTCAACCAAGATTGATTTAATCGATGACCAGTCTGTTACTTTATCTGCCGTTACAAAGCTAATCGTATTTGGTTGATACCCTTCTGTATCTTCACCATTTTTAAAATTAAAACTGGAGGTTGAGTACTTGAAAGTTAACGGAGTCGATCCACTATATGTTACTGAACTTGCACCATTTAGATGAAAATCAAAACCTGAACCATTCCTTTCGCTTGGCAAGTTAATAATTGTCTGAGCATTGCTAATCGCATTTGTGGAACCATTATTAATTGATACAGCAAAATGCATACTTCTATCACCAGTTGTAGATGATGTCCCATTTGATAAATTATCTGCTAAGTCTTTGTTTCCCTTAGCCAAACTAATCGTATTCAATCCAGAAATAGCTCGGGTAACTGTAATGGTAGCAGGACCATAATCTATAAGATATAAATTACTTGTGTCACTAGGTAACCACTTTTGTTCATCACTAGTTGGTGAATATGTTTTCCCATTATTCTGAGGAAAATACTTCGTCCATGGCATTAGATCTTCTACCGGAGAATAAAGTATGGTTTTTACTTTATATGTTCCTTGCATTACATCGCTGCTGAAGCCTAAATTCATCTTTATTGTCTTAGTTATGTCTAAGTAGGAACCTGTATAATCAATTTTTACAATTGTATTATCTTCGTCATCTTGAAAAACTGATAATTTAGCATTCTTAACAGCTGCATAACTATCCTTATCCACTTCTTTATAAGTAATGCCCTTTGGTAATTTAATATACAAAATTGCATTATCAATATGTGCGGTCGTTGATGCCATCAATGATAGTTTACTAGAATCGTAAAAAGTCCTTATGGTTAAATGGGTTGTTTCTGTTTTAATATTATTTGAATCAATCGTTACCCTTTTACTTCCATCATCATCATGTACAAAACTGCTAAGTGAAGAAGATTGTCTTTGGCTTGGTACCAACACCAAAATATTTTCAGAGTTGGAGAACTTATACACATAACCATTGGAAACAGCACTTAACTGCACTCCAAGTTGCCAAACTTCACCATTTTTAACAATGGTTTTTCCATCACGCTTAGTTTTGCCCACGTGGCCATATATTTCAAACATCTGAGGCATCTCGTTTGAAACAGCGTTATCTTCATTAAAATAATTACTACTACCATCAAACGTGCCAGTTCCACTATAAGAATCAATCACATCTGGTGTTAATGTAATACTCGTAATAGTTCTTGATAAATCATTAACTTCTATTTTATCTCCTGGCATAACTGTACCTCTGTGTACAGTCCCATCATCAAGTTTATATTGATACGTATATGAAGTTGCCCCGCTAATTGATGGAACACGTACAACATGGACAATCATTCCATCTGGAATATTAAGCGTAATCTGAGCATTATTTAAATTAGCACTGTAACCATTTTGTAAACCAGCATAAGCAATAATCTGATCATGATCATCCTGCCATTGTATTAATTCACCATGTCCATTAGAATTCTTCCATGTCTTAGACTTCCAAGCTGAATTTACCCATGGTGACACATGAGTAATTTCCACTTTGTCACTAGTCCCCCAGAAATTCTCTGAAAATGGTTTATCAGACGTAAATTTCTTTTGTTGCTTACCATCTGCGGTTAGATTTTCTACAATCGAAATTCTATCAGTTGCAGTTCTTGTAAAAGATGTTGTTTCTGGATTCTTAATGTCATAATGCCCAACAAATTGATAACCAGGTTTGAATTCAAAGCCTTGTGCTCCTTTACCGCTTGGAACTGTGATAATAATATTATTACCTTCTTGCTTAATCTCAGCTTGTTTATTATCACCGTAGAATCCAGGTACCAATTTATTCGTAGCATTCACATCAAGAACAAATCCTTCTGGCATTGGTATCGTGATTGTCGTTCCATAATTCAAGGTATTGTTAATTTGAGCTGATGGCCAACTTGGCTTCCCTGCCTGACTATGAACGGTACCATTATCTTCCCTAACCGAGTAAGAGTAAACTACGTTAGAATTAAGAAGCTGTTTGCCATCAATTAATGAAGATGATTTTAATTGTTGATTTGGATTCCAACTGGGCATTTGCCGTGAAATGAAGTTCAAACCAGTATTATCCTGTTCGGTTCCGTTTTCGAACCATTTAATTGTCTTTTTCGTATCTCCGGCTGGATCACTAAGTGGGTGATTCTTAGATTCATAACCATTATTACTACCCTCGATATAAATTTTCAGATTTATAGTGTCACTCCTGTATTTTGCAAGTAAAAAGTGCAGAGAAATGCAATGACTTTTTACATAGTCTTGCAGCCCACTTCTTATTTTATTTAGTTATTTGATAATGCATTCTTTAATCGATAGCTTTCTCCAGTAAAACTAACAATATGCGCATGGTGAATCAGCCGATCTACTAATGCTGCTGTTAATCTTGGATCAATAAATACCTTATTCCACTGACTAAATTCCAAGTTGCTCGTGATAATAATACTCTTAGTTTCATACCAGTCACTTATGAGTTGAAATAATAATTCTGATCCTGTTTTACTGAATGGTACATATCCCATTTCATCTAATATGATCAGCTGATACTTGTGGCATTTCTTTTTGAAACGTTCTATTGAGAGACTTTTCCATTCTTGTTCCAACTGATCTACTAGTTCTGCTACCCGCCAGAATTTTACATTAATGCCGTTTTCGATTGCTTTAACTCCTAATGCAGTTGCTAAGTGAGTTTTACCTGTTCCAGGTGTACCAACGAAAACGGCGTTTTCGTTTTTATCAATAAAGCTTAAATTCAGTAATTGTTGCTTAGAATCTGGTGTCGAAAAATTGATTTGTTCACGCCAAATATAATCGTTTAAGGTTTTTCGTTTTGGAAATTTTGCTTGGTTATAAAGCCTGGTAATCTTCTTATCGTACCTAATCTCAATTTCCTTTTTAAGTAGGCCTAAAAGCCATGCCGATTTATCATCTTCAGGGAATTGATTTAACTTTGCTATATTAGCCATATTTGATAATCGCAATTCTGTACATGCTTTGGCTAGTTCTTGATTATTCAATTAAGTGACCTACTTTCTGTCTCTTGCTAGTTGATCGTAACTTTTCATATTGACACTGAGCTCTTCCGAAGTTGGTGAAATCCCGACTAGCTCGTAAAACCGTTCATTGATCTCTTTCAATGGATGAGTGCTTAAGAGTGTTATTAGTTCGTCTATTCGGTCGGTTTGTAACCGCCAGTCTTCTGTTGAAAGATAGTAAGCAATTCGTTTGGGAAGGTATTTCCAGTATCTAGAATAGGTCATTGACCGTGGCTTCCTCTTCCAAGTAATAAAAACGCTTGACCACTCAATAGCGCGTTTCTTAGTTAGGTAAGGGCGTCGCCCTTTATTAACAATTTCGCCATTTAGATCATAAATTGTATAACTGGTTGCGGTAAGAACGCAGGTTAATGAAAGCATTGTTTTAGCCATTGGAATATGTATCCTGGTTTTATCAATCGTTACTTCGTTATACCGGTTTGGTTTAACTTCAAATTGCTTAAAAACTGGATAATCTATATCAGGCAATTTCAAAAATGATGTTTGTTCTTCTTGCCATAGGTCACTAATCTTTTTCTTCTTTTCATAGTGTACTCGTTGCGAATCTTTTTTTAGTTTATCGGCTAGTCGTTGATTCAAATTTTCAAAACTAATTAGCTTAGGGCTGGTTGAAAAAAAGTTGTATCTAACATAACCAACTTTATTTTCAACACTTCCTTTCTCATATCCACTTCGTGGATTACATGTTTGAACCTTAAATCCATAATGCAAAGCAAACGATTGGAATTCCTTTGTTAAACGAGCTTTTTCATATCTGGTTTTACTACGAACAACTGCAGTAGACATATTATCAATTCGTATAACGGTAGGTACTCCATTTATTTGCTTTAAAATCTGTTTGATTCCTTCTAATAAGCATTCTTGATTTTCTGCTGGTAATGCAATACCAAAAGCACGGTTACTGAAGGGGAAGGTCATTACTAATATTTTAATATCTACAAAGGATCCGTCTTTTTCGACTTCCATCGTGCCAAAGTCTAATTGCGCTTCACCTGCAGGATGTTCTAGTCTTTCATATCCTAAATCTTTTACTTCTCCTTTGTCAGTATGTGTTGCCTTCCATTCTTGTACAAAATTACAAACGGTTCTGTATGATCCTGGAAATCCTGATTCAATTAGGTCATTAAAAAACTGTTTATTTGTTCGACGTTTCTTCCTTGGTAATTTAAAGTCTTCAGTTAGCCAAAGGCTAACAATATCTCCCCATTTCTCTTCATACATCATACCGGATCTTTTATGGAGTTTAATCTTAGGGACAAAGTCTTTATCAGCGTACTTTTTTGCTGTTCGCCAATTAATATTTAAAGACTTTCGAATTGATTCAATAGACTGATCGTGATTATTTCTTAAATTCCTGATAGTATTAATATCGGTCATTGCTAACATACCTTTCTACCTCCAAAGTTTTGATGTCGCAAAACTAACTTTAGAGGAAAGTGGGCTGTTAGACAATGGCCTTTTTCATTACACAACTATGTATTATTATGTTGCATAATTGTGTACTTCTATTTTGCAATATACAACCGGCTAAAACTATATTTAATTATCCAATTTGATGTATTTGAGTCTGAAATAATTGATTGCGTTCCATCTTGACTGCTTAATCTTTGAGCGTTAACAGTGTATGTATCTGCATATGGTATTGTGATAACAACAGTGTCGCCATTTTGGATATGTCCCTGTAAAAGTAACGGAAAAGTTATCTTCTCATTAATGAAGGCAGAATCTGGTACAGTACTGCCATTTTGACCCATGACGCCATAAGACTTAAATGTTAATGAATAACGTCTATCTGTGGATTTACGTGTAATAGTAGAAATAGAATTACCATTAATTACATTAGTCCTAATTAGATTATTGACAAACAGTTTTGAATAGGGTACTGCTTGTGATGCGTTATTCACATTATCGGTATCGATTGTTTGGGTAATACTATTCTTTGACTTTTGACCATTCTCCTGTACTTTACCAATACTATTTTGTGTTGATTCATTATTACTCGTAGTAGTAGTAATATCGGATTGGTCTGTATTACCATTGTTTGATTTCGATGTTTCATCTGTATTACCATTGTTTGATTTCGATGTTTCATTTGAAGCATTAGTAACTTTCGAATTATCACTTAAGGTTACTTTTGTTCCATTTGACATGTTCGGAGTGGTCGTTTGCTTCTCCGTTTCGGTTTCTAAAGTACCAGCATTATTAGTAGCATCTGCTCGTACCGCTTGGGCATTACCAAAGTACAGAGTGGTTCCCAGTAAAACAGAAGCGACTCCAATTCCCAACTTTCTCAGTCCGTAATGGGGAACCCGCTTGGCATCATCTTCCATTTTGTGTTGAATATTGTTTTTAGATACCATCAAATACACTTTCTTTCTATACGTTTATACTTTCAACGTTGTTTTGATTAATGACATAAGAATTGTTATTTTCTTAGATATGCTAAATAATCCTTATCCGGTAATTCGGAAAGGATTGATTTCAAATAATTAAATTGTCAAGTCACGGTTGTTTACTCCTCAAATTAAGAAAATTCGTGTTGCTAAATATAGAAAGTTAACGCAAGCCAAAGTATCATTTTCCATTGCTAAAATGTGCTTTACATAATTAGTTGGAATTTAAAGCTAAATAATAAAATTATTCATAAATAATTTCTATCCATAGCGTTGATAAATTAATCCCCCCAAAAATCACAGCATTAAATTATCAATTGCTAATACTTTAGTAATTAATCCATCTCCTTTTATCACGTACACAATTATAGTATAACTAATTTACTAAAAAGGTAAACCAATTAGATCATTTTCTTGTTTTTGTTTATCAACTAATCTATTATTTTATCTATATGGCAGATTGCAAGAAATAAATTGAACGATTTATTGACGTAGATTAAGTAAAAAGATCTCAATAGGTGAATGCCAGTTGAGACACTTAAGTGGCCGAGAATTTAAATACCAGTTAATTTGTGTTAGTTCGCTGTTACTCAACTCTTCAATTGGCTTTCCCTTGGGTATAAAGCGTCGTAGGACCCGATTACAGTTTTCGTTACTACCACGTTCATGTGGTGAGTAAGCGTGGGCAAAATATACCGGTGTACCGGTTAATTTCTCGATTATGTGAAAGTCCGCAAATTCTTTTCCATGATCAACGGTCAGCGTTTTGAGCTTGCCATTAAGTTGATGAGCTAGCTCGACAATTGCCTGCTTCATTGATTGACTATCACGACCATTAAGGCGTTTAACGATGGTCAGACGACTCTTTCGTTCTACGAAGGTGGCGACTGCTTTGCCTTTGCGCTTGCCAGAGAGAACCGTATCAGCCTCAAAATGACCAAACTCCTGGCGGGTATCAACACTAGCGGGCCGTTCTTCTATGGAGCGCCCGCGGCTAAAGGTACCGCGCTTTTCTTTGGCTCGATGTCTACGGATACCATGATCTGGTAAGTCCTTGAGCTGGAGGTCAAGTAATCCTTGGTCAATCCAATTGTAGATTGACTTATAGGCAATTCCAACCACATGCGCGACCTGTTCAGCTGACCATTTCTGGACCTTAATTTTCTCTTCAATCAGTTGTTTGAGATTAGTAGTTAGAGAAGATTTGCGTCCTCGTTGAGTAACCTTCTTTTCGAAGTCAGCTTGGGCTAATCGAGCTTGATAAGCAACATCTAAACGATGGAGCTCATTGAAGATAGTGGTCTTACTAAAGCCTAAGTAGTTAGCGATATACTGCAAGGAACGTTTCTCGTTATGAAGTGTTTCGATGACAACGCGGTCTGAAAATGATAAGATAGTGGTGCCCATAAAGATCCTTCTTTCAATGGAATGTTGTGGTAACACCATTAAAGACCTTTATGGGTTTTTCTGTCCACTTAAATGTTCAACTTAAATTTTACAATCTACCATATACTATTTGGTAAAAAGAAAAATTATTTAGCGACTTCTTTCATGATCATTTATTCATTTGATGTCTAAAAGTAGTACATATTCAATAGTCTCAAGTGTTGGTAATCGGCGCATATTGGTGTATTAATTATCAGGTCGTCTGTTTTCCATGTTAGTCTGTTAAAATGATTATCTACTGATTAAATTTAGACAGAGAAAATAATTAACAGGTACTACACGTTTTACAATTATGTAGTACCTGTTATTTATTTCATATTGCTTTCTAAGCCTTTTTAAGAGAATTCGATCAATTTATCGTTTAATTCATTAAACACTCTAAATTAACCCTTACTTCAGTTTTCATGCTGTATTATGAACTACTGCAATGAATTCTTTTAATGCTTTATAAAATAAAAGGCTCCGATTCCCTAATGTAGAATCGAAGTCTTCTTTTTTTGCCAGCTTTTTTACTAATTCAGTTTATTTAAAAAATGGTGTATTTTTGGTGTACACACACCAAGATTACTAACTTTTTACAAGCTAGTAACTAAATTTGTCTAAATTCACAGTGTCGTCGAAAAGCCGTCACATCAGGCTTTTAGACTACTTTTTCTTATTCTTCTTCCCCTTCTTGCTATCCTTAGTTTCCTTTTCCGGACGCATCGTTGGGAATAGGAGTACATCACGAATTGATGGTGCATCTGTTAGAAGCATTACCAATCTATCAATTCCTATACCTAATCCCCCTGTTGGAGGCATTCCGTATTCCATAGCTTCAATATAATCTTCATCAATACCTTCAGCTTCATCATTACCAGCTTGACGTTCAGCAACTTGTGCTTCAAAGCGTTGACGTTGGTCAATTGGATCATTCAATTCAGTAAAGGCATTTGCATATTCATTTCCTAAAATGAATAATTCAAAACGATCTGTGAAACGTGGATCATCAGCATTTTTCTTAGCTAATGGTGAAATTTCTACAGGATGGCCATAAACGAAAGTTGGATCAACAATTGTATCTTCACAGAATTGTTCAAAGAATTCATTAATAATATGACCCACTTGCCAGTATGGTTCATAATGAACTTTATGCTCATCTGCTATCTTTCTAGCTTCTTCAAGAGACATTTCTTTCCAGAAATCTACTCCTGTCTTTTCCTTGATTAGATCTACCATGTGAACACGTTTGAATTCTTTATTAAAATCAACGTCCGTTCCTTGATAGTTAATCTTTCCATCAGATGTTACAACTTTAGCAGCTGCTTTAAAGATACCTTCTGTTTCATCCATAACGTCTTTAAAGTCAAAGTATGCTGCATAAGTTTCAAGCATTGTAAATTCTGGATTGTGCTTAGTATCAATTCCTTCATTACGGAAAACTCTACCAATTTCATAAACACGTTCCATTCCGCCAACAATCAAACGTTTGAGGTGTAATTCCAAAGCAATTCGTAAGTAAAGTTGAATATCCAATGCATTATGATGTGTAATAAATGGACGTGCAGCTGCACCACCAGCTTGATTATGTAATACAGGTGTTTCAACTTCTAAAAATCCATTACTATCTAAATAATTACGAACAGCTGTAACAATCTTGCTACGGTTTACAAAACGATTGTAACTTTCACGGTTAGTAATTAAGTCTAAGTAACGTTGACGATAAATTTGTTCTACGTTTTGAAGACCGTGGAATTTATCTGGCAATGGTCTTAGAGCCTTGGATAAGAAAGTAAGTTTAGTTACTTTAATTGTAAGCTCACCCATATCAGTCTTGATAACATCACCAGTTACACCTAAGAAATCTCCTAAATCTGAGCGTTTAAAGATATGGTACATTTCTTCGCCAACTTCATCTTTACGAATGTAAAGTTGCATTCTACCTGTCTTATCTTGCAAATCAGCGAAGCCTACCTTACCTTTACCACGCTTTGCTACCATACGTCCTGCGATTGTAGCCTTAACATCTAAGTCAATTAATTCTTCTTTTGTCTTATCTTCAAATTTGTCGTGTAATTCTTTGTTTAAGAAATCACGCTCAAATCTATGACCGAATGGATCAACGCCTTCATCGCGCAATTCTTGTATCTTTTGACGACGAACTCTTAACTGATCATTCATTGATTGTTGATTAGCCATTTAAAATCCTCACTTTCTCAATAATTTATACACTGCTCTTTATTATATCATAATCAACTGGACATATTAATTACAATATTAACAAAATATCTACTAAACAGCTTGACGTGCTAATGTATCTGCTAAGAAATTATCAAAAATATCGATCATTTCTGCTTCTGTATCTGCAGAATTTAAAGCTGCTTTAGTACGTGCGGAACGTGGAATTCCTTTCAAATAGTATGCAGCTTGAGAACGAAATTCCTTTGGCCCAATAACTTCACCTTTAGCTTTAACTAAACGATGTAAATGCTCCTTAGCAACTTTAATCTTTTCTGCAGGTGTAGGTTCTTCTAAAATTTCTCCTGTTTCAAGGTAATGTGTTGTTTGCTTAACAATCCAAGGATTACCTAAAGCTGCGCGACCAATCATTACTGCATCTGCTCCAACTTCATCCAACATCTTCTTAGCTTCTTCTGGTGTACGAACATCACCATTCCCCATAAATGGAATCTTAGTTAAATGATCAGCTACTTCTTTTAAAATTCCCCAATCTGCGTGTCCTGTATATAATTGCTTTCTAGTACGTCCATGCATTGCTAATGCTTTAGCTCCACCTTCTTCTGCTGCTAATGCATTTTCAACAGCTAAAATATGATCTTCATCCCAACCAGTTCTCATCTTAACTGTTACAGGCTTATCTATAGAACTAGTAACTGCATGAACCATTTCATAAATCTTATCTGGATCTAAAAGCCATCTTGCACCAGCGTCAGTCTTTGTAACTTTAGGAACTGGACAACCCATGTTTATATCGATAATATCAGTTGCAGTATTTTCTGCCACAAATTGAGCAGCTTCAACTAAAGTTTCTTTACTACCACCGAAAATTTGGACACTAACTGGATGTTCAGTTGGATCAACAAATAGCATGTCTAATGTTTTCTTATTTCTAAAATGGATTCCTTTGTCAGAAATCATTTCACAAACAACTAAACCTGCACCAAATTCCTTACAAATCATACGAAAGGCAACGTTTGTAACCCCAGCCATAGGAGCTACTACAACTTGATTAGGGATAACTATATCACCAATTTTCCATTCCATTATTCTCTTCCTCCATTTTAAGCTTGATTAGCTTCATTCATAATTTTAGTTAATTCTTCTTCGTTAAATTCATATTTTTTCCCACAAAAATGGCAAACTGCTTCTGCACCTTTATCTTGTTCTATCATTTCTTCAAGATCTTTTTTATGTAAACTTGCTAGTGCTTCAGCAAATCTTTCTTTTGAACAATCGCATTCATATGCTACTGGCATTTTCTCAAGAATTTTTACTTTGTCTTTTGGGAAAAGTGTATACAAAATTTCTTCAGGAGTCTTACCATCTTTACGCATCATTTCAGATACTAACGGTATTTCTTGTAACTTCTTTTCAATTTCATCTAAAATCTCATCACTAGCTCCTGGTAAAACTTGAATCATAAAACCACCAGCTACACCTATTGTGTTATCATCTTCAACAAAAACAGATAATCCTACGGCTGATGGAATTTGCTCTGACTTAGCTAGATAGTAAGTGAAATCTTCACCTAACTCACCAGATACAAGGGGCACTTGTCCTGTAAAAGGCTCTTTTAATCCTAAATCTTTAGTTACTGATAAAAAGCCTTGAGTACCTACTGCGCCTTTAACATCAATCTTATGTTTTTCATTTAAAGGCAAATGCACATGTGGTTCATGTACGTATCCTTTGACTGTACCTTTAGCATTACCATCTACCACAATAGCCCCAATTGGTCCATCGCCATTGATTTTTACGGTCATTTTTTCATCACCAGATAGTTCCGATGCTGATAATAATAAAGTACCTATCAAACTTCTACCAAAAGCAGCTGAAGCAGCACTCCAAGTATCGTGTAATTTTTGTGCTTCTCCTACAGTTTCAGTAGCATCAACTGCATAAGCTCTAATTGCTCCATCATATACTAAGCTTTTAACTAAATAATCAGACATTTTTCTTACCTCTTTATTTTTATACACAAATTACATACTAACAAATTGTAGTCAATTTTTCTATTATTATCTTTTTTATTTTGTCAAACAAAAAATGGTACTGACAGTTTAAAACCACCAATACCATTTTTGTTATTCATCTTTCTTATCAGAATCTTCATCTGATTCATGAGGATAGAACACTTCTGTTTCTTTATGTTCCTCATCTTTTTCAGCTAATTGTTTTTTAGCTTCTCTACGTTCAACAGCTTGTTTTGCTTCTTCAAAAGTTGCTGCCTTTTCACTAGGAAATTCATCTTCGTTTTCTGCTGGCATCTTACCTGTCTTATACAAACTCAAGATTTGTTTTTCATCTAGAGTTTCATGTTCAAGTAATGCTTCAGCGATTACTTTATGCTGTTCTCTATGAGCTTCGATAATTTCCTTAGCTTGTTGCATACCTTCATTGGCAATACGTTTAACTTCTTCGTCAATGATATTAGCTGTTTGTCCAGAGTAACTATGTTGACCATTGAATTCACCAGGTTGCATATTAGCTTGACCTTCATATTGAACAGGGCCTAACTTGTCACTCATACCAAATTCTGTAACCATTGCTCTAGCTAATTGAGTAGCTTGTTGGAAGTCATTAGAAGCACCAGAAGATTGTTGACCAAAGATAATTTCTTCGGCTGCACGTCCACCCATCAAACCAGCAATTTGTTCCTTAAGGTTCTTCTTGGACATCAACATTTGATCTTCTTTTGGTAACATGATAGCATATCCGCCAGCACGTCCACGAGGTACGATTGTAACCTTATGAACTACACGTGCTTCATTTAATACTAAACCTACAATTGTATGTCCAGCTTCGTGATATGCCACTGTTTCACGTTCATGCTTACTAATTACACGATCACGCTTAGCAGGTCCTGCAATAACTCTATCTTCTGCTTCATCGATATCAGATGCATCAATTTCTTTCTTATCACGACGAGCAGCTTGTAATGCAGCTTCATTCAATAAGTTTTCTAAGTCAGCACCAACAAAACCAGGTGTTTGCTTAGCAATCATCTTCAAATCGACATCTTTTGCTAAAGGCTTGTTCTTAGCGTGAACCTTCAAAATAGCCTCACGACCCTTAACATCAGGACGACCTACTAAAATCTTTCGGTCAAAACGACCTGGACGTAGCAAAGCAGGGTCTAATACATCAGAACGGTTAGTAGCTGCCATAACGATGACACCTTCATCACCTTCGAAACCATCCATTTCAACTAACATTTGGTTAAGTGTTTGTTCACGTTCATCATGTCCACCGCCCATTCCGGCACCACGACGACGACCTACTGCATCAATTTCATCGATAAAGATAATAGATGGTGCGTTCTTTTTAGCATTTTCAAATAAGTCACGCACACGACTAGCACCAACACCGACGAACATTTCAACGAAGTCAGAACCAGAAATTGAGAAGAATGGTACACCAGCTTCACCAGCAACAGCTTTAGCAAGTAAAGTTTTACCAGTTCCTGGAGGTCCTTCCAATAGCACACCAGATGGAATTCTAGCACCTAAAGCTAAGAACTTACGTGGATCACGCAAAAATTCTACAACTTCAACTAATTCTTGCTTTTCTTCTTCAGCACCAGCTACATCTGAAAAACGAACTTTATTGTTCTTTTTGTCAATAGGCTTAGCTTTGGATTTTCCAAAGTTCATAACACGGCCACCGCCGCCACCTTGGCCAGCTTGACCCATCATCATGTAGAAGAAGAAAATAAAGAATAGAATTGGAACTACTGAAATTAAAAGTTGAATCCAAATACTACTAGATTCTTCTTCTTTAGCACTATTTTTTATTTTATTTTTTTGTGCATACTCTTGAATTTGTTTTACAGTCGAGTCATTCGTCAATACATTAGTTGTAAAACCAGTTGATTCATCCGCACCACTGGAAGCAATTCCGGCAATACCACTCGAACCAGATGATTTCTTAGCATGACGATAAGTACCCGTTATTTTATACGTACTTCCAGAAGGTTGCATCGTAAAATCTTTAATATTATTCTTCTTCAATTCTGTTATAAATTGACTAGATTGAATTTGTTGTGTCTGCATACTTTGGCGACTACCAAACATATAATACAAGACACCCATAATACCCAAGAATACTACGATATAAAAGAAACTATTTCTAAGAAGTCCGTTACCATTCCTGTTGTTATTCATAACGTTCCTCCATATCCAAGGATTAAAGAGTCACTTATCACCATTAAATAAGCACTCCATTGTGAATATAATAGCATAATTAATAAATTTTGACTATTATTGACTATTAATTTCACTAAAATAAATTGTTTAAAATTTTATTAACCTTCGTAAACTTCAGGCTTCAAAATTCCAACATATCCTAAATTACGATAGCGACCTGCAAAGTCTAAACCGTAACCTACTACAAATTCATTAGGGACTTCAAAACCTACATAGTCAGGCTTAACTCCTTCAACACGACGTTCAGGTTTATCAAGTAAAGTACAAATCTTAACAGATTTTGCATTACGATGCTTAAATAGTTCAACTAAACGTTGTAATGTACGACCTGTATCGATAATGTCTTCAACGATTAAAACATCTCTTCCAGTTACAGATGTATCTAAGTCTTTAATAATTTTAACTTCACCAGATGATTCTGTTCCTTCTCCATAACTAGAAACATCCATAAAATCTAATTCTAAATATGTATCGATTTCACGAATAATATCAGTTGTGAACATAACAGCACCCTTAAGAACACAAACTACTAATGGATTTTTACCTTCAAAATCCTTAGTAATTTGCTTTCCTAGTTTTTTAGTAACTTCAGCGATTTGTTCTTTACTGTATAAAACTTCTTTGATGTCGTTGTTCATAAGATTAACCTCTTTCTTACTTTTTTCTAAATACTAGTATGTAATGAATTTTAGCATTTTGTGGGGCCAGTGACAAATCAGTTTTTTTTGTTTCTAAAATCCAATACACTTCATTTTTATTTTTTGTAATTAGCCAACTCTTATTTCTCTGTTCACTTGGAATTTTTTTATCAATAAAAACTTTTTTAATTTTTTGATTTCCAAAGCTCATTTTTAGTGAATCACCCGGTTGTCTATGTCTAATTACCCAATTTTCATTATCTTCTACAACTAGAGTTTCATCTCCAGGCATTAGTTCTATTTCATCAATCTTAAATAAGCCTATCTTTTTTCCTTCTTCTAAGTTGTGCCATTGATTCAATTTTAATTCAAAATTTTCTTCTAGATTTAAACTAGTAGTACTTTTAATTCTTATCCCTATTTCGAGATATTCATGATAGAATTCAAATTTTTCATTCAAATCAAACTTTGCTTGAGGTTTCTTCTCATCATTAAGCATCGCTAAAATTTGCTGTACCTGTGTTTCTTTGATTTCTAATCCTTTTACTTCTAAATATCGTTCAAGTAGAATACGTTGCCATAAGGGACTTTCTTTAACAAATTTATCATAGTCCAAAGTTTCTTCTTTAGAAATCTTATTCAGTTTCACATCAGCTACTTCTTGAATTGCTTGTAAATTATTTGTTAATTGCTGAGTATATTCTAATACATGCTTTAAAAATTCTGGATTTTCTGCTTTTAATACTGGAATTATATGATGTCGTAACCTATTTCTTTGGTAGTCATCGCTTTTATTAGTTTCATCCTCATAATATTTAATCCCTAATTGTTTAGCATAATCATAAATTTCTTTTTTATTAAAAATTAACATGGGACGAACTATTTGATAATCCTCTCTGAAAATGCGTACAGATTGAATTGCTTGTAATTGTTGAATATTCCCACCTCGAATTAATTTCATTAAAAAAGTTTCTGCTTGGTCATCTCCATGATGCGCCGTTACCAAGTACTCAATATTATTTTCTTTTAGGACTTTTTCAAAAAAGTTATATCTAACTTCTCTGGCTGCAGCTTCAATACTTTGTACAGGATGTTCTTCTTTTTCCCACCTGTATACATATAAAGGAATATTTCGTGCAAAACAAAACTCTTTAATAAATTTTGTTTCTTCTTTGCTTTGCTCTCGTAATTGATGATCAATATAAGCGACATTAATTTCTACATCTAAAACTTTACTCAATTTCAACATTCCTGATAATAAGACCATAGAATCTACACCTGTAGAAACTGCAAGCAATACTTTTTTATTGGAAATTTTTAAATCCCTAAGTCGCTGTAATAATTGATTTTCAAATTTTTTTACATTCAACTTTATCACTCACTTCAAAAAAATAAAAAGGCAAGAAGTAATTACCTCTTGCCTTTTGTTGTATTAGCTGCGACGACCGCCACGACCGCCACGTTTTCCTTCTGTATTACGTTTCAAGGAAGTCAATCTATCTTCACTTTCCTTCAAAAATCCAGCTAATAAGGAATCGAAATCTTTCTTCTTTTCTTCATGCTTTGGCTTAAAAGAAGTATTATGATTTTTCTTTACTTTATCCCTATTATTATGTTGTTCGTGATTATTGTTACGACGGTGGTTGTTTTGTTTTTGAGGTTTATCTACTGCTTTCTTGATGGAAAGACCGATCTTACCATCATCACTGACAGATAAAACTTTAACAGTAACTTCATCACCAACGGATAAGACTTCATGGATATCTTTAACAAAAGTATTGGATACTTCACTAATATGAACTAATCCTGTTTTCTTATCCCCTAAATCAACAAATGCACCAAAATCTGTAATTCCTGAAACTTTTCCGGAAAGTTTAGCTCCTACTTCAATCGACATAAAAATTGTCTTCCTCCTCGAAATTCTATACCTCTCAGTATATCACGCACTAAATATTATTAATACTACTAAATTAAACTTTTTTTAATTATTGTCCAATATTTTTTGTAACATCTGTTGGTAAGTTATAAATTATTTCGTTATCTTTAGAATAGGAGTACTTTTCTCGAATTAATTTTCTTAAATAATCTTCATTATTTAATTGCTTAATCTGCTCTTTCAAATCAGCATTTTTAGCTTTTACTTTTTCTAACTTCTTATTAGCTTCTTCCGTTTGAACATTAATATTTTGGGTTTGATAGTGCATTGTAATGAGTCTTATTCCAAACACTATTGTTAATAGTATAGTTAAAGAAATAATACTTACTCTAAACAATCGATAATGTTGATAGTGTTTAGCTTTTAAAGCAGCATTTTTACTTTTAGCTTGTTGCTTACGAAAATAATCATTATCCATGATAGTAATCTTTGATCTTTTCTTCACTGACTATCTAGCCCCTTCCATTCTTTGTCCAAAACTATTTATATAGAAAAATCTTCCTTATATTCTTCAGAGATAACTTCAAACAATTCTTGTGCTTCTTTTTTCTTTGTTGTATCTCTAATATCATTAACTTTGACTGTTAATACTTTATTACCAAAGTTTATCACAATTTCATCGCCAATATTTACATTTGATGATGATTTAGCCACCTTGCCATTAATTGTAATTCTACCTTGACTTGAAATTTCTTTTGCTACTGTTCTTCTTTTAATAATGCGTGATATTTTCAAAAACTTATCTAATCTCATCAACGTCCTCCATTTAATTTGTCAATTATTTTTATAATCTTATTTCCACCTGGCATCGCCATATATTCTTCTTTAGTAAATAAATTAAACTTAATTGCTAAAATTCCAAAAATAAATACTCCCACAGGAATACATATTACTGAAATTATTCCGACATCTAATCTAGAACTTCCCAATAGGTATCCCAATAATATTGAAAGACCTTTTACTACTATCCCCATGATACATGAAATAAGTAATAATTTTAAGACATAACCATCACTTCTAAATAAAATCTCAAGCTTTATTGAACTAAAGAGAATAATGATAATTGCAGCTAATAATAAACTAGCTGTAGTAGCAATACTTGCTCCAATTATTCCAAATTTACCAATTAAGTAACTATTAAGAATATATTTAGTTAAGAAAGCTACCCCTAATCCAATTAGTAACACTTTGTACTCATCAATGCTTTGTAAAATAGAACTATAACTATTGATTACTGTCATTAAAATTATACCTAGTAAATATATTCCAATTACCAAGCTAAGTTCACTATCACCAAATAAAAGTTTATTAACTTCAGGCAATAAGGCTAACAATCCCACTGTAGCAGCACTAGCTATTCCTAAACTAATTCTCAAGATAGATGATGCAGTATTTTCAAAAATAGTTTTTTCTTTCTTTTCAATTGCGGCTGTTAGAGAAGGTAAAAGCGTTGAAGAAAAACTTACACCTATTACTAATCCTAATTGTATTAGAGGTTGAGCTCTATCGTAAATACCTTTTATATTGCTAGCTTTTATTGAAGATAAGCCATAAATCTCCAAATTATTCTTAATTGTGAAGGAATCTATTAATTGCAAAAGTACCATCAATGCAGTAAATAAACATATCATGATTCCTTCTGTCATTAGTCTCTTTACTAAATCTCGATAATTGATGCTATGTTTATGGGATTTTCTTGAAAAAAGTCTTATAAAAATACCTACAAAACATAGTAGCGCAACTAAGCCTCCTAATGTTGAGCCAAACATAGCCCAAGCTCCCATTTTGTAAATAGACCAATGGTGTCTAACCGCATACCATGCAACCCCAATAATAACAATCACTCTTATTAGTTGCTCGTACACTTGCGATACAGCAGTAGGCGTCATATTAAATATTCCTTGATAAAAACCCCTTCCTACTGATAAAAAAGGCATCAACAAAAACATCCAAGACACACTCCTGATAATTACTTCCAGCTTTATATCTCCCATGGCTTCAGCAATTTGAGTTGATCCTAATTGTAGAAATAAAAAGCACAAGATAGCCAGTACAACTAAAACGTTGAATATTCTTTTTGAAATCTGGTATTTTGATTCCATATCATCTTGTTCAGCAATAATTTTTGAAATAAATACAGGAAATCCTGATAAAGAAAAAGTCATTCCAATTGCATAAATCGGATAAACTTGCTGATAAACATAAAATCCTAAATTCCCTACCATATTTTCAAAAGGAATTCGGTACATCGCACTTAAAATTTTAGCTATAAAAGAAGCCCCTGATAGGATTATTGCTCCCTTCATAACATTTCCAAAATTATTTTTCATTACCTTCACCTATGCTGATTTATCCATAGTGACATCCACCATTTTAGCTAATTCTTTGAGTAATTTTTTTAATTCTTCCAAAATCTGATTACTTTCCATGCCAGGTTGGATGTTTAACTTAATCTGAATTTTTTGATTTTTATTTCCCAGAGTCGTACTAAATTTAGTTACCGATAATACTTTAAAAACATCCTTAATGTCTAATTTCCCATTTAACTTATCTGATAACTCAATTTCAATTGTTTTTTTATTCTGGCTAACACTATCTACTAAAGCTGCATCAGCATACATTTTTAATAGGCCAACTTCTAATAAATTGTGTACTTCTATTGGATATTCCCCAAATCTATCAATTAAATCATCTTGAACTTCTATATATTGATCCTCATTTTCAAATTGATGGATTCGTTTATAAATTTCAACCTTTTGTTTGGGATCAGTAATATAATCCGCTGGCAAATAAGCTTCCAAATCAAGATTAAGTTCAGCATCAGTTTTAACTTTAATCTCTTTACCACGTTTCTTATCTACAGCATCATTTAACATCTGTGTATACAAATCATATCCAACAGAATCAATAAAACCATGTTGTTGCTTACCTAATAAATTTCCAGCTCCACGAATTGATAAATCTCTCATCGCAATTTTAAATCCTGAACCCAACTCTGTGAAATCTTTAATAGCTTCCAGACGTTTTTCAGCAACTTCTGTTAACACTTTGTTAGGTTGATACATAAAGTAAGCATATGCAATGCGATTTGATCGTCCAACGCGTCCTCTTAATTGATACAACTGTGATAATCCCATTCTGTCCGCATTATCAACAAATAATGTATTCACGTTAGGAATATCAACACCAGTTTCAATAATTGTTGTTGTGACTAAAACATCATACTCACCATCGATAAAATCTATCAAAATATTTTCTAGTTGCGTTTCGGTCATTCTTCCGTGAATATAAGCTACTTTAGCTTCAGGTACTAAACTTTCTAATTCACTAGCAACTTTTTCAATATCATCAACTCGATTATGCAGATAGAAAACCTGTCCCCCACGCTCTATTTCACGCTTAATTCCATCTACAATTACTCCATAATTTTTTTCAATAACGTAAGTTTGTATTGGATAACGATTCATGGGTGCTGTTTCAATAACTGATAAATCACGTACACCTAACATAGACATGTTTAACGTTCTTGGAATAGGTGTAGCTGTTAATGTTAAAACATCTACACTTGTCTTCAATTCTTTTAATCGTTCCTTATGTTTAACTCCAAAACGTTGTTCCTCATCAATAATTAATAACCCTAAATCTGCAAATTTTACATCTTTTGACAATAATCTATGTGTTCCAACAACAATATCCAACTTACCTGTTTCTAAATTTTCAATAGTCTCTTTAATTTCCTTGGCTGTATTAAATCTAGATAAAATACCAATCTCAACAGGGAAATTTTCAAAACGTTGTTCCATTGTTTCATAATGTTGCTGAGCCAAAACTGTTGTTGGCGCTAAGAAAGCAACTTGTTTACCATCTTGAACCGCTTTAAAAGCCGCTCTTAATGCCACTTCTGTCTTACCATAACCAACATCACCAATTAACAATCGATCCATTGGCTTAGTCTTTTCCATATCTTGTTTAATTTCTTTAGCACTTCGCAGTTGATCTGGTGTTTCTGTATATGGGAATGCATCTTCGAACTCTTTTTGATAGCTATCATCAGGAGTAAATGCGTATCCCTTTTCAGCTTCACGTTTAGCATAAAGATCAACTAACTCATCAGCAATATCTTCAATTTTATTAGCAACACGGCGTTTAGTTTTAGCCCACTCAGAGCCACCTAATTTATTAACTCTAGGGGTTTTTGATTCTGAAGACACATATTTTTGTATCTTATCTAATTGAGATACCGGGATAAAAAGTTTCGCATCATCTTGATAGAGAATGGTCATATAATCATGATGATGTCCACCAACTTCTAAAGTTTGCATCCCCATATAGCGTCCAATCCCATGATTGACATGAACGACATAGTCACCCTTTTTCAACTCAGTATAACTTTTTAGTCGTTCTGCGTTATTCATAGTTAAACGTCTAGGTTGTTTTTTCTTCACGTTAGAAAATAATTCATTTTCGGTTAAAACAACGAGCTTATCCTTAGGAATTTCAAATCCTTCATTTAAGAAACCTTGGACTACTTGTGTAACTCCAACTTGAATTGCGTTCTTATCTGTTATAATCGACTTAATTTCAAAATCATCTAATGTTTGAGAGACCTTTTCCAGTCTTTCTCTATCATTAATCAAAAATACAACTGTTTGTTTTTGTTTTTCCCAACGTGAAACTTCAGTCTTCAAAAGTGGCATCTGTCCAAAGAACTTTTGAACAGCACGTGTCTTTATATCTACAAGTTGGGCAAACTTCATTCTGCCTAGTCCTTTTTGAAATAACGATAAGAAAATTCTAGGTTGTTTAATTTTCTTTTCTACACTTCTAAAATCATGTCCCAGCTTTAAATTATCAAATAAACTGTTAGTACGTAGTCTATCCGTTACCCAATCAGCTTCAGAATATTCTAGGTTCTTTTGCTTCTCAGTCAAACGAGAATAGTCATCAAAGATTACTAACCCTTCATCACTCAAGTAATCAATTAAATTTGTACTTTGTGGATAAATATATTCCGCATATGGTAGGTATTCAGCCTTTAAAAAACCATCTTTAAAATCAGCTAACATTTTTTGAATATTTTCAGTTAGCTTTTCTTCTTTTATATTCTTTAATTTTGAAAATTGCTTATTATATTCTTTTTTTATTCTTTCACTAGCCAACTCTAGAACTTCTTTACTAGCAATAAAGTCAGTAGCTGGGATGATAGTTACTTGATCCACATTTTCAATACTTCTTTGATTTGCAATATCAAAAGTTCTCATCGAATCGACTTCAATATCAAAGAAATCTATTCTATATGGATTATCTGCATCTAAAGGAAAAATATCAACGATAGATCCTCGGATTGCAAAGTCCCCAGGTGCATTAACCATATTAGATCTAATATATCCCATTTCAAATAATTTCTTCTCTAGTTCGGCTGGGTCAACTTCCTTGCCAATCTCTAATTGAATTTCATGTTGTTTCCAGTACTCCACACTAGGTAAAAAACGTCTTATCCCAGCTACTGTAGTAATTACAATTACTGGATTTTCTGAAGTTAATGCAGTTAAGGCACTTACTCTTTGAGCTCTGTATTCTGGAGAACTAGTTGCCATTTCTGCAACTAACATATCTTCTACTGGAAATAATTCAATTCTTGTATCTTCTATTATATTCTCTAAATCACTTTGCAATTGTTGTGCATGGTATAAATCACTTTCCACAATTAATTGTGGTACTTTCTTATCTTTTAATAGTTTAGCTATCATCAATGTCTTAGAAGAGCCTACCAATCCTGTCAACATATGTCGTCCATCAGTAGTTAAATTCTTTTCCCACTCTTTCAATTCCGAGACATTCAAAAAAGTATCTATTAATTCCATTAAATTAGATTCCTCACTTAACTAGTTAAATCTATTCATTGTATTCATAAAATCATCATTTTCTATCCAATCATCTAAAGCAGCAACAGCTCTAGTTAATCCATCATCTAATTTTGCTTCTTGTTCTTTAGTAAATCTAGATAATACCCAATCTACCACTGACATTTTTTGTGGATGATCAATTCCTACACGGACTCTCTTAAATTTTTCAGTCCCTACATGTGAAATAATAGACTTAATTCCATTATGTCCACCAGCAGATCCTTTTTGACGTAAACGTAAATGTCCAATTTCCAAATCCATATCATCATGGCAAATAATAATATCTTCAGTAGTTAAATTAAAATAATCCAACAATGGTCTGACTGCTCTACCAGATTCATTCATATAAGTTGTAGGTTTTATAACTATTATTTTTTCACCATTAATAAATAATTCAGCTATCAACGAATCAAATTTTTCTTTGTTAAATTTTCCACCATGTTCTTCTACAAAGCGCTCTACTACCATAAATCCAACATTATGTCTTGTACCTTCATACTTTTTTCCTATATTACCTAGGCCTACAATCATTTTCATTTTTTTATATCTTCCTTTCAATTTTAGTAAAATAACTTTCATCATTTTCAAAGAATTTTTTATTTATATACGCAAAAAAACTGGCTAATTCATCATTACCCAGAAATCCATCATCAAATCTTTAGTCAAGTATAACATATTTTCTCTTAAATCTTAGAAAATTTGTTTGAAAATAATATCACATTTTATGAAAAACGTGTTATACTAGGTTTGTAAAAAAAGCTTACTTATGAAAGGATGAAGAACTGTGTCAAAAACACAAAATCATCAAAAAGTTATTTTAATCGGTGACGGTGCTGTTGGATCTAGTTATGCTTATGCTATGGCTTTACAAGGTACTGCCGAAGAATTTGGTATCGTAGACGTTGTTAAAGAACGTACAGAAGGTGACGCTCTTGACTTATCCGATGCTACAGGTTTCACATTCCCTAAGAAGATCTATGCAGCAGAATACTCTGACTGCAAGGATGCAGATTTAGTTGTTATTACTGCTGGTGCTCCTCAAAAACCTGGTGAAACTCGTTTAGATCTTGTAAACAAGAACTTGAAGATTTTATCTTCTATCGTAAAACCAGTTGTTGAATCTGGTTTCGACGGTATCTTCTTGGTTGCAGCTAACCCTGTAGATATCTTGACATATGCTACATGGAAATTCTCTGGATTCCCTAAAGAAAAAGTTATCGGTTCCGGTACTTCTTTAGATACAGCACGTTTACGTGTTGCTATGGCTGAAATGACAGGCATCAAGGATCCTCGTTCTATGCATGCTTACATCATGGGTGAACATGGTGACTCTGAATTTGCTGCATACTCTGCTGCTACAATCGGTGGTCGTCCATTCTTAGACTGGGCAAAAGAACATGGCGTTTCTAAAGAAGATTTAGATAAGATGGAAGATGACGTTCGTAACAAAGCTTACGAAATCATCAACAAGAAAGGTGCTACATTCTACGGTGTTGCTGCTGCTCTTGCACGTATTTCTAAAGCTATTTTACGTGACGAAAATGCTGTATTACCAGTTTCTGCATACATGGAAGGTCAATATGGTTTAAACGATATCTTTATCGGTACTCCAGCCGTTGTTAACGGTACTGGTTTACATGAAGTTATCGAAGTACCTTTGAATGAAGAAGAAAGCAAGAAGATGACAGAATCTGCTGCTACTTTGAAGAAGGTTCTTACAGATGGCTTAAAGGCTCTTGAAGAAAACAAGTAATAAGAAAGCTAATTACAAGTTTCTAGAGATTGGATTATATCCAATCTCTTTTTTGTTCTAAGAATAATTCTTTGTTAAATTAAACACTTCACTTATAAAATAAGAATTTTTTCTTTATTTTCTCCTCTATCATTAATCTTATATCTATGTTATTATTAATTAGCATATTTTATATTTTAAGGAAGAATTACTAATGATATTAAAATCTTTAATCCAAACTAAGGACGAATTAGTTACAGTTCAAGAAGATATATCTCTAGCTGAAGCCCTAGATATTTTAGAAGATACCGGATTTCGTTGTGTCCCTATTCTCGATAAAACAGGTAAGATTTTTAGAGGTAACATCTACAAAATGCACATATATCGTCATAAATCTCGCGGTGGTGATATGACTCTGCCCGTCACTTATCTATTAAAAAATGCTACAAAATTCATCTCTATCAACGCTGCATTTTTTAATATATTTTTCACTATTAAGGATCTACCATACATTACAGTTTTAGATGAAAATAATTACTTTTTTGGTATCTTAACCCATAATCGTCTATTAAAAATGTTATCTCGTTCTTGGAATGTTGAGCTCGGAAGCTATGTTCTTACAGTTCTTTCAAAAGGTGAACGTGGTGATTTGGTAGATATTGCAAAAACTATTACCCAATATTCCGAAATAGCTAGCTGTATTTCTTTAGGGTTTCGTAAAAAAGATAATTTACATCGGACTTTATTCACTCTACCATCTGGAATTGAAGAAAAACGTCTAAACAGGATTGTTACTAAATTAAAGCGTAGAGGGTTCGAAATTGAAGAAATTGAAGATTTAAGTAAGATTTAAGTATTAAGTTGTCTACTGGATTACTTAATACTTTTTTTATTTTTTGTCTTGTATTTTATTTTCATTTGTGTATAATTAACATTAAATTAAATATCGGTTATAAAACACAATGAAAAGAAGAGTAACTTTATTAAATACTTCAGAGAATCTCTGGTTGGTGAAAAGAGATAGTTACTAATAAAGCGAATATCACTTTGAGTGCCATAATGAATTTTAGTAGTTATTGGTGGGTTAGTCCATTACAGCTATGTGTAGTTAAAAAACAGCTACATACCGAGTTTATGAGTGCGAATTCATATTCAATTGAAGATGGCCCTTTATCATCCCTATAATATCGGCATTTCTAGAGTCATTCCCTATTTTTGGTAGGGTTTTGGTAGGGTCAGTTATTTCGTTGAGTGCAGATGTTGATTGCCATTAAAAGCCAACCTATTCTCCTTGGCTTTTTTGAAGACGATATTACCTTCCATTTTATCAGCAATGCTTTCATCATTACGCGGCCACAAATGTGAATAGTACTTTAGTGTTATATCTGGCCCTGAATGTCCAAGCCTTCTAGAAACAGTGAGTACATCTGCATTAAATTCGTTGATTAAATAGCTAACATTACTATGTCTAAGCCCCTTGGCCTGAATAGGTTTTACACCAGCAATCTTCGCGAATCTTTTAATTATTAAAGGTATTGTAGTTCGGCTCATGGGGGTATCATCATAGGACATTATAAAGTGATACACACCATGAGCTTGTTGGTCTTTTTGCCAAGCTTTTAACACCTTTATAGTATCGTTATCCAACGATATCGTCCTAATACCATTTATTGTTTTAGTGTAGGGCTTAATTGTATAATCTTCTTTGTTGGTCATATCAAGCGTTTTATGAATTCTTAAGCGGTGACGCTTATAATCCACATCATCATAAGTTAAAGCTAACCCCTCACTTACACGCATACCACATGTAAAATACAGATATAGAATAACAAAACACATATGTTGATAATAGTCCTTTGTATATATTACAGAAAGGACTTTCTCAAATTCTGACTTTGTCCAGAATTCAACATGGGACTTCCCCTTATTAATCGCTTTAGTCTTACGAGATGGATTTTTAGTAAGAAAATCCATTCTAACAGCATAGTCTAAAGTATTACGGAATAAACTATATACCATGCTCGAAAAGCCTTGTGAGTATCCACTTTCATTGAGTAAATACACTCTAAATTTCTCACAGTCAATAGATCGTATATTTCGTAACTTATATTTTCCAAACCAATTAATTAAATGCTTAAAAGTACTTTGGCGGCTCTTAAAAGTACTCTGTTCCACATCAGATTTGTAGGAAGGAATATAGTAATTCTTTATAAAATCACCATATAAAAGCCCGTAGTTTGCAAATCCATTTTGCCTTTGATACTCGTTTTTTATCCTAATACACTCTTTGTATGCATCGTGAGCTGATTTAAATTTATTATTGTTAGCATCATGACGGCTTTTCTTTTGAATTCTTTTTCCAGTGAGTAAATCATGTCCTAGCTCGACCAAATAATAATAATGACCTTTATTATCTGTATAAACATCTGGATACTTAGTCTTTGCCAATCTTATCATTCCCGTCTTCTAATAACGGAAATCCAACAATCTTTTCAACAGCATGAACTGGTACAACACCAATCCTTTTCCCATTGTATAGAGGAAGGCCTTGTTCTACAAGATTTACCTTAGCTTGGTGGATAATACTTCGCGCCTGATGCTCCTTGAATCCTAGTTGGATTAAGTCTTTATAATTTACCATTGGTTTCATACTAAATATCCCCTTGATTCATCGTTATAATGATAGTTTTCCAACCTTTTAATTTCTTTTTTCAACTCATCAATCTCGTTATCCAATTTATCGTAAGCCTTAATGGGATAGTACATGCCAACAATACAGTGGTCAACGTTAATCACATTAATTGGTAATTGCTTAGCATTTCCCATCGCATTCACTTTTGGAAAGCACTTTAAAAACAATTCTTGTCTGACGTTTACAGCTTGTTTAGTTTGATATTCCATTATTCTTTCTCCTAACGTTAATCGTTAAAATTAAATGGGATAAACAGTTTAGATGTTTTTTTATCCTTGCCACATTCTTCTCGATAAATAGCGAAATTCTCATGCCAATGTTGTAACGTGTACGTATCATCAGTTGTTTCATAATTGAACAATTTATCAGGCAATACACTATATTTAGTCAACATGTCTTTCATTTTCCCATTGTCAAGGGTCTTATTACCTGACACAATTACGTTGCTATAATAATTTTCCTGAAAATGTTTCCTCTGAAACTTCAATCCTAGCGATTTAATTTGATCTTTAAAGGTGCGGTATGACGCAGTAACCATATGAGTATGATTCTTGTAAGTTTCAAACAAATCACTTGTTCCCATTCCAATTAGGTCATAAGAACATGTAATATGTTGAGCTTCGAGAAACTCCAAAAGTGATGAATTAATGTTTGACAAACTACTTTGAGCAGAATTCTCTTGGCTAAAAATCAAGCCTAAATCTTGTTTGCTCATCGTTACCAGTTTGGAAGCATATTTAATAATTAGTGAGAACATTACTTTTTGAACCTTAGGATTATTAATCCAAGCTGCTGCATCATCATTGGGGATGTCAACCTCATCATATAGCTTTGTGTTACAATTAAAGACAAACATGCGATCTGCTGTACCTACTTGACGGATCTGGGGCAAAGCATTGGTAGCGATCACGATTAATGATGGCAGTTTTACGTCGTGATACTGCTGGAACTTCGCTGCTCCAGACATTGTCTTACCACTAATGATTCCATTGATTGCAGTTCCAGTTTTGGACGAAATAGCATTGTTTTGTGAATCAGTTTGAAAGTCATCGAACCACAAGGTAAGCTGGCCTTTTTTAGTGTCGTTTGCGTCAATTAAATTAGGATCAGTTAATGCCTTATTGACATTTGATTCGGAGGTTAAAATACATGAAGAATTACTTTCATTGTTATTGAAGATTTTTTCCAACAAGCTAGCTAAGACGGTTTTCCCTGCTCCTGGAACTCCTAGCAGAATGAAGAAGCGACGTACTTTGGCCATGATTCCAGTGTTTTGCAGTGGAATGAAGCCAAGCATATACAACAGTTGTACTAGCTTGCCACCACTAATGTGGGTTAAAAATTGGATAACTTGTTTATATTCATCACTAGCTTTTAGTTTAGAATCCTTATCAATATCAATGTAGTCAACATTGACAAAGTTTTCCATTTTTCCCACTAATGGCGATGCAATCTGAATATTGCCATCTGATTGGATGGTAATGGATTGATTAGGCGACTTGAATCCGTCATCCAATTTATCATTCTCGAATTTTGAGTCCATCAATTGAGCATGAACATTCTTTCGAGCATTCATGATATTGTCAAACTTTGAATTTGGAAGAAATTGATCAATTAGGCCATTAACAATAGTTGGTTCTGCAGTATAGATATGATGGTCATTCAATACCATGAGTTGATTATCAACAAGTAATGAGCGTGGATCGTTATACACTTTCTCAGCAACAATTTGTTTTCTCAAGGTATTATATTTAACCGCATTATAGAGCTTTTTTACTAGCTTATTTGGGTCCATATTATGTTCAACTGCCCAGATCTGTAATACCATAGCTAGTTCATTATATAGGTAGGTGTTACTAATCAAATTATCTTTATTCTTATCTAGAATGTTTTCTAACCATTCTTCAATTTTATCGTCATTAATAGCAGCGATTGTGACTGGTAAGTTATTGATCAAAGTATAATTAGGATGTAATTTTAAGAAGCCATCAACATCATCAATTTCAGTTGCTGATACATTTTGCCCGAACAGATTCATCCGATCAGCAACTTTAGTCTTAGAAACAAACACTTGATTTGCCAACGATGTCGTTGTGAAATCATTAATATAAGATTTAACGTCTTTACTATTCTTCTTATCGACTGAAAAAGTATAGTAATACTCTTTGGGAGTTTTACTATTGATGTCTGTAAATCCAGCCTCTTCTAAGATCTCGTCCAATTTCTTAGTCAATTTGTGCATTGATTTAACATTGCCATTTAATGATTGGTTTTCAAAAATAAATTCTTGCATACTGTAATAGCCTCTTTTTCAATATTCTCTGCTTCTAACATTGCTTTGCCATCAAAACTTACTGTTTCATCATTTAAGGATCGACCTGTTAATTTACGATAAACACCCTTCTTATCGAACTCATGATTACGGCATTTATAATCACCATTCTTATTGATAAGAAGATATTCCAAATCATTTTTAACGAGGCAAAAGTCATATTTTTTTACTGAGAATGTTAGGCACTTAATTTTCTTGCTATACTTCTCTTTAAACTGTTCAAACTTTTCATCACTATAATTAGTGATAATAAAGCCATCGTTAACACAATTAATTACGTTTGACAGGCCCCAGTAATTCAGCATATCGAAGACCATATTCATGCCACTATACATAGCCTTAAATCGATTGATACTGTGTTCTGTTTTTGTCTTACCAATTGTCGAGCAGTATTTGTTTAACTCATGCTTTAACCTTTTCCTTTTTGCGACTAAACGCTTGTTAGTTGGATAGTTAGGATCCGCTTCAATCTCTTTCTTTTCCAAAAACATTTTTTCATGCTGTTCATCTAATAAGCCCAATTGGTAAGCCATTGTTGGTAGCAATGAGTGGACATCAATTTGTGCTACGTTTCGAGCTGTGCATTTTACATATTGATAAATGCCGTTACCAGTGAAATTGAAACGTTCTTTTTGATAGCCATCGTAAGGCCCTTTTGCAACTAACGAGTTAAGAAATTGTGGAGGTAATAATTTTACCCTTTCTGGTTCCTCATCAACATCTTCTGGACGTTGATTAAATTCTGGTGTTAGATGCAGCTGTTCAGCCATCAGTAAGAACCTAGGTGTGCTAGGCCAATACATAACGCCATTTTTCTTTTTTACTTTAGACAAAATAAAATACCCCTTTCCGATCCTGCTAAACAGCAAAACTGAAAAAGGGTACACTAAACTTGCCTTTATCTATAATAAAGGTTATAATAGTAGTATATATAAATATACGAATTGGTAGTGAGTATATTTATATAGTTTTTCAGTTTTAAACTGTTAAGGTTAACAAGTTTTCGGATTCTCGCTGGTGGGTGATAATCTGAAAACTTTTTTAATTTAAATAATAATTAATCAATAATTATTATTGATTATATAATACCCCTTATTTTAAAAAAGTAAATAGTCTATGCTTGACAACCCATCATATTAATTATATAATGATTTTTAAAGTTAATTATTATTATATAATTAAAATGCGTTATAAAAGCTGATCTCAAGCCGTTTTGACGTAACTGTTTTTCTTTGAATAAGAAAGAAAAAGTCAGCTCAAAAAGAATTCTTAAGTTTTTCTTAAGACAATAATTTCCGTTCTTCAAGCAAGAAGAACGGTTTTTATTTTTTAAACAAACGTCAGTAATGTTCATCAACTTTAATCAGAAAGTAGTGATAAAAAATGACACAGTTTGGTTATGCAAGGGTCTCTACTAAGGGACAATCGTTAGCTGATCAAATTAATCAATTAAAGAGTGCTGGCGCAGATAAAATATTGGCAGAGAAATTCACTGGAACTACTACTAGCAGGCCACAATTTGACAAGCTAATAAAATTAGTAAAGCCTGGTGACACTATTACCGTTACCAAATTAGATCGATTAGCAAGGAACACAAGAGAAGCACTCAATGTTTTAGACCCATTAATGAATAATGGTATCAAGTTCAATGTACTTAATATTGGGATATTAGAAAACTCTACAATTGGTAAGCTGGTTAAAACTATTCTTCTTGCAGTCGCAGAAATGGAACGTGACATGATAGTTGATCGCACTCAAGAGGGGAAACGTTATGCTAAACTGCATAAGAGGGACTACCATGAAGGTCGTCCAAAAAGGTTGATTACACCTCACTATCAAGCGGCATATGACTATCTCATGGATCACACCTACAAAGATACGGCTAGGGCTTTTGACATTTCTGTTTCTACACTCCAACGCATTAAGAACCAAGTTGAAAATGGATAATTCCACTAGCCCCTTTTTATTTGGGCTATTGTTATTGTAGTGAGAATTATAAAGATGATTAGCCCTTCTTGCTAAAAGTGTAAAAGTACAAATATTCAGTCAAAGACTATATATATTAGTTTAATTACTATTTTCAACCCTATTCATTATCTTTTTACTCTTTATTTTCTCTTAAATTTTATCAATATAAAAAGATTGACTTAAGAAGTTGCACTTCTGCACTTTTAATCTCTTATACTTGATATGACAACATTTATAGCATTTTTATTAGTTACACTAAAATTCTTAAATTCAACAACAATATCAGCTTCAATCCTTACAGGCAGTAAGGATTAAGCATGGTGCAGTTAAAAGTGTTAAAAAGGCATCACTTTCTTGCACTATTTCTTCTTTAAAAATTTATGTCTAATTTTTATGCTTAAATTAGTGTTAATTTATCACCTTAAGTGTCACCCTATTTCTTCAAAATTGCACCTAAACCTGCACTTTTTTACGACAGTGAGAATAAAATAATATATTCCTTATCACTAATTTCTGATATTATTCCTACTGCTTTACTCACACAGCCTGTTCAACTTTTTTTGAGATTGAACAGACTTTTTATTTAGAACTTCATTAGTTCTACAGTAAGGAGTGACCATTACTATGACAAAATATGGCTATGTTTCAGGCAGGCTAAAAGATGAAGTCAGTAAACAAGATGGCTTTCAGTACCAAGCAAAAATACTCTTAAATATGGGGATACCATATGAGAACTGTTTTGCTGACGTGTTCAGGAATAAAAATAAAGAACGATACCAGCTATTTAAATTTCTAACAACAGTCGCACAAGAAGGAGATGTACTAGTAGTCCCTACCCTAACTTGTCTATATAGCAATGTTAGAGAACTATGTTGTTTGATGTACATCGTAGAAGATACAGGTATTATCATCCAATCTAGCGATATGGATTTAAGCAGTGATAGTGATAGCAGTGATTGGATCATTGCATCACAATTAGCCCACCTTGGCTATGTACATTATTTACGTCAGAGGCGTGCTTCTAAGGCAATTAAAAAGTCCAAGTATCAATTGTCCTTAAATAAAGGTGGGCGTCAAAAACGCGTTATCACACCCATTTATAGGCAAGCATATGAATACTTAAGAACTCATACATATAGTGAAACACAATTGAAGTTTCATCTTTCAAAGTCCACGTTGTATCGTATTAAACGGCAAATCAACAATAAGAAGCAGCCTATTAATACGCCACAGAGTTATGATGCCAGTCGAGGTGATTTGCAATGAAGAATAGAGAACTAGTATATTGGGTAGATCTTACTGGACCTGCAGCTCTAGATGAAATAGTCAGGCTAACTATTATGGATACTAACGATAATGTGCTATTCAATCATGCTTTTAACACCAAACTAGTTGACTGGTGGTATTCAGGTCTGAATGGTATTAGACCTGAGGAAACTTATAATCAGCAACCATTTGAGAATTATAAGAAAGAAATCCAATCAATATTCAATAAAGCTAGCAGGCTGATTACTTTTAATTCATTCACTTTCTTTTTAGATAAACAAGGCGTAACAATACCAACTAATACTGCAGTCGAGGATTTAGCAGATCCCTTTAGAGTATTGGGGGATGCAAACGACACTATAGATAATCTATGTGCCTATTATGGATATCCATTATCAGATAACATATACAATCGTACAGGGGTTGATTACGCAAAAGCGATCAATTATTGTTGGCATGAGATGGAAAGATACAAAGAAGCCCAAGAAAATAAATAACCCCCACAAAAAATAAGCAACGAATGCCTAATAACGTTCGTTGCTTATTTTTTAAGGACTAAATTCCTGTAAGCATATTCCAATAATATCTAGCAGTCTCTTCTCATTAATAATTTTCTTGGAATAAAAAAATTATTTCAAGAAAAATTTTTATTAGAACTTATACAGAAGGAGATGATTAATATGGCTAAACACAAAAACTATACTACTTCTGTTAGCCTAAGTAACGTTGCACGTAACAAACTGATTGCATTAGCAAACATGGAAGAAATAACTCAAAAAGAGTTATTGAATAAGCTTATTGATAAAGAAATCGATCAATTAAACTCTAAAGATAAAGGCATCTATGCGTATATTCTTAAAGCTATCGAAATTAAAGACGAATTTAGAAACAAAAAAGAGAGGTAATAACAATGTATAAAACAATAACCAAAAAACACGGTAACATTGGCGTCGACATCGACGTTCAGAACGAGATTAAGGCATTAGTAATGGTATCAGGGCACAAGTTTATCCGTGGTTATATGAGAGACCTTATTGACGAGCAAGTGAAACATCTTAGTGCGGGCGAATATGAAGATTATCGTACTTTCCTGCGACGCATTGAAGAGCAAGAGAAGGAAAATAAGGACAAGAAAAAGAATAAGTAATAATTCAAAAGGATTACGTTGCAACATAAACGTAATCCTTTTTCTAAATAAAAAAACAATGGGATTCCTGTGAAAGAACACCAAGCAGAAGTCCCATTGCTTTAATAACGGATATATTATGTCAGAACAAATATATACTAATTAAAATTCTTTTTTACCCTTACTTGCTAAGCCTAATCCAAACATACCAGCCAAGACGCCCAAAGCAACAACCGCTTTACTGTTTTCGTTACCAGTTTGTGGCAAGTTAGCTTGTTGTGCCTTGTATTCTTCACGAGTCATCATGGTACCTTCCTTAGTACCAAATGTTACACTGGTAGTTTCTGGAGCTGCAGGTGCTTGAATGCCTGCTTGTGCTGCAACGCTATCCTTAGGAACAACGTTGATGTATTGTCCTTGAGTAGCTGCTCCACTTTCCTTACCGTTAGTAGGCAAAACAATGGTTGGCTTGTTAGTAGCGTTGCTATCAGTAGCTTGGCTACCATTATTAACGGTACTGTACCCTGTCAAGTTTACACACTAAATAATAAAAATTAATTGGCTTTGCCGTAACGAAATTCCGTTGCAGTAAGGTCATTTCTTTTAGCTGAAATAAATGTATTTGTAAAGTATTCAATTCCTTCAGCCACTAGTGTTTGAAGTTCATCAAGTGTTTGTGGCTTAGATGAATGCGCTAGCCAAATTGCTTTAAAGTCGGCCCATCAGTGCTCGATAACTGCGTTATCTGCTGGTGTGCCAGGAGCTGAATAGCTATGTTGACTATTATTGCTAGTTAAATATTGATTGAACGCCTTAGAAGTATAAGCAGCTCTGCGATCAGTATGAATAAGTGGGGCTAATACACCTTCTTGTTTCTGAGCTTTCTTGAATACTTGAATTGCTCCTTCACTAGTTTCTGTTGGGGTAATTAGCCAGCTAATTGGAAATTGACCATATAAATCAAGAACCACATGTAAACGAACTTTATAATTATGAATATTGTAGGCGAGTTCTGTTGTATCAGTTACCCAAACCTGATTAGCTGCTTCCTGTTTAAATTGACGATTAAGTATATTTTCAGCTTGATAGGTTTGACGTTCCTTGTCGCGTTTTCTTTTAGCTTGACGATAGTCAGCTTTAATCCCATGTTCCTTCATAATTCTAATAACTCGTTTTTTGTTGACCAAATATCCAAGACCTGCGCGCTTAATAAGACGAGTCATTTTCCCATATCCAATACTTTGCTTATTAGTTTTCTCAATTTCTTTAATCAAATTAAGGATCTCTTGATCCTGGATATCCTTAGTAGTTAATTCTCGTTTTAGCCACTTATAGTAGGCTTGCCGGCTTACTTTAGCCGCTTTAACTAGTTCTAATACTGTATAACCGTCTTTAATCATTTCTTGAATCGCTTGATATCGTCCGGTCGATGCACCTCCCGATTGCGTATTTCGACTAATTTTTTTGCGAACGCAATTTGTACCTCGCTTTCTCGTTTCTCAGCTTCTAATTCACGTACTCGTTTTCTCAACCGTTCGAGCTCATTTGTCGGTTCTTTCTCTTTATTTCTGCCACGATTATCTTTTAGTACTTCCCAATTATGATCGTGCAAATATTTACGTACCCACGAATAAACCCGCTGATAACTAATATCATACTTACTAGCTGCTTCTTTATAGTTGTTCTGGTGGTTAATCGTCCACTGCACAATCTGCTTTTTCTCATCAAAGGATACTTTCCGGCCCATTTTCTTAACTCGCTTTCTTGTTGCGTAAGTAACAGTTAGTTTGTCACTATTGTACTGGATAATCCATTGTTTTAGTTGAAAAATATGGCGTATTTTGTACTTAATTAAAACCTCACGACTAGCCAGTCCGTTAAGCTGATAATCTTTCACCGCGGCAATCTTTGTCTTAAGTGAATATTTTTGGTTATGTTTAGGACGAATTAATCCTGCCAGTCCTGCTAATAAAAATTGTTTAATCCATTTAGTCATGTTCGCTGTTCTCACTTCGTGATAGTCAGCGAATACTCCTAATGAGCAATCTGAATCCTGATAATTACTTAGTAATCTTAATTTTTCTGTTGTGGAATAACTAGAAACGAAAAACACCCCCTAGAATTGGCACTTTTATTATTTAAAGTGTCAACTCTAAAGGGTATTGTACAGGTTTAGTCTTAGTTCTTTTCTCTTGTTGCTTCAGCCAAGTGAACAAGGTTAGTAACAAAAGCATGTGTTTTAGCTTCGTAGTTATATTTACGACCTAATTTAGCAAAGTAACCATTGATGTAGTCAACTTCGACAGGACGATTATGACTCATGTCTTGGTACATTGATGGGTAGTGGTGAGGGTTGCCAACTTTTGATACGTAGTTAACACTTTCCAATTCTTCTGCTCGGGTATTAACCAATTGAACACCAGCCCGTTCACAGACATCGTATGCTTCATCAATTAATTGGCGAGAAAGTTCATCTGCCTTATCAAAGTTAGCATATTCAACCATTGTGATTTCAAACATTGTACATAAGGTATTAACAACTGAGTTAAAGACTACTTTAGCCATCAAAGTACCCATGAAATTATCTTTTAATGAAGGATTGAAGTTGGCTTTCTTCAATTCAGCCATCAGCTCTTCAGTCTTTGCATCAGGCTTTTCAGTATAGTTAGCCCAGTTGGTAGTTCCCATCCCTGGCTTACCAACGAATTCAACTTCACCAGGACCAGTTAAAATAGTGGCAACTAATGCGGTCCCCGCAACTAATTTTTCTTTAGGGAAGTATTTCAACAACTTTTCAACATGCCCCATCCCATTCATTGCTGTTAAGACATATTGATCCTTAAAGAAATGCTTACAACGTTGCAACATATCATCAAGTTGCATTTGTTTCAATTCAAAGAATACAAAGTCTGCGTCTGTCGCTGTGTATTCTTCGGGGGTATATACATTTACAGGAACTAAATGTTTGTTCTGGTGTTCCCGAGTAACGTAAACACCACCCTGTTCTTTCATCTTATCGTAATGTGGTTGCCAGCCTTCAACAAAATCAACTTCATTTCCAGCTTCTTGTAATAATACACCAAAACGGAGTCCCATTGCTCCAGCACCAACGATTGTAAATTTCATAATAACGCAACTCCTTGTTTTCTAAATTTAATGATTATAAAAAAGCGCCCTCAGATTAATTGCTTAATCTAAGGACGCTTCTGCGTGTTACCACCTTTATTCGCCAGTAGTTCACACTACTAGCCTCAAATGTTCAATACTCTTTGTATTAAACACGGTAGCTATAATGGGCTACTCCCACCAGAAATTACTATCTTTCATCCTGGCACTCAAAGTGATTTTCACTATAAGTAAATCATCCTCTCACACCAAACGGGGACTCTCTTGCCATCTGCTAATAGCTACTCTTCTTTTCAACGTGTTTTTATAATCATTATTTAATTTTATTTTATCGCTAGCTAGTAGATTTGTCAACAATTATTTTAAAAGCTTTCAAAAATGCATTTTAAGTCCATTATCATTGCTTTTACAGAATCGATTTGCTTAACTTTTCAAATAATTTGTAAAAAATGTTGGTTACATGATATCAATAAAGTCCGGCAATGGACAATTAAATTTAAGTTACCGAAATATTACAATAATTTTGCGAAGCCTTAATTGTTGCTTCCCAGCTAAAAATCCCCCATCATTATTAGTAGTTAGGAGAGGTGAGAATTGTGAAACGTCTTTTATTGCTGCTAAGCGTTTTAGCAGCTGTTGTCGGAATCGGTCTGCCCGTTAACGCTGATCCCATTTCTTCTATTAATCAATCATCGATCTTCAGCACAGAAGATGGCCAGATGACGGGGAGCAACACCGCCCAGGCGACACGTGCCGGCGCCAGGCCCCTTAGCCTGCCGTCCAGGACGCCGACCCCCATTGAAGGCTACCGCTGGCCGACCCGGAACCTGCGGATCTATATGCAAACCCGGGATAAGGCGTTGCAGATGGCCTTTAGGGGGGCAGTGAGGGCTTGGAATAATACGGGGGCGGTTCATATCAGCTGGTGCCGCGACGAGGATCGTGCCGATATTATTGCTCAGGACGGGTCACTGACTAGTACCGCCCCAACAACCGTGGGCTATGTATCGTCCCAGCTGGGGTCGACCAGTACAGAATATAACCCGGACACCCACGCGCTGATTCGAGCCCGCTCAACCCTGGATGCCGGACAGCTGGACTATACCAACCGGACTTTCCGAACGGAGATTGCCGAGCATGAACTGGGGCATGCGCTTGGCCTGGCCCATGCGCCGGAGTACATGCACAGTGTCATGATTCCCCGCAATGTCAAGACTGGGATCACCAAGGATGACCGGGCAACGGTTCGCCTCCTGTATGATGGACACCGGGAGTAATTGTGATTGCTTCACGATCTTGTTACTTTTAGTTAGCAATATAATTTAATTTTATAATTGGTTTGCCCTCAGTCAATCCAGTAGTAGCGCTGTCATTGCCGATTTAATGGTAATTGGTTCGCTTGATGCGATGAAAAACTTATGGAATAGCCTTTAAAAACAGGGATGGTTCTGCTATTATAGCAATTGCGAAAAGTAGAACATGTCTTTGAAAGGGAGAATTTACCTTATGAAAGCTGCTGTTATTAATGATCCAGTAGATGGATACGTTACTGTTAAGGATGTTAAGCTTCGTGACCTCAAGCCAGGTGAAGCTTTAGTTGACATGGAATACTGTGGTCTTTGCCACACCGACCTGCACGTTGCTGCCGTTGACGTCGGCCAGAAGCCGGGCCTGATTATCGGTCACGAAGGTGTCGGCCGTGTATCCAAGGTTGCCCCTGGCGTTACCTCTCTGAAGGTTGGGGACCGGGTATCAATCGCTTGGTTCTTCAAGGGCTGTGGTCACTGTGAATACTGCCTGACTGGCCGGGAAACTCTTTGCCGTAACGTCCTGAACGCTGGTTACACCGCTGATGGTGCGATGGCTCAACAATGCATCGTTCCAGCTGACTACGCTGTTAAGGTTCCAGAAGGTCTGGACCCAGTTGAAGCAACTTCTTTGACCTGTGCCGGTGTTACGATGTACAAGGCACTGAAGGTTGCTGACATCAAGCCTGGTCAATGGGTATCAATCGTTGGTGCCGGTGGTCTTGGTAACCTCGGTATCCAATTTGCTCACAACGTCTTCGGCGCTCACGTTATCGCCGTTGATGGTAACCCTGACAAGCTGCAAGCTGCTAAGGAAAACGGTGCTGAAATTGTTATCAACCGTCATGATAGTGACGTTGATGAACAAATCCAAAAGAAGGTTGGCGGTGTTCACGCCGCAGTTGTTACTGCCGTTACGACTGCTGCCTATGACCAAGCCGTTAACTCCCTGCGTCCAGATGGCCGCTTAGTTGCCGTTGCCCTTCCACAAGGTGACATGAAGCTGAACATTGCCAAGACGGTTCTGGATGGGATCATCGTTGCCGGTTCACTGGTTGGTACTCGTCAAGACTTGGCAGAATGCTTCCAATTCGGTGCTGAAGGCAAGGTTCACCCAATCGTTCGCACTCGTAAGCTTTCTGAAATCAATGACATGATTCAAGAACTGAAGGATAACAAGGTTGTTGGTCGGAACGTTGTTGACTTCAGCCTTGAAGACTAATTGAATTTAAGTTAATAAATTAAGAGTTATAGGAGATTAAGTTTTCCTATAGCCCTTCGTAGGGCTCTTTGTCAATCGGTAAGGATGAAGAGATTTTTGAGAACTAGACTAAGCCACTTTGGCTTTTGGTCTAGTTCTCTTTTTGATAATTCATGAATCATGAGATTAGAAGTCTTCAACGAAACCAGAATTCTAATCCTAAAGTGGAAGCAGTTACGGAAGCCATACGCAGTCCGCTTGATTACTTTGATTTTATTATTGGTGCCTTCGATCGGCCCATTGGTTAATTGGGTATAAAAACTGGCGATGATTTCCTGCCGATGCTTAGCGAGTGTTCGCTTGACTCGCTTCATCATAGTTGGTAAATTAGGCCGATTGATTAATTGATCAAGCAACTCTTGGCTGCGTTGACTGATTGCGGTGATTAAGTCTTGATAGTATTCGTAAGCCGCCCTTAGCTCTGGAGAGAAGCTAAGCAGCCGTTCTACGACATCTTGGTTGGATAAATAAGCGTAGTTAAAGTTACGTCGGGAATGGTAGTGCAGGTAATCTAGCTGGCCTTCTTTAGCCATTAATAACTTCCAATAACGCTTTAAAGCGCGGTATTCATGTGTATTTGGCCTGTATTCTTTCATGACCTTAAGTCGGGCACTTTGAAGTGCCCGGTAAGCCTGGACAACAACGTGGAAATGGTCAGCTACGATGATCGCCTTGGGAAATAAATCATGGATGAGATTACGATAAGGCTCAAATAGATCGACGACGACAATCCTAACCGACCAGCTGACCTTTTTCGAGTAGCGAGAAAGAAAGTAGCTCGCATAAAGCGCGAGTTACGGGATTGGATGATATCGATAGTGCGATGGTTCTGCGGATTCATTAGAATCATGCTCATTTCGCTTTGAGCGAATTGGCCCGACTTAAAATCATCAAAAGCAATCGTTGCCGGTAGCCAGCGACGATTGGGCTTAAAAGTATCTTCTAACCCTTCGAGCTGACGCTCAACGGTGTTAACGGAAACATTGTGATGGCTGGCAATGGTCCGCATGGATTCATTATCACTAAGTTCTTGTGCGATATGGTATTTAACGCTGTTCGCAATTCGACAAGCAAATCTAACTCCTTGAATTTGGGCCACTCGAGTAACCCGTTTTGGGCAGTCGGCTGATGGTGGACAAAGGTACTGTTGTTTTTTGATTTTTAGCACTGCTGGTTTGCCGGCAACTGAAAGAATCTTAATCGTTACTGGCTTCTTTCGAAAACCATTGCGCCGCATCAGCTGGCCGCAAAGCGGGCAGTGCATCGGATAAGACTGAATTAAGTGAATGACTTTTAAGTTTTTATTCTCAGTTAAAAATGGTTTGTCAGGTTTTAAGTGAGGATCCTTGATTCCAGTCCAAAAGTTGATATCATTAGTCATGAGGAATATATCCTTTCTAAAGACAACCGAGGTAGTTATGGGGATAACAGTACTTAGTCCATGACCGCATTTTTTTAATAAATGCCATTTGCTGCTCAGCAACGTTTTTATACAATTCTGGATTAACTTGAACTTTATAAGGGAATAATTTATTTAACTGTTTAATAGGAATACCAGATAAGCCGGAGTTTATTTTAGCAAAATTTGATAATGTTGACTTAGGAACCGTATTTTCAAGATTTTTGGCAATATCTTGATAAGGCTTTACCATGTTGTCATTTATGCTTTGCATAATCGCCCTTTGACTCTCTAATGATTTATTGAGGCTTTGGGCCACAGTTAGAGCACCTGAAGCTCTAATATTTTTATAAAAAGTTTCAATTTGTTTTCTAGCTAGTTCATCATAGCCTATCAATTAAATACCTCCTCGTATTCTATAAATAAATCTTGGTCTTCAAAATAAAAAAGCAATCAAACACTTACTATCAATTGTAAATGCTGATTGCTTTTTTTACGCTCAATATTATAAGTTTTTGGTAGGGTTTTGGTAGGGAACAATGTTACTTTTTATAGATTTGAATTGATTTTGCACAGTTCAAATGCCGTTAAATTAGGATTCCGCTATCAAGTTAATAAGCAACATTATTCATAATGAATATAAGGTGGTATCACGCTAAGCGTCCTTTAGTCTCTACTAGACTAAAGGACGTTTTTATTTTATAACCAAATACTTTAGAGAAATGAGGCTTGAATTATGAAATTTACAGTTGTTGGTGCAGGTGCAATGGGACTTAGATATGGTGTATTACTTCAACAAGCAGGGAATGAAGTTGAATTTGTAGATGCTTGGGAACCACATGTTAATAAAATGAAAGAACAAGGTGGCGTTTATGTTACTAGAGATAAGGAAAATCGTCATTTAGTTCCTGTCAAAGTATATACCCCAGAAGAATATCATAATACAGACTCTGATGTTGTTATTTTCTTCCTAAAACAAATGCAACTTGGTGAAATGCTTGAAAGATGTTCCCATTTCTTTACAGACAAACAATATGCTTTGACTGGCATGAACGGTATGGGTCATATTGAAAAACTACTAAAATACTTTAAACCTGAAAAAGTTTTAGCAGGTACTGCCCTTGTTGCAACAATTCTAAAAGCACCTGGAGAAGTAGATTTCGTTGGTAAGCCTGGAGCTGGATCTATGAATTTAGCTAACTACACAGAGAAACCTGATGAAATGACACATAAAGTTGTAGCTGAATTAGAAAAAGCCAATATAAATCCTACTTTGACTACAAACTTCAGAGGTACTCTTATGGCTAAAGTTGTATTTAACTCAGTGGTCAATACGTTATGTACTTTATTTGAAATAACTATGGGAGAATATGCTAATTTCGAAAAGGCAGATGAACTATCCCGTGCATTAATTGACGAAGCTTATGACGTTTGTGAGCGCGATGGCGTAAAAATGCTACAAACTAGAGAAGAAGAATTGGCTACTGTCAACTATGTAAGTAAAGTTGCTAATCCACTCCATTATCCTTCAATGTATCAAGATATGAGTAAAAATCGCCCTACTGAAGTAGATTACATCAACGGATATTTAGTAAAACTTGGACGTAAACATAATTACGAAGCTAAAACACATGCCTTCTTAACAAACTTAGTTCATCTAGCAGAACATACTCGTCAAGAAAAATTACGTGAAAAATAATTAATAATTAAAAAAAGTGTATCTCAATCCAATTTCAACTCGGATAAGAGATACACTTTTTATATTATCTTATTTTACTCTTGCCAAGAAATACTTCTTCTTACCACGTCTAACGATTACAAATTTACCATCAAATTCTGCAGATGGATTAACTGTGAATTCTAAATCTTGAATTCTATCTCCGTTAATTCTAATTGCACCATTTGTTACGTCTTCACGAGCTTGACGCTTGGAACTTTCAATTCCAGTATCTACAAGCCATTCAACGATGTTCTTAGGTTCAGCAGTTACTTCTACACTTGGCATGTTCTTAAATCCTTGTTCAATTTCACTTGCTGTTAAGTCTTTAACTTCACCAGAGAATAATGCTGCAGAAATGTGTTCAGCTTCCTTAACTGCTTCTTTTCCGTGTACAAATTCTACAGTTTCTTCTGCTAATCTTCTTTGAGCTTCACGTTTTTCTGGTTGAGTCTTAACTTTTTCTTCTAAGTCAGCAATTTCTTCTTGAGATAAGAATGTAAAGTACTTCAAGTATTTAATAACATCTCTATCATCTTGGTTTAACCAGAATTGGTAGAATTCATAAGGTGTTGTCTTTTCAGGATCCAACCATACTGCTCCACCAGCTGTTTTACCAAATTTAGTTCCATCAGCTTTTAACATTAATGGGATAGTCAATGCATAAGCTTCAGCCTCGCTACCTTCCATCTTATGAATTAAATCTATACCAGATGTAATATTTCCCCATTGATCAGCTCCACCAATTTGAAGTTGAACATCATTATTCTTCCATAAATGATGGAAGTCAATAGATTGAAGAATTTGGTATGTAAATTCAGTAAATGAAATACCTACTTCTAAACGACTTGCAACAACTTCTTTATTAAGCATTGTATTTACATTAAATAACTTACCATAGTCACGTAAGAAACCTAATAAATCAATTTTAGAAAGCCAATCACGGTTGTTCACAATTGTGATATTATCCTTTCCAAACAAATGCTTCATTTGCTTAGTTAAAGCTTCTTCATTATGGTGAACTTGTTCCATTGTTTGTAGTACACGTTCAGATTTTTTACCTGAAGGATCACCAATTGAACCTGTACCCCCACCAATGATGATATGTGCTCGATGTCCAGCTTCTTGGAATCTCTTTAACATCATAAATGGAATTAAATGACCGATATGAAGGCTATCTCCAGTTGGATCGACCCCACAGTATAAACCTACTGACTTTTTATCTAATAATTTTCTTAACCCTTCTTCATCAGAAACTTGGTTAATCGCACCACGCCATGCTAATTCATCTAAAATATTCATTAGATACACTCCATTCTTTTGATAATAAAAAAGTCCCTAACGTTAATAATAACATTAGGGACGAAAAATTATTTCCGCGTTACCACCCAGATTGCTTAAAAAGCCACTCTGTCATCTTTATCGGAATGACCCGAACAAGCTCCATAGTGTAATTCGATTGATAGTTTATCTTGATTCACAGCACCATCAAGTCTCTTAAAAATTGACTATCAAATCTACTAATCTACTTCATCGCTTTAATATGTCATTAATAATATGATAACTTTCATATAAAGTCAATAGCTAATCAGCTATCTTAGCTTGGCATTCTGGACATAATCCATAGACCTCATATTGACTATTAAAGACTTTAAAGCCTGTTTTCTCAGCCGCATCTTTTTCTAATTTTACATATTCATCATTAGGTACATCGATAATTTTATTACAGTTTACACAAATAACGTGATAGTGTGGTTCTGCAAAATAATCATATCGCATATGTCCTTCGTTGTCTGGCGTTACTTCAATAATTAACTTTCTGTCCATAAATAACTCTAATGTATTATAAACAGTTGCCAAACTTACGCTAAAGCCATTTTCCTTAACATATGAATAGATCATTTCAATTGAAGGATGCTCCTTAGATGACATTAAGTATGCTAAAATTACTTGTCTTTGTGGAGTATTCTTAATATGACGCTTCTTTAATTTTTCTGCAGCCATCATTAATTGTTCCTGGTTATTCATACGGTTTCCTCCTCCACTTTATAACTTTTATAAACTAATTTCTCTAACATTATTATGATACAAAAATCAAATTATGTCTAGCAATATATTGTATTAAATTTTTAATAACTATTTAAAATATCTTGCACTTTTAATATCAATGTTTTTAATATATCCGCCACTACACCAGGTAAAAGACGGTTTAAATTTCCTAGCCAAAAAAGACGTACTTCCATTAGTAATAAGCACAACATGAAACCCATCACTAAATATTCACTTAATTGACCAGTTTTATAAAATGCAAATTTTCCACCAAATGACGAACCTGATTTTGTAAAAGGATATAACCACTTAACGCCTCTTTGAGAAAAACTATCCTCTAACAAATGAAGTAAATATCCTAACATTAACCAAAACACAATATCTTCAATCCTATCCGTCAAATATTGTTTTTGGATAAATTTGACTATTATACCTATCAAGATAAATCCTAGCAAAGAATGTGTAATACCGCGATGACCAAAAGCTTTATTAGTTACACCACTTACCATTTTATGCCTCTTTCCAAGATAAGAACTTGGATGATCAATATCTGGTAATAAACTTCCTACTGCTAATACTCCAACATTTACGAGTGTTAATTCATTTGTCAACGACATCAAGGGTAATCCTAATGCTAAAGTTGTTGTAATATGAGTCTTCGCCTGCATTATTATTCCTCTTCAATGTACTTTTATTTAGAAATCCTTTCTATAACTTATCTTACTTTTTCCATAATTGCTAGATATTTTTACTTGGAATGGTATTTGTTCTTGCAATTCTTTAACATGACTGATAATCCCTATCATTCTATTTTTTCCTTCAATCGTCTGCAAGGCTTCCAATGCTATCTGCAATGCATCACTATCCAAGGAACCAAATCCTTCGTCTACAAATAAAGCATCCACAAATATTCCACCAGTATTAGCCTGGATAACCTCACCTAAAGCTAGTGCTAGAGCTAAAGCAGCAATAAAACTTTCACCACCTGATAAAGTTTGAACTGGTCTAACTTTCCCAGCGTTATCATCGTATATATTAATCTCTAATCCTGTATTACTACTATAACTACCTTTTTCATCTTTTATTTGGAAACTATATCTTCCTTGAGTTAATTCTTTCAAACGTCCATTAGCAACATTTAACACTCTTTGAAGGTACATTTGTAACACATATCTTTCCAAACTCAACTTAGTAGCACTTTTACCAGTCATTACATCTGATAATTGCTTCCATTCTGCCATTAACTTATAATTTCCTTTTTGTTCTTGCAGTAATTGTTCTACTTCTTGCTTTATTTTTTGTATATGGTTAATTTCTGTTGTAATATCACTAAATTCTGCTTGGAATGTTAGAAGTTCTTTTCTTTTATCAGCAATCACACTATTACGTTCAACTAAATTTGGCATTTCTCTATTATTAATTGTTTTGTCCAATTCCGATATTTTTGTTTTTACTATTAATATTTGTTTTTCATAACTATTAATTTCATTATTAATAGAATCTAATCGTGCTAGATCCTTAGCTAAGGAAGCTATTTCTTCTAAATTAATTTCACTATTTTTCATTAATGTAGTTATTTCTTTATTAATTTTACTTAACCCTTTTTTCTTACTTTCTAATTCTTGGTCATTGCTATCAATATCAGCTTGAACTTTAATTAATTCTGCTTTAGTATCTTGAAGTTCTTTAGTAATTTTATCCTTACTTGCTTGATAATCTTCCACTCTATTTTTAGCATCTGTAATATATTCTTCAACCTGTTTTACATCATTAAATTCAGGATTCAACTGCTTTTTTTGTTCTTGTAAAGTAGTTTCAGTCATTTTTAAGCGATAATATACATCGTCATATTGTTCTTTTAATTTATCTTTTTCTTTCTCTAAATTAGCTATTTCATTTTTTATTAATTGACTGTCACCTTTTAACTTTTCTCTCAAGCTAACTTTATTTTCAAGATCTTTTGCTTTTTTCTGATACTCATCATTTTTAATCTGAAATATTTCTTGTAGTTCTAATAAAGAATGTTTTTCCCCTAGTTCAAAATCAAGTATTATTTTATCTATGCTTTCTTTTTTATTTTGTTCTAATTCTGTTATTTCGTCTGTTATAGATGTTAGTCTTAACTTAAATTCTTTTGCTTTAGATCTTTTAATTTCAGCTTTCTTATTCGCTAATTTTACATCTTCCTCAGTTACTTGTTCCAATTCATCTATTTTAGCTGGTAATGGATGTTCTTTAGATCCGCATACTGGACAAGGTTCTCCTGGTGCTAATTGTTTAGCAAGAAAGTAAATTTGATTTTTTATCCACAAAGTATTTAACTTTTCTTCAGTATCTGTACTTTCTTGTACTAATTCTTCCTGTTCTTGATATTTCTTTTCTAATTTTTCTTTTTGTAATTTCTTTGATTCAATCTCACTATCTAAATGATCTACTAAATCTATTTTTTCGCTCAGTCTAGTTAATTTATTATTCTCATTAACCAACTCAACTTGTTTCTCATCTAAATTTTCTAACTTAGCTAGTTTTTTTTCTAAATCATTATAGCTTACTTTTTGTTTTTCTAGTTCTTTTACTGAATTATCAAGCCTATTTTTAGTATCTTGATGATTCTTATCCAAATTATCCAATTTTTCTTGATTTACTTTTACATCTTGATAAATTGGTAATTTTACTTCTAATGTTGAAATCTTATTTTTTAGATTCTCAATATTTTCTTGTTGCTTTTCTAGCTCTTGGGCTTCTATTTTTGCAGATTCATGTTTTTGAATTAAAAATTTACTTTCTTGATTTAGTAATACCAATTTGTCACTTTTTTCTTTTATCTGTAATTCTAAATCAGTTTTATTGTTAAATATTTGTTGATTTTTTTGATACCAAGCCAATTTATAAGCGTAAATTTTCTTTAATTCAATCTTATCTTGATTATTTTCTAGAGATTGTAGTTTATGTATATTGTCCTCTTTTTGCTTAATACTATCTGCTAATACTTTTTCATTTTGATAAGTCTCAACCAAGTTATCAAGTTGCTTTTGACTGATAGTTATATCGTTATTTACTTTTTCTTGTTTTTTCTTTTTTTCTTCAATTTGGTTATTAACTTTAACTATCCATTCTTCGTCATTAATTTCATCATTATCTTCAATTTCTACTTGTTGTCGGATTGTTTGTATTTGTGTTGTTAACTTTTCATTTTCACTTTCATTGACTTTTGCTTGTTCTTGGATTTTCTCTGTCCATTTTTGATATAGACTCGTTCCAAATAATTTTCTTAATATCTTTTCTCTATCAGCACTATTAGCATTCAAGAAATTTCTGAATTTTCCTTGTGGTAATAAAACAATTTGTGTAAACTGCTGTGCATCCAAGCCGATTAAGTCACGTAAAAATTTATCTGCCTGATTTTTTTTAGTAATCTCGATATTTTCTTGTTCTTTATTGATATATTTTACTTTTACAGAAGCCTCAACATCTCTAGTTCCATTTCCTCTCTTTTTAGCTAAATTCATTTTGGGGCTACGAATAACTGTGTACTTTATTCCATTATGCTCAAATACAAATGTCACTTCAGTTGCATCATTAGGTGTAGCAAAATCAGATCTCATCTGCTTAGCGTCTCTTTCATCGCCAGAAGTATGATCGAATAAAGCAAAACTCATAGCATCAAAAATGGTTGTTTTCCCACTACCTGTTTTTCCACTGATTAAAAATAAAGGTGTATTATCAAACTCTGTAAAATTCATTGTTTCATCAATATATGGTCCAAAGTACTTCATTCTTAACTTTAATGGTTTCATTTTTTATTCACATCCTTTAATGCATTTTCTACCCATTTTTGCTGATTTGAAGTTAATTTTTCACCTGTAACTTCAGTAAAAAAGTCACTAACTAATTTCATGGGATCAGTTAAATCTCTTTCTTTATTCTCTTCTACTTTCAGCTCTTGAATTTCACCAACACGCCTCAATTCTAAGATCTTAGGATAGTAATTTCTTAATTTATTAATCACATCTGGAATAACCTTAGTGTCAGTCAATCTAATGGCATAATAGTCTTCTTTAGAATACTTTTCATATACCGATGGAGAAATTAAATTGTCAAATGAATCTTCTAATACATTTATTTCATGAACTGGAACTAATGGAACGAATTTAGGTGATATTTTTTCAGTATCTACAATCCAAACACCCTTTTGCGATGTCGCTTCTGACACTGAAAATTTTACAGGTGACCCACTATATTTTATAATCTCTGCTTGACTTGCTCTTGCATCATGTAAATGTCCTAACGCAACATAGTCAAAATCATTCAAATAAGAAGTTGGAATAGCGTCTAAACCACCGACCATAACATTAGTCTCAGAATCAGTTTGTGTACTTCCAGCAGCAAAAAAATGTGCAACCAACACATGTTTCATGTTAGGCTTAAGCTTTTCTTTTATTTTTTCTACAATAAGTTGCATCGCTTCTTGAACATTTTTCAAATCTTGCCTGTCAAAATAATTTCTTACCTCTTGTGGTTCAAAATATGGTAAGAGAAAAAATTGTGTTTCTTCTATTTCTACTGGTTCAAATGCTCCAGAAATTTTTGTATTTAAAAATAAGTTTGTAGCTTTAAACCATTCACTACCAGTATTTAATCTTGTTGCTGAATCATGGTTCCCACTTATAATTAATAAAGGATACTTATCAACCAGATTTAGCCTCTTTAATTTTTCATTTACACTTTTTACTGCTTCTTCACTTGGTAATGATCTATCATATAAATCACCAGCTATAATAATTGCATCAACCTTTTCTTCCTCTGCAATTCTTTCAATTTGTTTAAACGCGTCATCTTCTTCATAATTCAAGTCAAAATTGTGTATTTTTTTTCCTATATGCCAGTCTGCAGTATGTAAAAATTTCATATTACCCCTCCGAACATAAGTTTTATATTAATTTTACCATATTATAGTGGTAATAAAAAAAGTAGTAGTTAATTTAATTTTTTTACACACTACTTTCAATCCTAAAAAATCTCTTTAATTTTTCTCGTAACAACTTCTTATACTAAGTAATATCTTCGTAAAATAACCAAAGTTTTATCAATTTTTCGATTTTTATGAATAATTTCTGGATATTTTTTACTTTTTTTGTTACATTTTTCAGTACTTTATATTTTTTTGTAATTCCCATTATATCAACATTTAGATCATTAAATAGTCTAAAATATTACAAAATATTACATAATCATCGAAAAAAGTAATTTATATGCTATATGCCTGTTATATTATTTTTTTATACTTATAAGCGTTGATACATAGGAGAACTTATTCAAATTATTAAGCTATGTATATTATTCTAAGATTTAGATTTTAAATAAGAATTTTTTACAGGAGTGAATATTTTATATGAAAAAAACAGCAGTTATCGCATCAGCCGCAGCATTAACAGGTGTCTTTGCTTCCACAGCAGTTGCAAACGCAGATACAGTTACAGTTAAATCCGGTGATACAGTTTCAAAGCTTGCTAAAGATTACAACACAACTGTTGACGCTATTGTTAACACAAACAAATTATCAAATGCTAACTTAATCTTTGTTGGTCAAAAACTTGAAATTGGTGAAGCTACTCAAGCTGATAACAACCAACAAGCAGCTCAAGATCAACAAAGTCAACAAGCAGCTCAAGATCAACAAAGTCAACAAGTTGCTCCAGCTGCAAGTTCACAACAAGCTACTACAAACTACAATACAACTTCTAATTACACATCCAATGTTTCTGGTAACGAACAAGCTGCTAAGGAATGGATTGCTGCTCGTGAATCCGGTGGCAATTATGGCGCTCGTAATGGTCAATACATTGGTAGATATCAATTATCTGCTTCTTACTTAGGTGGAGATTACTCCCCTGCTAACCAAGAACGTGTTGCAGATCAATACGTAGCTAGTCGTTATGGTTCTTGGTCAGCTGCTCAATCTCACTGGTTATCTAACGGCTGGTACTAAGATTTAGCCACAATTACTATATTGAAATTAATTTTTAAGTCTCAATCCTCTTAGATTGGGACTTTTTATTTTGCCAAAAATCAGCATAATAAAAAGGCATCAACATTTATTCCAATGTCGACGCCTAAGGAGATTCTTATAATAAATTTAGATTGGCTAATTGATTTTAATTAAACTTCTACGCCATATTCTTCAAAATATGCAGTTAAAGGTTTTAATTCAGCACCATCATAACTTGCGAAGAAATCTTCTACTGTCTTTTCAGCATGTGTTGCTTGATAAGCAGCAGAAATTGTTTCAACAAATTTACCATCTTCAACATGTAATTCTAGTTCTTCTACCGGAATTCCACGCTTATCAGTAATCTTAGCATCAATTAATACTGGACGACCAGCCTTTGTAGTAGCTAATGCTTCGTCAAATGCTGCAGGAAGTTCTTCAAGAGTCTTCACTGTAATTCCCTTTACTCCCATTCCTTCTGCAATTTTAGCATAGTCAGCATCTACTAAATCAATACCAGAATGATTCATTTCAAAAATATCATCTTGTTCTGATTTAATAAAGTTTAGTGTTTGGTTAGAAGTTACAATGTTGATCACTGGCAAATTGTATTTAACTTCAGTCAATAAGTCTTGCATAACCATTGAGAAAGCTCCGTCACCAGAAATATTGAATACTTGGCGATCTGGATAAGCTAATTGACCAGCAATAGCTGCAGGTACTCCGTATCCCATAGTTGCAAATAATGCAGAAATTGTCCACTTTTTATCGCCTTTAAAGTCTAAGAAACGGAAACTGTTAATAATATTATCACCAGTATCAATACCAAAAACAGCATTTTCTTCAGCAATTCGATTAATTTCACGGTACACTTGTTCAAATGAAAGTGGACCTTCTTCTTTATGCATTAATTTGTTAAGATATTCTTTCCAGTCTTTCATAGCTGCAACACTTGCTTTAAAGAATGCACTTTCTGGAGCAGTTTCACTTCTTTCTAAAGCTTTTGCCAAGAATTCTCCTGAATCTGACCAAATTCCTAGATCTAAGAAATGATGTCTACCAAAATGAGATCTGTCATTATCAATTTGTACAAACTTAAAGTCATGTGTACGATATACCAAGTTAGCAAATGGGAAATCTGCACCTAAAGCAATTACTAAATCTGCTGTTGCAAATGCTTCATCTGCAGCTTTAGAAGCAGCACGATTTAATGTACCTAAATTACCTTCATAGTCATCAGGAACAGAACCTTTTGCTAAACCTGTAATTGTTACTGGAATTTGTAATTTTCTAGATAACTCTATTAACTTATCAGCATTTTCTTTAATACCTGAACCCACATGGAAAATAGGACGTTTAGCATTCTTAACTAATTCTAAGAACTTGTCAACTTCTTCATCTGTTGGTGCTGGTTTAGGTTCAGCTTTATCTAGAATTGTAGTAGATGCATAGTCTACATCTGGAATTTCTACATATCCAAAATCGTTAGGAATTACAACTACTGCTACACCTTTATTCTTATAAGCTTCACGAATTGCTTTATCAACAACATAAGGTAAACTTTCCGGTGTCATTACAATACGATCATATACTGCTACATCTTGGAACATTGGAACTTCAGGAAATTCTTGGAAATAATCATAGTTCATATTAGTATGAGGAACTTGTCCTACTAATGCTAAAACAGGTGCATGATCTTCCTTAGCATCATAAAGTCCATTTAATAAATTAACTGCACCAGGTCCAGCAGAACCAAAAGTTACACCTATTTGTCCTGTTAATTTTGCGTGAGCAGCTGCAGCTAAAGCACCTACTTGTTCATGTCTAACTTGAACATAATTGATATTTTCTTTTTCAATATCTAGCGCTTTCATTGTTGAGTTAAAAGAACCTCCTGGATAACCATAAACATCCTTAACTCCCCATGCTTCTAAAACTTTTAACATAGCAACACTTGCTGCAATTTTCTTTTCAGTCATAAATAGAACCTCCATAAAACAAATCTAAATTATACATTGCAAACGTTTTCTTTTCGATTACGTTTTATAGTGTACTACTTACTTACTTTTAGTTCAAGTGTTTTGTGCAACTTTTTTTATTTTATTTTATATTCATTAGGATCAGCATCTAAAGGTTCATATTCATCCATTTGACTATCGCGGTAATCCCACCATTCATTTTCATATCCTACAAATCCTGCTTCAAGCATCGCATCATTTAGGATCTTATAATTTTTCTCTTGTTCAGGGGTTCTTGGTGCTTTTCTAGCCGCCATTTCAGAGAAATCATCAAATCCAGTTTGCATCTCTACTTCATTTCCTAAATTATCAGTTAAAGTTAAGTCAAATGTAACACCTTTTTGATGGCTGAAATTTGGATTAGGTTCAGCCACAAACTTAGGATCAGGATAAACTTCAAATAATTTTTTCTGAGATTTTACAGGACGATAAGCATCCCATACTTTCAATCTATATCCTTGTTTCTTTACAATTGCACTTGCTCCAGCTAGTTTGTATGCGGTTCCAGTTCTGGCTATAGCAGTAGTAAAATCATAAATTACTTTGCCTGTAAAATTATCTTCTGTCGCATATTTTAGATCAACAATAATATCTGGATCTAATTTCTGAATATTAGTAAATCCTGTTAATTTTTTATCCATCTAAATCACCTCTGTCTTAAATTATAACTTATAGATCTATTATTTTCTCTTCCTACTTTTTAACTTATAAATCATTTTAAAGTTGACACCGTGTCACTTTTGGTATATGATACTTTTTGTAAAGTTGACACCGTGTCACTAATTAATTTAAATCAAAGGAATGATAATTTATGCCTTCATCCACATTTGAACATTTATCTGAAAAAAAGAAAAACACAATTATTCTTGCCTTACTCCATGAATTTTCAAAAGTATCTTTGAGCAAAGCTCAGGTTGCACCAATTGTTAAAGAAGCTGAAATCGCACGTGGTGCCTTTTATAAATATTTTTCTGATTTAACTGATGCATATATTTTTCTTTATAAGTTAGCAATGAAAGATATTCATACTCCTTTTATTTCTAAGAGTGATCAAACAGCCGATGCTTACGTTCAGCAAACTCGTGATTTTTTGACCAATACTCAAAAAAGTAAATATTATGACTTAATAAGGATGCATATCTTACATAACGAACATCATATTCCTACCAAACCAATGTCTCCTGACGTTTCCCCTTTAGTTTGGGCAGTTGCTGAGTTATGTCATGCAACAATTAGAGAAAGTATGAGTTCTCCTGATAAACAAGATAAATATCTGAAACAACTTTACGTAGTTTTGACAAAGCTTTTGGAAAATTGAAAGGAATGATATTGTATGTTTCTCGCTTTAAAAGAAATCAAACATGAAAAGTTACGTTATGGTTTAATCATTGCCATGATCGCCCTGATTAGTTATTTAATCTTTATCCTAACAAGTCTTGCATTAGGTCTTGCTCAAGAAAATACTGCTGCTATTGATAGTTGGAAAATAAAGAGTGTTGTCCTTAATAAAGATTCTGATACTAATTTACGTCAATCGCTATTAACTACCGAACAAGTAAATAAACTGACAAAGAACAAAAATAATGCCGTTATTGCTGAGGCTACAGTTGTTGCTAAAGCTACTGATAAAGAAAAGCAATCTGCTTCTTTTATCGGATTAGAGAAAGAACAATTTATTAATCGTGACTTAAAAATAAGTAGTGGTAGAAAATTTACTAATAATCATGAAGTTGTGATTGACGATTCTTTTAAACAAAAAGGATATAAATTAGGAGATTATCTAACCTTAAATTCAGATAGTACTAAATATAAAATTGTTGGATTCACCCATAATGCTAAAATTAATATTTCACCTATTATTTATGGAACTACTACAACATGGCAAAATTTGCGTGGTATGGGATCTAATTTCGGTGGAAGTGCTATTGTTTCTAAAAAAAATTCAATCAAAAATACTGATACTTCGTTAAAACTTTATACAGTTGAAGAAGTTATTAATAAGTTACCAGGATATTCTGCTCAGAATTCAACTTTTATCTTTATGATTGGATTTTTGATGATCATTTCCCTAATTATCATTGCAGTATTCCTTTATATAATCACGATTCAAAAGATTGGTAACTATGCTGTTCTCAGAGCTCAAGGTAGTCCTGCTAAACTTTTAGTTAATGCTACTTTTTCTCAGTCACTAATCCTAACTATTATTGGTCTTGGAATTAGTATCTTTTTAACTATCGGAACGTCATTTTCAATTCCAAATACTGTTCCTATGTCCTTTAACCTAACTTTTATGTTTGTCGTCTCGTTAGGATTAATTTTAATGGCAATTCTTGGTTCACTAATTCCTATCAGAATTGTTCTTAAAGTAGATCCTGTTTCTGTTATTGGAGGATAAAAAATGTCTGTTATTGAATTAAAAAATATTAATAAGTATTTCGGTAAAGATACTGCTCAAGTACATGTCCTACGTGATTTAAATTTTACTGCTGAAAAAGGAAAGCTCATTTTAATTCTAGGTCCATCTGGTTCTGGCAAAAGTACCTTTTTAACGATTGCTGGTGGGCTTCAATCTGCAGATTCTGGACAAGTAATGATTAATGATAAAGATATTAGTGCTTTTTCTGCTAAAGAACGTGACAATTTACGATTAAATCAAATTGGCTTTATTTTACAAGCTTATAACTTAGTTCCTTACTTAACTGTCGCTGAACAATTTACTTTAGTTGATAAGATTAAAAAAGTAAATAATCTTTCTAAAGAGGCATTAAATCAATTATTAGTTAAACTAGGTATCGATAATTTGATTAATAAATATCCAGATCAACTATCTGGTGGTCAAAAACAAAGAGTGGCTATTGCTCGAGCCTTATATACCAACCCTGAAATTATCTTAGCTGATGAACCAACAGCTGCTTTAGATAGTGTAAAAGTTAAAGAAGTTGGTAGTTTACTGGCCAATCTAGCCCATGACCAGAATAAAGCAATTCTTGTCGTCACACATGATGTTAGATTAGAAAAATTTGCCGATGAAATTTACCAATTAGATGATGGAAATTTAATAAGATCTAAATAATATAATATTAGGCGCAACAATTCATTTCATTTGTTGCGTTTCTTTTTGTAGTGCTATACTTAAATGTATATTTTATCTAGAGAGATAGGAGATCCGTGATGAATTTAAATGATACTATTAAAACGCAACTTAATCATCGCTCTATTAGACATTTCAAGAATCAACAACTTGATAAAGAAACCTTAAATACTCTTTATGAAGTTGCAAATCATACTGCAAGTAGCCAGTTTCTTCAACAATTCTCTATTATTCATGTTACAGACAAGAACAAACGCACTAAGTTAGCCGAAATTTGTAACCAACCACCAGTATCTGAAAATGGTGAACTTTTTATCTTCTTAATCGATCTACATCACAATGTAAAATTGCGCCAAGAAGCTAACCTTGATGATGGTCGCTTGCATACAATGGATTTGTACCTTCAAGGCTTATCTGATGCTACTTTAGCTGTTCAAAATATGTACCTTGCAGCTGAAAGTTTAGGCCTAGGAGGCGTAATTCTAGGTAGCATTCGCAATGATATTCGTGCTGTTAGTGAATTATTCAATCTCCCTGATATGGTAATTCCTGCCTTAGGTTTGCAAATAGGTATCCCTGATGAAGAAATTCAGCAAAAGCCTCGTTTACCATTATCATTCAAAGTCTTTGAAAATGAATATCAGGATAATCTGTCTACACAAGACTATGAAGATTACGATAAAGAAGTTGAACATTACTATTTAAGTCGCACCTCTAACCCACGTAAAGAGAATTTCACTCAACAAATTATTGGCAAAAATAGTAATCTTAATCGAAAAGTTACCAAACGTGATGAAGTTCTCGAATTAACACATTCTAAAGATATGCTTTGGAATTAAAAAATTCCTGAGACCTGATTGGCTTACATTTCCAATCAAGTACTCAGGAATTTTTTTATAACATTTCATACAATTCTGGATTTACCCTGTCCATTAATGGTGTTAATTCTTTAACAGCGAATATATCTAATCTATGCATCGCTCTAGAACAAATTGTATAAACTAATTGTCTTTCACTTTCATCATGATAATTATTTCTATTAGCATTCCACATTATTACAGCATCAAATTCTAGTCCTTTTGCTAAAAATGCTGGCACCACAATTGTTCCTGGAACTAAGCGTTGGTTTTCAGTCTTAATTAAAGTAACTTGAGCACCTTTTTGCTTTAATTCCTCTGTCAACTTCTCACATTCAGCTAATGTTTTACCAATAATTGCAGTAGTCATCTTTTCTGCATCATTTCTGTGCAATTGCATAACTACATCATTTATCAGTTTTTCCTCATCATTATCAATTGTAATAGTTGGTAACGGTCCCTTACGAGCAAAAGATGTAACTTTTTCTCCATTCACTAATACTTCTTTAGTAAAATCTGTTATTTGTTGAGTTGAACGATATGATTGCGTCAATTGGATAACTTTTGTTCTATCTTTATCAAACATTGTTCCTAATTCGTCCAACAATGTATGGCTATTTTCCTTGGTAAAAATAGCTTGATTTAAATCACCTAACATTGTAAATTTAGCACGTGGAAAACCAAATTTTAGATATGCTAATTGATATGCTGTATAATCTTGAATTTCATCAATAAATACATGCTTAATATCTACTTCGCCACGTTTTCCCGTAATCAAATCATACAAATACAGGTAAATAGTTACATCAGCTATTGTTAATTTATGATTTTTCAAACGACTGATTGTCATATCGACACCATCGTTCCACTGTTCTAAAGTTAAATCAAATTTTGCTAAATCAACTAGTTCTGGAATATTACGCATGAAATGAACAAACTGTTTATTAATACTTAAAAAGCGATTACGTACAATAGCTCTTTGAACTGGACGTAATTGTTTCATAACGTAACTGCGGGCTAAGAATTTTAGCTCTTGATCACCATTAACAAAATTACGTGGCTCATCACCATATAATTCATTGAGCTCTTCTCTACTTAAATCTTGTATTTGTTTTTGAACACTATCTTGCTTAGCAAGTTCTCCTACCTTACTATTCAGAATTTTAATAAGTTTTTCTTTAGTAGCAGACAAACGATTACGTAGATTGTAATTACTATTAAAACTATAGTAAATTTTCTTTATATCCTTTTTAGAGAAGAAGATTTCTCCATTATATTTTATATCTCTAAATCTCATTCCAGCAGTATTTAAATAATCACTATAATTAGTTGTCGCATTAAACATTGTTAAGCTACTTTTTAAAGCTGAAATTTTTCTTCTTAATGGCTGATTATCTTCATCAAATCTTTCTTGTAATGTCTCTACATGTATCTTAGGTAGACGACGTTGTGAATATTGATAGTAAGTCATTTGAACCATATTTTGTTCCCCTAATTCTGGTAGAACTTGATCAATATAGTCATTAAATAACTGGTTTGGTGAAAATAATACCACTTGACTCGAGCTCAAATTTCCACGATAACGATACAATAGATATGCTACTCTTTGTAATACAGCAGATGTTTTACCTGAACCTGCAGCACCTTGAACAAATAGCAAGTCAGACTTAGTATCTCTGATAATCTTATTTTGTTCTTTTTGAATCGTAGTAACAATGCTCTTCATCTTAATGTCAGAAGATTCGTCTAGAACTTCCAATAACATTTGATCCCCAACAGTTTCATCAGTATCAAATAAAGTTATGATCTTGCCATCTTCTACCATAAACTGTCTTTTTAGAGTTAATACTGCTGTTTGTGGGCCATCAGGTGTATCATATGTTACTTCTCCTAATTTACCATCATAGTAAATACTAGAAATTGGAGCACGCCAATCATAAATCATAAAATGGTCTGGGGTATCCGCAAACGAACCTAATCCTATATAAATAGATTCCTGCTTACCATCATTCTCAGTGAAATCTATTCTAGCAAAGTACGGCTTTTTCTCTAACTTTTCAAGAACTTCTAATCTCTGTGTTGCATGTTGCCAACTATTTTCGCGTTCTTGCAAAAGTTGTTGCTGTTGTCTTACAGTTAGACCAGTTTCCATAATTCCAGCATAGGAGCCTGTTTTAATTCTGACATTATTTTTAAAATCATCCATAATGTCTTTTCTATCTTGTTCAACCTTATTAATCTCAGATTGATGTCTCTTTTCAGCTTGCTTTATTTTAGCAACAACATCATCCATATGTTTTTGTTCTAATTCTTTTTCAGTAAGAGCCATTTTTAACAACCCCTTTCAAATTATCAAAAAACTCGTCATACTATTGTATCATTTTTAACTGTTTATAACAAATTTCAAATATTTTTTATAACTATTATCCTTTATTTAATTTATAAAAAAGTAAAAATCATTTAATTTAACCTACAAATAAATCACTCGAGCCTGTATAATAATGTATTGTAATAATACGAATACAGTGTTGAAGGCTAGGATGAATAATTTAATTCATTCTAGCCTTTATGTTATACTTATATAGAAAAAATTTAAGATTAGAAGGTATTACTATGTCAGTTTCATTTTTAATTGTTACACTGGCAGCTTTTATCACACCTATGGTTTTAGCAAGATTCAAAGTATCTTTTCTTCCTACTTCAGTTGCTGAAATTATTATAGGTATTATTATTGGTAAAAGTTGTTTCAATTTAATTCATGCTGATACGCTCTTGAGTTGGTGTTCAACTTTCGGGGTTATACTATTAATGTTTTTAAGTGGTATGGAAATTGATTTTAGCTTATTTAAGAAGAATTCACATACCTTATCCCCGTTAGAAGCAAAAATGGCAGCCAATGAACCTAAAACTTCACCTGTTAGAGCTGCAACTTATGCGTATACTTTTTCTTTAGTCGCATCGCTAATTTTAGCTTTGCTATTTAAAGTTACAGGCTTATTCTCAGATGTTGGTTTAGCTACTATTTTATTTAGTACTGTTTCTTTAGGAATTATGACTTCATTATTAAAAGAAAATGAGTTACTAAGCCGTCCATTCGGTCAAACTATTCTTTTATTCTCTGTATTAGGTGAAGTTATTCCTATGATTGCTTTAACTGCTTACTCCTCTATCTATGCAGGAAAAGGTGCAAGTTTGTGGTTAATTACATTGCTATTCATAGCTGCAGCGTTCTTATTCAATCGTTTCAGACACTTCTTCTCATTCTTTGATAAAATCAATAAAGCAACTACACAAATTGATATGCGTCTTGCTTTCTTTGTTATCATTGCTTTAGTTTTAGTAGCTGAGACAGTTGGAGCTGAAAATATTCTTGGTGCTTTCGTTGCCGGAATTGTTTTGAAATTATTAGAACCTGCGGAAGAAACAGAACATCGCCTTGATGCAATTGGATATGGTTTCTTTACTCCTTTCTTCTTTATTTTAACAGGGGTAAATTTAGATATTCCATCATTGATGCGTTCGCCTAAAACATTATTATTAATTCCTTTATTCTTTGTAGCCTTTATCCTCGCAAAACTTCCAGGATATTTTGGTTTCCAAAGACGTTTTAGTAAAAAGAACTCCTTTGTTGGTGCTGTTGCAACAAGTACTACTATCACATTAGTAGTAACAACCTTAAAGATTGCTGAACACTTACATGCTATAACTCCACAACAATCTGGTGCTTTTTTACTTGCTGGAATTCTTACTTGTATCGTAGGACCTGTTTTCTTTAATAAACAATATAAACCTGAACCAGAAGATCAAAAGCAAACTTCATTGCATATTATTGGTGTAAATTTAGTTACAGTATCTGCTGCTCAACAGCTTTCTAAAGGAATGTATGATGTTCAAATGTATACAGATAATTCTAAGAACTTTACAACCTACAATTCTCAAGCTAATGTACACTTCTTAGATTCTTTAGATCCTGATGAGTTAATTGCTAATCATATTTTTGATACTGATATTCTCGTTTTAGGATATGCTGATTATAATGTTAATTATAAATTATCTCTTGCAGCTAAAAAGTATGGTGTAAATCGTGTTATTGTTCGTTTTGAAAATCGTAATCCACTTAATGATATGGAAGATGAACTTAAAAAGGCTGGTATTGAATACTTCAGTTATTTTGATATCAATGTAGGTATGATGCGTTCAATGATTGATAGTCCATCTATGCTACAAATTCTTACAAGTTCTGAATCCCGTTTATATGAAGTAGTAGTTAATGATTCAATTTTTGTTGGAATTGAAGTTAAAGACTTACCACACATTGATAAGATTACAATCAGTAGAATTTATCGTAATGGACATGCTATTGCACCTCATGGTTATACGCAATTACAATTAGGTGATCATATTATCTTCTCTGCTAGTGCTGAAGAAAGTGCTTATTTCAGACGTAAACTTCAAAGAAGAAATGAATAGTTGTTTAAAAGGACTATGCTCAATACGTAGTCCTTTTTTCATTCTCAACATATATATTACTATCTTTTATCTAAATTATTAATCATTACTACTAACAACTTTAATCTTCTAATACAAATTGCATCACTAATTTTTTAAAAGTATCTAGTTTCCCTTTAAAATTATGATCTGCCTTAGAAATAATTTGACTACTACAATCTGTTTCTAGTACTTCCAATCTCTCAATAAGATCTGAATAATCAACACTAAGATCATATTGACCAAAAACCACTTGTACTTTTGCTCCACTAAAGTTAATTATCCCCTTTTTAGTTTTATGCCAATTAATTGCCAGTGGTGGATTAATTGCTAAAATTCGGCTAACTTTAGTATTTAAATATCCTTGTTGCAATACTAGTAATCCACCTCGCGAAATTCCAATTAATATAATTTCTTTAATATCTATTAAGTATGTTGAAACTTTTTCCAACTCTTCTTGTAAATTTAGTGGAGAACCAACTGGATTAGCTGAAACAACCACGGCATATCCTCTTTCATTCTGAATTTTACTTGCTAATTCTAAATACTTATTTTTATACCCATAAATTGAACCAGCAGCACCAGTTTTAATAAAAACTAACTTAGACTTTCCAAACATTAAACCATATTGCTGATCAACTTTATCATACTTTATTTTAGTATTTCTTTCCGACATTATCTGCCCCCTATAAAGTTCTAATTTAAAATTTCAATCCCACAGTTAATTCAATTTTACTATCATATTAATGCATAACAAAAAGCACATCCCAACAAGAGATGTGCTTTTCCGATAATATGGTATATATTAACGTTTTGAGAATTGTGAAGCTTTACGAGCTTTCTTAAGACCTGGTTTCTTACGTTCTTTCATACGAGCGTCACGTGTTAATAAACCAGCTGACTTCAATACTCCACGGAAATCTGGATCTACTTCAAGTAAAGCACGTGCAATTCCATGACGAGTTGCACCAGCTTGACCAGAGAATCCACCACCATTTACGTTAACAAAAACGTCGTATTGACCTTTTGTTTCTGTAACGCCAAATGGTTGTACCATATCTTCGCGAATGTTTGCGAATGGAATGTATTCTTCTGCAGGTTTTCCGTTCATTGTGATCTTACCTGTACCTGGTACTAAGCGAACACGAGCAACGGAGTTCTTACGACGGCCTGTGCCTTGATATTGTACTTGAGCCACTTTCTAATTCCTCCTAGATTAATTTGTTAATATCCAATACTTCTGGTTGTTGTGCTTCATGCTTGTGATCTGCACCACGGTATACATGTAACTTCTTAGCTTGTTGACGACCAAGAGTACCCTTTGGAAGCATACCTTTAATAGATAATGATAATAACTTTTCAGGATCCTTTTCACGGTAGTCACCAGCTGTACGAGCTTTCAAACCACCTGGATGATTTGAGTGGTGGTAGTAAACCTTATCAGAAGCCTTACGACCTGTTAAAGCAACCTTTTCAGCATTGATAACAATTACATAGTCACCTGTATCTACGTTTGGTGTAAATGTTGGTTTATTCTTACCACGTAAAATAGATGCTACAGCTGATGATAAACGTCCCAAAGGAACATCTGTTGCATCAACTACATACCATTTACGTTCTACTTCGCCTGGTTTTGCAATATATGTTGTACGCACGTTTATTTCCTCCATTTGTTGTATACATGTTTGACATACAATAAGATTAACGGGGCTTACTGTGGGGCAAACAATACCAAATACTAGTTTATTACTTGTTTAACAATAAGTCAATATATAATAATTGAGTTTTCTTATAATTTTTCATCCTCTTCATCATAATATACTTCCTTTAAGTATAAGCCACTAGCTGGTGCTGTCTGTCTTGCTTGACTTCTATCCTTAACTTCATATAATCTCAAAAAATCGTGTACTGGTCTTTTTCCATTACCAATTTCCAGAAGTGTTGCCACCATTATCCTAACTTGATTATACAAAAATCCATTTCCATAAAATTCAAAAACTATTTCATCGTTTACCTTATCTTCGTAAACTTTAGCTTCATAAATTGTTCTTACATGACTTTTGGCTTGACTACCAGAAGCAACAAAACTTGAATAATCATGTGTTCCTTCAACATCTGGCATCGCTTCTTTTATTTTTTCTATATCCAAAGGATACTTATAGTGTCCTGTATACAATCTCTTAAAAGGATTTACAAATTCCCCTCTACTAACACGATATAAGTATCTTTTCCCATGAGTTGTATATCTTGAATGAAAATCATTTGGTACTATTTTGCAATCTACTACTTCACAGTCCAGCGGCAACATACTATTTAATCCTCTCAACATACCTTTAGCAGAAATAGGATGCGGAAAATCAAAATGTACAACTTGCCCTAAAGCATGTACTCCAGAATCTGTTCTCCCTGATCCATAAACAGTTATATACTCATCCTTTTTACTCATTTTGTTAATAGCTTTTTCCAGAACAAATTGAACTGTTCTTTGATTGGGTTGAGCTTGAAAACCAGCAAAATTAGTACCATCATAAGCTAACGTTACTTTAAATCTTTGCGTCATATTTCTTCCTTTCAATTAGTTTTTTAGAATAATTAATGCTATTGTTAAAACTGCAAAAGCAATGATAGTCATCGTATCACGCAATTTCCATACATGTACTCTAAATTTAGTTCTACCCTCTCCACCTTTGTATCCTCGAGCTTCCATTGCAGTAGCCAAATCTTCAGCTCGATTGAAAGAAGATACAAACAATGGGATTAGTATAGGAATTACAGCTTTTACTTGCTCAACTAATGAACCTTCACCAAAATTAACACCTCTTGAACGCTGAGCATTCATTATTTTAGCTGTTTCATCCATTAAAGTAGGTACAAATCTTAATGCTATCGAAAGCATTAGAGAAATTTCATATACTGGAACTTTCAAATATTTCAATGGCTTTAACAATGACTCCATAGCATCTGAAATTTCTAATGGCGATGTTGTTAATGTTAATAAGGTAGACATCACTATTATCAAGACAAATCTAAAAAATACATAGACACCATTTACTAGCCCATATTTAGATAATGTAAAAGGCCCCCAATGCCAAAATACATGACCACCATTTGTAAAAAAGACTTGTAATAATACTGTAAATAATATTAACCAAACTAATGGTATTATTCCTCTAATAAAAAAGCTCAATTTAATTTTTGATAACAGTACTCCTAAAAAAGTAAAAGCTATCAACAATAAATATGTTTGCCAATTATTAGCGAGAAAAATTATTCCTATAAAATAGAAACTTAGTGCTAATTTACTTCGAGGATCCATTCTATGAATTAAAGAATTACCATTGATATATCTTCCTAAAAGTAATTTATTCATTCAAATTTCCCCCTAGTATTTTCAAAATTTCATCAGTTAACTCTTCACTTTTTAGTGGAATACTATGTTTAGAAAGAGCTAACTTATCAAACAATTTATAGGCAAAATCTGTAGTTTGTGGAAGATTTAAATGATGATTTTTTAACCACTCTGGATCACTAAATAGTTCTTTAGGAGTAGAATCAGCAATTACTTTACCTGATTCCAAGACTATTACATGATCAGCATATTCAGCAACATCATTCATTTGGTGTGTTACTAAGATGATTGTTAAGTTTTCATCTTTATGCAATCTATTAAACATTTCCATCATTTGATGGCGTCCCTCAGGATCTAATCCCGCAGTTGGTTCATCTAATACTAAAACTTTTGGTTCCATTGCCAAAATCCCTGCAATTGCTACTCTTCTCATTTGACCACCAGATAATTCAAAAGGTGATTTCTCCAATACTTCTTCAGGAAGAGCTACTAATTTTGCTTTTTCTCTTGCAATTTTTTCGGCTTCATCTTCACTTTTTCCAAAGTTTTTAGGAGCAAATGCTATATCTTTTAGAACTGTTTCTTCAAATAATTGTGCTTCAGGAAATTGAAAAACAAATCCTACTTCTTTTCTTAATTTTCCCAACTCTTTATTTTTAGTAGTATTATCAATTGTATATCCATTGATTGAAATTTCTCCACTAGTAGGTTTCAATAGGCCATTCAGATGCTGTAACAATGTAGATTTGCCACTACCGGTATGTCCAACTATTGCCGTATAACTACCGTCTTCAATATTTATAGATACATCTTTCAATGCTACATGTTCTAAGGGTGTTCCAATTTGGTAAGTATAATTTAATTTTTTTGCTTGAATTGACATAACCAATCGACCATTTCCTCTTCTGTAAAATATTTATTTGGAATATCTACACCCTTTTTTGTAAGTTCTCTTCTAATTTTCTCAGCAAAAGGAATATCTAATCCAATATTTAATAATTCATCATTCTTTATAAAAATAGATTCTGGCTTACCATCATCAATTATTTTACCGTCATCGAGAACAATAACTCTATCTGCTAAAGTAGCTTCATCAATATCATGTGTAATAGAAATAACAGTGAACTTATACTCATCTTTTAAATTTTTGATAAGAGTAATCAAACCTTTTCTTCCTTCTGGATCAAGCATACTTGTAGCTTCATCGAGGATAATTATTTTAGGTCTCAATGCTAATACTCCAGCAATTGCTACTCTTTGCTTTTGTCCACCAGATAATCTTGCCGGTTCATGTGTAGCAAATTTTTCCATCCCGACAACTTTCAAAGCATCGGCTACACGCGATACCATTTCTTCTCTAGGTACTCCTTGATTTTCTAAACCAAACGCTATATCACTTTCAACATCCGCACCAACAAACTGATTATCGGGATTTTGGAATACCATTCCTATTTTTTTTCTAATATCCCAAATATTTTTTTCATTCATTTCATAGCCATCAACTTTTATACTGCCAGATTCAGCCTTTAGCAGTCCATCTATTAATCGAGCTAATGTGGATTTTCCACTACCATTATGCCCAATTAAAGCTATCCATTGACCGTCCTTTATATTTAAAGTTAAATTTTTTAGAATGTATTTATTTTGTCGAGCGTATTTGAAAGATAAATTATCAATTTCAATTATATTTCCATCTGTCAAACTCATAAACAATTACTCCTAGATATTATATATACATAGTAATAATATACCATATATAAACTAAGAAAACTTACTTTAGTCATGACGTATTCAAACAAAAAAGACACTCGTAATGAGTGTCTTTAAAATGCTAATATACCAATGATTATGATAAATATCAATTTTATAGAAAACAAAAAATCACTTTTTATAACGAAGATTCACAAGATATCAAATATCTGCTACTTTGGACTAGACTCGGTTAATTTATATCTCCCAACATCATAACACCCAATTATCGTTATAAAAGTGACAATTTCTTTTATTTACTTATCGAAAGTTTAGTCGACTAATTCTAGCACAACCATCTTTGCAGCGTCGCCACGACGTTCACTCATCTTAAGAATACGAGTGTAACCACCATTACGTTCTGCAAAACGAGGTGCAAGATCATCAAATAACTTTTGTAAAGCTGATTGAACAACTACATCGTCGTTTTCTTCTTTTACATCAGCAACAACATTCATTACAAATGCAGCAGCGCGACGACGAGAAGCTAAATCACCTTTTTTACCTAAAGTAATCATCTTTTCAACAAATTTACGAACTTCTTTAGCACGTGTTTCTGTTGTAACGATTTTTTCGTTAACAATTAAATCAGTTGTTAAGTTACGCAACATTGCCTTACGATGTGCACTTGTGCGTCCTAATTTACGGTAAGCCATGAACAGATTCCCTCCCTTTAGTTATAGTAAATTCTAGTCATCATGACGTAAAGACAAGCCAAGATCTGCCAATTTAGCCTTAACTTCGTCTAAGGATTTACGTCCTAAGTTACGTACTTTCATCATGTCAGCTTCAGATTTATTAGTTAATTCTTGAACTGTATTGATACCTGCACGTTTTAGACAGTTATATGAACGAACTGACAAATCAAGCTCTTCAATCGTCATTTCTAACATTTTTTCTTTATGCGTTTCTTCTTTTTCTACCATGATTTCAGCATTCTTAGCTTCATCTGTTAAATCAACAAACAATGCCAAGTGTTCTGTTAAAATCTTAGCAGAAAGACTAATAGCTTCACTAGGAGTGATAGAACCATTTGTCCACACATCAAGAGTTAATTTGTCATAATCATTTTTTTGACCAACACGTGTTTTCTCTACTTGGTAGTTAACGCGTTCGATCGGGGTATAAATAGAGTCGATAGGTAATACACCAATTGGCATATCATCTGCAAGAGCCTTATTATCATTAGCTGAAACATAACCACGACCCTTATTAGCATTCATCCGAACATGAAGTTCAGCCCCATCAGCAACTGTACAAATATATTGTTCTGGATTAAGAACTTCTACATCACTATTACTCTGGATATCTCCAGCAGTCACTTCCATCGGACCAGTAACATTAATTTCTAATGCTTGACTGTCTTCAGATTCCATACTTAAAGCAACTTTCTTCAAATTCAAAATGATTAAAGTAACATCTTCAAGAACACCTGGAATAGTAGAAAATTCATGAAGAACACCATCAATTTGAACGTCTGTAATAGCAGCACCTGGTAATGAAGAAAGTAAGATACGACGTAAAGAGTTACCTAAAGTTGTACCATAACCACGTTCAAGCGGTTCTATAACAAACTTGCCGTAGTTATTATCTTCTTCAATTTTATGAATTTTTGGTTTTTCAAATTCGATCATTCTTATCTTTACCCCTTTCAAAACGTAACGTGTAATCTGGCGAAAACATTATGAGTTTCTCTCAAAAATGAATACTGACCCACATTAAACACGACGGCGTTTTGGAGGACGGCATCCGTTATGAGGAACTGGTGTAACATCCTTGATAGATGTAACTTCCAAACCTGTTGTTTGAAGAGCACGAATTGCTGCTTCACGACCAGAACCTGGTCCTTTAACTGCTACTTCAACTGTCTTCATACCATGTTCCATAGCACCTTTAGCAGCTGCTTCAGAAGCCATTTGTGCTGCAAATGGTGTAGACTTACGAGAACCCTTGAAACCAAGAGAACCAGCTGAAGACCATGCTACTGCGTTACCATGAACATCAGTAATCATAACAAGTGTATTATTGAATGTTGAATGAATATGTGCAACACCGCTCTCTATATTCTTCTTTACACGGCGCTTGCGTGATTTCTTAACTGCCATGAAATAGCTAACCTCCTTTGTTAATTATTATTTCTTTTTACCTGCAATTGAAACTGCTGGGCCTTTACGTGTACGTGCGTTGTTCTTAGTATTTTGACCGCGAACTGGTAAATGACGACGATGACGTAGACCACGGTAAGAGCCAATTTCAGAAAGACGCTTGATGTTTAAGGAAACTTCACGACGAAGATCACCTTCAACTTTGTACTTATCTACAACTGCACGAATCTTATCTTCTTGATCAGCTGTTAAATCACGTACACGAACATCTTCTGAAACACCTGCTTCGCTCAAGATCTTTTGAGCTGTGGAATTACCGATACCATAAATGTAAGTTAATCCGATTACGACACGCTTGTTACGTGGTAAATCGACACCTGCAATACGAGCCATTACAATTACACCTCCTAATTAATTATTATCCTTGACGTTGTTTGTGCTTTGGATTACTGCAAATAACCATAACGCGACCTTTACGCTTAATTACTTTACAGTGTTCACACATTGGTTTAACTGATGGTCTTACTTTCATTAATTATACCTCCTAATATATTCTCGAAGTACAATCTATTTAAAGCGATAGGTAATGCGTCCCTTAGTTAAATCGTAAGGGGACATTTCAACTGTCACTTTATCTCCAGGCAAGATACGAATATAGTGCATTCTAATTTTACCGGAAACATGTGCTAGAATTTCATGTCCGTTTTCGAGTTCAACCTTGAACATCGCATTAGGCAACGTTTCTTTAATCGTGCCTTCAATTTCAATCACATCATCTTTCGCCATGCAAAAGTACCTCCTTAATTGGTTTTAAAACTTTACACGTAAAAATGTGAGAAGCTTTCTTTGGAGTCCCACCTTTTTCCGCAAGTTCATTTGCCTATTTAAAGGCAAACTGAGCCTATTGAAAAGATAAACCTGAATTATAATATCACATATACCTAACTAATTCAAGAAATAATTAAAAAAGAATGCAAAAATATTTGCATCCTTTTAAAATTTATTTCAAGTTATCTAAAATTGCCTTAATATCAGCAAATACTTTATCAATATCTTGATTGCCATCAACTTCATGTAATAAACCATTTTCTTTATAGTAATCAAGTAATGGTGTATTCATCTTGATATTTACATCCAAACGATTCTTAACTGTTTCTGGCTTGTCATCATCACGTTGGTAAAATTCGTGTTCACCACAACGATCACATGTACCTTCTACTTTAGTTGGATTAAATACTTTATGATATGTAGCACCACAATTACGGCAAATATATCTACCTGTTAATCTTTCCATTAATGATTCAGGATCAACATGAATATTGATAACACCGTTTAATTCTTTTCCTAATTCTTTTCCCATTTCAGTTAATGCTTCTGCTTGAGCCATATTTCTTGGGAATCCATCTAATAAGAAACCTACGTTAGTATCATCTTGTGTCAAACGTTCTTTTACAATTCCGTTTGTTACTTCATCTGGAACTAATTCACCTTTGTTGATATATTTCTTAGCTTCTAATCCCATTGGAGTTTCATTCTTCATAGCAGCGCGGAAAATATCACCAGTAGAAATATGTGGAATCTTATATTCATCAACGATTCTTTCAGCTTGTGTTCCTTTACCAGCACCTGGTAATCCCATCAACATTAAATTCATTGCCATTATAATTACCTCCTAAATTGTACCTGTTAATTATAACTTATTTTTTTAATATACAAAAGGTCAGAAAGATATAAAATATCTCTCTGACCTTTTCAGTTCTTATTCACGTATAAAGCCTACGTATTCTTGTTTCATCATCATACCATTTAATTGATTAATTGTTTGAATTGTAACACCAACAACAATCAATAAACTAGTACCACCTAGTCCGATTGATTCATCCAATCCCCAAACTGCAGATGCAACTAAAGGAATTAATGAAATAAGACCTAGATACAATGAACCTACTGAACTGAGACGCATCAATAATCTTGATACATATCTTTCAGTTTCTTTTCCTGGCCATACACTAGGTATGTAACTTCCTTGTTTTTGCAAGTTTTCAGAAAGTTTTTCTGGGTTAACTTGAACAAATGCATAGAAGAAAGTAAATACTACAATTAAAACTGTGTAAAGAATCATACCTGGAGTAGATTGCATATTAAAAATACTTGTCATAATCTTATACCATGTATCTTCAGAGTGGTTCTGTGTGAAAGCTAATAGTATTGTTTGAGGTGCTGAAATAAATGAACTAGCAAAAATAACAGGAATAACCCCAGCAACATTAACTTTCAATGGTAAATAAGAATTTTCAGTTGCTCCAGCCAATCTTCTAGTATATTGAATAGGAATTTTATAGCTTGCTTGTTCAACATACGTAACAAATGTAACGATTATTAAAATAACAATCAATAAAATAACTACATATAATATTGGTTCCCATAAATCACTACCAGTAACACCTGAGAACTGATCTTTATAAATCTGTACGATTCCATCTGGAACACGAGATAAAATACCAGCCATAATAATCATAGAGATTCCGTTTCCCAGACCTCTATCAGTTATCATGTCACCCAACCATGTAGTAAACATAGTTCCACCAGTTAAAACAATTCCTACAACTACAAATGTTTTAACACTTGGGTTAGTTACAAGGTTTAAGCTACTCAAAGCATTAAAACCAGCAGTGATTGCGATTGATTGTACAAACGCAAGCACAATAGTTAAATATCTAGTTACTTGATTTAACTTTCTACGCCCTACTTCACCTTGTTTACTCCATTCAACAAATCTAGGAACAATATCCATTTGTAATAACTGAACAACAATTTGCGCAGTAATATATGGAGAAACACCCATAGCAAATAGTGAGAAGTTAGTTAAACCACCACCACTAAAAATATTCAACATATTAATTAACCCTGAAGATGCAACGCTTTGCAGAGCTTTAGCGTTGATCCCAGGGACAGTGATATAAGTGCCTAAGCGAAATACAATCAAGACACCTAAGGTAAATAAGATTTTTTTTCGAATCTCTTTTACAGCTAAGGCGTTCTTCATTGTCTTAAGCATTATTAAATCACCTCAGCTTTACCGCCTTTAGATTCGATTGCTTCCTTAGCAGATGCAGAGAACTTGCTTGCCTTTACAGTCAATTGCTTGTTCAATGTACCATTGCCAAGTACTTTGATACCATCTTTTTCATCTTTAATGATACCAGATTCTACTAATAATGCAGGTGTTACTTCTGCACCATCTTCAAATTTATTTAAAGTTTCCAAGTTTACAATAGCATATTCTTTACGATTGATGTTCTTGAAACCACGTTTTGGCATACGACGGAACAATGGCATTTGTCCACCTTCAAAACCTAAACGTACCTTACCGCGAGCCTTTTGACCTTTTTGACCACGACCAGCAGTCTTACCATTACCAGATGAAGTACCACGACCAACACGATTACGTACTTGGCGTGAACCTTCAGCAGGTTTCAATTCATGTAATTTCATTAGGTTGGCACCTCCTTGTTAATTTATAAAATAGACTATTTAGCCAATTCAACGTCCACTAAATGATTGATTTTTCTAATTGCACCACGCATAGCTGCATTGTCAGGAACAACAACAGAGCTATTTACTCGACCAAGACCTAAGCCTTTTACGATATCGCGTTGGTTTTGAGGACGTCCAATGACAGAACGAATTAAAGTAACTTTTAATTTATCCATGAATATGTCCTCCTTATTCTGCTAAATGTTGAACGGAAACGCCGCGTAATTTTGCGACACTTTCAGCGTCCTTCATATTTACTAAACCATCAAATGTAGCACGTACAACATTAACTGGTGTATTTGAACCTAATGATTTACTTGTAACATCAGCAATACCTGCAAGTTCCATAACGGCACGAACAGCACCACCTGCTGCAACTCCGGAACCGGCAATAGCTGGTTTCAACATAATACGACTACCACTGTATTGACCAATAACTTCGTGAGGAAGTGTCGTTCCAACAGTAGGAACTTCGATTAAGTTCTTACGAGCAGCGTCAACAGCCTTACGAATAGCTTCTGGTACTTCTTGAGCTTTACCAGTACCAAAACCTACGTGGCCGTTGTGGTCACCAACAACAACTAAAGCAGCGAAACGTAGACGACGTCCACCTTTTACAACTTTAGTGATACGGTTAATCGCAACAACGCGATCTTCTAAATCTAATTGAGCTGGATCAATAAAAGCCATAAACGTTATTTCCTCCTTTTCCTAAAAGTCCAAACCATTTTCGCGTGCAGCTTCAGCCAAAGCTTGTACACGACCATGATATAGGTATCCGCCACGGTCAAATACAACTTCTTTGATACCTTTTTCTACAGCACGTTTAGCAACAACAGCACCTACAGAACTAGCTTGTTCTGTCTTTGTGTTGCCACTTACTTCACTGTCTAAAGTAGAGGCACTAACTAGCGTCACACCCGCTACGTCATCAATAACTTGAGCGTAGATGTTTTTGTTTGAACGATAAACATTTAAGCGTGGGCACTCAGCAGTACCAGAGATTTTACCACGGACACGTGCATGACGTTTTTGACGTGTCTTATTCTTGTCTGGTTTTGAAATCACAATTTTCACCTCTTAGATTTATTTATTCAGCAAATTATGCTGCATTATTTACCTGTCTTACCTTCCTTACGACGTACATATTCGCCAACATAGCGAATACCTTTACCCTTGTAAGGTTCAGGTGCACGAGTTGCACGAATACGAGCTGCGCAATCGCCAACTTCTTCCTTGTTGATACCTGATACAATAATTGAAGTTGCGGAAGGTGTTTCGAATGTAATACCTTCTTCTTCTTCAAATTCTACAGGATGAGAGTAACCAACATTCAATACTAATGTTTTACCCTTCATTTGTGCACGATAACCAACACCACGAAGTTCAAGTTCCTTCTTGAAACCTTCAGATACACCAACTACCATGTTATGGAAGTTTGAACGTGTTGTACCATGTAAAGCTTTTGTTTTGTTATCTTCTGCTGAACGTTCGAAAGAAACTTCATTTCCTTCTACTTTAACAGTAATTTTGTCAGAAAATTCACGTGTCAATTCACCTTTAGGTCCCTTGACAGTTACTACATTACCATCTTGTTTTACTTCAACGCCTTCTGGTAAGTTAACTACTTTATAACCAATACGACTCACGGATTAGGCACCTCCTTACGTTTTATTATTTATTACCAAATGTAAGCTATTACTTCGCCACCAATTTTCTTGGCACGAGCTTCTTTATCAGTGATAACACCTTCAGAAGTGGATAAGATAGCAATTCCTAAACCGTTTAAAACCTTAGGAACAGCATCTGCTTTTACATATGAACGTAAACCTGGTTTTGAAATACGACGGATACCAGAAATAACTCTTTCATTACCCTTACCATACTTCAAAAATACTCTAATGATGCCTTGTTTGTCATCATCGATATATTCAACATCACGTACAAATCCTTCATTCTTAAGGATTTCAGCAATGTCACGTTTGATTTTTGATGCAGGAACTTCTAATGATTCGTGTTTTGCCATGTTAGCATTACGAATACGTGTTAAGAAATCTGCAATAGGATCAGTCATGACCATTGTTCGTTTGCCTCCTTTGCTTATCTTTTATGGATTACCAGCTAGCTTTCTTCATGCCAGGGATTTGACCCTTATGAGCAAGATCACGCAGGCAAACACGGCATAACTTAAATTTACGGTATACAGAATGTGGACGGCCACAACGTTCACAACGTGTATATTCTTGTGTTGAGAACTTTGCAGGACGTTTATTCTTTGCAATTTGCGACTTTTTAGCCAATGTGAAACCCCCTTATTTAGCGAATGGCATTCCAAGTTGTGTTAATAATTCTCTTGATTCTTCGTCTGTATTAGCTGTTGTAACGATAACAATGTCCATACCGCGAACTTTGTTAACATCATCAAAATCAATTTCAGGGAAGATTAATTGTTCACGAATACCCAATGTGTAGTTACCACGACCATCAAAGGCACGCTTGCTTACACCATGGAAGTCACGAACACGAGGTAGTGATACGGATACTAATTTATCTAAGAATTCGTACATACGTTGACCACGTAATGTAACTTTAGCACCAATAGCCATACCTTCACGTAAACGGAAACCAGCGATAGATTTCTTAGCTTTTGTAATAACAGGTTTTTGACCTGCAATCAAAGTTAATTCATCAACAGCTTCATCTAAACGCTTTGCGTTACTTACAGCATCACCAACACCCATGTTGATAACAATCTTATCAACCTTTGGTGCTTGCATGATTGATGTGTAATTGAATTTTTCCATCAAAGATGGAACGATCTCATTATCATATTTTTCTTTTAAACGGTTAACCATGAAGAAAGTATCCTCCTTTCCTTACTATAGAATTTCACCTGATTTTTTAGAAACACGGACTTTCTTACCGTCAACTACTTTAAAGCCTACACGAGTAGCTTCATTGTTAGAAGGATCAATCAACATAACGTTAGAAACGTGGATTGGTGCTTCAACTTCAACAATCCCACCATTTGGATTTGCGTTAGTTGGTTTTTGGTGTTTCTTAACGATATTGATGCCTTTAACGATCACACGGTCTTGAGCAGGAAATACTTTTTCTACTGTACCTTCCTTGCCTTTATCCTTACCAGCGATCACTTTAACTTTATCATTTTTCTTAATGAACATTATTACTTCGCACCTCCTTGCTGACGATAATTGATTATAATACTTCAGGTGCTAAGGAAACGATCTTCATGAAGTTTCCGTCACGTAATTCACGAGCAACAGGCCCAAAAATACGTGTACCCTTAGGTGATTTATCTTCACCAATAATTACAGCAGCATTTTCGTCAAACTTGATGTATGAGCCATCTGGACGGTGTGTACCATACTTAGTACGAACAACAACAGCTTTTACAACATCACCTTTTTTGACAACGCCACCTGGTGTTGCTTGTTTAACAGTAGCAACAATGATGTCACCGATATTTGCAGTCTTTACACGGGAACCACCCAAAATCTTAATAACTAAAATTTCACGAGCACCGGAGTTATCAGCGACTTTTAAACGACTCTCTTGTTGGATCACAGTATGTGTCCTCCTTTCGTTATTAGATCAGAATACGAATCAGTGCAAATGCTATTTATTACAAAATAACTGCTTTTTCAACGATTTCTAATAAACGGAAACGTTTTGTAGCTGACAATGGGCGAGTTTCCATAATTTTGACGATATCGCCAACTTTTGCTTCGTTGTTTTCGTCATGTGCTTTAAATTTCTTGGAATACTTAACACGTTTGCCGTAAACTTTGTGATTCTTGTAAGTTTCAACAACAACTGTGATAGTTTTATCCATCTTGTCAGAAACGACACGTCCTTGATAGACTTTGCGTTGGTTACGACTTTCACTCATGCGCGATTAGCCTCCTTTTTCGTATTCTATTTATTTAATTCTTGTTGACGTAATGCAGTCTTGATACGTGCAATGTTCTTACGTACTTCTTTTAAGCGAGCAGTATTTTCTAATTGACCGGTAGCTAATTGGAAGCGTAAGTTAAATAATTCTTCTTTGAATTGCTTTTCTTTTTCTAGCATTTCAGCAGTGGTTAATTCATTAATTTCTTTAGCCTTCATTTGATTCGCCACCTACTTCCTCACGTTGTACAAACTTGGTTTTAATTGGGAGCTTGTGGGAAGCTAAACGTAAAGCTTCGCGAGCTACTTCTTCAGAAACTCCATCGATTTCAAATAAAACTTTACCACGCTTTACAGGTGCTACCCAACCTTCTGGAGCACCTTTCCCGGAACCCATACGAACACCAATAGCTTTAGCTGTATAAGACTTGTGAGGGAAAATCTTAATCCAAACTTTCCCACCACGTTTCATGTAACGAGTCATAGCAATACGAGCAGCTTCGATTTGACGGTTAGTGATCCAGTGAGAATCTAATGCCTTCAAACCATATTTACCAAAAGTAACTTCTTTACCACCCTTAGCTTCGCCACGCATCTTACCACGGAATTCACGACGATGCTTAACACGCTTTGGTACTAACATAGATTATTTCCCTCCTTTACTGTTTTCTTTCTTTGCTGGTAAAACTTCACCACGGTAAATCCATGTCTTAACACCTAATTTACCATATGTAGTGTGAGCTTCAACCCATGAATAATCGATATCTGCACGCAATGTGTGCAAAGGAACTGTTCCTTCAGAGAAACGTTCTACACGGGACATATCAGCACCGTTCAAACGACCTGCAACTTGAACTTTGATACCCTTAGCACCTGCACGCATTGTACGTTGAATAGCTTGCTTCATAGCACGGCGGAAAGCAACACGGTTTTCTAATTGTTCTGCAATGCTTTCACCAACTAATTTTGCATCTAAATCAGGCTTCTTGATTTCAACAATGTTAATGTGAACTCTCTTACCTGTCAAGTTATTTAATTCTTTACGAAGCTTTTCAACTTCAGATCCACCTTTACCAATAACCATACCTGGTTTAGCAGTATGGATTGAAATGTTAACGCGTTTTGCTGCACGTTCAATTTCTACGGTAGAAACAGAAGCGTCGGCTAATTTACTTTCGATATACTTACGGATGCGTAAATCTTCGTGTAAGTTAGAAGCAAAGTCTTTTTCTGCGTACCACTTTGCGTCCCAATCACGAATGATTCCGACACGTAAACCTGTTGGATTTACTTTTTGACCCACGCGTTATCCCTCCTTATTTAACTGATACCACAACAGTAATGTGGCTTGTACGTTTGTTGATTGGAGAAGCGGAACCTTTAGCACGAGGACGGAAGCGTTTCAAAGTTGGTCCTTCATTTACAAAAGCTTCGCTTACATACAAATCTTCAACATCTAAGTCAAAATTGTTTTCTGCATTAGCAACAGCAGACTTTAATACTTTTTCGATTAAGTAAGCACCTGATCTTGGAGTAAACTTCAAGATACCAAATGCTTCAGCAACACTCTTACCACGGATAAGATCGATCACTAGACGTGCTTTACGTGCAGGGATTCGAACTGTCTTGGCAGTTGCTTTTGCTGATGTAACTTGTTCAGCCATTTTTTATCCTCCCTTAACTATCTAACGCCAGTTTTCTTGTCGTCATTTCCATGACCATGGAATGTACGAGTTGGCACGAATTCACCTAATTTATGTCCAACCATATCTTCTTGGATATAAACTGGAACATGCTTACGACCATCATAAACTGCAATCGTATAACCAATAAAACTTGGGAAGATTGTTGAACGACGTGACCATGTTTTAATAACTGACTTCTTTTCTTGATCAGCTTGTGCTTCAACCTTTTTCATCAAATGTTCATCGACAAAAGGTCCTTTTTTCAAACTACGACTCAAAGTGTAATCCTCCTTCCGGATTATATAATCATTAGGCCGCTTTTAAATTATTTCTTGTTACGGCTACGTACGATAAACTTATTGGATCTTGCTTTCTTAGAACGAGTCTTAAGACCTGTAGTCTTCTTACCCCATGGTGACATAGGACTTGGACGACCAACAGGAGCTTTACCTTCACCACCACCATGAGGGTGATCGTTAGGGTTCATTACAGAACCACGAGATTGTGGACGCTTGCCTGCCCAACGAGCACGACCAGCTTTACCAACCTTGATTAATTCGTGTTGTTCATTACCAACAGCACCAATTGTTGCACGGCAAGTTACAAGAATCATGCGAACTTCACCAGAAGTTAAACGGATGATAGCATACTTACCTTCTTTACCAAGTAATTGAGCTGATGTACCAGCAGAACGAACTAATTGTCCACCTTTACCTGGTTTTAATTCGATATTGTGAATAACTGTACCAACAGGAATGTTTGCAAGTGGTAATGTGTTACCTACCTTGATATCAACATCTTTACCTGATTCTACAACTTGGCCTACTTTCAAGCCCTTAGGTGCAAGGATGTATGATTTAACACCATCAGCATAAACAAGCAAAGCAATGTTAGCAGAACGGTTTGGATCATATTCGATTGCCTTAACAGTTGCAGGTACATTATCTTTAACACGTTTGAAATCGATCAAACGATACTTACGTTTGTGTCCACCACCACGGTGACGAACTGTGATACGGCCATAAGCGTTACGACCAGCTGTTTTGCTCTTAGAAACTAACAAAGATTTTTCAGGCTTTGTTTTTGTGATTTCAGCAAAATCAGAACCAGTCATATTACGACGACCGTTAGTGGTTGGTTTGAATTTTTTGATCCCCACAGTGTTTCCCTCCTATTACAAAGAATTATTCTTCAAATAATTTAATTTCTTTAGATTCAGCAGTTAAAGTAACGATAGCCTTACGACGCTTCTTTGTGTAGCCTTCGTAGCGACCCATACGCTTCTTTTTGCCTTTAACATTCATAACGTTAACTTTAGCAACTTTAACTTCAAAAATGTCTTCAACAGCATCTTTGATTTGACCCTTTGTTGCACGTGTGTCTACGTCAAATGTATAACGTTTGTTGTCCAATTCAGCCATAGAAGCTTCTGTGATAACTGGACGTAAAATTACATCGCGTGATTCCATTATGCAAGAACCTCCTCTACTTGAGAAAGAGCTCCTTGAGTGATGACTAACTTATCATTGTTGATAACGTCTAATACATTTAATCCCTTAGCAGGAATAACTGTAACATTCTTCAAGTTACGAGCTGCTAATGCTGCAGTTGTATTGTCATCTTCAAGAACTACTAACACTTTAGAATTTACATTTAAGTTACTTAATACTTCAGCAAATGCCTTTGTCTTTGGTGCATCAAAATTCAATGCATCAACTACTACCAAGCTTTCATCTGCAACTTTTTGAGAAAGAACAGATTTAATAGCTAAGCGACGAACTTTGCGTGGAAGTTTGTAGCTGTATGAGCGAGGTGTTGGACCAAATACGGTACCACCACCAACCCATTGTGGTGAACGAATAGAACCTTGACGAGCAAGACCTTTACCCTTTTGACGCCATGGCTTCTTACCACCACCACGAACTGCACTTCTATTCTTTACAGCATGTGTTCCTTGACGTAATGATGCACGTTGCATGATAACTGCATCAAAAACAACATTATTGTTTGGTTCAATACCAAAAATAGCTTCGTTTAATTGAACTTCACCATTTTGGTTACCATCTTGTTTGAATAATGCAACTGTTGGCATGTGTTATTTCCTCCCTTCCTCGATTTATTTTACTGTACTTTTGATTGTTACTAAGGATTTGTTTGCGCCTGGCACATTACCCTTGATCAAAAGTACGCCATTTTCTGTATCAGCTTTAACGATTTCCAAGTTTTGGATCGTAACTCTGTTGCCACCCATACGTCCTGGGAGTAATTTACCCTTCATAACACGGTTGATAATAACACCCATAGAACCTGGACGACGATGGTAACGAGAACCGTGAGCCATAGGTCCACGATGTTGACCATTACGTTTGATAGATCCTTGGAAACCATGTCCTTTAGACGTACCTGTTACATCCACGAAGTCTCCAGCTTCGAAAATATCTGCCTTAACTTCGTCTCCAACTTTATATTCTCCAAGCTCAACATCGCGAATTTCACGAACGAAGCGCTTAGGAGTAGTATTTGCTTTTGCTGCATGACCTTTAGCAGGTTTGTTTGTTAAAACTTCGCGCAAGTCATCAAAACCTAATTGGATAGCTTCGTAACCGTCGTTTTCCATTGTCTTAACTTGTAATACAACGTTAGAATCAACTTTAACAACTGTTACAGGAACTAATTCACCATTTTCAGTAAAGACTTGAGTCATACCTACTTTTTTTCCTAAGATTCCTTTAGTGGTCATGAGTACACCTCCAATATTTTTATTTTCTATATATAATTAATAATTAAAGTTTGATTTCGATATCTACACCAGAAGGTAAGTCAAGTTTCATCAATGAATCAACTGTCTTTGGTGTTGGATTAACGATGTCAATCAAACGCTTGTGAGTACGCATTTCGAATTGTTCACGTGAATCCTTGTCTTTGTGTGGTGAACGAATCACTGTGTAAAGTGTACGTTCTGTTGGCAATGGAATAGGACCAGAAATTGTAGCACCTGTTCTCTTTGCTGTTTCCACAATCTTATCTGCGGATTGATCTAAAATGCGATGTTCGTATGCCTTTAAACGAATACGAATTTTTTGTTTTGCCATCTTGTTCCCTCCTTCGTCTATTTTAAAAATAAGACTAGCTCCGTGGAAATTACCGATCCACTCGTGGCAAAGCGGCCGGGTGTGTCGCAACCTTCCACATCAAAGCTGAAAAATAAACAACTAAACTATACTCGTCCCCTTGAACAAGTACTTTTCTATATTATTATAAAATAGATGGCAAATCAAGTACTTTTTTTCAATTTTTTCATTTTTTATTTTCATCTGGCTTTCTTTACTCTAAAAACTACTATACTATAGTATAGTAAAAATAATTTTTAGGAGGCTTATACGTGTTACCTGTTATTATTGCTGGTTTAGAAAATGACTATGAAAATTTCGAATATAAAATGGATGAACTTTCATCTTTAGCCTACGCTAATAATATGGAAGTTGTTGTTTCTGTGAAGCAAAAATTAGAGCATCCAATTGCTGCTACTTACTTTGGTAAAGGAAAGGCTGAGGAAATTCGTCATGTGGGAGAAATTAATAATATTGACACTTTAATTGTAAATGCAGAGCTAACCCCTACTCAATTGCGTAACCTCGAAGATATTACTGGGCTTCAAGTTATTGATAGAACGGCCTTGATTCTAGAAATATTTGCTTCTCGAGCTCAAACAAAAGAAGCTAAACTCCAAGTCCAAATTGCAAAATTACAATATCAATTACCTAGATTAAGAACTTCTAGCATCAACCGTATGGACCAACAAACTGCTGGTAATACTGGTGGTGGTTATACCAACCGTGGTTCTGGGGAAACAAAATTAGAACTTAATAAGCGTGTTATTGAAAAAAGGATTAGTAATCTTTCCAAAGAACTCAAAGAAATAGAGAACGTGCATGAAAATCAACGTCGTGCAAGAGAACGTTCTAGCATTAAAACTGTTGCTCTAGTTGGTTATACAAATGCCGGAAAATCAACTACTATGAATGGACTATTAAAACTACTGGAACAACCTACTAATAAGGAAGTTTTTGAAAAAGACATGCTTTTCGCTACTCTTGACACTTCTATTAGAAAAATTAAATTACCCGATAACAAGGAATTTTTCTTAAGTGATACTGTTGGTTTCGTTTCCGACTTACCTCACCAATTGGTTAAAGCTTTCCGTACTACCCTTTCCGAAGCTAATCAAGCTGACTTATTGATTCAAGTTATTGATGGTAGTGATGAACACGCAAAAGATATGATTGAAACAACTAAACAAACTTTGGATGAAATCGGAGTTAAAGATATCCCTATGATATATGCCTATAACAAATCTGATTTAACAAGTGCACCTTACCCAAGTTCTGTTGGTAACCAATTTTACTATAGCGCTAAGGATAAAAAGTCTATTGAAATGTTAATCAACTTAATCAAAGAAAATCTATTTCAGGACTATGTTACTCATACTTACTTAATTCCATTTTCTGAGGGACGCTACTTAGAAATAATTAACAAGCAAGCAAATATTTTAAAAACTGTCTATCTTGCTGAGGGTACTAAAATAACAGCTGAATCAACGCCTATTATGGCACAACAACTTAAGCAATTAATTATAGACTAAAAAGAGGTTAGGGAAAACTTCATTTCAAGTTAAACTATCAACAGCAAAAACGCCAGAAATCACGTTATGAAAACTTGATTTCTGACGTTTTTTAATTTTGAGACTTTTACCAACCTTTTTTATATTTTCGTAACGGCAATTAATTCTTCGTGATTTTTTATAGATTCTAGCATTTGTTTATCTTCAGCAATTAATAATAAGAATAATAATTCTATTACTGACATAGCAGCAACTCGCGAAAAATAATATTCAGACTGCAATACTCTTTGGCGGAAAGCTGTTTTTATATGATAGTCTGCTAACAATGCTAATGGCGACTCAGAATGGTTTGTAATAGCTATAACCTTTATTCCTTTCTTCTTAGCTCCTTCTATCTGCTTTAGAAGTCTAGATGATTCCCCTGAATTAGAAATGGCCACGATACAATCTTGACTGCTCATATTTAAAGTCTGTGCCAAGGCATTCTCCCACATATTAGAGGAAATTGCTAAGCGGCCTATTTGATTAAATTTATACTCTGCATCTTGAGCCACAATATAAGTATCTCCTTCAGCAGCAAACTGCACTATCCGAGATTTTTTCAAAATATTCATTATCTCTTTTAGTTCTGTTTTTGAAATTCCTTCTATTGTATTCTTTATCTCTACTATTTTATTATCCAAGATACTTTTTATAGAATTACCTACATCATCTTTATCTAATTCTTTATAGTAGTTATCTTCATTCTGTGAGGCCTTAGCTAACTCCACTTTCAACTGATGAAACCCAGACAATGACAAATTTTTACAAAAACGAGATACAGAAGCATCGCTCACCTGCGCTAACTTGGATAATTCTGAAATTGTGAAATCCACCGTTTTTTGAGGATTTCTCAACACAACTTCTGATATTTTTTTATCAGTTTGCGACATGTGAGGCATTTTTTCATATATAGTATCGATAATATTTTTATTCATTTGCTCACCTCGTTATTACTTTACTACATTTTAACTTACTATTTAATTCTATCCTTGACAAAATTTATTTTCAATATTATTATTTTGTTGAAAATTAATTTCTTAAATGAATTTATTTGGAGGAATCGTTATGGATAATGTTATCGATCTTGCGTTCAATTTACTCCACCCTGACACTACTATTAGCTTAGGTGGAGGAAGTAATGTTAAAAAACTCGCTCATAAATTGAGTCAGCATCCTGAATTGAATATTAAAGTTTGTTCTCCTTCAGAATATACTAGACAAATTTGTCGTGATTTAAATTTAAATCTCATTGATATAACTGAAGCCTCTACTATCGAATTTGGTTTTGATGGTTGTGATGCTATTGATTTCGATTTAAATGTCTTAAAAAGTAACGGTGGTATCCATACATTGGAAAAAGAGTATACCTATAAAGTAGAAAAATATATTATTATATCTCCACCAGAAAGATTAAAAGCTTCTCTTAATCCAAATGTTCAACTTTGTTTAGAAGTTGTTTCTCCTTCTGTTGACTCTGTTTTGTTTGCAGCTAAACAATTAGGTTTAAAAGCCGAATTAAGACCGGGCAGTGCTGTTGCTAGTTACGCCCGTACACCTCTAGGCAATTATCTTATTGATTGCTACTGTGAAAGCTGGCAAGACATTAAAAAAATAAATAGCAAACTGAATTCACTTAATGGAGTTGTATCAACTTCATATTTTGAAAACATTGTCCACTCTGTTTTAACACTTGATAAAAATAATAATCCTATTGAAATAAAGAAAGGTGATTTACATGCATAAATATAATTGGGGTATTATCGGAACTGGTTGGATTGCACATGAAATGGCTGACGCTTTGAATGAAGTTAATGGTGAAATTTACGCTGTATCTAATCCGAATGAAGAATCTCTATATAAATTTGCTAAAGAAAAGAATGTTAAGCATACTTTTATAAATCCTGATGAAATGATCACAGATCCGGATGTAGATATTATTTATATCGCTACTCCACATATATCTCATTATGACTATATAAAGAAAGCATTGAATGCAGGAAAACATGTTTTTGCTGAGAAAGCTATTACTATTAGCGCTAAACAATTAGATGAGGTTATTGCCTTAGCTAAGTCTAAAAACTTAATTTTAACTGAAGGATTTACTCTTTATCACATGCCTATCTATGAAAAAATAAGAGACCTAATCTCTAGCGATAAATTAGGTGATATCAAACTCGTTCAAGTAAACTTTGGTAGCCTTAAGGACTATGATCCAAATAATCGTTTCTTCGCAAAAGAATTAGCTGGTGGTGCTTTACTTGATATTGGGGGATATGCTACTGCCTTTGCTCGTATGTTCTTAAATGAACAACCTGAAGTAACTCTAACAACGGTTAAATTCTTCGAAACTGGAGTAGATGAACAATCTGGTATCATTTTAAAGAATTCTCAAGAACAATTAGCTGTCATGGCTCTTTCAATGCGCGCTAAACAACCTAAACGTGGTGTTATATCTGGCACAAGAGGATATGTAGAAATAAATAATTATCCACGTGCAACAGAAGCCAAAGTAACATACACTCTAGATGCTCACACTGAAAATCACGAAACAATAACTGCAGGCGATTCTGCTAAAGCTTTAAATTACGAAGTTATGGATATGCAACGTTATATATCACAAGGTCATGATGACGGTCAGCTATCACTTTCACAAGATGTAGCTCATATTTTAAATCGTGTTCGTGATAATTGGGGTATGAATTATACTAAATAAAACAAAATCGGATAATGAATCAAATTACCTTGATCCATTATCCGATTTATTTATTAGGAGTATTCTAAAATTTTTTGATCTTGTTCCTCAAAACCTACGCTCTTTAACAGGACTAATTCTGAAGTATCTGTGTCACTAGTAGATATTATAATTTTAGGAACTGCTTTATAATAACTTTTTAAGTGTTCAATCAAGAATTTTCCCACTTTTGATTTATCAAAATTAGGTGATATTAAAAGGTCTTTTACATAAACAGTAGTTGCATTATCGCTAATTGCGTTAACTAACCCTGCCAAGCGTCCCTGATCATAAGCAGCTATCACATAAGACTTCTTTAAACTCTTTCTAAAGCAATCATAATTTTCTAGCTCGTCTTTTCTTCCTAGCGCAGCATACAAATTCAGTAACTCACCTTTATTAAATTTAGGGTTTACTTTTAAATCCACAATATCACCTACTTTCGAAATATGAAAAAATGATTAAACAAAAATTATAATTGTTAAATATAATTATACTCAAAATCTCTAATTATTACAAGTTTACTTTTAATAATGTGTATTTTATGTATATATTTAATTAAAAGCTTTTATTTTCTAATAATTATTTATCTTTTAGCATCACTATGTTAACATTAATACTATGAGTTTTTTAAATAATTATAAAAATATCATTTTTACTCAGAAAGAAGGAGAAATATGCCAGAAAATAAAAATCATGTTCAACTTCAGCGTTCGCTAGGTTTATATTCAGCATTATCATTAGTTATTGGAACAATTATTGGCTCAGGAATATTTTTTAAACAATCTTCCATTTTGGCTAATGCCCATACTACAACCATGGCAATCGCTGCGTGGGTTATCGGTGGTATCATTACATTAACTAGTGGCTTAACCATCGCTGAAATTGGATCTTTATTTCCTCATACTGGTGGATTATATGTTTATATCGAAAAAATATATGGTAAATTCTGGGGTTTCTTAGCTGGTTGGGTTCAAATAATTGTTTATGGTCCTGCCTTAATCGCATCTCTAGGTGCATACCTTGCTATCTTAATTGGTGCATTTTTCCATTTTCCTAGAACTTGGACACCCGCAATTGCAATTATTTCGATTTTATTAATTTCATTGTTCAATTTGTTATCCAATAGATTTGGGGCTGCACTACAAATATTTACCACACTCTGTAAAATGGTTCCTATATTTTTAATCATTATCTGCGGAATTTTATTTGGAGATGAACACGCATTAGGACAAGTCGTAAGTAACGGTCAAGCTTCCATTGGTAACTTCGGCGTTGCTGTATTAGCTACACTTTTTGCTTACGATGGTTGGATCTTAATTGCTAATCTTGGTGGCGAAATTAAAAATCCTCAAAAAATTCTTCCATTAGCAATCATCTTAGGAACTTCCTTTGTGTTAATCGTGTATGTTTTACTTACTGTAGGAATTTTCAAGGCCATGCCAGCTAATCAGATAACTAAACTTGGAGAAAATGCTGCTCCTTATTTTGCAATTAAAATGTTCGGCTCAATTGGGGGTAAAATTCTCAATCTTGGAATTATTATTTCTATCATTGGTACAATCAATGGTAAAATTATGACATTCCCAAGAATTATGTTTGCGATGGCACGCGCTAACGAGCTTCCATTTTCAAAACAATTAGCTTGGTTACATCCTAGAATGTTTTCCCCTGTTGTTTCAGTTCTTACAATGTTTAGTTTTGCATCTATCTTGATATTATTCTTTAACCCTGATAGATTATCCGAAATTTGTATTTTTTCTATTTATTGTTTTTATCTCATTGCATTTTTCGGTTTATTTAAACTTCGTAAACAACGCAAGGATTTAGTTAGACCTTTTAAAGTTCCTCTATATCCTCTTACACCAATTATTGCTATTTTAGGAGCTATCTTCGTTATGCTTAGCGAAATATTCTCTGATCTTAACGGTGTGTTAGTTTCATTTGTATTTATCTTAATCGGTGTTCCAGTATATTATTGGAAAGTCAAAAAATAATTCCACAAAAAAAGTACGGCAATTCCAATCTGCCGTACTTTTTTTATCTCTAACCGTATCTTTTTTCTAATCTTCTAGCTACCAATGACAAGCAATAACATACTACAAAATACATAACTGCAATCATTAAGTACATTGGTACCATGTAAGTTGTATTTTGACTATATATGATCTGTGCATGATATAGTAATTCTGGTAAAACGATGATAGTTGCTAAAGATGTATCTTTAACTAAAGATATAAATTGTGATACTAAAGGTGGTATCATCTTTTGTAATGCTTGAGGCATAATTATATGCCACATTGCTTGTACATAGGTCAGCCCACTTGACCTTGCACCTTCCATTTGTCCAACCGGAACAGCTTGAATACCACTACGAACAATTTCTGCTAACATCGCAGATTCAAAAACTACCAAGGCAGTAACAGCCGCTAACATTGGTGTCATTCTTAAACCTAGCTCTGGTAAACCAAAATAAGTAAAGAAAATAATTAACAGCAAAGGAAGATTTCTAATAATATCAATCAAAAAGCCTACAGCTGCAGATAAATATTTAATCTTAACATATCTGATTACTCCTAGAATTAAACCAATTATAAAGCTTAAAACAATTGAAATTACTGATACTTCTAGTGTTACCCACAATCCTTCTAAAAGAAAGCGTAGATTTATCCATGAATATGCTTGTTCAAATGTTGACATCTAAGTCGCCTCCTTTTAATTTATGCCAATTTCTTTTCCAAATAACGCATGTAATAACTTAAAGGCAATGTCAAAATCAAATAAAACACACCTACAACTAAATAAGTATTAATTGTTTCAAAAGAAGCTGAAGCTATTACATCACCTTGATACATCAAATCAAAGCCAGCAACAAACGCTAATACTGATGAGTTTTTAATCAAATTAATAAATTGATTTCCCAGTGGAGGTATTACTAATTTAAAAGCTTGTGGCAAAATAATGTATCTCATTGTTTGCCAGTAAGTTAAACCATTTGCTCGTGCACCTTCCATTTGTCCAACTCCAACAGCTTTAATCCCAGCTCTTACAGTTTCTGCAATAAAAGCTGAGGTATATAATGTTAAACCGATTGTTCCTGCAGTAAATCCACTTAATTTAATAAAAAATTGTGGTACTACTACATAAAACACCATGGTAATAACTAATAAAGGAATATTTCTGAAAATTTCAATATAAATATTAGCTATTGTCCTCACTAATTTAGAAGGGACTGTTTGTAAAATTGCAAATATCGATCCAATTATCAAACTGAAGAATAGTGCAATCACACTACATAAAATCGTATTTTCAAACCCCGTTAGGAAAGTTTGCCAATTTTCTGATAGTATATGTATCATCTTTCTCCAGCTCCTTTCGCATCAAATCCCTTAACATTTCCAAACCACTTTTGAATTAACTTATCATAAGTACCATCAGCTTTTAATTCATCTAAAGCTTTATCAATTCTTTTTATCATTTGAGTTTGGCCTTTATCTACAGCAATTCCATAAGGTTCATTAGTAAAGTTACCACCTACAACCTGATAACCAGGATTTTCAGAAGCAATCCCTGCCAATATACCATTATCTGTACTCATCGCTTGACCTTGACCAGATTTCAAAGCTGTAAATGCTTGACCATAATCATCAAATTCCAAAACTTTAGCTTTAGGAGCAAACTTATGAATATTTGCTACAGCAGTTGTTCCTTTTACAGCTAAAACAACCATGCCCTTTTTATTTAAGTCGTGAACATTCTTAATTGTGCTATTGTCTGGCACCAACAATGACTGACCAGCTGCAAAATATGGTTGTGAGAATTCAACTATCTTACGTCTTTCAGGCGTGATTGTCATCGCAGCAATTACAGCATCAATATTTTGATTTTTTAAGAGTGGTATCTTAGTTTTAGCTGTTGTCTGTACTAATTTTACTTTAGCATCTTTACCATACATCTTTTTCGTTAATGCCTTGGCCATATCTACATCAAAACCTTCAATTTGCCCTGTCTTAATGTTCATTAAACCAAATAATCTAGTATCTGCTTTTACACCCCAGGTAACCGTCTTAGTTTGTTCAGTTCTCTGAGCAATATTTGCTGCTTTATCTTTTTTTCCACATGCTCCTAAGAAAAAGATCATTAGCAACGCTGAAAAAAGCAGTGTTACTTTTCTTAAATTTTTCATAGCTAACCCCTCTTTCTATTTGTGAGTAATAATCTTACTCAAGAATTGACGGGCTCTTTCTTCTTTAGGATTTTTGAAGAATGTTTCTGTATCATCATCTTCTAAAATTTCCCCATCTGCTAAAAATACAATTCTGTTTCCAACTTCTCGTGCAAATCCCATTTCATGTGTTACCACAACCATTGTAATTCCACGTTCTGCAACAGTCTTCATAACATCTAACACATCATCAATCATTTCAGGGTCTAGAGCACTAGTTGGTTCATCAAACAAAATACATTTAGGTTGCATAGCTAAGGAACGCGCAATTGCAACACGTTGTTTTTGTCCACCAGACAACATTCTAGGATATGATTCTGCTTTACTTGAAAGACCTACCATTTCTAGCAATTCTAGAGCATATTTCTTATTTTCAGCTTCATCTTTATGTAAAACTATTCGTGGAGCTAACATAATGTTTTCTAATACTGTTTTATTTTCGTATAAGTTAAAATGTTGGAATACCATTCCGACATCTTTTCTGATTTTATTCATATCTGTTTTCTTATCGGATAAGTCATAGTTATTAACAATCAATTGACCATTACTAATGTCTTCTAAGCCATTAATTGTTCTAATAAGTGTACTTTTACCAGAACCAGAGGGACCAATAAGTACGACAACCTCGCCTTTTTCCACCTTCAAGTTAATATTCTTTAAAGCATGGAAATTTCCATAATATTTATCAACATTTTTAAATTCAATCATCGACATATTCTGTTCCTCCTTCATTCCACGTTACATTTTATACATAATTAAAATCGTTGATATCACTCAATTATTATATAAAAATAATAACAACGTACTCTAATTTTAATCTTTATATAATCAAAAAGCAAGTATTTATTTAAAACACATGTTATATTAGGTTACATGAATATAAAAACACCATATAATTGTTAGAAAATCTAACAACTATATGGTGTCTTCTTAAATATCTTTTTTATAAACTTTATATAAAACTATCGTTATCCAAGTTGCAATTAATGCTGGAAAAATTGCAATAATTAGATATGTAGGATTTATCAAATAACTTAAATCTAAATTCAAAATATCAGGAATTTTCTTTACTACTTTATGTAATATGTCAAACATTACTTGATAAATAGTCATATAGATCAATATCCATTGAATATAATACTCAACCATCGTCAATACAGTTGTTGGCAAATTAAACTTTTCTTGAAATTTCCTAAAAATTAAATAATGAATTAAGCCAGAAAGAACAATCACCCACATTGATAACGAAAAAATCGATCCTATTCTTAAAGCATTAAAACTGTCAGCTAAAATAATTGCTAAACTAAATAAAAGTGCAATGGACTGTACAAAAATTAAACTCCGCGTTTTTCTAGCATTAAAAAGATACTTATACCTATTAAGATAATTAAAATTAAACTCCAATCTATTTTGGTAACCCCCTTTATAAAAAAATACCTTGTAAGTAACTTTTACTACTTACAAGGTATCACATCTTACCTTCTTCTGTCTCTACGTCTGCTTAAATGTTCATCTTCAAGACTTGAAGTTTTTTCATAGTAAGAAGAAGCAACTTTAGGTGCAGCCTTTTTTTCGCGACTAGTATATGCAATTTTTGCATCAATTCTGAATGGTTCATTATCTTCCATCGCTGTAGAGCGCCCTGCTATCATAAATGGACCACCTGTTAATACAACAGTTGCCAAATAAATATGATATTTCTTAGCTGCTTCACTAGCTGGCATTAATCCAATTGTTTTGACAGTTCCTAATTGGTAACTTTCAATTTGGTTAATACCACCATAAATAACTAATTTACCTTCTACATTTTTCAATTCAAAATATGGTAATGCTTGTGGTGTCTCACCTAAAGCATATCTAACTTTTCCATCGCTTTTTATTTCTTTAAAGATAGTATTCTTACTCTTTCCATCATAATCAAGATGAAGGTAATTAATCTTCTTCAAACTGTCAGTAACAATTTGAATATTAGCTAACTCTGCTTCAGAAGTTGTTATTTCTGCCGGCAAGAAATCTTGATTTTCATCAAAAATACCATTAGTTTGTACAAATCCTGCTTGTCTCATTCTAGCAACCTTTTTGCGAGCTTCTTCTTCAGGATCCTTAGTCTTAATTCCTAAAGCATTTTCGATTTTAGGAGAAATATCCCACTTAGCTTTCTTTTCTGTAAACCAATATATTGCATTAAGATAGGTAAAATATAACAACACTAGAAATGCTAAAATAAAAAGAAGTCCTCTTCCGATAAAGCCATTCGCAAAGAAACGCCATGCTACATATAAAAGATAGAAATTACCTACACCACCTACTATAGTGTAGACTCTATTTTTTATCTTAACATTCATGTTGATATATCCTATCCAGGTATTTATCAACCCTAAAATACTAAACAATCATCTCACCTCTTTTTACTGATTATTATTTGTTGTTGTTCCGCCAGTTGTGTTATTGTTAGTTGTTGTATTTCCTGTCGTATTATTACTATCAGTAGTTGTATCATTACTATTAGTATTGTTATTTGTCGTTGTTCCACCAGTTGTATTATCAGTAGTTTTAGTAGAACTTGAAGAAGATTTATTATTACCATTTGTATTGTCATAATCAGTAGTAGAGTTAGTATCTTGATTTTGATCATCTTCACTATCATCATACGAACTACTATCGTGTTTCTTATCATCACTTTGACTTGATGACATCTTAGAATTATCTTGTTCTGGATTTGAACTAAAACTTGAAGAAACTGTTGACGTAGACACACTTTCTACCTTAGGCTTTCCTTCAGAAGTACCAGTTGCAGTGTTAACTGCCACGTTAGTTGCACCTAAAGCTAATACCGCCGATAAAATCGCAAATGGTGTAATAAACGGTGGTGTACGATATGCCATTTTTCTTCCTCCTATCTATACTTTCACTTTCTTAACTATATTACTACATACGTCCAAAAGAATACATGAATTTTTTATGATGAAGCTTTAAAGATTTACTAAGAGTCTTTACGACATTTGTCACATACACCATATACTTCAAATCTATGTCCATCAATTTGATATCCAGGAAGTTGAGTCTGTAATAAATCATCTAGAGGACAAAGATTAATTTCTTCAACTTTCCCACACTTCTCACAAATAAAATGATGATGATGCAAATTTCCAAAATCACATTGATATTTTACACAAGCTCCTGATGGTTTCTCTTGAGTCTCAATGATCCCTAAATTATCAAAATCTTTTATATTACGATAGATTGTATTATGACTCATTCCTGGAAAAAGAGTATGCATATATTTATCCACCTGTGTAATATCCACATATCGATGCTGATAATTACTCAAATATTCCAGTAAAGCTTGTCGTTGTTTGGTTATTTTTAAATTATGCTCTTTTAAAATACTGATTGCTTCCTTAACCAAAGTCATTCACCATCTCTCTAAATAGTAATCTTTACTTTCTAATCTATACTAACATCAATTATTTTAAAATGCTAATTTATTATTTTTTCTAATTTTTCAATTCCCATTTTATCGGCTTTTATTGCTAAAATCGATTACTAAAATTAATTTTTCTATTAACATTGACATTATACTCTAATAATTGCTATTATTGTCACTATATTAATAATGAATGGAGTGATTTAATGGGGATTTTAAATCGCATTCTAAAAAAAGAAAGTCTCGAACGTTACTTAGATTCCGACAATCACCTTGAACGTATTATCGGGACTAAAGATTTGATTGCCATGGGGATTGGTGTTGTTATTGGGACAGGTATCTTTATCCTTCCAGGAACTGTTGCCGCAACACATAGTGGTCCTGCGATTACTATTTCTTTCATCCTGGCTGCAATTGTTTGTTCTACTTCAGCTTTATGTTATGCAGAATTCTCATCTGCTTTACCAGTTGCCGGAAGTGCTTATTCATTCGGTAATGTTATTTTCGGTGAGCTTATAGGTTGGATTTTAGGCTGGGCTTTAATTCTTGAATATATGTTAGCTGTCGCTGCTGTTGCAACTGGATGGGCTTCATACTTCAACTCTTTTATTGCTGGTTTTGGAATTCATATTCCTAAAGCAGTTAGCGGTCCTTTTAATCCAGCTCAAGGTACTTACGTTAATTTAACTGCTATTTTAATTGTATTGTTTATTTCTTTCTTGTTAAGTAGAGGTGTGCAAGCATCTATTCGTCTTAACAACATTATGGTTTATCTAAAAATTGCAATTATTCTATTATTTGTAATCGTTGGTGCCTTTTTTGTGAAACCTGCTAATTGGAATCCATATATGCCATTTGGAATCAAAGGTGTCTTCACTGGTGCCTCAACAGTTTTCTTTGCTTATTTAGGATTTGATGTTATTGCTTCATCAGCTGCTGAAGTTAAGAATCCAAAACGTTCAATGCCAGCTGGTATCTTAGGAACTTTATCAATCACTACTGTTCTATATATTGCTGTAGCAGCTGTTTTAACTGGAATGGTCAAGTATACAAAACTTGATGTTGGAAATCCTGTATCATACGCTATGCAGCTAGCTCACCAAGATTGGTTTGCAGGTATCATTGCCTTAGGTGCTTTGATCGGTATGTTTACTATGATCCTTTCAACTACATTCTCATCTTCTCGCCTAATTTACTCAATTGGTCGCGATGGTCTACTACCTGCTTCTTTAAGTAAATTAGATGAAAAGACACATACACCAAAAGTTGCTCTATATGCTGTAACAATTGTTATAGCTTTAACTAGTGGATTTGTTTCTTTAGATCAATTAGCTAACTTAGTTAATATTGGAACTTTAGTTGCTTTTACCGTTGTTTCTCTGGGTGTTATTCCTTTACGTCGTCGTAAAGATATTGATAACAGCAAAGGATTCAAAGTTCCATTTTATCCTGTACTTCCTATTGTTTCTGTTGTTTTATGTTTAATCATGCTATCTCAACTTTCATTAGAAACATGGGTTGCTTCTGGTATTTGGTTCTTAATTGGTTTAACTATCTACTTTAGTTACGGTATTAAACACAGTAAGCTTTCTGGAAATAAATAATTTAATATAACCAAAAAAGGTACTAGCGATTAGTATAATTAACTAATTACTAGTACCTTTTCATTGCAATTTTTCTATAATCAAAAAGGAATTACGTCATTATTCGCGTAATTCCTTTTTGATTTAATTTTCTTATTTAGAATAGTTAGGAGCTTCTTTAGTAATTTGTACATCATGTGGATGTGATTCAACTAAACCAGCACCTGTAATTTGTACAAATTGAGCTTCATTTGTAAGTGTTGCTAAATCAGGAGCACCACAGTAACCCATACCTGCACGAAGTCCACCGTCCATTTGGTATACAATATCTGCTACGCTACCTTTGTATGCAACACGTCCTTCAATACCTTCTGGAACAAGCTTGTTAGCTTCATTGACACCACTTTGGAAGTAACGGTCAGAAGAACCATGTGTAGAATCCATAGCACCCAAGCTACCCATTCCACGATATGTCTTAAAGCGACGGCCTTGATAAATTTCTGTTTCACCAGGTGCTTCGTCTGTACCAGCTAACATTGAACCTAGCATTACAGCATTACCACCTGCAGCAATTGCCTTTACAATGTCACCTGAGTACTTAATACCACCATCAGCGATGATTGTCTTACCATATTCACGAGCAACACCTGCAGCATCATAAATTGCAGTAATTTGAGGAACACCTACACCAGCTACAACACGTGTTGTACAAATAGAACCTGGTCCAATACCTACTTTAACTACGTCAACACCAGCATCATATAATGCCTTTGTTGCTTCTGCAGTTGCAACGTTACCAGCAATCAAAGTTGCTTCTGGGAAATGTTCACGAATTTCTTTAATCTTACGTAATACACCAGCTGAATGTCCATGAGCTGTATCAATAACTAATGCGTCTGCACCTGCATTTAAAAGGGCTTCTGCACGTTCAAAAGTATCACTTGTAACCCCAACAGCTGCAGCTACTAACAAACGTCCGTGTTCATCTTTAGCAGCATGTGGAAATTCTACTACTTTTTCAATATCTTTGATTGTAATTAATCCAGTTAATTGACCTTCTTCATTAACCATTGGTAATTTTTCAATCTTATATTGTTGTAAAATTTCTTCTGCTTTTTCTAAAGATGTGCCTTCTGGAGCAGTAATTAAGTTTTCCTTAGTCATTACATCGTCGATTTTAACTTTGCTATCAGTAACAAAACGTAAATCACGGTTTGTAATGATACCACAGAATTTACGGTTTTCAGCATTTTCAACAATTGGAACACCACTAATACGATATTTGTGCATAAGTGCTTCTGCTTCAAAAACCTTATTATCAGGAGTCAAGAAGAATGGATCAATAATAACACCTGATTCAGAACGTTTTACTTTACGAACTTCATCAGCTTGACGTTCAATTGTCATATTCTTATGAATAACACCTAATCCACCTTGACGAGCCATTGCGATTGCCATTGCAGATTCTGTAACTGTATCCATTCCCGCACTAATGATAGGGATATTTAATTTGATGTTTTTCGCAAGTTGAACACTTAAATCAACTTCATTAGGTAAGACATGGCTTTCAGCCGGAATTAATAGTACGTCATCGAATGTATATCCTTTTTTAACAAATTTAGTATCCCATTTGGACATTGTTAGAACTCTCCTTTACGTAATTGTTAATATGTTGTCTTACAGAATACAAAATATTTCAAGAAAAAGCAAGTATTCTTAGTTAATTTTTAAATTCTTAATCTTATTCTTATTTTTAAGGTTAAAATTCGTCTTTTAGCCACCTTATTTACGAATAATTAATATATTATTCAGTAAATAACAAATCATACATTTTAGTTTCTAATGGGTGTTGCAACTCTATGTTCATTCCTACTGCTGTCTTTTTCCCAATAATTTCTTCACGAACACTATCTGATACAATCTTACCTTCTCCCAAATAGTAGAACCCTTTTCCATCGGCATCGCTACGTTTTACAAAAAGATGTAGTTTTATTTTATAATTTCCCATTTTATCTTTTGCTAAAAGCCGTTGAACCTCATCTGAATCTATATGTCGAGGAGATCTAGTATACCATCTCAAACTTTTACCATTTTGTAAATCATTACGATATTTAGCATTTCGCTTATCTTCAGAATCTTTCTTATAGGTTATAAAAATTGGACATTCTTTTTCACCTACACGATACCCATACATTGGTGCACTGACATCTTTTTCCCAATTTAATAGGCGACATACATCTTTACGAGTGTATTTTTGATAGAATGTAAACTGATTTTTATTTTGGTATTCCTCATTTAATAATAATCCTGTTTGAATAACATCTTGCCATAACTGATAGAATTTAGGATTATTCAAACTTGTTTTAATTTGATCATTAAGTTGATAATCTAACAAATTGACCTTTTCTACGATAGGAATTCCACCATACTGTTCAGCTTTGGTTGTCTTTCCAGCCTTCACATCAAAGAAAGATAAGTTCAAAATATTTTCAACGGAATTCATTAATTCCATATTGAAATAAATTTGTTTTTCTTGTAATTCTTGCTCATAATCAGATAAACTGCATACTTTATTTTTAGTCAATAGATCTAATAATATGAGTTCGTGAGGTCTCATTCCATTCAATAATTCTTTGGTTATAAAAGTTAAAACTTGTTCTTGATACAAATTCAACTCAGAATCTTCTCCCATTTTTTGCAAGAAAATATCATAGTTATCAAGATTTCCGTTATTAGCAAAAACAATTGGAGAAACTGACCCAAATCTATAAAAATCTTGTAGCAAAGGTACTTTACCAAGTTTATTTTTCAAATCTTGATAAGCTGTTCTCAATTCCTTCATTGAATCTAACTTCACTTTATCCAATGATTGCAGAATCTTTTCTTGAGCAATCTCCGTAAAATTAATCGTTGAAACATCAATTACTGGTGGAACTCTTAACTCTGCTTTAGCTTCGTCAATACTGCGACTATTGTCTTGAGTTAAAGCAATTGGAATCAAATAATTATTTTTATAATTACCAATAAAATCTAATACTGTTACGAAATCTTTTCCTGGATATTTTCTTAATCCACGTCCTAATTGTTGAATAAATACAATACTTGACTGTGTATTTCGTAACATCACAACTTGATTGACACAAGGAATATCGATACCTTCGTTAAACAAATTAACGGTAATGATATATTCTATTTTCCCTTCTTCTAATTCTCTAACTACTGCTCTTCTACGTTCATTACTATCTTGATTAGTTAAAGCTTTAGTTTGATGTCCTGCATCCGTAAATGCCTGAGCCAATTCTAATACCTCATCTTGACGACTACAGAAAACCAAGCCATGAACTTTTAGTCCAGAGTAACCATAATAGTCTAATTGATCCAAAATATATTTTACACGCTTAGGAGCTGTTAAATAGCGTAGATTAGTTGTTTCATCTACGATAATGCCATCTTCTTCATAATCTTGAACCCCAATATAGTGAAATGGACTGAGCATTTTATTTTCTAAAGCATCACGCAATCTAATTTCATAAGCTAAATTATAATCAAATAAAGCATATACATCCTGATTATCCATTCTTTCAGGTGTCGCCGTCATTCCCAGCCAAAAATCTGGTTTAAAATGGTGCATGATTTTTTGATAAGATGGCGCTGCTGAACGATGTGCCTCATCAATCAAAATATAATCGAAATAATTACTTGGTAATTGGTCTAATATTTTGTCTTGGCTCACTGTTTGAATAGTAGAAAAAATATACTTTGCTTGAGTATCTTGCCTATCACCACTTAACATTCCATACAATCTGCCATTTCCACCGATTACCTTCTTAAAACTTTCCATCGCTTTTTTAGCAATTTGTTCCCTATGAACTACAAATAAAAATCGTTTAGGCTGGTATTCCTTAACCGCGAATGCTCCTAAATAAGTCTTACCAGTCCCAGTAGCAGACACAACTAGGGCCTTACTCTTCTTTTCAGCAACTATTTTTTCTAGCTCTTTTAAAGCAGCCATCTGCATCTTATTAGGAACTATCTCACTTTTGGCTTTGTTATTAATAGACTTTTCTGTTACTCGTAAATTTTGCCAAACTTCTTTGTAATTATCTATCCAAGCTTGTGTCAGTACTTGGGAATTTTCTATAATTCGCTCTAACTCTGAATGAGTTTGCTGATATAGACTACCATTTTCCGTTGAAGTTAGTTTTATCGCCCATTCATAATTACTTAACATCGCAGCTCTAGTAAAATTAGCACTACCAACAATCATCGTATAATAATCTGTATGTTCAAACATGTATCCTTTTGCATGAAAGCCAGATTCTTCGGCAAGATAAACATCTACATTCTTTAACTTTAGCAATTCAGTAAATACTTTGGGTTGATTAAAATTAAGATACGTACTTGTAACAATCTTGCCCCTTATCCCTTTTTTATATAAATCTGCCAAAACAACTTTCAAAGGAGTTAACATATCCAAAGTTATAAAGGCTACCGACCAAATAAAACTTTTACATGTTTTTAATTCTTGTTTCAGACTTGTCCAAATATGTTGATCATTAGCATTGACTAACATTTTAGGAGTTAATAATTCATGTCCGGAATAATCAGCAGCATACAAGCCGTTAAGCATCGCTTCCTTCAATGTTTCGTTATCCATTATCTACTTCTCATCCTTTGCATTTTTATTCTAAATATAATTCTTGCAACCTTTCAATTTTAGCTTTCGTCATTCCCAATTTTTCTTCTAAAAACTTTTCAACAGATCCACTTACTACTCGACATGCTTTAGGTAAAACTTCAATTGTTTCAGCAATAACTGCTGTTTTACTGTTTAATCTCTGTGCTATTTCTGTTTGCGATTCACTTTCTAACGCATCATTTATTGTTTCAGAAGAATAATTATCAAAAAATAGATTGGTATATAAGTAATCTTCCACAATTTGTTTTTCACTCACACCTAATGCACTCAAAATTAAAAATGCAGCTACCCCTGTTCTATCTTTTCCAGCTGTGCAATGGAAAACCACACTTTCTCCCTCTTTATCATTTTCCAATAAGATATTGAACATTTTTCGATAAGCAGCTTGTGCATGAGGATCTAACAACATTTGAAGATAAGTTTGTCTTCCAAAATCCATATTACTAGCTCCTAATCGCATATTATTGATGATTCCTAAATTTTTAAACAAGCTAAAAGAAAATGGGTATACAGTATCTTGGAAATACTGTGCTTTATCTGGATACTTATCTGGCGAATAATTGGATTCTTCGGGTGAACGCAAATCAATAATATAACGAACTCCATATTGATCTAGATAATCTACATCATTCTTGGTTAGTTGTGCCATACTTCCACAACGTAATAGTTTGTGCCACTTAATTTTTCTACCATCCTCGGTTAAATAACCGCCCAATTCTCTAAAATTTATACCTTCTTCTAATTCTAACATTCTATGTTCCATAATTAATTTCACCTACAATCAAAAAAACTAGGTCTATCTTAATTATAATAGACCTAGCTTTTATTACTCAAAATATATTACTTCTTCTTTTCGCAAACTTCGACCCAATCAACATAATTTCGACTGAATTCAGTAACTTTAACTTTCAAACCACCAAGTTCAACTTCAGTTCCCAACTGAATCTTATAGTTATCTTGTAAATATCCTGCCAATGTTACACTTTCTGATTCTAAGAAATCTTTTTCTTGGAATCCAAAATAACGCTCAAAGTCGTATAAAGTTGTTTTACCTGAAACTTTATATGTTCCATTGTGATTATCAATAATATCATCTGGTAAAACATCATCAGCTTCATCTAAAACTGTTCCAAAAACTTCTTCATAAATATCTCTATCAGTTACAATTCCACTAGTTCCACCATATTCGTCTAACACCACAACCATTGGAACTCGTTTTCTTGTCATTTGTCGTAACAAGCCTTGTAATTCTGTAGTTTCAGGAACAGAAATAATTGTTCTCAATAACTTAGAAATCTTGATCGTATCATCTACACGTGATTGACGAATCAAATCATAAATATAGACATAACCTAAAATCTTATCTTTATCATTATTGGCTACTACCGGATAACGTGAGTGTTTTTCTTGCAGATATTTATTCAAAACATCTTTTACAGTTGCGGTAATATCTACCACTTCAACACTTGTTCGATCAATCATAACATCTTTAGCAACTTTGTCATTAAATTCAAATGCACGTCGCATATATAGATAGTCTTCTTTGTCTATCGAACCACCAGTAACTGCATTCTTTGATAAATTTAAGATTTCATTTTCTGACAATACATCTGTGTCTTCTCCAGCTGGTTTTAATCCCATCGCTTTAACTATACCGTTAGCAGAAGCATTTAATAACCACACAAATGGATAGAATAGAATATGGAAGTAATGTAGTGGGCGAACCACAAACATCATCACTTTCATCGGCATATCAATACTTATGTTCTTAGGTACAATTTCAGTTAAAACAACTTCCAAATATGTAAGTAAAACAACACCTAAAACTGCACTAATTGCCATAATAGTTGTGTGATTTAACGGTGTAAAACCAAAAAAGTCAGCAAAAATTTGCGATAAGGTATCTGCTCCAAGCCAGCCTAAGATGATTCCTGTTAATGAAACACCTACCTGAGTTGTAGATAGATATTCATTCATGTTATCGACCATCTTCAAAGCCATTTCAAGCTTTTTCTTGTTACCTTCTCCATCCTCTAACATACTCTCAATTTGACTTTTACGTACTGAAACAATTGCAAATTCAGCTGCCACAAAGAAAGCGGCAAAGAAAAATACAATTACTACAACGATTAAATTGCTAACCGCCTGACCACTAGACAAAATGCATTCCCCATTTCTCAAAATATTGATGTATTAATTAACACCTTTTAATTTCATCTACTGATTTTTTAATTCTTATATGCTCTATCATAGCATTTTTTACGTAAAATTACCTTATACTTAGGTTAATTATTTGTATCTTCTTCAGAAATTTCTGCACTTTCAATTACTGCAATTTTTTCGGCAATATTCCCTGCAATCTTTACTTCATAATTTTCTGAATTTGCGAGAAATTCATCGACACTTCCTAAGGTGTCTATCCTGAATCCTGATGCATTCAATTTAGGTGATTCAACTATTAAATTCACTACTACTGGTACTTTTTCTTCTAATCCATTAAAGAAATTATCAACCTTATCAATATTGCTATATGGTAAATTAATTATTCCAGATTCTAATCTAACGAAGGCTGGACCATCTGCATAATCAATAACTAACTCAATTTGAGTTAATTTATTATCTTTAATAGAACTTTCAAATTTATCAATCACCGGCCCCATAACATCAGCTACTCCCATACTGTCTACATCTGAAGCTCTAGCTGTGATTGTCTCCTTGTGATAATCCTCGTTTTCAATCGCAGTAATGAAATTTCCTACTTCGATTTCCATTTAGTTCACGTCCTTAAAAATTATTCTAAGATATAATCTACTATAACTAGTTATACATTATCAATATTTTTTGTAAAAATTTAGTTTTTACTCTCTTTTACTTTTTCCTCATAATTTGTAAAATATTTGGGTATATCTGCCTTTAACTCTAGTTCTCTCATTGAAAATGGCAAAGTTAATTTCTGTTTGTAGCCATGTAACATCATATGCTTTTCTTCACTTACATGATTATATAACACGTCTCCTACAATAGGATGCCCCATTGCCGATAGATGTACGCGTAATTGATGCGTTCTTCCTGTTTCCAATCTTAAATAAACTACTGAATTATTTCCAAATTCTTTAATTACTTGATAATGTGTTCTAGCTGGTAGTGCGCCTATGCCGTCTACTTTTCGCTTACGCTTATCATTTTCATCCTTACCAATTGGTAGATCAATAACTCCTTCTTTTTGATCAAAAATTCCTTCTGTTACAGCTAAATAGTCACGCTTGATTGTGTGCGTACTAATCAAACGAGTTAATATTGGTACCACAACTGGATTCTTAGCCACTATCATCGCCCCACTGGTCAACATATCTAAACGATGTACCATATAAGGATGTTCATCTTTTACATCTAAGTATCCAGCAATATAATTCATCAAAGTTCCTGTTTCATATGGTTGATTAGGATGGCTCTTGATTCCTTGAGGCTTATTTACTACTAATAAATCCTCATTTTCAAAAATAATTGGAATTTTCCTACCTTTGTCTACAATATAATTTGAGGTAGCTGTCCTAAATTCATCACCTTCAAAGATTAATTCAATCTTTTGATTTCCTTGAACAATTGTATTCATCGGATAATAGTTACCATTAATTTTTACGTTTTCCCTAATTCTCAAAAAATGGATAAATTTACGTGGAAGTAACCACTTTTCAGACAATAAAGCTCGTAATGAAATTCCACTAAATTCAGCATTGACTGTTCTTTCAAATTTATACTTACTCATTATTTCCCTCATTTCTAATCCGAGCTAATTATAATAATTTTCGTGAAACATGGCAAAATAAAAAGTAGCCTTACCTAATTATGAAACTTGTATCATAACCAAATAATTCTACTTTATTTCTTATCTCAATATATCAATTAAATTCTTATTTGCTGCCTGTCTAGCTGGTAATATACCGAAAATCAAACCAACAGCACTAGAAACTCCAAATGCTAATAAGAAAGCATTTAGCGTAACATGTGCTTTGATTTTAATTCCTCCACCTAGGCTTAGCAATGGTGCCAGTAGATGTGATAAGCCTGCACCTAAAACAAAACCAATTAGACCACCAGTTACAGTCAGAACCATCGCTTCAATTAAAAATTGTAACATAATGTTAGTTGGAGTTGCCCCTACCGCTAATCGGATACCAATCTCTTGAGTTCGTTCTGAAACTGAAATATACATCATATTCATAACGCCGATTCCAGCAATGAACAGAGAAATTGCCGCAATTAAACTGATAAATCCTGTTATCATATTAATTTGTGAAGAAAATGCCTTTAGTTCTTTTTCCATATCATAATATGCATATGTTCCTTTATTCATGGCACTTCCATTTTTTTCAAGATACTTAGCAATCTTTTTAGATACCTTGCTTGCCGGAGCGTCTTGAGGGAATGTTAATTTAATTACATCACCTTCATTGGCATTTTGTCCATCGTAATATAACTTATATGGAACAACAACGTCAGTTCCTTTTGCACTTAATGTTCCATATTGATCATACTTACTTCCACCACCATAAACACCAATAATACGATAAGTTGTCTCATTAGATGAAATTGAAGTTCCAACTGCATTTTGAGCAGTTCCAAATTCTTTTTTTGCCAAGGATTCTTTTATCATCGCTACTGGCTCTTTCATCTGTAAGTCTTGTTTAGTAATCTCTCTACCAGCTATTAAGTCGATCGACTTTTCAGGTTTCTTCTCTAAATTAATACTTACAGACTTCTCCTCATCGCCAATAGTCATCTTAGAATTGATTAATGAATCATGTTCTATCTTCACATCTTTAAATTCTGAACCAAATTCCGTCTTAATATTAGCAATATCTTCTTCAGTAAAGCCATGTACTGTCGATCCCATATCTACTGAAGAATATCCAATTTCTATCGTCTGTTGTCCTTGTTTAGAATTACCAAACTTATCATACATCGTCTTTTTAACACCATCACCCATGCCCAGAATTGTAATAACGGCAGCAATTCCGATCATTATACCGATAATTGTTAAAAAGCTTCTTTTCCGATTAGTTTTCAAAGATTGAAAGGCTGTTCTCAATAACTCTATAAACTTCATTATATCTCATTCCTTTCATCTTTTATCATGTGACCATCAAGAATTGTTACTACCCTTTCACATTGCTCAGCAACGTGTGGATCGTGTGTAACTAAAATAATAGTTGTATGACTTTCTCGATTAAGTTCCTTAAATAAATTCATAATTTCTTGGCTAGTTTGTGTATCCAAAGCCCCAGTTGGTTCGTCAGCAATTAAGAATTTAGGATTCGTAGCTATTGCTCGTGCTATCGAAACACGTTGTTGCTGCCCACCAGACATATTTTTAGGCAATTTATTTTCATAACCAGCCAGACCTACTTTACTCAAAACTTCGCTAACTCTTTCCTTAATCTCCGCACGTTTCTTACCAGCATACAATAATGGCAAAGCCACATTTTCTGCCACACTAACGTCTCTTAATAACTTAAAATTTTGAAAAACAAACCCTACATTTTCGTTCCGAAGTTTTGAAAAATCTTTTCTATTATAATCATGGATTGGTTCATCGTTATAATAATAAGTCCCCTCAAACTTATCATCTAAAAAACCAATAATATTTATCAAAGTAGATTTTCCTGAACCAGATTCACCAATAATTGCTACCAATTCTCCTGCATCGATATTTAGATTAATATCATGTAACACATGAAATTGAGAATCGCCTTGTTGGTAGTATTTGTTAATATTTTCTAGTCTAATCATTATTTTCTACCTGCTCATTATTTTTTAGGTCTTTATCTGGATTAGTAACTATCTTATCGCTATCTACAAGGCCTTGATCTACAATAAAATAGCTATTAACTTCTTTGCCTGACACTTTAGTTGCTTGGGCTTTTCCAGCTTTATTTACAACGTATACTTTTCCATCTCTTACAGCAGCTTTAGGAATTTTTATTCCCTTTTGTACTACTGACATTTTAACAGTTTGACCTAACATGAATTTCTTGGCATCCACTTTAGCATTTAAATCATATTTAGTATTATTGCCCTTGCTATCTTTTGTTGGTACTTCTGACAAATATGATATTTGTGTTTCTTGAACCTTATTAGTAGCTACTGCCTTAACCTGAATATTTCCACCTAATTTAACCTTGTTATAGTCATATTCTGAAATTTGAGCTGAAACTTGTCTATCATCAGAATATAAAGTAACAACTGGTTGATTTTGTTTGGATGTATCTATTTCAACATATCCAGCATATGGAGCTGTTAAAGTTTGATTGACCTTACTAGATAAAGTATTTAACTTATTTCTTGCAGCATTCACACTTGCTTGAGCATCGGCATAAGCATTTTGTGCTTCCGTTAATTGTCCTTGTAACTCACTATATCCATCATTACCTGATCCCACACTGCTCATTTGTTTCTTAATATTATTAATACTTTGTTGCTGAGAATTCATCGCTCTTTGCGATTTATCAATTTCACCTTGAACTTCCACAACCGAATCTTGCTTATCTGCATTGTGTGTAGTTAGGATAGCTTGTCCTTGCTCAACATGCTCACCATTCTTAACATTAATACTTTGAATATCACCACTAGGAGTATCTAAAATTTCCTTTTGAACTGGCTCAACACTTCCTGTTAACGTAAAACTAGTTTGTTGTGACACTTTAGCAACGCGATATCTAGAATCTTCACTTAAATTTTTATCTGAAATTGCAGAATGTACAGCTACTCCAGCTACCAATAATACTACAACTCCACCAACTATTACCCAGCGTTTTTTCCCTGTAAATTTATTTCGTAAACTTCTTTTTTTCTTCATCTTCTATCCTCCAAATTATTTCCCTAGATCAATTATGTTCTTCACTATATATCACTAATTATCTTCATTGGTTAATTACTTACATAACTAACTATACACATAACAAAGACTTAAAGCAAGCTTTTCTTAAAAAATTCCAATAAAAAAATGGCATGCCTATAATAGACACACCATTTAAAAAATAATTATTCTGCTTCCATTGCTAGTAAGAAACAACCTGTAATTCCAGCATCATCGCCTAATTCTACATGAACGATATAGTCATCTAAATCGGGTGTTGGAACATAATCATTCATTTGCTTTTTAAATGATTCTCTTATCATTGGGAATAATTGTTCTTGCTTAGAAACCCCACCGCCAAAAATAATTTTTTCTGGTGATAAAGTTAAAGTTAAATCTACACATGCTTGTGCTAAGTAATATGCTACAATTTTCCAAGCCTTATCATCTTTAGGAATATCATAAGCTTTAACGCCACCTTGTCTTGCTTCAATTGCAGGACCAGCAGCTAAACCTTCTAAACAGTCATGATGGAATGGACACTTTCCTTCATATTTGTCATCAGGATGACGACGCATAATGATATGACCAATTTCTGGATGTCCGTATCCTTCAATAACTTTACCATTGATAACAACACCGCCACCGATTCCTGTTCCAACAGTTAAGTAAACACAACTATCTTTGCCTAAAGCTGCACCTTTTTTCAATTCACCGTAAGCAGCTCCGTTAACATCAGTTGTCCATGCATAAGGTACGTCAAATCTCTTCTTCATTTCACCTAAGAAATCATAGTTCTTCCAGCCTGGCTTAGGTGTATTAGTTATATAACCATATGTACTAGATTTGCGATTAACATCAATTGGTCCAAAAGAAGCAATTCCAATGGCTTGAACTTCATGCTTTTCAAAGAACTTGAAGACATCGCTCATTGTTTCTTCTGGTACTGTTGTAGGAATTGATACCCTTTCTACTATATTTAAATTTTCATCAGCCACTGCACAAACAAACTTTGTTCCACCGGCTTCAATTGCTCCGTATAATTTAGTCAATTTATCTCACCTCTATTAATTGGTAAACGTTTTCCTCTATAACAACTATTATTTTATAACATATCATTTAAAAGGTAAAGAAAAATATGCTAAACGTTTAACATATGATATAAATTATTTTCAAGTAGATAATTACCTTCATTATTCTAATAATGTGCTATAATACTTTTTTGAAATAAGGATGCAAAATCGCCGGGTTTTGCCACAATATCTAAACTACAAGTGAACTGACAGGCGGCAGATTTTCTGCATAGGTTCGCTTATACGGAGGGTAATTATGCAAAATACTGTTTATTCAGTAAGACGTGAAGTTTCCGGTTATATCGTGAAAAATATCTTCGCATCTTTAGGAATATCATTATACGTTTTGGTTGATACTTTATTTATAGCTCTTGCAGCTGGTTCAATTGGTCTTGCAACTTTAAATATTGTATTGCCAATTTTCAATCTTTTTAACTCTTTAGGGTTACTTTTAGGTGTTGGTGGTGCCGCTATTTTTTCTTTAAATAAAGTTCGTCACCCTGAAAGAATTGAAGGACTTTACAGTGAACTCATCATTTTTTGTGTGGGACTAGGAATTCTCTTTGCGATAATTGGAAATCTTTTTCCTCATCAAATTTTGACTTTAATGGGTGCTAATCAACAAACCATCAATATGGCAACCACTTATTTTCGTATTGTTTCCTGTGGTGCTCCATTGTTTATGGCAAATTATGTTACTATTAACTTTGTTAGAAATGATGGCAACCCCTCACTAACAATGCGGGCTGCTTTAACACAAACAGCTTTCGTAATATTCATGGATTGGCTTTTAATTTTTGGGTTAAATTTAAAAATGGAAGGTGCTGCTTTAGCAACTATTTTTTCTCCTTTAACTAGTCTAACGGTTTTAAGTAGACATCGCCATTTTGCACAACGACAATTAAAACTTTTTAAAACCAAAGTCCATCTCAAAACGGTCCTAAAAGCTGCTCGATTAGGTATTCCATCTTTCTTGAATGAAATGAGTACTGGAGTTAGCATTTTTGTTTTCAACTTAGTACTTCTAAAGTTAGGTGGAAATTATGCGATTGCTGCTTATGGAGTTATTGCTAATATTGGGATTGTTTTCTTAGCAATCTTCAACGGTGTTGCCTTAGGGGTACAACCTATTGCTAGTCGCGAGTATGGTAAACACTTATACCAAAACGTAAAAATTGCTTTAAAAATTGGATTGCTTGTTACTTTTTCAATAGCTATAATCAGTTATTTCTTACTTCTTATTTTTAAAGTTCCTATTGTCGATATTTTCAACGCTGAACACGAAGCTCAACTTGTTGCTTATGCAGTTAAAGGTATTCCTATTTACTTTATTAGTATCTTTTTTAGTTGTCTAAACCTTGTTTTAATGCTATTTTTAGCAGCTATCAACGATGCTAGAGGTGCCTTTTTCTTGTCGATCTTACGTGGATACATCATCCTATTGCCATCAATTATTATTTTTGCTTACTTTGGTGGTATAGCTGGGGTCTGGGCAAGTGTTCCATTTACTGAATTTATCGTAGCAAGCTTAGGTATATATCTGACTAATAAAAAAATTTCTACTATGCAAATAAGAAAGGAATCTTTATTGTGAAAATCAAACGTTTAGATCACATCGTATTAACAGTATCAGATTTAGCTCAGGCTGAACGCTTCTATCATGAAGTATTTGATATGCCAGTCATTAAGGATCAAACCACTGAAGATGTAATTACACTTCGTTGTGGTCATCAACTTATTCGTCTACGCAAAGCTGATAAAAATAGTGACTTGCATGCTAATAATCAAACAATTGGTGCAGCTGATATTTGTATCGTCTCTGGAGATAAAATGTCTGACATTGAAAATCATCTTAAGAGTTATTTTGTAAATATTGTTGCTGGTCCTGTGACAAAAATGGGATCTGAAGGCGAAATGACATCGATTTATCTACGTGATTATGATCAAAATCTGATTGAAGTCTCAACTTATAAATAACCTAAAAAAATCTCAAGCTGATATTTTAGATACCAGTTTGAGATTTTATTTTTTATACAATTGTCAATTCTAGACACAGGACCAATTTCCTAATTTATGCAAATCCTATTTAGCCCATAAGAAACTTACTAATGCTTTATCAACCTCTTTGCTTTCATGCAATTTGCTATGTTGTCCATATTTTCCACTTATTTTTAATTCTTGATATGACTTCTCACGACTATTTAATAAGTATTTTAAAGATTTTGATGAATTATTGCTTACCCTTCCATCTGACTTATCACCTACGTCGCCATAGATGTTTAGGACATCAATTTGATTCTTAGGATAACTATCTCTAATTGCCAATAATTTCTTATAACTCTGTCTAAAGATATTTGGCTTACCATTTTTATCTAATTTACTTTCACTTAATTTGTCATCCATTCCTAAAATACCATTAAAATGACCAGCAATATCTACTTGCTTTTGAATTTGAGGTAACCTCTTATCTCCACCGTAATTCAGCAAGTAAAACATAATTGACATATTTCCCATTGAATGTCCTACTACATTAAACTTTTTTATGCCATATTTCTTTTGTAAGGCTACCACTACATTTTTCATCCATTTAGCATCTTCGTTATAATTTGCGTTCTTGTTATCTTGATAATTCACTTCGACAATTGGATTTCTTGCATTCTTTTTCATATTTCCTATTAATTCAACTTCACCCTTAGCCGAAACATCAGCTCTGATGATTGTATTAGTTACACCTTTATTTTTAGCATAATTTGCCATTTGTCGTTCCGCACGATAACTACTCCCCCAACCATGAAAGAATAAAGTAGGAACATTTGAATTAATATAATTTTTCTGAGCAGCTTGTACTCGATAAAGTCTTACTCCACAAAATACTATTAATAAAACAGCTAGTAAAACTAACCATACAGATTTATTTTTTCGTAACACCCCACATCACCTCAAAGCCTATTATAAAGCTTAGAGCTTACTTCAAGGCAAGAAAAAAAGCACATGGAAATTCCATGTACTCTCTAACTATTATTTCAACAATGAAGCTGCTTCTTCATCAATAATTACTACAACATCAGGGTGATTTTGTAGTACACTTGCTGGAACTTCAGGTGTTACTGGTCCTTCAATCATTGCCTTAACAGCTTCAGCTTTGTTCTTACCAAATGCTTCTAATAAAATTGTGTCAGATTTCATTATTGTTCCAATTCCCATTGAATATGCGTATTTTGGAACATCTTCTTCATTGTCAAAGAAACGTGAATTTGCATTAATAGTTGATTGTGTCAAAGCCACTTTATGAGTCTTACCATCAAATGATGATCCTGGTTCATTAAAACCAATATGACCATTACGTCCAATTCCTAAAAGTTGTAATCCAACATGATATTCTTCTAACAACTTATCATAGCGCTCACATTCTTGATCAGCATCTTCAGCCATTCCATTTGGTAAAAATGATTTGGCAAATGGCTTAGCATTGAATAAATGTTCCTTCATAAAGTAATCGTAACTTTGTTCATCTTCTGGCTTTAATCCCACATATTCATCTAAATTTACAGAGATACTATTGGAAAAATCAATATCACTTTTTACTAATTCATCGTATGTTGTTTCTGGAGTACTACCTGTAGCTAAGCCGAATACTTTGACCCCATTATCTAAAGCTTCTTTAAATACTTTTAATGCTTCTTTTCCGCCTTCTACTTGATCTTTAACTTTGATTATTTTCATAATAAATACTCCTTCTTCCATTTTGGTCTATACCAATTATACAACTAATATTTCTATTTGTAAACTCTTGCATTCATGGTCTATACCATTTATTATTAAGTTGTTACTTAAGTTAATAGAAGTGCAATTTTATCGCTATTATTTAAAATAAAGGTGGTCAAATATATGAGTACAGTTTTAAAACATGGACTTATTTATACTGGTTCCGAAAAAATTGTAGATGGATATTTACGATTTGATAAACAAATTATCAATGTTGGACCAATGTCTGAATATAAAGCCCAAGTATCTGATGATAAAATTATTGATTTGGAAGGACAAGTTGTAGTTCCTGGCTTTATCGACGTTCATAGCCATGGTGGTTATAGCTTCGATTCCATGGATGGCGATGCTAACCAAATTAATGAAATGGTTAATGATATGGTCCATGAAGGTATTACTACATATTTCGCTACAACTATGACTCAATCTCATGAAAATATTGCGCATGCGATGGTTGGTATTAAAGAAGCTGCTGCAAAAAATCCAGTTATTCAAGGTATTCATCTTGAAGGACCTTTTGTTTCACCTGTTTTCAAAGGAGCTCAACCAGAAGAATACATTGAATCTCCTGATATCGATGCTTTCGCTCATTGGAATGAACTATCTGGTGGCATGATTAAATTAGTTACTTATGCTCCTGAAAATGAAAATACTACTGAATTTGAAAAATACTGTATTGAACACAACATCGTATTATCTGTAGGTCATAGTAATGCTACACGTGCTCAAATGAAAGGCTCACTTGCTAGTCACGTTACTCATTTATACAATGCTCAACGTGAATTGAAGCATCGCGAACCAGGTGTTACTGGTCATGCCCTTCTCGAAGGAAATATGTACTGCGAAATCATCGCTGATGGATTCCATGTTTTCCCAGATATGATTAAACTAGCTTATGACCTTAAAGGACCAGATAAGATTGAATTAGTTACTGACTCCATGCGTGCAAAAGGTATGCCTGAAGGAGTTTCAGAATTAGGTGGTCAAAAAGTTATTGTTAAAGATAAACAAGCTCGTCTAGAATCTGGTAATTTAGCTGGTTCTGTATTGCAATACCAAGATGCCTTTAAGAATATTATGAAATTTACTGGTTGCGGCATTGAAGAAGCTGTGAAAATGTCTTCTGTTAACCAAGCTCGTGAATTTGGCTTAACTCAAAAAGGTGCTATTGAAGTTGGCAAAGATGCTGACTTAAATGTGCTTGATTCTGATTTAAATGTTGTTAAAACATTTAGTTTTGGTCGTTTATGTCAACAGTAACCACCTACTAAAGTAGGTGGCTTGTAGTGGTAAACTACAAGCCTTGTTGTCTAGACTAAGTTCTTAGAGAACTACGTTATTTCAGTGATCATACCTAGAAATAGTACCCTAGTTTCTAGCTCTATGGAGGCTCTGTAAACAAGCATAAGGTTAATATGCTAGTCAACCTTGTTTATAAGCTGAAATAACATCGTCGAAGGGTAACCACATGTATTTATTAACTCTGATAAATACGTGATAAGGTCTTAGATACCTTATAAAAAATGAAAGGAGAAAAAAGCTATGCAAAATCGAGTTTTTGTCATCAATAAACATGGTAAAGCACTAATGCCATGTAAACCTAGAAAAGCTAGAATCTTGTTAAGAGATGGTAAAGCTAAGGTGCTTAAAAAAGAACCTTTTACTATTCAGCTCTTATATGGTTCAACTGGTTATAAACAAGATATAAGTGTTGGTATTGATAGTGGTCAACGGTATATTGGACTAGCTGTTACAAGCCAAAATAAAGTTTTATTTCAAGGCGAAGTAGAGTTAAGGCAAGATGTTAAAAAACTAATAGATACTAGAAGAACATATCGTAGAAGTCGACGCAATCGTAAAACACGTTATCGTAAATCTAGGTTTTTAAACCGTATAGCTAAGAAAAAAGATAACTGGTTGCCACCATCAGTGGCAAGTAAAGTTAACCATAATATCAACTGGATAAAACGTTTATTATCAGTCTTACCTAAAGCTGATTTACATATCGAAGTAGGTAAGTTTGATATGCAAAAAATGAAGAATCCAGAAATAAATGGTGAGGGGTATCAACAAGGTGATTTATATGGTTATCAAACTGTTAAACAATTTGTTTTGGCTAGAGATAACTATACTTGTCAAGTATGTAAGAAAAAAGGTGGTAAATTTAAGATCCACCATATTATCTACCGTTCTTTAGGTGGAACTAACACTGTAGATAATCTAATTACTGTATGCTCTAATTGCCATACAACTAAAAATCACCAAACTGGAATCTTAGCTAAATGGTGTAAGGATAAAATGAAAGTTAACAAATCATATAAAGGTGCGACTTTCATGAATATTCTTAAAAGAAGGCTATTTTTAGCTTTTCCTCAAGCTAAATTTCAGTATGGAGCATGGACGACACTACAACGAGTTGACTTAGACTTAACTAAATCCCACTATAATGACGCTGTAGCAATTAGTGGTATTAGAAAAGTCAAAGCAAAACCAACTAGCATTATGATGTTTAAACAATTTAGAAAGAAAAAGCGTTCCTTACATGAGGCTACGGCACGTAAGGGTCGTAAAACACCTAATATAACAAGTAAAAGAAACGCTAAAAATACTAAATATGCCAAAGGTTTTTGGCTTAATGATTATGTCAAAATCAAGGATAGTAACAAAAAAGGCTATATTAGTGGATTTATGTCTAAAGGAACGAACGTAAGGTTAAGAGATATTTTTGGTGAGTATGTAAGCAATAGTGATAAAAGTTATACATCAACTAAAAATATCAGCTTAATTAATCATAGTAATAATTGGCAAAAACAAGTAATTACTGAAAAACAATATATTATGGGATAGCGTATTAATAATATTATGTAAGAAAGGAGTATGGCGAGATTAGCTTGCTTTAAGCAAGCTACGGCTATTCCTCCCCTACTAAAGTAGGGGATTCTCGCCGAATTATCATTGAAAAATAGTTAACTAAAATCCCTACTAGGTTACTTTAATTGCAACTTAGTAGGGATTTTTCTAGTCATTAATAAAAAAGACAGCAATCGATTCATGATCAATCACTATCTTTTCAAATCTATTTAACTGTCCATCCACCATCAATTGTAAAAACAGTTCCGTGAACATAATCAGATCTTGGACTTGCCAAGTAAAGTGTCATTTCTGCTACTTCTTTAGGTTTGGCCCATCGTTTAGCTGGTGTGAGTCTGGCTACTTCTTTAGCCATCGCCCCATCTCCAGCAAAATCAGCCGCATTCATCGGTGTATTAATTGCTCCTGGAGCTATACAATTAACTCGAATTCCCTTATCAGCGTAATCATAAGCTAATTGTTTAGTGTATCCAATAATTCCATGCTTTGCCGCTGTATAAGCTGCTCCACCACCACCAGCAACTAATCCTGCAATAGAAGCCATATTTACAATAACTCCATGTTTCTGTTTCAACATTATTGGTAAAATTTCATTAGTCAACAAGAACATACTTTTTAAATTGGTATTAAAAATATTGTCCCATTGTTCTTCACTAGTATCTAAAGTTGGTGCATAATTATCTAGAATACCAGCTGTATTTAATAAAATATCCACAGTTGATAATTCTTTTTTTATTTTTTCTGTCCACATGTGAATATCTTTTTTCTTTCTTATATCCACTTGTTGAAAACTTAAAGTCGGAAATTTTTGCTCTACTTCCTTAATTTCTACACTTTCTTTAATATCAGCTCCATAAACTATTGCTCCTGCTTGTAAAAATGCTTTAGTTTGTTCTAGTCCTATTCCAGAGCTGACACCTGTCATAACAACTACTTTTCCTTCAAATTCTGGATAAAGGTTCATTATTCTACAATCTTCCAATCATCAGCTAATACATCGCAAGAAGTTGGCATAAATTGTGATAAAGCTGGTTCTTCTTTTGTTCTAATCATCAAATATGGGTTAACTTTTTCTCCATTAAGAGTATCATTATCAACTACGAAAATGTATTCCTCAGAGCCACCCCAACCTTCAGTACGAACAGCTTTTTTACCTTTTTTTAATTCTGGTAATACTTCTTCAAAAGTCATAATCTTCCCTCGCTTATCTAGTTAAATCAATACGTTTACTTAAAATCCACATTAAAATTGCACCAATTAACATTGAACCAAATTCACCGATTGCTACAGTGAAATATGTTGGCCAAAATGGTAGCTTACTTACATAATATAATTCCAATGCTACACTCCATGTCATAACAGTACAAATTATAACTGTAATTAAGAGCTTTAATGGGACTGATTTTACATTTTTACTTAATAAATAACTTAGCCCCGTCATAACTAATGTTCCTAATGAACCAAAAATGACATCAACGATTCCCATTGGAGACCAAAGATTTGCAATTGCACATCCAATTGTCAATGCCCATATATAACGTTTATTGAAGACTACCAAGTTATTAAATACTTCTGATAGTCTGAATTGAATTGCTCCAAAACTTAAAGGAGCTAAACCTAGTGTTACTGCTGCATATAAAGCTGCCACTAAAGCACCTTTAATCACCGCAATAAGTTTTTCGTGTGATTGTGTATCAACCATATAAATTACCTGCTTTCTAGTTTTTTTAACTGGGATGTTTACGAACCAGTGTGGAAAAGCCACGAAATACAGTATAACAAACTTTTTTGAATAACAAAAGCGACCACAAGAACTATTTAAATTCTCGCAGTCGCTTTTTCTTATGGGTTAATTTTATTTTTTGCAACGTTCTAGGCTCCAATTATTCATTTGACTTTTCTTCAGCTTCTTGAACAGAGGAAGCCTTTACAATTGTATTAGTTACGTGACCATCTTTAACAGTTTCAACTAAATACCACTTCATATGCTTCACCTCCTAAAAATTTAGTAATGCTATCTACAATCAATATGATAACACTTTCACAAGCAATGTTCAAATATTTTTATACCGTTTTCATAACTTTTACTAAATACTTAATAAATTTACTCATCCATTACTTGATTTTAGCTATTCTATATCTTTTGCAATTTAATTTCAACAAAAAAACACTAAAACTTAGGAGTTTTAATGTTTCTTAAGAGTTATTCAGATATAACGGTTTTCCAATCTAAACCAAAACTTATCCCAATACTTTTCTTTCCTGTATAAATAGCTAAAGATATTGGAAGCTCATCTTTTTCAATTTTAGCAGTTGGAAAATTTTCTTGTAACAATTCATATAATTCGCCAAATTGACTATTATTCTCATCGCCCATTAGGGTAATCCGCATCTGATCATTCATACTGTGATACTGAGAAATAATTAGCTCTAATACCTCACTATAGGCCCTTTTCTCTCGATAGTGTGTATTTACCATCGCTAATTTCCCGTTCTCATTAAATTTCATCATTGTTAATGGACGCAAAAATAGATTCGACATTGAATTTACACCGTTCGATACATATCCCGTCTTCATTAGTTGATAGATATCAGAAATAAGCATATAAGTGCGATTGTTATTTCTTAAATTAATAAGTTGATCCACAACTTGATTAACTGTTTTTCCAGATAAAAGCATTTTACCAGCCAATTCAACCATTTGTCCTTGTATGGCTCCACTAGAGTAAGAATCAAATACAGTTATCTTTCTATCTGAAGTTTTTGCATATGATGATACGACTTTAGGCAAACTACTGATTCCGTTAGCTAAAGAAATATACAAGAACTCATCATAGCCCTCTTTTTCTAGACTTTCAAAATATTCTTCTAGATAAGCCGTTGATATTGGTTCTAAAACCGGAGTATCAGTCCTTTTGTCTAACATTTTATCTCTTAGATAAGGCGTCATCCCTGTTTTTTCTGGATATCTACTACCTTCAAATTCAATAGACAATTCAATTTGATGAATATTAAGTTCTTTTATCTTATCAACTGTCAGACAAGCTGAAGTATCAGTTAAAATTGCAACTTTCATTTATTTATCCTTTAAATTATTCTATTCAAAAACGACACTACTATTCCATTCTATCATACTTTTTGTTTGTCTTATAACTTTCCTAACCAAGATCCACAATATGCAGCCAGTATTCCACATATCACTGTTAATAATAGATATATAAGCATCATTTTTCGCTTGCGATTATTAACAAGTGTTACTAATTCTACTTGAAATGTGGAAAAAGTTGTATATCCACCTAAAAATCCAGTCCCTAGCAATAACAATATGTGACTACTTGTGATTTTGCTGTGTAAAAATCCTAATAATAGGGCTCCAGTTATGTTGATAATAAAAGTTGCCCAAGGAAATACTCTAGTTCTGCTCTTCAATACTTGTGTCATTAAATACCGCACAGATGCACCTAATCCAGATCCTAAAGCTACTTCTATCATCTTCGGTCACCAACTTTTCCTAATTTTATTCCTAAAATCATTCCTGTATATGCTAATAGGAAACCACCTACTACACTTATCAACAAGTAAAAGGTAGCATCAGTAAATGTCGACAAACCTAAAATATCCACTGTAAATGTGGAAAAAGTTGTGAAAGCTCCTACCATTCCTGTCCCTAGACCTGTACTTAACCAAGCTGGTAATTTTTGCCTTTCAATCACATAATAAGTCAGGAAAGCTAAGCAAAAACTTCCAATCAGATTAACCAAAATAGTTCCCGTAGATGCTAGCTTAAGACTTAACAAATATCTTAGCGTGCCACCTATCATTCCAAAGAAAAAGACACTTATTAAAGTGCCTAATTTCACGTTTTGCACCTCAATCATCTCCACTAATTAATCCTTATAGTATAAGTTAGATTTGATCGAATTGCAAAACTATCTCTATTCTACTTCTGCAAGTTTTTCATCTAAGTAATTTGCCATATCTTTTTTAGGATGGAAACCTACAACTTTTTCTTTTGCTACTCCATCTTTAAATAAGATCATTGCTGGAATACTCATAATTTTATATTCCATCGCTAAATCTTGATACTTATCTACATCAACTTTAGCAAATTTTACTTTTCCTTGATAATCTTTTTCCAATTCTTCTAAAACTGGATTCATCATTTTACATGGTCCGCACCATTCTGCCCAAAAGTCAACCAAAGTTAGTCCTTCCTTAGTTACATCAGCTAAATCTTTGGGAGTGATGTTTTTAGCCATTTAAATCCCTCATTTCATATAACTTTGTAATTTTATCTTACCACTGTTTTAGAGTTATGCACAAAATTACTGCTTAATCTATTTTATTATAAATAAATTTATCCACTGCTTCTGCAACGGCATCATGATTATTATCTCGCTTGCAAATATAATCTGCTTTAGATAAAACTTGTTCATTAGCGTTTCTAACAGCTACACCAACTCCAGCAGCTTCAATCATTGGCAAGTCATTACTATTATCACCAATTGCAATTGTTTCTTCTGGCTTAATTCCTAACATTTCAGCTAATTTCAACATCCCTGTACCTTTATCTGTTGAAATGTTATTAAATTCAATATAACGACCTGAAGAATATGTGGTCTTGAACTTATCTCCAATTTCTTTACGTGCAATCTCATTAAAGGCAAGTCTCTTATCCATATCATTAACATTGATGATAATCTTAGTAATAGGAGTATCTTTTAAGAAATCAATATTAGGTTCTTGTAATTCAGTCCACTCTACTCCACGTGGTTGTAAGTAATCTTTTTCGTCTTGATTGACATTCCACATGTATAATTCATCCAAAGTATAAACGTGGATGCAACTTTCAGGATAATATCTCAAACTGATATCAAACAATTGTTTAACAATATCAAATGCTAATCCTTCGACATGTACCACCTTTAAATCTTTGTTTTCAACAATTGCTCCACCATTAAAACTAACTACGTATTGATCTTTTGTTTGGTAAATTCCTAATGTCTTCAAATTTTCTTGAACAGAGAGATAGCTTCGACCTGTATTTAAAACTACTTTTACTCCGTCTTTAATTGCTTTTTTGAGAACGGATACATTTTTAGGTGAAATTTCAGCGTCATCATTTAATAAAGTTTCGTCCATATCAATCGCTACTAATTTATACATATATCATTCATTCCTTTGTTTTAATTTAACTTCAATTTATATTGTAACACATTATAGCAAAGAAAAAAGAACCAGCCTAAACCGGTTCTTTTCTATCATCTAATATCCACCATAATAAGTGTTATCATCATTACTATAATTAGTATCTTTGCCTTCTGAGCTGATATTCACATCATTATCACTAGAAAGTGTATTTCCTGTTTTAGCCTTAGATAAACCTAGTGCTTTTCTAAGCTTATTAGTAATACGTTGTTTTTCAGTTGTTGATGCTACTTCGAAAGATTCTCCATTAATCATTTCAGAAGTTCCTTGTAAGAAGTCTGAATCCATATCATGTGTAGCAACACGATACTTAGTTCCTAGTATTAATAAATCATCAAATGTTAAGTCTGTCTTCATTTGCTTAGAAATAGTACTTAGGAACTTTTGATTAACTAAACTTGTTAACCCTGAACTCTTAAATGCAAGTTTAGTTAATACTTGACGTTGACGTTCTTGTCTACCATAATCCCCAAGTGGATCTTCATGGCGCATGCGAACATATGCTAAAGCTTTCTTTCCATCCATATTTACTTCTTTACCCTTCTTAAAGGTATACCCACCATAGGTAAAGCTAATAGTTGGTTCTACTTTAACTCCTCCAACTGCGTCAATTAATTTTTTTAGTCCACCCATATTGATAGTTGCATAAAAATCAATTGGTACATTCAAGAATTTTTGTACAGTCTTAACTGCTGTTGCTGATCCACCATATTCGTATGCTGAGTTTATCTTACTTGGGAAATAATCTTCATAACCATAAACAGCTACCTCAGTATCACGTGGTAATGATACTAACGTCATCTTTTTGTCTTCAGGATTCAAGACACAAAGTATCATTGTATCTGTTCTTCCTTTAAAATTACGTCCCAAAGCTCCAGTATCAGTACCCATTAACAGAATTGAGATAGGTCTTTTCTTCTTCAAAGCGTCACTAACATTTCTGGCTTTTGCGACTTGAGTTGAACTATAAATTGCATTAGCGGCTTGTTTAGCATTAGTATATTTTCTATAAGCATAAAATCCCCCAATAATTGCTACAATAACTACAACTAGCCATAGTAATTTATGTCCCTTTTTTTTCGGTTTATTATTATGTTGATGATAGCGTTGGGAACGAGTCATATGTTCTGTATCTATATAACCATTCTCATCACTTCGAACATTATAATTATCATTTCTTCGTGATGGCATTTTCTCCTCCAAAATTATCGAAAAAATAATCCGTTTATAATAATATACTTTGAATCATTTTTTCAAATTATGTAATCATAGTGCCAGTTTACCAAAAAATTATTAGATAACAAATACTTATATTAAAACGTATTTAATTCTTTAAAAAATATTAACTCAAGTTTTCATTTTGTTACTTTTACGTAATAATAGTGTTAACTTTCTTTTACAGTCCTTATCTTAAAGTAAACCTGACCTACTAATTCAGCTAAAAAGAATCCCATCGCTATGGCTCCAGCTATCATCCCAACTTGCACTAAATATTCAATTGCTAAAGAGTTATTTCCTAAAGCAAAATAGCGAATAGCACGATAAGATTGTCCCCCTGGCACTAATGGTACTAGGCTAGGAATATTAAAAAGAATCATAGGCATCTTTTTCACACGTGCAAAAATAATCGCAGTAACTCCAATTGCAAATGCAGCTAAAAGATTAGCTAACATATTACCTAAATCAAGATGCTTAATAAATAAATAGACCATCCAGCCTAATACTCCAATAATTCCACAACCATTTAAGGCCTTTCTAGGAATATTTAAAAGTACTCCAAAGCCTACAGATGAAAGATAGCTGAATAAGATATTGATTAATAAGTTCACCTTAACCTTCCCTCCCTTACATAAATCTTAGAACCATCGCAATCCCTAAAGCAATTGCACTAGCTGATAATAATGCTTCTGTTCCTCTAGCTAATCCACTTAATAAATGGCCAGCTAAAACATCTCTTACAGAATTGGTAATTGGTACTCCTGGTACTAACGGCATAACACTCCCAATAATTATCATACCTACTGATATTCCCAAGTTATTTCTAACAGCTAATACGGATAAAACACCAATTACTAACGAAGCTAAAAATTCACTTACAAACTTTATTTTAAATGTTGTATTGATAAAGTAATAGCAAGCATAACCCAATCCACCAATAACTGCAGTTGTGATAAAATCTTGCCAATGACCATTGTACATTATCATCAGAGTGCAACTTATCATTGCTGCAGCTAATACTTGCCATGTCCAAGCAAAAAATGGTGCTTTTTTATCGATAAATTCCAATTTTACCTTCATTTCTTCAACTGTGATTTTTTTCAATTGAAAAGCACGTGAGATGTCATTGACTCTTGATACTTTTTCTAAATCAATTGTTCTTTTTTGAATTGGTTCTACCTGTGCCAATTTATAATCTGGAACTGACATCATGATTCCGGTGGTAGTCTCAAAAATTTTTGGTTCTTTAATTCCACCATTTCGAGCTATACGTTTTAAAGTATCATCAACTCTTGCCATATCAGCTCCACTTTCAATCATAATTTTTCCAGCTAACATGACAGAATCTATTAATTCTTGCATTTGCGTATCTTGCATTGTAACTAACCCCCACCGTCTTCAAAATTTATCTAATCATATCACGATATTTAAAGCAAAAAAAGACTGAAAAGAATTTCTTCTTTCCAGTCTATCATTTATCTACTTAATTATTAGTCTTTAACAACGTTAGCAGCTTGTAAACCACGATCGCTACTTTCAACGTCAAATGTTACATGTTGACCTTCTTCTAAAGTCTTGTAACCTTCACCTTGAATAGCTGTGAAATGTACAAATACATCATCACCATTTTCGCGTGTGATAAAACCAAAGCCCTTTTCTGCGTTAAACCATTTAACTGTTCCTTGTTCCATAAATGAAAAATCCTCCTTGTGCCTAGGCACATAATAATTCTGTAATTCTGAGTGGCACATAATAGAGAAATTTCATTGAAACAATCTAAATGAAACCTAGTCAAAAATACAATTCTAAGTATAACATACTTATTGACAATAACCAAATTATTTCACGAAAATGTAATGAGCAGCTTTATATCCAATGCTTAATTCAGCCCCGTCAGCCAACCTTTTAACCTTAATTGGTCCTTCAAATGGAAGATGTTCTAAAACTTCAATCTTGTCTCCCAATTTAAGTTCCAAATCATCTAAATAAGTTAGCAACTCATGGTTATCAATAAATCTGTCAACTTCAACCGTTTCTCCAACTTTAATTTCAGCTAAAAATTCGTGACTTTCTTCTTCATATTCCCCAGCTTCTGTTGGAATAACTCCACCATGTGGACATTCACGTGGGCTATTAAGAAATTGATCAAGCTTTTTCATTAACTTATCGCTAGCTACATGTTCTAAAACTTCAGCTTCATCATGAACTTCTGATAATTGATAATCCAATTTTTCTACTAAAAAAGTTTCCCATAGACGATGACGGCGAACTAATTTTTCAGCTACTTCAATTCCTTCATCAGTTAATGATATTCCTGCATATGGCGTATGTGCAGCTAAACCCTCTTTAACTAATTTATTAACCATTTCAGTTACAGAACCAGCAGCAACATTTAAACTCATCGCTATTTGCTTGTTAGAAACCTTTTTCTTAGTTCCACCAAGTTCAAAAATAATTTTTAAATAATCTTCTTTCTTAGGTGTCATTATTTCACCTCTATTTTTTCCAAATTTAAATTACTCGTCACTCATAAATGTAAAACGTTTACTACCTAATTATAACAGATTTCAAACACTATAGTAATTTAAATTTTGGTCTACCAAAAATAAATCTTAATTTTTCAATCTAACTATCAAATTTTCTAAATCTTTTGGCATCTCACTTTTAAATAACTTTTCTTCTTGAGTAAATGGATCTACATAAGCTAACTGATACGCATGGAGTGCCTGTCTTTCTAGTCCCCAATCTAATCTGCCACCATATAACTCATCGCCTATCAAAGCATGATTAATACTACTGAAGTGAGCTCTTATTTGATGCGTTCTACCTGTATGTAGCTTACATTCAACTAAAGTAGCTTTATCTCCTAAGTATTCTCTAACCCAGTACTCAGTCTTGGCAATCTTTCCTGTATCAGTTACCATTTGTCCGATTCCATTTTCTCTAGGTCCAAGTGGTTTATCTATTATGCCATGCTTTTCTGCAATAATTCCTTCGACCACTGCCAAGTATCTTTTATCTATACTATGTTCTTCAACCTGTTTGTTAATCAATCCTTGAGCAAAACGATGCTTAGCTACAAGAACTAAGCCACTTGTATCTCTATCTAAACGAGTAATTACGTGCGGAACTAAGTCTTTGGATTTTTGTTGCCATAAATGAAATTTAACCCGATTAACTAAGGTATCGGTACGATTACTAGGACCTGGAACACTTGAAAGTAAAGGTGGTTTATCCACCACTAGCCAATTGCTATCCTCATAAATAATATCTAGTGGTTCTTTACTCATTTTGACATTTTCATCTGATTTTTCTGGTGGTAAAATCAAAGTTATTTTCCTTTTACCAACCTCAATAGCTAATGATCTTTTTTTACCATCTACTAAAACTTTTCCATTTCCTTTTTTTAAACTACTTAAAGTACGATGACTGACACCTTTATTCTTTAAAAATTTTTTGAGTGTCGTTTTCTCGTCACTTTCTTTATTCCACGTAAATTTCATCGTTAAACCTTTCTAAAGAAACTTACTAATAATGCCACTATACCAATTACAGATTCGATTATTCCCATATTCACAATCTGACTTAAAATTGCGTAGGCATAGTTTTCAACAATACTTCCCAAAATTCCTGATTGATTAATTAAACTTGGAAATATCTCTGCTGGCACACTAGTATATCCAATAATGCAAAAGATTATCCCTGTAATCAAAAATGCTAAACCTGTATAGTGCAACCAACCAAATAAACTTCTCTGTAATAATAATACTAAGATCAACATTATCACTGTAATGATACTTCCTGCAGTTATCATCAGTGTCACATAACCACTGATATCGCTGGCAGCATCATATACTTGTTGTAACTGTGTACTTGGAATTTGTTGACTGATGTAATTGTTTAATATAGAAGCCAGTGACTCCACTACTCCACTAAAGACAGAAGCGTCAACAGGTACTCCTGAGCTTGCAATTTCTTTATTCACATTTGTTTGAATTTGACTACTTAAAGTATTAGTATCCACAATTTGTGTAACTTGTCCGTCATAAATTCTTTTAATTGCAATCTCAACATCTTGTCTAAATTGTTTCTTAGTAATTAAACTATCCGCATAACTTGCTGGAATTCGGTACATTTGAGCAGATGAGGCTAATGTTTGATTGGCTTCAGTATATAGTTTCCCAATATTTTCATCTTTAGCTAATTCCTTACTAGTAAAATCTGCATTCAAAACCGTAGTCTTTATCAAAAGTCCCATAGTTGCGACACTTAAAGCAGCCACCATAATTAAAGTAAATAACCTACTTATCCACTTAGCACGAAGTTTCTTGGGTTGCTTTAACATTTTTTCAGCTTGTGTTCTTCGCATTTCTTGTGATGAATCTTTCCCCATAATCAGTTTCCTTTCTTTAAAAATAATTTAAATGGTATAATCTAGTAGATATTATTTATAAGGAGTTTTTTGATGTTTGTTCCACAAAATAAGTATAGACCTTTTATCGCGTCTATCTACTTAGCTTTATTTCTAATTTTATTAATCTTAGTTAAAACTAACAGCACAATCGTTACATCATTTGATAAATTTGTACAGAACTTACTTCTACCAATTACCAATCCTACTAATACAAGAATTGTTGAAAAAATTACTTATCTAGGTGGTCCTAGAATTGCCGCAATTCTTTCAATTATCGTTAGTCTGTATATGTTCATTAGACATAACTTCAAGGCTGGAATTTGGTCAGCTAGTACCTTGGTAATTGGAAATCTCATCAATATACTAGCTAAAAATTTAATCCAACGTCCACGTCCTAGTGATAAGTTAGTCGCAATTGGTGGCTATAGTTTTCCGAGCGGACATACCTTTGGAACTGCCTTATTTATCTTTTTCGTAGTATTTTTAATTGTTCCTCAAATTAAGGATGTTACATTGAGACGAATTCTAACTTTCTTAGGTTTTCTCTGGATTCTTATTATCGCCTTAACTCGCGTATATTTACATGTACATTACCCTACTGATACTATTGCCAGTGTTTTATTAGTCCTATTTTTATGGGAAAGTTCACTTATAATCTGGCGTAGAATCAGTGATTAACCCTAATAATTATTAAAAGCAGCACTCTAGGTGTTGCTTTTATTTTACTTATTAGGCTGTGACTCAGCTGCAGAATTGTTTGTTTCTGGCTTAGATTCTGAATCATTTTTTACATTGTCTTGACCATTATTTTTATCGTCATTTTTCTTGGGCTCACCATTTTGATTTTCCGCTGATGATGATGAACTAGCAGCAGCTTGCTGTGCTTTTCTAGTTTCTTCTTGTCTTTGCTGTTCACGTTGTCTTCTTATTGCAGCTTGTTGATTTTGGATTCTAATTTGTTCCAAAATACTATTATTTCTTTCCTGCAATTCTCGTGCATCTTTTCTTACTTGTGAATAATACTTTTCGTCAATATTTTTTCCATCTAAAATCTGAACTAGATTTTCATTCGATTGGCTATAAGCTCCTATTTCAGTAAGTCTTATAGCTTCATTATAAAGATCATCATACTTTTCACGTTGCTTTAGTACTGATTCTAAAAGTTTATCTTTCTTCTTAGCTCTCTGGGTTAGAACTGATAAAGACGGAGATATTTTTGCAGTTGATCTAAATGTTAACTGTGCTTGTTCATAATCATCTTGTTTCAATTCAGCTAAGCCTTCTTGATAGAGTTTAACTTGTTCTAATCGTTGTTTAGCTACTACATCATCTGGTTTCTTACGTAGAGCATCTTGCAAATTAAGTTCTGTTTTCTTATATTCTGCAGCTTGAGCATTGGTTATTGCTTGAGACATCAAATTATCAAACTGCTTTTGTGTTTCACGCTTTTTAGTATAACCAAAGCCAACAAATACAAGTGCCACTACAATTGCTGTTATTAACCAAAACATCCACCGCTTCATCATCTCACCCCATTTCTCTTTCTAGTCTAGTATAGCATTTACTCACCAATTCTACTTAAGAAGTGCTTGCATCCAACTATGGAATAAATCTACCCATTGTGCAGCTTGTGGTTCAATGTCTTCTGGACGACCTACACGAGCCGTTTCTTCATTAGCTAATGCCAAGCCATGAGGACCATGTGGGAAGATATGATATTCTGTTGATACTCCAGCTTTTCTCAATGCTGAGGCAAATAGTAAACTATTTTCCATAGGAACAGCCTTATCTTCAAATGTATGCCACATAAATACTGGTGGTACATCCTTAGTAACTAACTTTTCAAGTGATTGGTTAGCTAAAGCTTTTTCATCTTCAATTCCATCTTTACCTAAAATTTGTTCAAAGGAACCTTGATGCCAAAAATCTTTATTAGCTGTGATAACAGGATAGGATAATACCAAACCATTTGGCTTAATCTCTTCTGGTTTATATCCCATTTGTTTCAATTCATCGCTATTCCATTTAACACCTAAACTAGCAGCTAAATGACCACCAGCTGACATTCCCATAATGATGATCTTATCTTCGCGAACATTCCATTCATCAGCATTATCTCTAACTAATTTTACACTTTGGGCTAATTGTTCCAAGGCTACAGGATATCTAACTTGGCAAGTATAGTTTAATACAAATGCATTATATCCCATAGTTATTAATTTCAAAGCAACTGGATCGGCTTCTCGATCTGAAACAAAATGATAACCCCCACCGGGACAAATGATAATTGTAGCGTGCTTATCTTGTACTCCCCAGTCATTTTTCTTTTCAATTGTATATCCCATTAATTCAGCTGTATGACCTGCAACTGTGATCTTTTCTGTTATTTTTTGCATAATAAAATCCTCCTTAAAACAAAAAGCCACCTTAGTGATAATATGCCTAAGATAGCTAATAAACCTTATATTCTAAACTGTCAAAAATGTGGCTAAAATTGCTACTGCTACCAATCCAAAAAGAACTGAAAGTCCCATGGAACGTGAGCGATAAGCCACAACAATAACGATTATTGCTGCTAGTAACTTAGCCATATATTCTAAACCTACAAATGTATAGGTCTTTGTATTAACAAAAAGGTCTCTGACTACGAGTGCCGTAAACAAAGATACTGGCACGTATTTCATCCATTCATTAAACCATTCTGGAATCTTACGAGTTGAGAAGAATTTCAATGGTAAAAATCGAGGAATGAAAGCCGCAATCATCGAACAGATAATAAGTATAAAATGGTCCATTGACGAATATTGCATCATTTTTCTCCTGACTTACTAATAACTTTCCGACTTGCCTTTGGCTTGATCTTCTTCAACCAGAAATTGCCCTTGGCTTCACCTTTTTTAACGATATTATGTTCAATCATAAAACCGATAAAGGAAGCTAACAATGTAGCTACTATTAGTCCCATTGTGCTCTTCAAAGTAACTAACGCAACAATTGCAATTACCCCTGAAATAAAACTAACTAAAATTGTTAGTTTGTTGCGAATTTGCATAACAATCATATAAATAAACATTGCAGTTAAAGCAAAGTCGACAATATCTAGATAATCTTCCATTGGTATTAAATTACCAACTAAACTCCCAATAAAATTAGCTACAGACCAAAATAGTAAGGACCAGTGTTCTACAGCTAAGGCATCTTTAGGCGTCCAGCTCTTATCAGTTGCGAATTTTAAGTAGTTTACAGCATAATTTTCATCATTCAATGAAACAGCAAAGAAATATAAAAACTTCTTGCTTGTTCCTTTAATATATTGTGACAAACTTGAACCCAACAACGCATAACGTAACTCTAGGAAAAATAGCATAATAACTATCGTTTGCATTGGGGTATTCGTAGTTAACATAGAAGCTATCAAGAACTGAGCTCCACCTGAGAATACTAATACAGATACCAATAAAGTTAATAGCGGGTTAAAACCGGCAGCATGTAATAAAATTCCGCATGCCAAACCGATTGGCACATAACTTAGGCATAATGGTAGAGACACCTTGAATACTTCTACCCAACGTGCTTCTGTTTTTTCCACGAATAAGCCTCCATTTTAAGAATAAAGTCCTCACAATCCAATTATAACACATGATTATTTAAACTTTAAAATAAAAATTAATATCAGATTTATTTGATTATCTGCATTTTACTATAGCTAATAATAATTTTTCCCTTAGCGTCTTGATAAGTAATTGATTTATTATACTCATCGTCAAAAATTATCATCGCTGAATTATGTAATTGTTTATCGACTACGCCTGTAAAAGTATGACGATGAAACTTAAATTCAACGTGTGTACCTTTAACGAATTTTTTACCAATTTCACTAACTTCTATATTTTTGTCTTCGTTAGTAGCTTTTGCCATTTTAATCACTTCCTATTTTCATTATACCCCTTTTTTAGAATTTGAAAAATGTGGTAACATTGAGTCAAATATATTAATTAAGGATGTGAAATCATGAAACTTATTTCATGGAATATCGATTCTTTGAATGCTGCTTTAACTAGTGATTCTGCTCGTGCTAAACAATCACGTGAAGTCTTAGCAACTATTATTGATGAAAATCCAGATATAATAGCAATTCAAGAAACAAAATTATCAGCTACAGGTCCAACTAAAAAACATCAAACTATTTTAGCTGAACAATTTCCAGATTATGAAATTGCTTGGAGAAGTTCTCAAGAACCAGCTCGTAAAGGTTATGCCGGTACTATGTTTCTCTACAAAAACAATTTAAATCCTACTATCAGCTATCCTGAAATTGATGCACCTGAGCCAATGGATTCTGAAGGTAGAATTATCACACTTGAATTTGATAATTTTTACGTTACTCAAGTATATACTCCTAATGCTGGTGATGGTTTGAGACGTTTAGCTGAACGTCAGGTTTGGGATGAAAAGTACGCTGACTACCTAGTTTCATTGGATCAAAATAAACCTCTTCTTTCTAGCGGTGATTTCAATGTTGCTCATAAGGAAATCGACTTAGCTCATCCTGGTAATAATCATCATTCTGCTGGCTTTACTGATGAAGAAAGAGCTGGCTTTACTAACTTGCTTAATAAGGGCTTTACAGATACCTTCCGCTATGTTCATGGCGATGTTAAGGATGTTTACTCTTGGTGGGCTCAAAGAAGTCGTACAAGCAAGATTAATAACTCTGGTTGGAGAATTGATTATTGGCTAGCAAGTAATCGTATTGCTGATAAAATTGTTCGTTCTGAAATGTTGGATTCTGGTGAACGTCGTGATCATACTCCAATAGTATTAGAAATTAATATCTAGACGAAAAAAGAGAGATTTTCGAATTTTGAAAATCTCTCTTTTCTATTCTAATCTTCAATACTTGTTGGTTCTTCTGAATAACTTACCTTTCCACTTGTACGTAAGTAACTCATAGAAATCCATAATAGCAATAAGCTTGCTATGATAAAGATTAATTGAACTGTTAATGAAATTGTCATTTGGCTGCTTCCTAAACCACTGGATAATGATTCACGGAATCCGTAAACAGAGTAAGTCATTGGTAAGTATGGGTTAATTGCTTGGAAGAAACCATTCATACCCTTAGTAATTTGAATTGGGAAGGAACCACCACAGGCACCTAACTGAATTACTAAGAAAATCATACCAATGAATCGTCCAGGGTTACTGAACAACATCGCTAATACCATAATTATGAACATTGCCGCCAGTGAGAAGGAAATAGCGTTCATGAATGTAGCAAATGGATGGTCTGGATGTAATCCAGCTAACATCATCAATCCTACTTCAACAATAGCATTTCCTACCGCTACAACAGCACCGATACTTACTTTACTGAAAAACCATTCTGTTGCAGAACCATCAGGTGTTGATAGTCGACGAATTGGGTAAACTAAGTTAAATACCAATGCACCAACATATAAAGCAACTGATAACATATATGGAGCTAATGCATAACCATAGTTAGGAACATAGGAGTAGTTCTTATGTTTCAATGTTGTAGGTGCAGCGAACATATTAGCATTTGCACTATTCAAGTTTTGACTATTAACTTCCTTAGCACCAGCACTTAAGCTCTTAGCTAAAGTTCCGTTACCTTCACTAATTTTGTTTGCACCATCAATTAATTGACCGGAGTTAGCAGCTAATTGTTGAGTACCACTTGCTAATTGGTTTACACCATTTGTCAATGTTGGTACTTGAGCGTTAAGTTGTCCGAGACCACCAGCTAATTGGTTACCACCGTTTGCTAATTGATTTACACCACTTGTTAATGCTGGAATTTGTGCATTCATTTGGCCTAAGCCACTAGCTAATTGATTACCACCATTTGCTAGTTGATTTACACCACTTGTTAATGCTGAAATTTGTGCATTCATTTGACCTATTCCACCAGCTAATTGTGCAGAACCAGATAAAATCTTACCATTATTAGCAACTAATGCTACTGCGCCATTATTCAATTTTGTAACACCTGTTACTAATTCTGGCAATTCATTCTTCAATTCTGATGTTCCTGCATATAATTGGCTTGCACCAGAGTTCAATACACCATTTTGATCAGTCAATTGATTTGCACCATTTAAGGCACTTGTTACACCAGCAGTATATTTGTTCACACCATCATTCAAATCAGATGAACCTTTAGCTAATGCTTTAGTTGCTTCTTGTAAAGTAGTTACATTCTTTGCTAATTCTTGCAATTTGTCAGCATTACCTTTTAATTCATTAGGATCAATATTAATTCCATTCAATACACTAGCTGCATTAGTTAATTTATCAGACATTGCTGATAAATTAGATAGTTGGCCTTGAAGTCCTGATAGCTTAGCATTTACACCATCCATCTGAGCTTTAATTTGACCCGCTGTTGTACCTGCATCTGAAATTGCATTACCGGCTGCTTGGTTTTGTTGTAGAGCTGCTTGTAATTTTTGCTTATCAGCATCTGTTAAGTTGCTAGAACCTAAAACAGCTTGAATATTTGCAGATGAACCTTGAACACTACTTCCAGCAGTCTTCAAATCACTACCTAATTTATTAGATAATTCTGTAGATGAACTTTGAACAGCAGCTAATTCATCCTTCATTCCACCCATACTACTTTGTAGAGTTGTTATAGCTTGCATTGCTGGTTGTAATTGTTGCTTTACAACTTGTAATTGTTGTAAACCATTAATCAATTGTGTAGTATCTCCACTATTAAATTGGCTGACATTAATTTTAGCAACTTCATCAGCTAATGCTTTATTACCAGCAGCAACTTGTGCTGCACCATCTTTCAATGCTTTAGAATTACCGTTAAGTTCAGTCAAGCCTTGTTGAAGTTGAGATACCCCTGCTGTATACTTATTAACTCCATCATTTAGTTGCTTACTACCGTCATTTAATTTAGTAGCACCAGCGCTCAAACTATCAGCACTACCAGCAACTTTATCATGTAAAGTATCAACACCAAATACTAATTGGTTTACACCATTAATATATTTACCTAAGCCATCGTTTAAATCATTAGAACCTGTTGCTAATTGATTTACACCTAAAGCTAATGTTCCTGTCTTACCTTGTAATGTATTCAATCCAGATGATAAAGTCTTAGAACCTGTTGCTAATTGATTTACACCTGAAGCAAGTGTTCCAGTTTTACTTTGCAATTGGTTTAATCCATCTGCCAACACACTAGCACCAGTTGTTAACTTCAACACACCGGCACTCAATGGAGCAACACCGTTCTTAAGTTGGATAACACCATCGTTAACTTGATCAACACCTGCTGTATAAACCTTCAAACCATCAGACAATGTATATGCACCATCTGAAAGTTGTGTAGCACCTTTAGCAGCTTTGTTGAAACCTTTACCAACTTTCTTCACTGTGTCAAACATTGTTGTGGCATAAGCTTCGGAAACAGAATCACGAACAGAAGAATTTACTTGCTTAGCTCCTTCTTCTCCGATAACTTTACCAATATAGTTCAACGCATCATTAGTGTTATATGTTAATTGCATCTTCTTAGGATGCTTGTCTAACACAGTCGTAGCATTTTTAGAGAAGTTCTTAGGAATTGTAATTACCATATAGTACTTCTTATGGCTTAATCCATATTTAGCTTCTTTTGCGTTAACAAAATGCCAACCTAAATCTTTATTCTCTCTTAATTCTTTTTCTAAGTCTTCACCGACTTTAAATGTCTTTCCTTGATACTTAACTGGCTTATCGTTATTTACCACTGCGACAGGTAAATACTTAGTATTGCCGTAAGGATCCCATACTGATTTTAAGAAGAATAAACTATATAGGAAGGGAATAATCATAATAGCAATAATTGTTGCCGTTAAAATCTTATGTTTACGAATGTTATTAAATTCTTCAGCTACCATTTTCAAAGTAGCATACCCCCTCTTTCTCAATTTATATTCTAACGTTATATAATATACACTTTATGTTACCACTTAGACAACAAACAGATAACGCCATTTGTCGCATTCTAAGCATTATTAATTCGCAATAATAGAGAAAGATTGCTATTTTAATAGACATTTGAAGATGTTATGATTATTCGTCAGTTTTAGTTATTTCCTGGTCATCTGTTGTCTCATTTGTTGAAATTTCTGACTCTCCTAATTCTTCTGTTTGTTCATCTTGTTTTTCTTCACTATCCATATCATCATCTGTTTCAACAGGTGATATTGGTTCAGTTAATTTTGAACCGCAATTTTCACAAAAAGTTGCTTCTTCTTCATTTGAGTGTCCGCAATTTTGACATTTATTTATTCCTTCATCTGCTACCTGTTCTGATAGTTTTGAACCACAATTCTCACAAAAGATTGCATCTTCCTTATTTGAGTATCCACAATTCTGACATTTATTAGACATTTCTTCTAATGACTTTTTTTCTATTTTATTACCGCAATTCTCACAGAAAGTCGCATCTTCTCCGTTTAAATATCCACAGTTTTGACACTTGTTTGTCCCATCAATTACTGATTCAGGTAATTTTGTCCCGCAATTTCCACAAAAAGTTGCTTCCTCTTCATTTGAATATCCACAATTTCGACATTTCTTTATTTTTCCCGTTACTACTACTTCGGGTAATTTAGCACCACAATTCTCACAGAAAACAGCTTCCTTTGAATTTTTTGTGCCACAATTTTGACATATTTTCATAAAAATTCTCCTTCCCTGATATCTTTTCTCTAAACCAAAATAGAGAAACCAAGGACATCAACCTGTGATTTCTCTATCTTGTCTTAAATTATTGATATCTATTCATTACATAGTTATTTGCTTTTTCATTTTCAAATTCTGTCGGATATCGACTAACAACATATCCTTCTTCATCGCATAAATCATAATCACCATCAATATAGTAATTACAGTCTTGAGAGCCATATTTAAAGTAAATATGTACATATTTATCACTACTCTTAGTAGCTGGGATTAATTTTGCACCATCTATAGAATCTTTTAACTCTTCCCAACTTTGTTCATCTGCATTTTGATAACTATAACGTTCACTTAATGCCCACAACAAACATTGGGGAACTGTCATGTTGGCTAAATCAACATCTTCTTGATCTCTTTTTTGATTAAATGTTTCTATAATAGGTTCCGAATCTCTTCTCGCAACAGTAGAACTTGAACTTTCAATTGAATTTGACATAGAACTTGAAATACTTTCTTCATGTGATGAGCTTGAACTACTTTTTTTAACAGATTCTTTTTTCTCTACTTTCACATTACTACTGCTAGAGCTTGATTTATGCTGCTGAATATAAGGCATTCCAAATACCCCAACAATTACACCAGCTAATATAACAATAATTATTATTGTAATAATTGATCCACTTTTTTTCATAAAACATCACACCTTACTCGGACATAGTAGTACTGTAAGTCAAATACTGACCTTGGTTTACTACTTCTACTTCATCACTACTACCTAGAGGTCTAAATGCAAAAACAAATTCTGGACTTCCCAACATAATACCACCATTATCATCTCTAACTTTGTCTATTAACCATTGTCTTCCATCAATCATAATTGTTTCTGTATCAGGAGCAATAGTAAAAGTGGGGGAAAACATTTGAGGATATTCTGCGCTTTCTCTATCTATCGCATAATAAGTTTTTCCGGCATAAGCTTGCAACTCTGGAAATTTTACATTGGATTGATAACTAGAAACACTGCTTGCAGATTCACTAGAACTTTCACTACTTGGCTCACTTTCCACACTACTGCTTGTTTCAGTAGTAGATGACTTAGACTTACTAATTTCTTTCTTCTTTTTTGTTTTCTTTGATTCTTTTTCTACTTTCTTAGATACCTTTTCAGTTGTATTTTCCTTATTTTTACTGATTAAGTTTGGGGTACCTACTTTCCAAACAACCAAAGAAGCGATTATAACTATTACAAAAATTATCAAAATTGATCCACTTTTTTTCATAAAAACATCACCTCTTACTCAGGCATAGTAGTACTGTAAGTTAAATATTGGCCTTGGTTTACTACTTCTACTTCATCACTACTACCTAGAGGTCTAAATTCAAAACTAAGAGTGGTTCCCATGCTATGTCCTGTTTCTCCAACCAATGCAATAAAACCACTATCACCTAAAACAACACTTTTTATTAATTCATGCTTTCCATCAAAAACAAGTGTCTCTGTATCAGAAGTAATAGTAAAAGTAGTTGGAAAACTAATATCTGTATCTACCGCATAATAAGTTTTTCCAGCATAATTCTGTAATGCTGGATATTTTACACTAGGTTGAACACTACTTGTAGATTCACTAGAACTTTCACTACTTGACTCACTTTCCACACTACTGCTTGTTTCAGTACTAGAAGATGATTTAGACTCACTAGTTTCCTTCTTTTTTATTTTCTTTGATTCTTTCTTTACTTTTTTAGATACCTTTTCAGTCGAAATTTCTTTATTTTTACTGTTTAAACTAGGTATACCTACCTTCCAAACAACCAAAGAAGCAATTATAACTATTACAATAATCATCAAAATTGAGTTACTTTTTTTCATACTCAACTACTCCTCTAATTTTTATTGTTTATAGGGTCATCAATTAACATTAAGTAGATAAATGTATATAGCAATATTGGAGGTATAACAAAAGTAAGTATCATCCACATAGCAATATTCTGAACATTTAGATATCGCATCCTGCGAACTACTGCAGAAAGCTCAGCAATCAACATTATCACGCCTAAAGCCATAAGTGCAACCAATATAATAAAACTCCCTATAACATCCAAACCAGGAACATTACTAAAAAGCGCTCCTATTATTAATAGCAAAACATACATGCCCAAGCCAATAACCGTCATACCAAGTAACAACCACCAGTATACTGACTTTCTAGATTCTACACCTTTGAAATCATTCCAATGTACCAATGCATACTTGACACTACCTACAAATCCTAATTCTTGATCCGTCAAATTGCCATATTCTTCTTTAGTTTGTTCATAGTAATCCTGAATTTGATTAAATGGATTACCATTATTAGAACCAGTTCTTCCCTGCACAACTGTAGTTCTTGATACTGTCCTATTAGATGAACCTACACTACTACCACAATTAGAACAGAATTTTACTCCATCTCGTAACTGGCTTCCACAATTTGTACAAAACTTCTTTTTCTCCGCTTGATTTGTAGTTGTTTCTGAGGTATTTGTTGAAACTACACTATTACCACAATTAGGACAGAATTTTGCCCCTTCGTTTAATTGATTTCCACAATTTGTACAGAATTTCTTTTCCATGATTATCCTCCCCTACTGATCTTTAATCAGCTACTATTGTTCTTAAAGGTATAAAAGTTACTATCGAACTATCTACCCCAATCTTCTTATCCAAACCTATATCCCTAGCTAGAAAATAATACACAACATAAATCATAAATAAACTCAATAGTCCCATAGTAACCATCTCCTTTTCTTAATTATAAATATAATTTTACAATAAATAATTTATGTATTATTGTATAATATTATCATCTTTCAATTCGTTAACCATGCGACGAATTGTATAAACACTGTACCCTGTTTGAACCGCTAAATCCTTAATATCTATATTTCCTTTTTGTTTAGCAATTTCCTTTTTTACTGAGTCTCTAGAGTAAAGGCGCATCGGAAAATTAACTTGCATCCCCCTAAAATTCCTATAAATTTTTTCAACGTCTTTATCATTTAGAATATCGGCTAATTCTTGATAAACTTTATTATATTCGTACATCTCTGATACCCTCCCCTCTATCTCTCTATAATAAAATTTACTCTAATGTTAAAAGCTTATCTATTGACATTGATATGTGTATTTATGATAGTTTTTCTAATAGTTTTGCATGAGAATTGTTAAATTCAATCTTACTTACTATATTATTGCAAAAGACATGGACATTATTTGACTACTAGCGAAAAAAATCCATCTTCCTTTAACTTTTCCAACTTTCAATCTAGTAGACAATCATTAGTTTCAGGTTTTAAAATAATAATAAATTTACAACGAAAGGACCTGATGACAATCGCAACAACTTCCGCCACTAGACAACTTTACATATATCAGCTTTTAGCCTCAGGTGCACATTTATCTAAAAAAGATATCCAACGTAAATTCTCAGTAGATGCTCGCACTGCTCAAAGAGATTTTGCCAGTATCCGTAATTTCATGAGTGAATATTTGAACGAGTATGAATTAGAATATGATACCAAAGATCATACTTATTACCTAAAAAGCAATCGTTTAGGATTAAGTAAGTCGCAGTGCTTGGTCTTAATCAAGGTTTTATTAGCTAGTCGAAGTTTATCACGCAAGGAATTAGATCCTCTAATTGACTCCTTACTTGCTTTACTTACCAAACAAGATCAAAAAGACATCAAGCCAATCATCCAAAGTGAACTTGATAGTTACGTAGAACTACGAAATCTCAAGGACAAGCAACTCCTGGCTGCAATTTATACTTTTTCCAAGATAATCTTACAGCGAGAAACTATTACAATTGAATACACTACCCAAAGACATAAGTTTGTAACGCGAACCATCGCCCCAATAGCTTTGACCTTTTCAGACTACTATTTCTATGTCGTTTCTTATAACCACCAATTTAAAAAGAACACCATCTATCGCCTAGATCGGATTTTAAATTGGAAATATGCTGCTCATAAGATTCCTTTAAATGAACGACTACCTTTTGATTTAGGTGATGAAAAGAAAAAATTTCAACTTATGTATCCTGGTAAAATGATTACCATTCAATTTGAATACACCGGAATTGTTGAAGCTGCTTTGGATAAATTTCCTATCTCACGAACTATTAAGAAAATTGATGATCATACATTTTTACTCGAAGTGACCACCTACGATACTGGAGCATTAATGTGGTTTTTAAGTCAAAAAGATATGGTTACTATCGTCAACCCACCTGAATTCCGTCAACAAATGAAAGATACTCTCCAAGCAATGCTTTCTAATTACGAAGACTAAGTTAATTAAAACGTTGCAATAATAATAAAAATCACTGAAGATTATGTTCCCTTAAACGTTAATCTTCAGTGATTTTTTCTCTTCTCTTTAATTATTACACAACAAAAAAACCACCCTCAAAACGAGAGTGGTTTATATCATAAAGAAAATCTATCTTAAAGTTTTTCTTTGTTTACAATGTTCAACTTGTCATCCAAGTCGTAAACAACTGGTTGACCTGTTGCCATTTCAACGTTCATGATGTCTTCATCAGAGATTTGTTCGATGTACTTAGTTAAAGCACGTAATGAGTTACCGTGTGCAGCAACGATTACGTTCTTACCAGCCAATAAGTCTGGTGCAATGTGATCTTCCCAGAAAGGAATTACACGTTCCAAAGTAACTTTCAAGTTTTCGCCACCAGGAATGATGCGTGGGTCTAAGTCAGCATAACGACGATCGTTTGCTGCAGAGCCTTCATCATCTGCACTCAATAATGGAGGTAATACATCGTAAGAACGACGCCAGATGTGAACTTGTTCGTCACCATACTTTTCAGCAGCTGCTGCTTTGTTCTTACCTTGTAATGCACCGTAGTGACGTTCGTTTAAACGCCATGTCTTCATTTCTGGAATCCATAATTGGCCAGATTCTTCCAAAGCAAAGTGTAAAGTCTTGATAGCACGAGTTAAAACAGATGTGTAAGCTTGGTCAAATTCGATACCAGCTTCTTTTAACTTACGACCTGCTTCCTTAGCTTCTTCAACACCTTTTTCACTCAAGTTAACGTCTTCCCAACCTGTGAAAAGGTTCTTTAAGTTCCATTCACTTTGTCCGTGACGGATAAATACTAATTTTGGCATAGTAATGTAAACCTCTTTCTTAAAATAATATTTACAAGCCTAATTTTACACTGAAAATGAAAAAATTGGTAGTTATTTCATGTAAAACTTTACTTAATTTTCTGATTTTAAAGCATTTACTAATGCAGATACTGCTTTTTTGATGTTTTCTGGTGTAGTAGCAAGGTTCACTCGGATATGGCCTTTACCACTTTCACCGAACCAATCACCAAAATCAACCGCTAATTTAGCTTGTTTCTTAACTAGCTTTTCAACTTTATCAGCTGGAACAAGTGCTGATAAATCAATCCACATGAGATATGTTCCTTCTAGATCACTAACTTTAATTTCAGGGAATGCTTTAGTTAATTCATCGCGCACATAAACGAAGTTATCTCTAATTACTTCGATCATATTGTCTAACCATTCTGCACCTTCACGATATGCGGCTTTTGCAGCTACACGACCTAATAGACTTCCTTGAGGAGCGCTTAAACGACCCACTACTTCATCATATAAATCGCGAATTTGAGGATTAGGAATAACTACATGACTGTTTAATAGTGATGCCATATTAAATGTCTTAGAAGGTGCATCTACCATTACTAAGTTATCGCGGTAGAAACCATCTTTAATTGATAACATAGATGTGAATTTCTTATCCCCAATAATTAAGTCATGGTGGATTTCATCAGCAACAACTCTTACTTTTTCATCGTGGCAGATTGCTAGTAATTTTTCCAATTCATCTTCAGACCAAACTCTACCAACTGGATTATGTGGACTGCAGAAAATTAGTAACTTAACATTGTTTTCTTGCATCTTCTTTTGGATATCTCCGTAATCCATTTCGTAATGTCCATCATGATTTACCAATTCAGAAATTACTAATTTGCGATTGTTGTTTTCAATTACTCGCATGAATGGATAATATACAGGTTGTAAAACCATGATTGCTTCACCTGGAACTGTTAAGGTTTCAATCAAAGTACTTAATGATTGCACTACCCCTGTACCAAATCTCATCCAATCCTTATGTAATTCAATTCCATAACGTTCCTTTTGCCAATTAAAGTATGCTTCATAATAGCTATCTGGCACTAAAGAATACCCAAAAGCACCGTGTTCAACACGTTCAACCAATGCTTTTCGTGCTGCTTCAGGAACCTTAAATTCTGTATCTGCTACCCATAAAGGTAAAAGATCAGTTTCACCGAATTGAGATTCTAAGCCATCCCATTTAGATGAGTTAGTGTTACGACGTTCAACTGCGTATTTCTTGATAAATTCTTCTTTTTCCATCTATTTTACCTTCTCTCTGAATTTCTTTAGTCTTTCTCTGCGAATATGGTCGCTTTTAACCCCTAAAATATCCAAAAGGAATGTAAATACTGGGATACCAACAATTAATCCCCACATTCCAAATAAATGTTCAGACACATATAGTACAACAAATGTGTAGAAAATTGGTAATTCTGTTCTGCTTGACATTAACTTAGGATTTAACACATATGCTTCTAAGGCGTGAACCACGCAAAGCATAATAATGATGTAAATAATATACTTTACCCCACCAACAGTGTAACCAATTAACATCATCGGAATTGCTGAAATGATAACACCAGCAACTGGAATCATACTCATGAAGAATATTAATAACGCTAAACTGAACAATTGAGGCATCTTCATACATGCTAAAATCGTTGTTGTAATTGCTGTATTAATTAAAGCAATAATAAATTGAGTTTCTAATACAACCCCAAAACTGTTAACAAAAATCTTAGCAAAGTAGTAAACGTCATTAAAGAACCATGAATATGGACCCTTTAAAAATGATTTTGAAAACTTAAACAAATCATCTTTATCAATTGTAAAGAAAAAGCTTAGTAATAACGCCATAATAAACGTCATTCCCATCGTTCCAATATTCGCCAAATACTTAACGATAATTGACATACCACCACGCATTTGCTTCATAATATCGGATTGACTAATATACTGTGTGACCATATTAATCACATCATTTGTTCCCTTAGGTGGATGATTGTAGAACTTAACAATGTAATTTACCAAATTTTCCGTTTGTGTAACTAATTTTGGTAGGTAGATAGTTATTGCTAAGTAAATACCACCTATCATCAACAAATAAACAATGATGACAATTAATTTAGAAGGAATATCTATTTTCTTTCTAATTGCATCATTTAAACTAATAACTAGAAACGAAAAAATAAAGGTTAGTAAGATTAAACTCATCATACTTCGAACTAGATACAGCACTCCTACTAAAAATAGTAAAACTGTAAATCGCCTTAACCGTTCGTTTCCTAAAAAACGTTGCCACAGTGTCAAAAACATCACTTCCCTAGCATAATACCTTTATTTTACAATTTTAGTTCAATAATGTCTTTAATTTTCCCCTAATTTTACCTATAATCGATAAAGTATGTTTTTTAGGTGGTGAAATTTTGCAAACAAGAACACATTTAAAAGGAGTTATTTATGCTAGTTTAGCTGGTATTTTCTGGGGAATGGCTGGAATTGCCTCTGAGTATCTATTTCAGGATCAACACGTTTCAGTTTATTGGATGATGGGTGTAAAAATGAGCCTATCAGCCTTAACTTTACTGGGATTAGCTTACTATCTTGATGGTAATAAAATTTTTCTGGTCTTTAAAAGTTTTAAGGATATTTTGGGAATTGTCTTATTCTCCATTTTAGGTTTGGCAGGAGTTCAGTTTACTTATTCAATGACTGTTAATTATAGTAATGCAACTGTCGCAACCATCATTCAAACTTTAGGGATTCTTCCTGTTATCTTTTATTCAGCTATTATTTTTAAACAATTACCTGGTAGAAAACAATGGATTGCGACTATTACTGCCCTTATTGGTGCTTGGTTATTGGTTACCAAAGGTTCTTTTAACCAACTTGCGATCTCAAAAGAGGCAATCATTTGGGGAATTTTTCTGATGCTAACTCAGGCTGGAAATTCTGTTTTGCCAGTTGATCTTTTACGTCGACATAACCCTACTACTATTAGCGCTTGGGCGATGCTAGTTGGTGGTATTGTCTTTGAATTTATTCATCCAGTATGGAAGTCTGTTCCTAAATTTACGCCTGCAGTTACTTTAAATATGCTTTTCTTGATTTTTATCGGAACTGCTTTATCTTACTATCTTTTTGTAAAAAGTCTGCATCTAATTAGTGCTACTGAAGCAACTTTATTAGACACTTTCGAGCCTTTAACTGCTGCTTTACTAGATTTTCTTATCTTTAAAATGCAGTTTAACTGGGCTGAAGTCTTGGGTAGTTTGCTAGTTATTAGTACTGTCTTTATCCTGGCTGTTGGATCAGAAGAAAATAAAAACAGCGATCCTCAAAAAGAACCGCTGAAATAACCATCTCCTGCCGGTAACTAGCTTTCAGAAACTAATCTTCTAACCAATTAAGCAGACATTCAATAGCCTTTTTAATGCGCTTATTAGGTGTGAAGTGTTATACTATACATGAATGCAAATGATGATGGAAATGCATAGTGGCTTAAGCAACCACAATATTGTATTGACGTCGTAAATCTGGGCGGTTCAAATACCGCTCTTTTTTATTTTTCATATCAAAAAAACGTTGGCACATACCAACGCTTTCATTAACCTTTTCATCCTTAGATTTCTAGTAACTTTTCTACTTTTTCTAACAAATAATCCGGTTCTTCATTTTTCAATAATTCAATATCATAAGTATCCCAAGCACAGCCACATGTTTTAACTTCAGCAGCTTTACCCATTTGTAAATCATACTTAGCATCGCCAATCATAACTGTCTTTGTCTTATCTAGATCATGTCTATCAGCAAGTATATTTATACCATCTGGAGCTGGCTTGTAGTTTTCTACTTGATCAGATCCAATTGTGTCTGTAAACAAATCTGCTATCCCAAAATTTTCCAAATTTCGATTTAAGGAAACTGAGTTCTTGCTTGATACTACAAATAAACGTTTTCCATCCTCAACTAATTGCATCAAAGTTTCTTTCATACCTGGGAAAAGTTGTGTAATTTTAAGCTCTAGCTCACTGTAGTATTGTCTAAATATAGCAAAAACTTCTTCCCATTCAGTATCGTTTAACTCACGATTAGATATTTTAGGGAAGAATGTTTCAATTGGAACACCCATATAATATCTGACTGATTCTGCAGTTGGCTTCTCCAATCCATAATCAACAAAAGCTTTTTGAACTGCGATAATTCCAGTTTCACCAGAATCAGCAATTGTACCGTCAAAGTCAAATAAATAATTTTCTAACATAACTCACCTCAAGAAAAAAGCCAGTAATAATACTGACTTTTTGTTTATTATAATCTTAACGAAAGATCTATTTTAGTTCAAATTAATTTTTATCGTTAGAATATGTGTATTTAATGTGGTAGGAACGCTTTGCTCCACGTGGTAATACAATATCTCCAAATGTTTCTTGATTAATTGCATCTGGTAAAGTTTGAGCTTCTAAAGCTACCCCTTCTTGTTTCTTAGCAGGGCGTCCATTATCACGTTTGAAATGAACATCTGGCAAATCATCATTCATTGTATACATGATCAAACTGTTACGGTCTGAATCAATTGTTACTGTATTTCCAGATTGAGTATCACGTAAAACAGCGATTGGTTCCACAGCCTTACCTGGTCCATTTACAACAAATGCATCATCAAAGCCACCTTTTTCATTTTGTTGGATAGCTTCGTATAAGTTAGCACCTTTAGTAAAATCATAAGCTGTACCTTCGCCATGACGAATGCGACCTGTTGGAATTAGGTTTTCATCTAATTCTAGATATCCATCACTATTGATTTTAAGCTCATGACTAGCCAAGTCAGAACGATTACTCAAGTTAAAGTAAACGTGGTTAGTTGGGTTAAATAGTGTATCTACCTTATCGTCTCCAAGTGCATTAAAGGAAATTGTTACGTTATTACTATTGTCTAAAGTATAGATAACAGTTACCAAGATATCTCCTGGGAATCCATCAACTGCACTTAAAACTTGTTTTTGGAAAATTATACTAATGCTGTTACGGTTAGCAGAAGTTGTAAAGCTCCAGTTATAAGTATTAAATCCATGAGGACCACCGTGTAAAGTATTACCGTTTTCATTTTGTGGTAAAGTCACTTGTTCCCCATTAATTTCGCACTTACCATTCTTAATTCGACCTGCAACACGACCAATTACTTGATTAGTGCATAAACCATTGCTGTAGTATTCAGCTACTGTGTTATAGTTTAAAATCAAGTTTTGTTTTGTACCGTCTGCAGCTGGTACTAAGAATTCGTGCCATAAAGCTCCCATTGTCAAACATGAGATTGCTACTCCATTATCGTTTGTCAATGTAATTTTGTTTACCTTTTCACCGTTCAGTTCACCAAAACGTTCTGCTGAGATGTCCATCAAAATCTTCCTCCAATTATTTCAATTTATATAATCATTGTACACTAATTCACGACTATTTTGTAGACCGTTTTCAAAACCCGTTCTAATAAAAAAGAAGAATAGAATTCCATCCACCCTTCTCGGTAACTCTAGAATAATGCGTCTTCTTGTTTCTTTCGCAGTTCTTTAAAAGTTTCAACCATGATTAAAGTATCTTCAACTAATTTATCCAGTCTAAAGTTAATATCAGCATTGATGATTTCTTGTCTGAACAAATCTTGTCCTTCAATAAAGACAATTTCTGGTAAAACTTGTGCCTTCATATATGACAAAATTGGCTTAAGTTGCATCTCAGCTACTAGATAATGCTTAGCAGAACCAGCAGTAACCACAATTGAAACCACTTTGTCACGTAAGGCTTTTTCCGGCAGTAAGTCAAAAATATTTTTCACTGATCCAGGAATTGAAGCTTGGAAAATCGGTGTTCCAATTATTAAGGCATCTGCTTCCATAATCTTAGTAGTAACCTCTAAAGTATCTCCTTGATATTCAGTATAATTACGTCCATCGCTAAATTGAATATCCTTTTCACCCAAATCTATCAAGTCAAATTCAATCTCTGGAAAATCCTTATTCATCTTTTCTGCTACATATTTCATAGCAGTTAGAGTCTTTTTCCCAATTACAGCTCCGGAAATTGCTACAACTTTCATGTTACTTCCCCTTTGTATACTTTTTAACTTCTGGTAAAATCTTTGTTCCAATAATTTCGATATTCTTCATAACTTTTTCAAACGGCATTCCACCAAAATCAATTTGTGCTAAATATCTTTGATGTCCTAGTTCTTCGTATTGATAAATCATTTTTTCGATAATTTGTTGTGGACTTCCCACCAACATTACATCATTCATGTCTGCGCCATTAGCAAATAAACGTTTATGGTAACCTGTACCATTTACCAACTTCATTCCTTGATCTACATAAGGGTAAAGTTCTCTTAAAGCTGTCTTGGTATCATCAGCTGCATAGAAAAATCCTGTTGTCGCTACTGGGAAATCACTTGGATTATAGCTCTTCATCTTCAAACTTTGACGATAAGCATCAATTGAACGCTTGAAGATTGGTAATGGACCACCTAATAAAGTGATTGTCATTGGTACACCTTGTAAGCCCGCTTTAATTGCACTTTCAGCTGGTCCACCTACTGCACGCCAAATTGGTAGCTTATCATTCAATGGTCTTGGTAAAACTTCTGCGTCTTTTAATGGTGCTCGGAAATTACCTTCCCAGTTAACGCGATGATTTTCGTTAATTTTAAGTAGTAATTCAAACTTTTCTTCAAATAATTCTTCATAGTCATTCACGTTGTAGCCTAATAAATCGAATAAACCTAAACGTGAAGCACGTCCGCCAATAATTTCAGCACGTCCATTAGATAATAAATCTAATGTCGCAAAATTTTCATAAATTCTAACAGGATCAGATGTTGAAACAATTGTTGCAGATGAACCAATCTTGATTTTTTCAGTAGCTTGGGCAACAGCTCCTAAAATAACAGCATGAGCTTGTCCAACAAAGTATTTTTGGTGACTTTCACCTACACTGAAGAAATCTAATCCTGCTTCTTCAGCTAATTTTGCTTCAGCAACAATTTGATCAATTCTTTCTTTAGCTGAAACACGTTTGCCTGTAAGAGCATTAGGCATGTGATCCCCTAGTGAATATAAGCCAAATTCTAATCCATTTTCTTTATTTATACGATAATCTTCCATTGCCATTGCTAAAACCTCTTTTCTATCTCACTTACTTTATGTAAGTTATTCTACTAGAATTTTTGGTTTTGTGAAGAGGTTTCATTTTAATAACTAGGTAACTTAAAGTATACTTTTAGATGGATACTGAGATATTGCGAGGTACATTTATGAAGATTGATCCACAATTTTGTCGTGTTGATGATGGTTTGGATACTATTTTGGGTAAATGGAAAATACCAATCATCTTATATCTACTAAAAAATCAGACTATGCGTTTCTCAGATTTACAAAAAGTTCTTCCTGAAATTTCAAAGAAAATGTTATCCAAGAATCTCAAAGAACTTGAAGAAGATGATTTAATCACTAGAACAGTCTACCCTACTGTCCCACCTAAAGTTGAATATAGTCTTACTGAACATGGAAAAGAACTTGAAGATATCATTGATAGTCTTCACAAATGGGGCTTACGTCATCAACAGCACTTATCAAAAAAAGCTTGAAACTCGTTTTTAGAGTTCCAAGCTTTCTTTATTTTAGTCGTTATATCCTTGTGGATGAGTTGTATGCCATTTCCAAGCAGTTTCGATAATCTTGTGAATATCATCGAATTCTGGTTTCCATCCTAGAACTTTGCGTGCTTTTTCTGAAGCAGCAATCAATGTATCTGGATCTCCACCACGACGAGCTGCGATTTCAGCTGGAATTTCTTTACCAGTTACTTCACGAGCAGCCTTTACGATTTCCAAGTTAGAGAAACCTGTTGAAGAACCTAAGTTAAAGGCACTTGATTCGTTACCATTACGTAGGTAATCTACTGCTAAAATGTGTGCATCTGCTAAATCAAATGGATGTACATAGTCACGGACATTAGTTCCATCTGGAGTGTTGTAATCATCGCCAAAAATTTGTAACTTTTCACGTTCACCCATTGCTACTTGCAACACGATTGGCAATAAGTGTGTTTCTGGATGATGATCTTCACCAATAGATCCATCTGGCTTTGCACCAGCTACATTGAAGTAACGTAAAGCAACGAACTTAATTCCGTAAGCTTCATCTGCCCAACGCATAATTTTTTCCATCATCAACTTACTTTCACCGTATGGGTTGATTGGAAGTTGTGGATCATCTTCATAGATTGGCATTTTTTCAGGAATGCCATATGTAGCAGCTGTGGATGAGAAGACGATATATTTGATATCAAACTCATTCATAACCTCAAGAAGTTTAACCATACCTGCTGTATTGTTATCAAAATACTTCAAAGGATCTTTCATAGATTCTGCAACTAATGAGAATGCTGCAAAGTGAATTACTGCATCAATATCTGGATTTTCAGTGAAAACTTTACGCATGAAATCCTTATCTGCTAAATCCCCTTGATAAAATTTTGCTTCTTTACGTACCGCAGCCAAATGACCTGTAACCAAGCTATCAACTACGACAACGTCTTTCCCCGCTTCAACTAAGCGATCTACAGTGTGGGAACCGATGTATCCAGCACCACCTAAAACTAATACTGACATATCTTTCCTCCTAAAATTACTTATCTCTTATTTTACCACCTTCTTTTGTTGCTGTGTGTCACCACTTGTCGTTTTTTTACAATTGTGCTTTACTTTATTGTATAAGACTTGTCTTTTATGATAGAAAGTGGGGAGAAAATGGCTGAATTAGTCTATAAAAATATTATCAGTGATTTAAAAGAAAAAATATTTGCTGGTAAGTTTACTGATATGAAACTACCAGATGAACGTTCATTAGCTGAACAATACAATGTTAGTCGTAGTTCGGTCAAACGTGCTCTTAACAAAATGTCCAATGAGGGTATTATTTTCAAAAAACGTGGATCAGGTACTTTTATTAATCCCTTGTACTTAAAAAATGAATCTATTTTTAATTATGAGGAAGGATCTAACTTAGGGATTTCCGATAATTTCAGATTAAAAGGAAAGAAACCTCAAACCAAAATTTTAGATTTCCAAGTAATCAAACCAACTTCAGAGTTACAAAGAGATTTATTCTTATCCCCTGAAGATTTTGTGTATAAGATTATTCGTCTTCGTCTTTTTGAAGATAAACCTTTTATGATTGAAACAGGATATATTCCTATTAAAATCTTACCTAAGCTCAGTCGTACTCAGCTTGAAAGTTCAATCTTTGCTTACATTCAATCCGAACTTAACCAAACTGCCAGCAAGTCATTCATGTCGATTTATGCTGAGCCCTCAACTTCAGAAGATCAAAATTTACTCAAGCTTGAAAAAAATGAACCTGTCAGTGTGATGGAAGGTATCTTCTTTTTAGATAATGGTACTCCGTTTGAATTTTCACAAATGAGACTGCATTTTAAGTATCTTAAATTCAATACATTTATTAATCTAGATTAACTCTCATGCTTTGCACTGAGAGTTTTTTCTTAATATTCTTTAAAATTGGAACGTACCAATCTTAAAAATGGTTGACATTTTATAAAAAAGCGTTATTATTTACTTGTAAAGTTAATTATTAAAGAAAAATAGACTTATTATTAGGAGGATACACTCATGACAGATTATTCATCCCAAGAATATTTAGATAAATTAGATGCTTATTGGCGTGCTGCTAATTACGTTTCAGTTGGTCAATTGTATTTAAAAGATAATCCCTTACTTCGTCGTCCTTTAAAAGCAGAAGACGTTAAAGTTAAGCCAATCGGTCATTGGGGAACTATTGCTGGACAAAACTTCATTTACGCTCATTTAAACCGTGTTATTAACAAATATGACTTAAATATGTTCTATGTTGAAGGTCCTGGTCATGGTGGTCAAGTTATGGTTTCTAATTCATATCTTGATGGTTCTTACTCTGAAATATATCCTGAGATCTCTCAAGATGAACAAGGTATGAAACGTTTATTTAAACGCTTCTCTTTCCCTGGTGGTGTAGCTTCTCATGCTGCTCCAGAAACACCAGGTTCTATTCATGAAGGTGGCGAATTAGGTTACTCTATCTCTCACTCTGTTGGTGCAGTTTTAGATAATCCTGATTTGATTGTTGCTGCAGTTGTCGGTGATGGTGAAGCTGAAACTGGTCCATTAGCTGCTTCATGGCAATCTAATAAATTTATCAACCCTATTCATGATGGTGCTGTCCTACCAATTTTAGATCTTAACGGATTTAAGATTTCTAACCCTACTATCCTTTCTCGTGAAAGTGATGAAACTTTAACTAAGTACTTTGAAGGTATGGGTTGGCATCCAATCTTTGTTGAAGGCGATGATCCTAAGTTGATGCATCCTGCAATGGCTAAAGCAATGGATGAAGCAATTGAAGAAATCAAGGCTATTCAAAAGAATGCTCGTGAAAATAACGATCCTAGTCTTCCAGCATGGCCTGTTATTATCTTCCGTGCTCCTAAAGGTTGGACTGGTCCTAAAGAATGGGATGGCGAACCAATTGAAAAATCATTCCGTGCCCATCAAATTCCAATTCCTGTTGACCAAAATGATATGCAACATGCTGATGCTTTGGTTGACTGGCTTGAAAGTTATAAACCTGAAGAATTATTCGATGAAAATGGTAAGTTGAAAGCTGAAATTGCTGAAATCACACCTAAGGGCGACAAGCGTATGGCTGCTAACCCTCACACAAACCCTGGTAAATTAATCAGAGAAGTTATCAAGCCTGATTTCCGTGATTTCGCCGTTGATACATCTGTTCCAGGTAAAGAAGTTGCTCAAGATATGACTGTTTTAGGTAAATACCTTGAAAAAGTACTTTCTGATAACCGTCATAACTATCGTGTCTTTGGTCCTGACGAAACAATGTCTAACCGTTTGGCACCTATCTTTGACGTAACTAAGCGTCAATGGTTAGCTGAAATTAAGGAACCTAACGATCAATACTTAGCTCCATCAGGTCAAGTTATTGATTCTCAATTATCAGAACACCAAGCTGAAGGTTTCTTAGAAGGATATGTTTTGACTGGTCGTCATGGTTTCTTTGCAAGTTATGAATCATTCTTGCGTGTAGTTGACTCTATGTTGACACAACACTTCAAGTGGTTACGTAAAGCAACTGAACAACCTTGGCGTACATCAATTCCATCATTGAATGTTATTGCTACATCTACTGTATTCCAACAAGATCACAATGGTTACACACACCAAGATCCTGGTATTTTAGGTCACTTGGCTGATAAGAAACCTGAATATATTCGTGAATACTTACCTGCAGATGCTAACTCATTATTGGCTGTCTTCGACAAGACTATTAATGATCGCGATAAGATTAACTTGATTGTTGCTTCTAAGCACCCACGTCAACAATTCTACTCAGCTGCAGAAGCTAAGGAATTAGTTGATAAAGGTTTGAAGATTATTGATTGGGCTTCAACTGATAAGAATGCTGAACCAGACGTAGTTATCGCTGCTGCTGGTACAGAACCAAACTTAGAAGCTTTAGCTGCAATTTCTATCTTGCATGAAAAATTACCTGACTTGAAGATTCGCTTCATCAATGTTGTTGATATCTTGAAGTTACGTAGTCCTAAGGTAGATCCTCGTGGCTTGAGCGATGATGAATTTGATGCTTACTTTACAAAAGGCAAGCCAGTTATCTTTGCTTTCCATGGTTATGAAGGCCTATTGCGTGACATCTTCTACTACCGTCACAATCATAACGTTGCTTTCCACGGCTATCGTGAAAATGGTGATATCACAACTCCATTCGATATGCGTGTGCTAAGCCAAATGGATCGCTTCGATCTTGTAAAATCTGTTGCACTTTCTCTTCCAGATGCTGACAAGTATGGTCAACTTGTTGCTGAAATGGATGCTAAAGTTGCTAAGCATCATCAATACATTCGTGATGAAGGTACTGATTTACCAGAAGTTGAAAACTGGGAATGGAAACCTCTTGATTAATAAATCAATTGAATAATTAAAAAGAGTCGAGATTAATTTCTCGGCTCTTCTTTTGTATTCTATTCAACTTTTGCTCCTAAACTATTCTTAAAATGTTCTAGAGCCCATTCTTGTCCATTATCTGTAAAAGTAGCTACTCCATCTTTTAGAATTGTTAATTGATAATTCAAATTGTAGCCACCAATTGCTGTATGTAAGACACAAATATCGGTACAAACTCCTACTAAATATAGATCTTTAATTCCTCTTTCACGCAAGAAATTATCTAGATTAGTATTTTGAAAGGCAGAGTAGCGATTCTTCGCAAATTGATATACCTTTTCGTCTGCTTGATGTTCTTGATACCATTCATCTAATTTTCCATATAACTTTTGTCCCCAAGTTCCTGCTATATTATGTGGTGGAAATAATTTATGTTCTGGGTGAAATACGTCATTTTCAAAATGTGTATCTGTTGGTAGAATTACATAATCACCATTGCTATAAAAATCTTGAGCTGTTTTAACAATGTAGTCTTCCAACTCTTGAGCCGGCTTACCACAAGTTAAAGCTCCCTTATCATCCACGAAATCATTAGTATAATCAATAATCAACAATGCCTTTGTCATTTATACCACTCTTTTCTTCGACTAGTTGTCTTTTCTACCTACTGTATCACTTTTAAATAATTTAGCAATATTAATTTTATTTTCTTGAATTAATTTTTAAAAACCTTTAAACTAAAGAAAATTACGCTAGAGGTGTGCAATTATGACAACATTTTATATTATCCGTCACGGACAAAGTGAAGCCAATGCTAAGGGAATTCTTCAAGGTAGCCAAATTGACACTCCACTAACTGAACTTGGACGCTCTCAAGCTCAAGTTACACTTTCCAAACTTGGAACTGACAATTTTGACGCTATCTATGCTAGTCCGCTTTTACGAGCTGCTCAAACTGCCACAATCATCGGTGGTAGCGATAAAACTATTACTTTTGACCCTCGCCTAAAAGAATATGATTATGGTACTTGGGATGGCGAGATAGAAGCTAATATTTGGCAAAAATATCCACAATATTTCGATGAGCACCATAATTTACTCCCTAATTCTTGGGTAGATTCCAAAGGTGATACATATTTAGAAGTAAAATCACGTTTAGAATCTTTCTTCGATGAAGTTATCGCTCGACATCCTGATGACTCTATACTAGTTGTTAGCCATGGTTTCACCATCAAATTAATCTTAGATTATATTCTCAATATCGGTAATCTAGTTAATATTAGTGAACCTACAAATGCTGGTATTACTAAGGTTAAAATGACTAAAGATACTAAAACTGTTATTTACTTCAATCGCTAAAAAATAAGGTACCATCTCCTTTTTACTAGGGAATGGTACCTTTATTTTATTAAATTACATTTTAAACTGTTCCTGGGCGTTTCTTCTTTTCAACTTTCTTGCCCATTGCCATGTCGTCACTGTATCCCCATACCCAAGTTACTACAAAACTTACTACTAAAGCTAAAGCACTTGAGATTAAGAATGCATAGAAACTATTTAAATCACTAGGATGTTTCAAGTCAAAGAATGAGGAGAAACCGATTAGAGATCCTGTAAATCCAAACATGGATCCGTGCATTAAACCTGTAACAAAACCACCTACAGCAGATCCGATTAAACCGGAAATAAATACTTTACGATAACGCAAGTTGATACCGTAAATAGCTGGTTCTGTAACCCCACAGAATGCGGAAATTGCTGCAGCGATACCTAAGGACTTCATGTCATTCTTCTTGGACTTGATAGCTACTGCTAAAACAGCTGCACCTTGAGAAACCATTGTTACAGAAATAATAGCGTTCAAAGCACTTTCGCCAGAACCTGCGATTTGTTGAGCAACCAATGGCACAACGCCCCAGTGTAAACCGAAGATAACTAGTAATTGATAGAAACCACCAATTACCAAACCTCCTACCCAACCGGAAGAATGTACTAACCAGTTGATGAAGTCAGCGATACCGTTAGCGACACCTTGAATAATTGGACCTGTAACAACCAAAGTAATTGTTGAAACAACTAATACTGTAATTAATGGATTGAAAATCATTTGTAAGTAGCTAGGGAGAACTTTCTTCAACCAGTCACCTAACTTCTTAGCCATCCATGCAGCTAAAATCATTGAGGAAATGTCATCAACAACTATTCCTAACTCCATTGAATATACAAATCCAGACGAACATGAGCTATCTATGGTATTTACTTTCCATCATTTAAAAGTAGACTACGATAATGGCGAAAAATGGAGTAAAGTTCCCTTTAACTTCATGGAATTAAAATCCTTATTATCTACTTGGCAAACAGAAATGGATAAAGGCCATGGTTGGAACGTATTATTCTGGAACAACCACGATCAACCTTGGGCCTTGAACCGTTTTGGTGATCCTGTAAATTACCGTGAAAAATCAGCTGAAATGCTAGCTACTTCACTTCATTTACTTCGTGGCACCCCTTATATCTATATGGGTGAGGAATTAGGCATGATGGATCCTCATTATAAATCCATTGACGATTATGTTGATGTAGAAGCTTTGAACGGATACCAAATGTTACTTGATAAGGGTGTAGATAAGGATCGTGCTTTTGAGATTGTTGTTTCTAAATCACGTGATAATTCTCGTGTTCCTATGCATTGGGATGATAGTAAATACGCTGGCTTTAGTAATGTAAAACCTTGGCTAATGCCTACTAATCAAGATGAAATTAATGTAGAAAAGGAATTAGCTAGTGGAGAAATCTTTAATCATTATCAAAAATTGATCAATTTAAGAAAAACAGAGCCTCTTATCTATGCTGGACACTTTAAAGAATTATTACCAGATAATAAGCAAGTCTTTGCTTATGAACGTTATCTAGATGATTCTTCTGAAAAATTAGTTGTCTTCAATAACTTCTATGGCACTGAAGTTACAGTTGATTTACCAGCTAAATATCAAGATAAGGAATGCACAACACTTATCGATAATTACCAAAATGAAATTCAAAAGACTGCAAAACAAATTACACTACAACCTTATGAATCTTTAGCAATTAAAATTTAAGCATATAAAAAATAGCATTTATTACGGCATTTCTACCGTGATAAATGCTATTTCTTTACTAAAATTCGTTTATTTTGTGACCAAATTACTAGAATGAAATTAAATCCTAACATCAAAGCTGTGAATAAAAAGACTGCTTGATAACCAAACAAACTAGATACGAATGATCCTAGCAATGGTCCAATTACCCCACCACTAGCTTGGAAAGATTGGTTATAACTAAATATTCTACCAAATGCTGCTGGTGGTACATCTACTGATAAGATAGTCTGTACAGCTGGTAATAAAGCTGCATCCGCAATTCCTATGAAGAAACGTAATACAGCTAGTAGCCATGGCGATGTTACTAAGGACATTGGAATAAATAGTAGTACTTCTACAACTAATCCCGTTATCAATACTTTTTCTGGCCCTATTTCGTCCATCTTGTGTCCTAATTTATTTGCGACTAATAACGTTCCAAAACCTGGAGCTGCCGCAACAATCCCACTAACTAAAGAAATATTACCTTGTCCATGCATCAATCTTTTAACCAACAAACTAATAATTGGTGAGATTGACATCAAAGAAGCGTTAATAATCAAAGTTGTTATAAACATTGAAATTATCAATTTAGTATTTGAAATTTGAGAAAAAATTTCTTTCATAGGCTTCATTTCACGCTTAGCTACTGGTTTAAAGTGTTCTTTGGTGTTTACCCAGGTTAAGAAAAATGCAACTAACATCATAAAACCTGTAATAAAGAATGGCACTCGATAGCCAAATGATCCAGCAATTGCACCACCAAAAATAGGCCCTAGTAGATTTCCGGAAACACTAGCTGTCATCATATTTGCCATTGCGGATCCCGTTTTAGCACGTGGAGTTTCCCCAGCAATAAATGCAGTCGCATTATTTATATAACCAGAAAATGCTCCTTGTAAGAAACGAAGAAAAATAATCACCCAAACACCTTGAGCTAATCCTGTTAGGAAAATCGTAAAAGCCATAACACCTGAAGCACGCATACACATTAATTTACGACCCTTACGATCTGCCAAACTTCCCCAATATGGTGATACAATTGCTTGTGATAAATATGTCATCGAAAAAGCTAAACCAGAATATAAATTTAGTTGCCAAGTCGAAAAATTACCTAAGGTTTCCATGAACAGTGGCATAAATGGCATGGTCATGGAAAATCCTAGTCCAGTAATAAAACAGCCTAACCATAATGATATAAATGTTCTCTTCCAAGTTTTAGGGTATTCATTAACTTTCACCTACACGTCATCTCCAATGCTACTCTCTTATGTTTTACTCAATATGGTTATCATTATAGCACCGATTTCTTAACTATTCTTTAAAAATTTTCGCCCATACAAAAAAATGATGAACAACTCGTGTCCATCATTTTACTTACTGTAATTTCTTTAGTTCTTTACTATTTCTTCTAATTCTATTGAAGTCACTCAAGCATAACGTAATTTCAAATGCAGCGATAACCGCAATCATAGTGTCATAACCATGTTGAAGCATTCTGATACATATCAATCCAAATATCATTTGAATTATAATTGTTACTCTTCTATACTTAATATCCTTTTTTAAAATTTCGATCTTTTCCTGATTGTTCATATATGTCATTCCTTTATACAATAAAGCGTCTAACTATCCTATAGTTAATTTTAACATATCTTAACCGATTAAATTATTAAAGTAAATTAAAAAGAACGAGCAGATCAAAAACCCACTCGTTCAAAAATTAATTACACACCATACAATAAATCATGTGCCAACTTAGCTTGTGTAACACCAAAGCGACTTAGATAACCGTAAGGATCAACATGATCTCCCCAAATGTTCTTTGTTACCCAGTAGTGACTCTTGATACCTCTAGTTCCAGCACCACCTGCATCTAATGCCAAAGGTATACCGTACTTACCAGCCATATCACGGGCTACTCTGACGTATGTTACATAGTCTTGCCAGAATTGACCAGAATTATATGTTCTACCTAACTCAATTTGAACTGGTGCATTGTGGTTAGCAACTCTACCGGCACCCCAAGATACTTGTCCCGGTCTACCAACTTGGTAAACTTTACCACCATCACCAACAACAAATGTTACATATGATTCATTTGTATCTACTGTATCATGGAAGTATCTGGCATTAGCAGCAGCGCCTGACTCTACACCAACGTCGTGCAAAATAATGTAGTTGTTAGCAGCTGTTTCATCATCGCCCTTACCTGCTGGCAATGCATATCTATAGTCGATGGAGTAGTTCAAAATTTGTTTACCGTTGCCATCAAAGTTATAACCAACACCGTTAATTACAGCACTACCTGTTTGTAACTGTCCATTTTGTTGGTTGTAGTAATACCAGTCATTACCTGACATTAACCAACCTTTGTACATTGCACCACTATATTGATCAAATAGGTACCAATGTCCATCAATGTTTTGCTTACCATATTGCATTTGACCATTCGTTGCATAATATACTGTCTTGTTTTGTCCGTATGGTGTTAGATCTTGGAATCCTGTTTGCATAGATCCGTCATACTTACTGAATAAATACCAATGATTCCCGATAACTTGTTGACCAGTTATTGCCTTATAGTTGGAATTTAATAAATAATTCTTACCACCTAATGTTACTAATCCTTGCATCAAAAGATTGCCGGTCTTATCGTCAAAATCATATGTTTTACCGGCAATATTTACCTTGCCAAACTGCATCTGACCATTTGTTGCATAATATTGAATTGTTCTTGTATCAGCATTATATGCTACACCTGTATACATCTTGCCAGAAGATTTATCAAAGTAGTATTTTTTACCGTTAATAACTTGACTACCATATTGTAATTGTCCATCTTTGTTATAGTATACAATCTTATCTTGACCATATGGGGCTAAGTTTTGGAAACCTGTCTGCATTGCACCATTGTACTTACTGAATAAGTACCAGTGATTTCCTATTGCTTGTTGACCATATTGCATTTGACCATTCGAAGCATAATATACCACTTTATTTTGGCCATATGGTGTTAAATCTTGGAAACCTGTCTGCATTGCACCATCATCTTTATTAAATAAGTACCAGTGACCATCTATTTGTTTTTGACCATATTGCATTTGGCCATTTGAAGCAAAATATACTGTCTTATTTTGACCATATGGTGCTAAATTTTGAAGGCCTGTCTGCATTGCACCGCTACTTTTATCGAATAAATAATTATATCCATCTATTTTGTTTAGACCATATTGTAATTGTCCATCTTTGTTATAGTACACAATCTTATTTTGACCATATGGTGCTAGATTTTGGAAACCTGTTTGCATCGCACCATTATTTTTATCGAATAAATACCAATGAT